>Ga0111202_123_pt1 | contig 27424 bp, 28 predicted proteins | sample DeeMarSWOR324_28_FD_80372 | JGI IMG/M metagenome (GOLD analysis project Ga0111202, IMG submission 80372) | candidate division Zixibacteria bacterium SM23_73_3 | reverse complement strand
GCAAATTTCTCGCTGGGACAGCATATCTCCAGATTAGGGATCATATCGGTGGAGACAAAAGCGGAGAAGACAAAGATTAAAGACGGTATTTTCGAACAGAGCTACAATATACGGAGTCTGATCATAAGATCATTGGTGGATACCTTCGACAAATACCCTTTCCCTCATGAGGGGAAATATCACCATCTGTATGTGGAATTAGCCGGTGACATCTTAGGCGGTGATTTAGTTTACCGGAAAGCTTTCACCTCTCTGGAGTCTTATTTCCCCCTACATCGAAGGGTCAACTTTCATCCCAAGGTGGCTGTGGGCATCTCAGATGGAACCGTGCCGGTAAGCGAAAAATTCACCTTGGGGGGATGCGATAATTTCTATGGATTGTTTGCGGAGGAGTTCAAAGGGGATAAGATGTTTCTGGGGAGTTTGGGTTTGCGATTTAAATTTTTTCACCGATTGTACTGGACCTTGCGGTACGATATGGGCGAGGTATGGACAGAGCTGGAAAGCATCAAGCTGAATAATCTAAAACATGGCTTTGGCAGCAGTTTAGCTCTGGATACGCCTCTGGGTCCTTTGGAATTTGCTTATGGCGTAGCCACAAATCCTATGGATTCTGCGGACAAATGGGATAAATTCTATTTTAAGTTCGGCTTTGATTTTTAGAAAGCTGAAATGAGGATGCCGATACCTAACTTAGGTAAGGAGGAAAAGTCATGTATGATTATCCAGTCAATTACAGTGTGGATTATCCAGAGAAGTCGTCACGGCTTTTGGTGTTAGCCCGGATATTTTTAGGATGGCTTTACATTGGCGTCCCGCATGGTCTATTCTGTTTGGGATATTCAATTGTAGCTTTTTTTGTTGTGATTCTCTCATTCTTTGCTATATTGATAAACGGGCATTTTCCATTGGGCTGGTTTGATTTCTTGATCAGATATAGCCGGTATGTCAACCGAGTTGTAGCTTATTGTAGCGGTATGACAGACAAATACCCGCCATTCAGCGGAAGAAGATGATTTGAGAAAATGAATAGGTTTTGAAATCAATAAGGGAGAAGCGAAATTCTGGAGGGTATGAGAGATGATGAAAAAAGCACTGATCTTTATGGCAATATTCTCACTGGCAATTTTCAATTGTTCCAAAAAGACCACGACCAATAACTATTATACCTATCCTAAGGAAGGAGCTATCGTTGGGATTGTGCATCCTTCTGAATCGCAAGCGGTGGTCACCGCCTATCTGGGGATCCCCATAGCATCAACCCAGATCGATGCAAACGGTTATTTCGAGTTGTCAGGACTGCCTTTGGGCACCTACTCACTCCTGGTGCAAGCCGATGGATACCATGACTATCTGTCCAGTCCCAATATACCTGTAACAGGAGATGTGACCGCCTCTGTGGATACCATTTTCCTGATTTCGGTGCACGACTTGATTTCCTCAGTTTACCCCCAGGATGGTGCACAGGGGATAAAAACTGATGAGCCAATTAGAGTCATCTTTAGAACACGGATGAACAGAGAAAGCCTCGAGTCTGCTTTTAATGTGGAGCCAACAGTGGAGGGCAGTTTTTTCTGGTACGACCGTGTCAAGGGTGGAATGGATGAGGTTCTGTTTATGCCCAGCACCAAGTGGGCAAACAATACACTCTATCAAGTGACCATCGACACGTCTGCCTCAGATTCACAAGGTATTAAATTGTTGGAACCGTATCAGTTTTCGTTCACCACTCAACCGCTTGGGATTTTGTATACCTCCCCTCCTCCCAACTATGCATGGGTTCCCCCTAATACCGAAATTCGCATCAGATTCAATTCTGACATGGATATCCATTCGGCAAACTCAGCCTTTCAGTTGATGGATCTTGAAATTTGTCAAAAGTACTTACATCGTAAGAATCGAAACCACTGCTTCTGATGTTCAGGGAGGTAGATTGCCTGAGCCATACCAATTTTTCTTCAGCACACAGCCAATCCTAATCACCGATACCTGGCCCAACCACAAAGAGACCTGGGTTTCTCCCTCAGCAACCATAAGAATAATATTCAACACTGATATGGACATGGAGTCGGTGAATTCTGCTTTCCAGATGGTGGACTCTGAAGAAAATGATGTAAAGGGAGCTTTTGTCTGGCCCTACGCTCACCGGGTAGAGTTTCAACCCGATTCCAGTCTGGCTAACGATAAAACTTATACTGTAACGATCGATGCAACCGCCAAAGATATGCACGGCAGCAACATGGATGAACCCTTTAGTTTCTGGTTCAAAACTCGCCCAGAGTAACTGTTCAGAAAAAAGAGAGCAGAGGGAGAGGTCTACTCTTGATTCCCAGCCGACTACAACCGAACGAGTGGTTGCCCTGTTAACATTCGGTTTGTAAAACCGGCTGAGCTTTCTGCGAATTGGCGGAGCAATGTGGCTAATAGAACGGCTCCAAAATAACATTATATTTTAGCCTGCCATTGCCAGGTTTGTCCCGAGAAGTAGGGCGATTCATGTGGAACATCCCGCCAGAGGCGGGGAATCGCCCCTACCCAAAGCCTTTGGCAGGACCCGCAATGACAAAATATTGCAACATTATTCAGGAAACGATGTATTAGCTTCACATCTGTTCATCTAACCTCACAATTAGGTTAATCTAAATTCCGTATAAAGAACTCGACCTTTTTGATGTTGACACTCAAAATATTGCCGTATATATTCGGTAGAGTTGACGTATATATTCGGTAGAGTTGAAGATTTTTCAAAAAGAACCAAAAATCCTACGGGATTTGTGATAATATTCAGTCATAAGCCGACTTACTTTATGGTTGTCGTATACTCTTCTATAAGACTTGAGATTCTGTAAGAGGGAAGAAAGACAAAGATGGCTAAGCAGGATTATTATGAAGTGTTGGGGCTAAGCCGGGACGCCACGGAGGATGATGTAAAGAAGGCATATCGTCGGCTGGCGCTTAAATATCATCCCGACAAAAACCCCGGCAGCAAAGAGGCGGAGGAGAAATTCAAGGAAGCCACCGAAGCGTATGAGGTTTTGAAAGACCCTCAGAAGAGATCAACCTATGACCGATTTGGACACGCCGGCCTCTCCGGCGCAGAAGGATTTGGGGGATTTGATTTCACCAGCTTCGATCTTTCTGATGCCTTGCGTGCTTTCATGCGAGATTTCGGAAGCTTCGGAAGCATTTTTGATGAATTCTTTGGCACCACCTCAAGGGGAACCCGCCGGAGCTATCAAAAGGGGCAGGATTTACAGATAAGGCTCAAACTCACCTTAGAAGAGATCGCCACCGGAGTGGAAAAGAAAATAAAACTGAAAAAATTGCAGAGGTGCGAGGAATGCAATGGAACTGGGGCTGAAAGGGGGAGTTCTAAAAAGGTATGCCCCAAATGCCAGGGATCCGGTCAGATAAGGCGAGTATCTCGTTCCCTCTTCGGACAGTTTGTTAACGTCACCACCTGCGATTATTGCAACGGCGAAGGGATGGTTGTCGATAGACCCTGTCCGGTGTGTGGAGGAGATGGACGGGTGAAGGGAAGTTCCACCATTTCTGTGAAGATTCCCCCGGGCGTGACCACCGGAAATTACATCCAAATGCGTAGCGCAGGAGATGCAGGACCCCGGGGAGGTCCTGCCGGGGATGTAATCGTGTTTATCCAAGAAAAGGAACATCCGAATTTCCAAAGACGGGGAGATGATATTGTGCATGAGACCCTGATCAGCTTTGCCCAAGCCGCATTAGGGGATGAGGTCACAATTCCAACTTTGGATGGCAACATGAATCTGAAAATTCCGTCCGGAACCCAGTCGGGAAAGATATTCAAATTAAAGGGAAGAGGAATTCCACGCCTGCACGGCTACGGAAGAGGAGATGAGCTGATCAGAGTTTTGGTGTGGGTCCCCACCCGCTTAACCTCAGAGGAGAAGAAACTTCTAAAGGAGCTGGCTTCCAAGGAAAACATGAAGCCACCCGAAGGAGATAAAAGCTTCTTTGAGAAATTGAGAGGGACTCTGGGATTTTAAGCAGTTGGCAGTTACCTCTACTGAATTGTTGACGGACTCGTCCTGACTTCGTCCCGAAGGACTCAGTCCGAGGGAGGGCTTGACCTGAAGGATTGGACGGATAAAGCGGATAAGGTCTTTCTTTACTTTCTGAGGCTCTGGTGATAGTCTCAAGATTCCGCCAAAGGCAGGGGAATTCCCGAAGCTAACGGGCATGGGCATTTTCCAAATACCGATGCATCAAGAACCCATAAATAGATGTAGCGGAAAGCTTCAGCTTTCCATTAACCCAACAAACCTGAAGGTTTGCAATCCAATTTAGAATGATCACCAACTTTTATGTAAATCCTGAGAATGTGGGCAAAGATAGCCTAAAGATAATGGGAGAAGAGGCAAAACATATTCTGACAGTTTTACGCCACGGTTCCGGGGATGTCATCGATGTGGTGGATGGCTGTGGCACAAAATATAAAGTCAGAATTGAAGAAATCTCCCGGGACTTTCTGGAAGGAAAGATTCTTTCCCGCGCTGAAAAGGAAAATGAACCCAACTGCCATCTCACCTTAGCTCAAGCAGTCTGCCGAAAGGAGAGGATGGATTTTTTGATAGAGAAGGCAACTGAGATCGGGGTTTTCTCCATCATTCCTATCCAAACTGAAAGAAGCTTGATCAAAGTTGGCGGAATCTCAAGCCAGAAAAAGAAAACTGATCGGTGGAAAAGACTGGCCATCGCCAGCATGAAACAATCGCTCAGAACCGTATTGCTGGAAATACAAGATATAATCGAATTTGAACAACTGCTTTCAAAAATCAAAAATTTCGATCTGTGTTTGATCGCCAGTCTAACTGAAGATTCGAAAAGCATAAAAGAATGTGAACAGCTAAAGAGGGGCGTGAAAAACATCCTTCTCATGGTTGGTCCCGAAGCCGGTTTTACCGAGGAGGAACTTTCTAAAGCCAAAGCGCAGGGAGCCATTCCCATAAGTTTAGGCTCAAGAAGGCTCCGCACCGAGACCGCCGGAGTGCTCTTCTCATCTTTAGTCCTCCACCGACTGGACGATTTAGGGTAAAGACAAACTGTCTCGTTCTTATCTTTTTAAAATCCTCCTGTTGGGGGCAGGGGTTCCACCCCTGCCCCAACCATGAGTAAAGCTGAAGCTTTACACTCCAGAATAGATTTTGCCTAAGCAAGGATACAACCTCTTAATTTACCCCTTTGTTCTTGTCAATATCCCCTCTACCAAGCCGATAATAAAGTAAGGTTTGCCTTTCCTTTAGGCGTCTTTCAATCTTTGATCATTCGAGGATATCCTGATGGCTAAACTTACCACATTTGGAAAAGAGCATCTTGTTTTTGTAGCCCGAATCCTCTTCTCCTTTGTTTTCTTTAGCTTCCTTTTGGTGATTGATTTTGCCATTCATCTCAAGCTGATTTCTGTTTTTTTATTCATACTCCTCGTGGGAGGATACGCTTTTTTGAGTTTTTCCAAACAACGACAAAGATGTAACTTCTTGGTTCAAGCGCAAAAACATAATTCCCAAAAACTTGAAAGACTATATGGGCTGTCTGGGGAACTCTCCAAGACTTCATTTATCCGCGATAAATTGACAGAGACCACACCTACACTGACAAACTTTTTTGGAGAATATTTTCAGTCGAATAGATTCTTGCTCTTTGTGAAAAAAGGGAACGTGTATCAGGTGCTGGCAGCCCATAATGTAACTTTGCCTAAGCGGAGCAGAGTGAGCATTAAATCCAAAAGCGAATTTATTTCCTGGTTGAAATCTGCAGACGGATTGAAAGATTTAAAATTTATGCAAACCACCAAAGTCCCTTCCTCCTTAAGGTCCTTGCAAAAAGAATATCAGTTTGACCGTCTCATCCCTCTTTTGACTGAATCAAATCTTTGGGGATTTGTAATATTGAAAACCGACGAGAAATCGACGTCTCAAATCCCATCTCAAGTAGAACCCCTCTTGGATGAAAAATTGCCCCTTTTTGTACTTAATCAGATTGCCCTGAACTTAGAAAAAGAAAGCATTTCAAATAAACTCAAGGAGATTGAAAAAAAGTCTAACACAAACGCAAAACAGACTGGGATTGATTTGTCGGTTTTAAACAGAGATCTAAAAAGAAAGATCTTCGACCTGAATGCGGTTTTGGGAATGGCCCAAAACATTTATTCCGTTATGGAAGAGGAAGGGCTCTTTTCAACCTTAGCCCGAATGATGCAGGATCATTTGGGGGCAAAGTCCGTGTTCCTGATGTTTCCTAACAAAGAGAACGGAGACATCGTGGGAAAATATTTTTATGGTGCCCATACTTCCGATATATTTGGAAAAGAGAGCCTCTCTGAGCTAAGAATAGAAAAGGGGAAAGCTCTGTATAATTGGATCAAAAATGAGAAGCAGATCTGGCATCTTTACACCATGCAGAGGATCTCCCATGAAGAGGAACTTCTTAAGGCATTGTTAGCTTCTGGTTTTCAGATCGGCGCCAAGCTTGCGTTCTCAGGGGATAGTTTCGGGATAGTCTTTCTGGGGGAAAAGACGGATGGGGCTAAATACAGGCAGATAGATTTAGAAATTCTGGCGATTCTGGTCGATATGGGGGTGATCACTTACCAGAATATCAGACACTTCAAAAGCATCGAAGAGCTTTCCTACACCGACAGCATAACCGGACTTTATAACTATCGTTACTTTTATAAACGACTGACCGAAGAGACATTTCGTGCAAAAAGGTTTGGCCGAAAACTGGCTTTGGTCATCTTCGATATCGATGATTTCAAAATCTACAACGATACCTACGGACACCAGGCAGGGGATCAACTGCTCAAACAGTTGGGCGAGCTTCTCACCCGCACGGTTAGGTCGATTGACGTGGTCTCCCGATACGGGGGAGAGGAGTTCTGTGTGATCATGCCGGAGTCCGATCAACAGGAGTGTTTGAAGTTTGCAGAAAGACTCCGTAAAAATATCATGAACTTTCCCTTCAAGGATGAACATCTAAAACAGGAGCACAACATCACCGTAAGTTTGGGCGGGGCTATTTATCCTTATGATGCCCGCTCGGTGGATCGTCTTATCTATTGCGCTGACATGGCTCTTCTGAAAGCAAAAAGCACGGGCAAAAACAGGTCGGTTTTGTATCAAGAAAAATTGGTTGCCGTAAACCACTCAGTTTGAGCAGATTTTTGAAAACCATCTTTCAAATTTAAGGAAAAACCTTCAGTGCCGCTTTTCGTCGGGAAAAACGCCAGATCCTAACTTAAGTTAGGTTCTGGCGTTCTGTGACTTAAAGTCCCGTCGTTACCACAATCGAAAATGTTTTCTTTGTTCGAGACAAGCCCTTCAAGATGAACTCCAACGCTGAATTCTGAGGAGGCGGGCGGGATTGTATCCCGAACCTCTTCCGTAGGGGCGATGCTCTGTCATCGCCCTAAGGTTTGGGCGGACACAGAAGTCTGCCCCAACGCGCTGAACTTTTGCGAATTGTAACCTAAAGCTGGGTCACAAAGAATTTGCAATTTTTGATTGTAAATTTTTATTTTTTGCTTAAATTTTAGATGGAATAACTTTATTATTGGCAATAAAAACTCTGGAGGTCTGAAAAAGGACATGAGAACCATCCTCACCACATTACGGCCCCAACAATGGGTTAAGAATTTTGTTCTTTTTGCCGGCTTGATCTTCTCTCAAAACTTGGGTAGGCTGGATCTGATTTTAGAAACCTTAGCTGGCTTTGCTCTTTTCTGTCTTCTCTCCTCCAGTGCATACATTTTTAATGATATCCTGGATGTGGAGAGCGATAGAAAGCATCCCTTAAAATCTGCTCGTCCCATTGCCAAAGGGGAGTTCAAAATCTCTACAGCCATATTCCTTTTTATCATCCTTGCCCTGATCTCTTTGGGTCTTTCGGTCAGCTTAAGTCCCCTGTTTGCCTTAACCGCCCTGATTTACTTTATTCTGAACTTACTTTATTCCTTGTATCTTAAACATGTGGTGATAATAGACGTGATGTGCATTGCTTTGGGCTTTGTTATCCGGGCGGTGGCAGGAGCAGTTTTAATCGGGGTGGAGATATCTGCCTGGCTGGTGGTCTGCACTACGCTTTTGGCACTGTTTTTGGGCTTCGGCAAAAGAAGACATGAGCTTCTTCTGTTGGAGACTCAAGCGTCAGATCACAGAAAAATCCTTTCTGAATATAGCCCTTATTTTCTGGATCAGATGATCTCGGTGGTGACCGCCTCTACCGTGGTGGCTTATGCTTTCTACACCCTTTCCCCCGAGGTGGAGACAAAATTGGGCACCGGTCACATGGAGTTGACCATTCCTTTCGTATTATATGGAGTGTTTCGGTACCTTTATCTTATTCATCAGAGGGAAGGAGGCGGAAGCCCAACCAGAATGCTTTTAAACGACAAGCCCATTCTGGTAAATGTTCTCCTCTGGCTTTTGGCAGTGATTTTAATCGTCTATGTATTTTGAGAATATTTAGTATCATGGAGGCTTAATGAATGAGCCAAGTGGTTTCCGAATAGAAGACGGCGAGCGACTCGTATTGTCAACCAACCCATTTAGGTTCCAATATAGGGATGCTGTGTTCTTCCAAGAAGCGGCCGAAAAGGCTGTCAAGACACCTTTGGAACCTTGTTATGCTCGAAATTCCGTCCTGTTATTTGTTCTGGCGATGGAGGCTCTTATTAATAGAGTGCTCGATCGTCACATTCGTATGGACTTTCCGGCTTTCCTAAGAGAAAAATTTCTTGATCTTCCGTTGGACATGAAATGGTATATGGCACCGTTATGGTGTAGCGGTGATACAAAACCATCAACCTACGAAATTGATAAAGAACCATTTCAATCGTTTCGGGAACTGATAAAAATCCGGAACTGGTACGTTCACGCCAAGCCTGAGCGAAAACCAATGAAAGTGATTTCTGCCCAAAGAGGCATTGTTGATTACACCGATCTGAACAATCTTACTTGGCCTCAGACCAAAATACCGAAGGATTTGAACCCATTTGACAAAAAATGCGCATCCAAAGCAAAACAGGTCGTGGACGAAATGATTTCCTTGTTGGACCAGTTCTTAGGCGGAAAGATCAAGAAAGATGATTGGTGGCTAACTGAAACAATAGACAAGCATCCCCAAAAAAGTACGCAAGCATGAGTTGTTAGGAGGTTTCGTGGCAAAATCGAAAGTGGCGGTGGCAAAGACGTCGCCTGAGACTGTCCTGGAAGATTATCATAACCTTTTAAGGTTAGCTGAGGTGGAGAGTTTTCTTGCCAAGGATAAGGTTACCATCCTGAAGGATAATATCTCCTGGCACTATCCTTTTCCCGGAGCCAACACCACCCCCTGGCAACTGGAGGGAACCATCCAGAGTCTTAAGAAGCTGGGATTTGGACAAGTTGTGGCAGTGGAGAATGAAACCGTGGTTACCAACGCGCCCAAAGGTGACAGGCTTAACAAGTATTCCGGGATTTTCAAAAAGCATGACATCGAGGTGAAGTTCAATTTCTCTAATGATTTCAAATGGGTGAAATTTGAACCAAAAGGAGAGCTTTTAGCATTACCCAAAATCTACAAACATGGAATTTACCTACCTGAGTTTTTCTTTGATAAAAACATCCTGCACCTGCCCACCTTGAAATGTCATATCTACACCACCACCACCGGAGCAATGAAGAATGCCTTTGGTGGGCTTTTGACCACCAAAAGACACTACACCCATACCTGGATTCACGAAACTTTGGTTGATCTTCTGACCATCCAGAAGAAGATTCATTCAGGTGTATTTGCAGTGATGGACGGAACCACCGCCGGAAACGGACCCGGTCCACGCACCATGAAGCCGGAAATAAAAGACTTCATCTTGGCTTCAGCTGATTCGGTAGCCATTGATGCGGTGGCCGCAAAGATGATGGGCTTTGATCCCATGAGCATAAAATACATTCGTCTGGCTCACGAACGGGGTCTGGGAAAAGGAAAGATAGAGGAGATAGAAGTTCTGGGAGAGGATATTTCCCAAGTGAATTTCGGCTTCAGCGTGGGGGATAACATGGCAAGCCGGGTGGGGGATCTTCTGTGGTTTTCCCCATTACGCATCTTTCAAAGACTATTTTTCCGCACTCCCTTAGTATATATCTTCGTCTTCGGCTCCGCCTTCTATCATGACCGCTTCTGGTGGCCGGTCAAAGGCAAAAAAGTCTTCAAAGAGTGGTCTGAGACCAAGTGGGGGAAGTTGTTCCAAAGATACTAACACCGCATGCAATGGTTCGGGCGGAGGTTTATTCCCCACCCGAACAGGGTGAGAACGAGTGGGGGAAACTCTTCCAAACATATTAATTCTCTTTAAGCTGATATCTTGCCTTCTGGTGTATTTTTGACTTATTACAAAGAGAAAAACACTTTGAATCTTCCCTAAATCGCCTCCTTGGGAGGAAGGGGACTTTGTCTCTTCCCTTTCCTTTTTAAGGAGATTCATATAAATGCTTCGCAGGGTCAGGGTGAAGTTACCGATCACCTTCGCCGTATCAGCAATCCTCGTAGGATCTCTTCTGTATCCGTGACATAGGCGAATCCAAAGGCTAAGTTTTTGAGCGTAGCTAAGTGCAATTCCTCGTTTATTGATCCGGTGGCGTCCATGAGAAAGAAAACCCGATAGTCTCTAAAATAAGCCTCGCGTGCTGTGGATTCACAACATAAGTTAGTCATCACTCCGGTAATTATCAAATCGGTTATCTTCAAACATCTGAGAACTATCTCTAAATCGGTATTATAAAAAGCGCTGTATCGGTGTTTTGCTATTATCTTCTCTTCAGGCAACGGAGCTATATCTGGATGAAGCTCCGCCTCTTTGGTATTCTCCATGATCATCCCTTCCCACCACCAGGCTAAAATTCCCCCATCTAACTCTTTGTTTTTGTGCACATGGGCGGTGTAGATCACCGGGAGCCCTCTCCTTCTGAACGACTTTATTAACTTAGTTACGTTCGGCAATATGGCTAATCCTCCCGGGGTGAAGGTGGGGCTTTCAGGATCAAGAAAGAAATTTTGCATATCCACCACCAGCAGGCAGGAGCTTTTGAATTTGGGTTTCATCCGGTGAACGTTGTAGGGCGCGATCTCTTTTTTCCAGGCTTTTGCTTTAATTTTGAGGCTGGATGGTGTGACGTAGTATTCATCGTTCATCTCCTCCTCCTTTTTAAGATAGCAAGGTTAAAGGGATAAAAGTTATTTAGCACTCTTCTTTCCACGTAGAAATAAACCCACCACCTGTTTGCGGGCAAAAAGTATCCACAACACCAAAGGCAAGGTCGCACTGAAAAGGTATAAAGGGACGCTCAGCTTCTCGTATGCCTGTGACGGGACACCGTATTCATCATACAAAAAATAAACGGCTCCGGTCAGAATCATGTGCCAGACGATCAAAATCCAAAGCCCCCATCCTAATCGGGACAATTTAGTTTTCAATTTGAATTCTTTGGTGATTAGCATTAAAGAGACGAACGGAATCAAATTATTGAAGATGTCCACCGGGAAAGGGAAACCATGTATGTGAAAACCAGCTATCTTTATCAGAAGAAAGCTGAGAACGTGATTCAAGAAAACCAGATACCAATCCTGTCCCTTCAAGTGCCAGACAACAAACAGAGGGGCAGAAATCAAAATAAACTTAACGATGAACACCCACAGCTTTTCTTTCATAATGCACCACTTTCTCAATCCATAGAACCCACACGGTGACGATTATCAAAATCATAGCCACCTGCCAGAAATACATGTGCAAAAAGTCGAAGGTTTGGGGAGACCAGTTACCCATCATGGTGATGAATATCATTCTGATTACGTTGATCACATAAAGAGATGGGATCCCTAAGCCTGCTCCGATCAATTTCTTTTTCCAGCCGGCAGGATAGGCTATCATGGCGGCAAGGAAGATGAGCATCTCGTAAAGTCCAGTGCATTCCCCCACCACCTCGATAGAGAAGTTGGGGAGGGAAACAATGCGTCCACTTACTCTAACGGTCAGCCCAAATAGCTTTAGAAAAAAGCCAGTGACATCCGCTGTCGCCACCATCAGCCAGGTGAGCTGGGGATTGAACCTGTCGCTTAAGAAGGGAAAGGTGGTGGTGAGAATAATTAGGAGCCCCAAAAAGATCAGGCAAAATCTGACGATTGCCTTATAGGATTTTGGCTTGGTTTTGGCTGACGGGGTTTTCCCTTTTTTACCTCTATTTCTTTTCTTCATTGGAGTTTGATCATCGGTGAAAAAAAACTTCACAAACTCAAGCAGGTCAAGGTTTGCAGAGTGAGTTAAACTTAACCTCCCTTTAAGTGTTTATAACTATAATTCATTACGCCGTATTTGGCAAGCTGGTTTTTTAGATTTGAGCACAGGTTTGGCAACTTTTGTGGGTCTTGTGCTCAAAATACTAAGCCCCTTTCGGACTTTCCAAAAGGGGCTTTGTGCCTCCCCTCTGACTAAGTTCTACCATCTTTGCCTTCGGGCGAACTTATGCTGACACCATTGCTTTCTTTCTCCTCAACATGATGAAGACCCCGCTCCCGACTATCAAAACCATCAAAATGATCACTCCCAATTGAGTCAAAGTGGGTATCCCCCGAGCGGTTATCAGTCCTGCGACCGAGTCCGGCTCTGCTTCCGTATTGACCACCCAGTAGTTCCAATGTTCATAACGCAGATTAAATGGTCCTACAGTTTCCTCATAATCTCCCGACACACCTCCTAGGCGAAACTGCCCGATTGGAGCAGGACCCCTTACCCAGAAATCACATGAGAGGCTTGTGTGAAATCTAACAAAATCACCATCGTTAATAATTAAATGTCCTGGCTTGGGATCAGGAGTGTATGGTGGGCAGGGTCCACCTATATCGACGTCATGAGTAACTTGCCCGTAAACAAAAAATCCATTTGCGAATAATAATAGCAAAAAAATCACAAGACTAACTGATATCTTTTTCATTGATTTATCCTCCTGTTGCACAGTAAGGTTATCAAGTTAAAAACCTATTTACTTCTGATTGAAGATACAGACCATTATCCATCCTGATTCTGATCAAGCAAGTTCTCTGGGTGGTCTGCATCTTCTCCGAGATGTATCAATCCTTTTACAGCCGGACTTTCACACATACAGTTTTGGGGATGAGAGGTGGGACCCGGCCCTCCGGCACTAAGTAAACTTTTTCGGCGAAAAGATTCCAAGTAAAGAAAATGTCCCATGTCCTTTCATCTTCGGCGACTGACTTTCCTCTGGACCTTCTCACCTCAAGGGTCTTTACAATTGCCATAATCAACAAGGAATTAAAAAGAACGATAATAGCCGAGACCGCCAGAAAACCGAAAAGGCCAACCAGGCTGTGGAAGAACGGATGAGAAAATTCTGCTCTCCCTAAAAACCCACCAACAAATCCCAGTTTCATCAACCCCATTTCCAAGTCGACCCAGAGCAGCGCAACAATGGAAGGATTGAATCCCCAACGCTCTCGTGCCCACCCGACTGACCAGCCGAACAGGGCAAAAAGTGCTGTGCCGGAAAGCAGCTTAAGCACGGAAGCAAGGGGAGAAATCATCAGCGAATTCGCCAACAAAGCGCCGAAGAAGGAAAGTCCAAAAAGGAATCCCAGCCGCAAGGACTCGCCTGGTGTAGCTTTGATAATCCTATAAAGGAACGGGGTTAAAGCGAAGAAAGAAACATACCACCAGTGAGGAAAGAAGTTAGCTACCAGCAACAGAAGCGCGGATGACCCGGCGAAGATGAAACTCTCAGCCCAGGTTGCGTGGGGTGGCTTACAAAAGGACAGCTCTGAGGCTGGCATACCGATTACAATCTTTGGATGGCATTCGGGGTGTTCAAACGGTCGGGGCACACCTGTTCCTTTAGTATGCTCAACCAAAAGGGGAAGCCACCTACTGCCTGTTGTCCGCTCCTCTCCAATGGGTCCTGAGGACCAACAAGCGAAATCCATGAAAATTACTCTCCTGCACTTTTGTACAATTGGAGCAACTCTGTTGCCGAGGGCAGGCGCAAGCCACCAACTTATATCCGATATCTCTTTAACAAACAGATAGTTAAGACTATTTAAATTTTATGAAAGGAAGGAAAAGAACAAGAGCGTATCTGAAGCTACGTGTAACTTCTTGTGATACATTAATAAATCCCTTCCCTGCCACAACCCCTACTTCGTAATTTCTAAACTCCCTAAAATGATTCAAGTATTAGTGATATAAGCCTTGACTTTATAATGTCAAGCTTTTTTTTGAAAAAAAGGTACATTTGATCGAATCTATTCCATATCATTTCAGTCCTCTACCTACTAGTTATAAGCCGATACTACAATCCTTCGATCCAGTTCGTTAGGTATTTTGAGGCAACCCTATAAAAAGGCCTATTAATATCTGTTATGAGCTATCCTTAGATATGGAATCGTAAGTAGATTATGAAGATTATTAGGAATCTATGGGGGATTTTGGTTTTTTTATTTCGGAAGTGCAAAAAATTCTGAAAATTTTACTTGACATAGAAATTTTATAGGTTATTTTACCATTGACAGTTGTGAGGGGAATACTGTCACCTGAGAGTTTGTAAAATCTTCCCCTATAATTATTTTAGAACGATTTTGCTTTAATTTGCTTTAAACGGAAGGGAGCTGTTTTTTGTTACCGATAGAGGATGACAAAAAGGGTATATCTTCTTTGAATTCTACCTCTATCATAACTGTCTATAGTTGCAGGCAGTTTCTCAAAAATTGCCCCTCCCTAGTATTACATTCAAAACTCTGAAAAAACATAAAATAGTAAAGGAGGTAAGCTAAAATGAGGATTAGAGTTGTGGTGGTTGGGGTGGGCTTGCTGATGTTCATTCTTTTCTCAGTTAACTGCAGCCAGGCTATAGACCGTCCCAAGTTGGATCCCAAAGATAATATTCATTCTATGACCTGTCCCGGTGAGCATCCCTGGCAACATGATGATTCACCAGGAGATGGGGGTAGTTCGGATAACACCTTGGTCTATGTAGTGACCTTGCCGGTGTTTAGCAGCATAAAGACCATCCAATTGATCTGGACCCCTCAGGGCATTGGAAGCGCAGATAAGGGATCGGCAGATAAGCGCTTCTAAGAGATGAATGGCATTTTAAAGGAAAGAAATGACCGATTCTTCAAAAGGTGCCAGTCAGATCATACAATTTGATCTGATAGAATCTTTACTTAAAGAGAATAAATTTAAAGAGGCTTTGGCAGAAATCAGAGAGCAGGAGGTCTGCAAGGACGCGGATCTATTCTCCTGCCAGTGGGGTTGGCTGTCTCATTTAGCATCCAAAGCTCTCCAGGGGTTGGGCAGGTGTGAAGAGGCAAAAGACAGAGCCCAGCAGGCTTTGGGGTTGTCCAAAAACACCCCATACAATGGGAAACTTGCTCAAATTCAATTCAACCTTGGTATCATATATTCTGACCTGGGGGACTTGAGAAATTCGGAACTACAGTTCATAGATGCGGCTTCCACTTACAGAAGAGTAGAAGATAAAAAAGGTATCATTAGAACCTATAATGAACTTTCCCGCATTTGTTTTATCAAAGCAAGGTATGATACGGCAATTGAATATCTTAATGGTGGAGTGGAATATTGTGAAGAGATCAAAGATCGGAGATTGGCTGCCACCATGCTTGGAAATTTGGGCACCGTGTATATGATCACCGATAGGTGGGATAAAGCTCAAAAGAATTTGCTGAAGAGTCTGAAGCTTAACAAGATATGCAAAAACGAAAGTAACGTTTGCCGCTGTTATCTATCGCTGGGCTATCTGTCAATTTTGCTTCGGGAATTTTCAAAGGGAGAGGAGTATCTCCAAAGGGCTTACCGCATCATTCATAACAACAGCTTTGCCCGGGAGGCAGCCATTTATCACGAATATTCAGGAGAGTTGGCCTTTACTCAGGGTGATCTGGAGAGTGCTCACCAACATTATCTTGAAGCAATCAAGTTGGGAGAAAATATCGCACCAAAAAGCGCCATCGTCAGCCAGGCATATCGACTTTTGGCAGATATTCAGACGGAAAGGGAAGAATACCAGGAGGCTTTGATCTCCTGTGAAAAGTCTCTCTTGGTTTCAAAAGACATCGGGGAAAGATTGGAGGAAGCTGTAGCATATCGAACCCTGGGTCGGCTTTATAGCTTGAATGGTCACCCGGCTGAGGTAAAGGAAAATTTCGCCCAAGCCACTCGCATGTTGGAAGAGATCGGATCAAATTTTGAGCTGGCAAAGACCTATCTGGATATGGGCAAATGCGACAATTTCAGCTTCTGGGAAAAGATGAAATTCCTGGGCAGGGCAGAAGATATAGTTTCCCAGCTGACCGTCCCATATTATCTGGCTAAGGTTCATGCCACCTTTGCTCAACTCTTCTTCCAGCATGACAAATTTACCGAAGCAAAAGAATTCCTCAACAAAGCCAGATGCGTATTTGAGCAATTGGACGAGAAAGAGGATCTGGTTTCACTTTCTGGTTTAGAAAAGAAGATTAAAGGTTATCACCCTTCAAGCCAGTCCATCTCTGTAAATTCTTCCGCCGGCTTCTCCTTAGATAGTTTCATTACCAGGAACAGAGTAGTTTTAGAGATATTGGAAAATATTCGACAATTAAAGGACTTAGACATAACCATCTTGCTGGAGGGGGAGACAGGGACGGGAAAGGATCTTTTGGCTAAGGTGATTCACCATATCAGCAATCGCAGGAATCATAAATTTGTGGTGGTTAATTGTGCCGCCCTGCCGGTGACTCTTTTGGAAAGCGAGCTTTTCGGCCACAAAAGGGGCGCTTTCACCGACGCTGTTGCCGACAAAAAGGGACTTTTGGATGAGGCTACTGGAGGGATCGTATATCTGGATGAGATCGCCGAGGTCCCTCTACCTGTTCAGGTCAAGCTCTTAAGAGCCATTGAGGAAAAGGAGATAGTGTCAATAGGTGGAGTGAAACCGCGAAAAGTTGATTTCAGGGTAATAGTTGCCACCAATAAGGACTTAGATGAACTGGTGAAAGAAGGAAAATTCCGTAGCGACCTGTTCTACCGCCTGAACGTGATGAGATTTAAGCTCCCCCCCTTAAGGGAGAGGAAAGAGGATATACCCCTTCTGGTGGAATATTTTCTTAAGGAATACTCTGCTAACGGGATGAGGCAGAGTTCCGCAGATGACGACAGCAATTCCTCATCAGCGGTTCCAACCCTCGACCCCAAGATAATGGATTTGTTTTTGAACTACGACTGGCCTGGAAATGTAAGAGAGCTGGAGAATGACATTAAAAGACTGTTGATCTCCTCAAGAGGTCAGGAGAGAATTCCCTTTGAGGTCTTAGCCTCAAGCCTGGAGAAATTTGTCAACGGTAAATCTCCCCAGCCCTTCTCTCTTTTGGATCAAAAAGCCAAATTAGAAAAGGACGAGATAGAAAAAGCTTTAGCCAAAGCTAATGGTGTCAAAACCAAGGCTGCCCGGCTCCTGAACATAGATGAAGCTTTGCTCAGGTATAAGATTAAAAGATATAACATTGCCTTTCCCGCATAAACATTGAGTGTTTTCCTCCCCACAGCCTTCCTGAAACAGTAGGAATAATTTCCTCTTTATTGTGTGGTGGGCGTGCTCCTATCCCGAAAACAATCTATTGCAAAAATCTTTTTCCGCCCGATACAAGCTCGGACGCTTAGAATTTCCCTTGGTTGGACGTATGGGGGATTGCATCTACAAACACCTTTTCCGTCAATATTTACCCCCCTCTTTGCAATGGAGAAGGAGTAATGTTCGGCATAGTCTTTAGATATAGATGGGGTAGCCTTCACCCCATACTTCCCCTTCAGGGTGTCCTTCGATCCCGAAGATCTCAGGATCGAGGGAAATCCCTTTCCTTCGACCCTACCTCGCACTGAGTGCGCTCGGCACGAAGTAAGGTTTTCCTTCGACTCCCGCCTTTAGCGGGAGACGAAGTGCAGGACCGAAGGGCAGGACGAAGTGTGGAACGAAGTAAGCCTGTCGAAGGATATAGAGGGGGGAGGGGAGGTAAAAAAAGGATAACCTTCACCTCCCCTGAATATAGTTGTTACTTTTCTTCTTCTTTTTCCTTTTTGGTTTTCTTGACTTTCTGAATTTTCTCAATTATCCCAGGAACTGCCTCAAACAGACCTTCCAGCTTGCCCGGTTTTGCACCGTGTATAGTGACCTCGTCTCCTTTGATTACAATGAAAGCGGCTGGCTCGACTTTCAATCCACCGCCACCGCCGCCACCAGAGCCTCCTTGCTTCTCCTTCATCTCTCCCTCGCCGCCACCTGCTCCGAACCCGACCATTATTCTGCACACTGGAATGATGGTGTTGTTGCCGACGCTGATGGGATCGCCCAGGATGGTTTCAGTTCGGGTAATTGTTTTGATCTCATCCAGCAATGTCTTGATAATCGCCTCGGCTGTGCTTGCCATCTTTAACTTCACCTCCTTTTAACTTCAATTAGAGCTTTTACTATTCGTATTTTGGGCAGGGCGAAAAACATCTTTGATGCTGAAACAACTAAGTGGACCGGTCGAACGCTGAAGACCGTCTCCGCACTACCACGTGGAAGTTGATTGACGAAATCAGGTTGGACTTCGATTCGGGCACTGGGGAAGAAGTGATTTGCAGAGTATTTCACGGCACAGAGCTGCCCGTATAAGATGCCGGTGAGCGCCGGATCAGGTGTGGCCAGATCTAACTCAAGGGAAAGCTCGTCCCATCGGATGGCCCGGAGTAGGTCTAAGATAAAACGAAATGCTATCCGAATGACCCGCATTACCAACTCCTTTTTGATCCATAAGTCCAGCGGTCTCAGCTTGGATTTCTTCTTCTCCCCTTGGTCAACTTCTACTTTTGCCTTTGACTTCTTCTTTTTCGTCCTTTTAACCTCCTCTCCGTCCTTCTTGAACTTCCTTGTAATGATTCTCTGATGGAACAAATCCAGTCTAAAGACCTTCTCCCTGAGATTCCCCTCCACATCCATCACCAGCCAGCTTAAAGCCAGCGATCTTTTCCTGTCGCTAAAGCTCAATCGCAGGCGGATGGGTATAGCAAGGCAGACCAGAGCTGAGAAAACCAAAATACTTACAGCGACAACGAAAAAAGTGCCCATAGGATACGAGTGCCTGTTGATTCAGGTGGAGTTGTAGCTTGAGCCCATCTATCAAGTTCGGACAGAAGCTGCCCTCCGATTATGATACGAAGGATAGGTGAGTCGGTTCGTTATTTCTTACGGAGAGCTATGTAAGTGCAGACTCCGATACCGCCGAACAACACCAGGAATGTAATAATCATCATAACAATCGCTGAAGCGGGCATTAATCTCTCCTTTTCACTAGCATAAGAATGATCCCAAATATTGGCAGAAGCAGGACCATCATCCAGCCACCCAGGAACTCGGCCAGCCTGGGATAGCCCATGTACGAGCCCTTTATCCTCTCCAGAAGCTCGGCAAGAATCAGGACTCCCAGGACGACCGGTACGAAAAATCTGATGAGAATATCCCACCACACTCCGATCTTGAATTCCGAGATTCCGTTAACGTATTCTTTTATCTTCCCGCTGCCGAAGACCCATCCTATCAAAATACATTCTCCCAGGCAGACTATGGATAGCCCAAACTTGTTCATGAAATTATCTAGAATATCCAGCCAGTGGAGTCCAGCCCCGGTGGTGAATATAATGCCGATAATAAGAGCGATTGAGCAAACCGCGATGTTGGTGGTTCGATGCGAACGCTTCCATTTGTCCATCACTCCCGCGGCCGCCGCCTCGGCTAAGGAGAAGGCGGAGTCTATCCCCAGGGTGAGCAGCATCAGGAAGAAGAGCACCCCGAACAAGGGCTGCCAGAAGGGGAGGTTGCTGATGATATGGGGATAGGTTACAAAAGCCAGTCCCGGGCCGGACGCGACCACCTCCGCCACAGGCTTGCCTACTTTCACCGCATAATATCCCAGAGCACCGAACACGGCGAATCCGGCCACGAATGAGGTGGCACAGTTGGCCATGCTGATCAGGAAGGCATTGTTCACAATGTCGGTCTTTCTGGGGAGAAAGCTGGAGTAGGCTATCATTATCCCGAAGCCAACGCTCAAAGAGAAAAAGACCTGCGTATAGGCGGCCAGCCACACCTGGTGCGAAAGGAGTTTCTGGAAATCCGGGGTGAGGTAAAAGGTGAGTCCTTCAACTGCTCCGGGAAGCGTCACCCCCCTGACGACGAAGATCAAAAGCAGAAACCAGGGGATTAGAACCGTGGCATACACCACTTTTCCCACGGTCTTGGCACCCTTCCAAATGGAGAAAAATATGGCTATCCAACTTAAGAGAAGGCCAAGGAAGATATATCCCTTGACTCCCCCGATGTCAAGGGGGCTCTCCGTCAACCCCAACGTTTGTTGGTAGAAGAAGCCGGTAGGGTCGTCTCCCCAGGCAAGGGTGAGCGAGTGATAGACGAAACTAAAGCAGTAACTCATGATCACCGCATAGTAGCAGACTATGAAGAATCCCACCAAGATTGCCACCCAGCCGAACCACTCGAATTTCCTATTTACCTTGCGGAAAGCCTCTGATGCAGAGCCCTCCGTCTTATGCCCCAAACCGAGTTCCAAAATCATGAGCGGAATCCCGGCGGTGAATAGAGCAACCAGCCAGGCCACCAGGAAGGCACCGCCGCCGTTGGCATAACATATATAAGGAAAGCGCCAGATGTTTCCCAGACCGATGGCTGAACCGATAGCCGCCAGGATAAAAGCGAACCTGCTATCCCACTGGTCTCTTTTCTCCATGCGTTCCTCCCTCAAAGAACGTTAGGTTGAAAATTTCATGTAATAAAATTCTTGAAAATATATCTTCAAAGGGAATGAAATACAAAACATAAAATAAGCTAAACTGTAAGATGTAGATACACTGCCTTCTGTTTTAGACCCAAGATAATGATTCAGTATAACCGGGGCAAGTTAAATATTTCATCATTTATCTTGGAAACGGCCAGAAAGTGAAGGATCTGGGAGGGTTTTGATTGTGTTTATAGCAATTACTACATTGGTTTGCAACACACGGTGCATACTGTTTATAGATGAGTCAGAACAAAAAGCATAAGCTTTACCAGAGAAGTCTCTTCCGGGGCTATCGTCGGCGTCTCGGTTGCTTACATTACTGCCTTAAGCAGGATATCAAGGTAAACATTAAACAATCTGTCACATACTCCTTCTTTTACCCTTCAAACCTTTCTTTTCCCTCTTTAAACTCTTTCCACTTTTTCTCAAGATCCTCTTGCCGGCTCAACAACTCCTTTAAGTCGCTTCTTGCAAATTGCAAATCCCTTTTGATGATTAAAAGATCGTTTTTGATCTCTGCGGAAAAGTCTTCCTCGGATAAATCTTTTTGCAGGTCTGTAAACTTTGATTCGGTTCGTGATATGATGGTCTCAAACCCTTGCAGAAGCTTTTGGGTTCCCATCATCTCTTCTTTTAACTCTTGCATCGCCTGGCTCAAATTTTTCTCCTCATCTTTGATTTGGGCGATAAATTGATATAGTTCCGCCAGACCTTGTTTGATCGCTCTCAGCTCTTTTTCCAGCATTATCCCCAATGCTTCTACCGCTTCGCCTACCTCTTCAATGTATCTTCTTTGCAGTTCCATCTGCTAACTTCCCCCAAAATTATTATTTTTTAACTTCCCTTCACGTTTCCACGAATAGCCCATTCTACGATGGATCTGATCTCTTTGAATCTGGTATATTTCGTGGGTGCGCCCAAAACCACCGCCACGATTTCTTTTCCATCTTCTCCTTCCACCAGAGTTCCCAGACACCATCCGGATGCCCCATTGTAGCCAGTCTTCCCTCCCCTCACATTCAGGGAGCTGAAGAGAAGCTTGTTGGTGCTTCCGATTCGGTGCCTTCTTTGTCTTCTGTCAAGCGAAACAAACTCACAACTGGTTTTGTTTAAGATGGAGCCGATAACGCTATCCTGCAGGGCAAAGTATAGAAGTTTGGCGCAATCTATGGCACAGGATCTGTTCGCCTCATCCAGACCGGTGGGCTCACAGAAAAAAGTATTCTTCAGGCCAAGCTCCTTTGCCTTCCGGTTCATACAGGCCACGAATTCAGAAGGTGAAAGACCGGAGGCACGGGCTAAGGTTTTGGTGGCACGGTTACTTGAACTCATCAAACTAGCATGCATAAGATCGCATAAGGTGAAAGTTTCTCCTGCTTTTAGCTGAGACCTTCCTGATCCTCTGGCGTCAGCTACGGTGATGGTGATGGTATCATCTAAATTTGGGTTGGTCTTCAGAAAAATGAGCGCACTCATCAGCTTGGTCAGGCTGGCTATGGGAAGTTCCTTTTCCATGTTCTTCTCAAACAGCACCTCTCCCACTTTTGTATCCAGCACCACTGCAGCTTTGGACCTTAAGGGGAATTTATGGCTTTCCTCTGCCCTTTGACTCTTGTATATGGTTTGGAGAGGAACGTCTTCTTTCGGCGCTGAATCTGATTGGTGGGCTTTGTTTAAATCCCAGTGCCAGTTACCCCACTCAACTTTTGAAATAAAAAGCACCAGCAAGACAGAAACAAAAAAATATCCAGGTCTTCTCTTCAATTTTATCTCCTAAATTCACAAAAATCTTTTCATCCTTCTATCGGCGAGGATGTTTTATATTACTTATACTCATTTACTCTTTGTTTTCTTTATAATTTGAAATCTGACTCTGCCGCATTTAGGGCAAACCCATTTTCTCTGTTTGTGAAAGGCTCTTTTTACCTCCTTCATCTTGGTCTTGCATCTGGGACAATGCATCGCTTAAAATCTGTGATTTATCCCTTTAGAAATTCCAATACTTTTATCAATTTATCACGTCCCAATCTCACTGGATCGACAGTAAGCAGACCAGCCTTAGCCTTCAGATTCCCGAAAAAACCTTCGGATAAAATAACTGTACGCCGTTTTTTCTCTGGCATAACTTTTAAACCTCAGCCCCTTTCACCCCTTCAGGGTGAACTCCTCTCCACTCTGTGTAGAAGATCCCGCTAAAGGCGGGGGAGAGGGGGAAAAAGGGGGAGAGGTTATTTGATAACATGCAAAAAATCTCCTAACAAAAATTGCATTCTTCCGATCAAAAGAGAGATTCGGGACATCACAGTATATCCAAAGGTAGCACCGAAGAAGATCATCAAAAACCAGGTCCCCACTCTCGCGCTCGTCCCAAACCAACCTTTATGTTCCTTGGAAAAGAAGAAATATGCCAAAGTCGTGGCAATGCCAGCAAATACGATTATCCCGTCCACCGAAGCGAAGTTAATCATGGTTGCCTGCATCTGGGCAAAGATCTTTGCCTGTAAGGTGGCTGGGATAGCTACACCCGCACCTGCTCCAATGATTAAAGCAATGGAAATTCTGGAAAGCCAAGCGTATTTTGGAAAAAATCTAAGCAACATAAAAAGACCCAAGATTCCAGGGATAATATAATCAAATCTTCCCTCTTTGAAAACAGGATTTAAGAGTTTCGGCATAAGGGTGGTGTTCAGAGCAATAACCAGGACATATCCCACCGATACACCCACCAGCAGATGCTCGGCGAACTTGTAAAAGGGATTGTCCTTGTACAAGAATGAGAAAATGCACAAGGTCAAGAATGCTGCGATTAAAGTTCCGGTATGCATGATTCACTTCGTCCGCCGTCCACGGTCCGCCGACCGCCGCAAACTTTTTTTGTTTTGCTGCGGACCGCCGACGGTCGACAGTGGACTATTTCTTTAGGTAGTAACCTACATTTCCTGCAATGACCAAAAGTATGATCATCAGATGGCAAACCGACTGTGCATCCATTCCTCTTTGCCCCATCCCCGGCTTTTTGATCAACATCTCATATTCTGCTGCTCCTTTGAGCCCGCCCAGAAGACCCTTCATCTGACCCGCGGAGAGAAAAGGATAAAAGGACGTCGCCATCACCGCGGTTGTCGCCACAGCAAGCTTCATGTGATAGCGAGAGACGGCATAATCCACCCACCAGACCGGCATATCACCATCCGCCACCGAAATTACAAGAGAAATGTTTTCGTAATTTCTTATCTTTCTCATTATTGGGATTTGCGTTAGAGGAATATTTTTGTAATCCTCTGGAAACACTCTCTTTATATCCTCTCCCATCCCCAGAATAGCGGCTTGATACTGTGGTCTGAATCCCAAAAAAACGTAGTCTTCACCATAGTCTACCCCATATTCATCTGCGGTTTGTCTTAGTATCTGCTCTCCGATGGCTGTGCCTTCTGCCAGAAGAGCCAAACCCACCACCTTCAGCTTTCTATTAAAACAGTGACGCAGTACCGCCTGAGCCATGGGTTTTATCTCCGGCAGGGAGGAAGCCTCATGATCAAATGAGACCAACACCACTGATCCGGAATCCAGTTGATCAATCTCCTCATACACCGCCATCACCTCAGAGGTAACCTCGTTTGGCAAGCCAAGTTTTATCACCAGAGGGATGGCGACCGACAAGGCGATCAAAATGAATATCAACTGTCGAGACATAGCGAAATCATTGACAAATTAAAAATTCAAAACGAAAAATTTAAAACTGCAAAGAAAAAGTCAAAATTGCTCCGTTTCGCGTGAAGATTTCTTCAATTTTGAATTTTCTATTTTCTCCCCAGATAGGTTCTCTCAATTCCCAGAATTATTCTTAATGAGGTTGAGATGGTCCCCAGCCCGATTCCTATGTAGATGCCCCGCTTTGCCGCCATACTAGGTGTGCGTAAAATCCAGTTGGCGGCATCCGGAATCCAGTGAGAGATGAAATTCCCCAGAGGAACCCGTCCCAGCATAACCACTATGGCGACTGCAAGCAGCAAACCCGCTTCCCAACTCCGGGCGCGAAAGCCGCGATAAGCTGCCGATGCCACAAAGAAAGCCAGAAGAGAAAACATGGTGGATTGCATGGGAGCCTGCACGTTGTTGAACATCCACAAAAATGGGGTTTTTTCTCCTGTCCCCATAGACAATCCCAGGATGATCATCACCGCCAGCCCAATAAGACCAATCAAATTGTATCCCCAGCCGGTTTGGGTTCGGGTAATCTTTTTTGCATTAAGTTTTGCGTAGCTTATTACTCCTACCAGCAGGGTGAAGACAAAGATTATCTGCATCCAGTCTAAGACCGTCTGGTAAGCTGAAATTGATGCATGATGTGGAACAAAGAATTGCACCAGCATGAAAAGACCGAAGATAAAACAGACGATTATGGGAATTGTTCTTTGCATATTGGTTTCTTGTGGCACCAGAACCTAACTTAAGTTAGGTTCTGATTTTAAATCTCATCCAACCGAAAAAAGTCTGACAATCCAACTCCATCCCAGAATCCCTGCGACTCCTCCAATCAAGATTAGAAGAACGACCAGCGCCTTCAAAAAATCCTGCCCCTTTATGCTTCCCAATATCTGTGGGTCTTTAGTAAGATAACCGCTGGCAACAAAAAGCTCCTCACCTATCAGGGTGTAATCGCATGCCACAATAAAAAAAGAAAGCTGGATGGTGGAGTCCGTGCCTGCGATCTGGAGCGCACCAACGGAATTCCCGGTCTCGGCAAGAATTAGAGCCTCTGCTTCGAAAGTTCCGAAAAAAAGATTGGTGGCGGGAAGCTGGCGGGTCATGATCCCGTCCACGGCTGCGGCATAACCGAACTGGCTCTGAGTTACAAAGAATATGTTGTCTGGATCATACGCCTCCGGATGTCCCGTCTTTGAATACGCCTCAAAGACCACTTCTTGAGCTGTGGTCATCACTACCGGATCATAGTTAGGAAAGATCAGGGGGGTATTGTATTCTGCCGTCTTCTCTGCCACGCTGGATAAGATGTTCATGGATGCCATGGTTGCCACCCGGTCCATCTTTCCCAAACCGGAGGAGTAAAGTATGGGCTTTCCCATCTCAGTGGCTCTTCCGATGGCATTGTCCACCGCTTGCAAGCCAGCAATCGGTCTGATGTAAAGCTTCTTTCCCCTTTTTCCATATATGATGAATCCTAAGATGAATAGGAAACAGATAACCAGACCCAAAAGGACGTTGATCCGTTGAGTATTAAACCATTGCCCACCGGAGGTCACCGGTCCAAAAACCGCTGAAAACAAAACATCGTCCTCTTTGGCCACTTTTAGTAAATAGAGATATTCGACCCCGTCTTTCACGCTGTTGTCGATGAATTTTGTGTCTTTTGACGATATCTTCCCTACCAACTGAAAGCTGTTGTCTTCCATGGCTGATCTTAATATCTCATATTCGACTACTGTGGTATCTTCAGACAGGTCTTCAAAGGTGAGGGTGATGCTTCCGCCTTTATCATTCGGTGTATCCACTGCTTTTAATTTGACGGGAAGTCCCGCTGCGGAAACGGTTGAAGTAAGAAGGAGAAAAGCTAACCAGAAGATGGTAATTTTTGATTTTAACATTTCTGTCCTGATAAAAGGTCGATAATTTTTTACAAGCTAAATAATCCCTCTTACTTGTCAAGCTAAAACTTACCTCGATTTATGATAAGGGGTAGCAATTGGACTTAGCCGCAGGCCAGTTGATTTCCTTATGAATTCAAATGACAAGTGAGCTTCAGCCTGCGTGTGAAGAAAAAATGGGAAGACTTTAAAAGATTTTCTTGACCAGCAAAACCATATCTGCTATCTTGTTGAGAATTTAAAACTTCAAGGAGGTGTTAAATGAAGTTTAAAACTATTTTACTTTTAGTCGCAATGGGGGTATTTATGTTTTGCTCCATCACTTGGGCGGAGCCGAGAGTGCTGGAGATACTTCAAGAGGCGGACACCTGGATCATACAGGATACCTCCCGCATCCTCAGCTACATCGATAGCTGTAATCAGGTGACCGACGATGCCTTGAAAGGCTCCAGGCACTGGCAATCAACCTACGACGATCTTAGTTTTTTGTTGGGCGTAGACTTAGCAACCGACGCCAAGCTGGATAACACCGGCAGGTACTATTTCTTGATGCGCATTACCGGCCAGACCCAGGCACTCTTCTACATCGACTCCCCGATGGAGTTTCCGCATCAACTTACACCCAACAACTGGGCGGATATGGGCATCAACATCGGCTACTATTACCCACATCCATCGGGTAAGTATGTGCTGGTGGCGACGCATCAATACGGGAACGAGAATTTCGACATCTATAAGTTTGATCGTGATGGGGAATTTATTCCCCTTCTTGTAGACCCTGCCATACAGTATCGAGGCTTGGTGTTCAAAAACGAAGACGAATTCTTCATCATATCCAATGACCGCAAGACTCAAACCCTTGTAAAATACACCATTTCCACCGGCAAGATAGATACAATGTATACTGAGTCGGG
>Ga0111202_117_pt1 | contig 27723 bp, 18 predicted proteins | sample DeeMarSWOR324_28_FD_80372 | JGI IMG/M metagenome (GOLD analysis project Ga0111202, IMG submission 80372) | candidate division Zixibacteria bacterium SM23_73_3 | reverse complement strand
TGCACAATTCTATCAATTCCGACAAAAGTCCATGGGTGATTACCCCTTTGCCATAGTCGGAGATGATTATAGCGTGGATACCTGGTATTTTCTTTTTCACAAAACTTATGATATCCTGGGTCAGTTTCTCTGGTATCTCTTCAGTGTTTTCTCTGTCTGCCCGCACTACCTGTTGATTGTGGGCAATCACCCGGGTCTTTATGGTGGTCATTCGAGGGTTGTCCGTAAAAATCCCATCGCCTTTTATTCGAGCCTCGTTCAGAGCCGACATCATCCGCTCGCCGTTTCTGTCCTCCCCAACCACTCCCACCAGAATCGGCTTATCGCCTAAGTTTTTAACATTCAAAGCCACATTAGCCGCACCACCCAATTTGATCGATTCCTTGACTATCTCCACCACTGGCACCGGAGCTTCAGGGGATATGCGAGATACGTTCCCCCACAGGTATTCATCCAGCATCACATCTCCCAAAACTAAAATCCTGTGTCCACCCCAACCAGTAAAGATCTGGTCGAATTTTTCTTTTGATATTTTTTCCAAGCTACCTCCAATTGAACTTTTGAACTCTATTTTACCCAGATTGAAATTCCAAGTTTCACATTATTAGATCCTTTTGTGGGTATAAGTTCCCAATCAGGCGTGTTATCTTTTTCATGGAATTTAACCAGACACCTGCCCACCGAGATTCCAATGATCCCACCCCAGAACACATCTGACAGAAAATGAGCATTGTTGTTCACTCTAGCTAATGAGGCCACTAAAGCAAAACCATACGCGATCAATCTAACCCACCAATTTCGATATTGTTCTGCTATGACCGCACTTAAAGCAAAGGCGGTGGTGGCATGCCCGGACGGAAACGAAAGAGAATATGATGGAGGAGGTACTTTTAAGGGATTGAAATTAAACGTCCCTTTATTTCCAAATGGCCTGGACCTACCTATCAGATGCTTCAAACCTTTGGTTATCCCTTCCGCCAAAGCCACAGATTCCAGACACAAAAGTGCAGTCTCTTTTGCTTTTCGATCATGAAAAACAAGACCGGAGAAATACAACCCGCCGATGGTTAAATTGGTCACCCGTTTAGTGTATTTATCCGTCCATTCAGAGATTTGATCGGTGCTGTGGGTTCTGTTCTTTTGCACAGACTTTTGAAAGTCTCTGTCCGTAAGCATCAGTGCGAAGGTGCTGGCTGATAGAGTGGCAAAGAGAACGAGATCATCCTGTTTCCAGCGTAAAGGTGAGGTCATGACATGTTTGGTGTCTCGAAAAAGATACTCAACCAAGCCATCCAGAGTCTCCACCTCATCTGGATCTGATTCAGCCAAGCTCAATACGGGCAAATACATGCAGGCAATCACAATAATCAAAATGATCAAAAGAATCTGGTTTCGCCTCCAACCAAGAATCGGCTTGGCGGCAAAGTATCTTGGAGCAAACTTTTGCGCAACAAAGTTTTCGCTTGACATTAGTTCTCAATATATTAAAATGCTTTGAAAATGCAAGCAAATAAAATCTAACAGGGAACATGCAAATTTAAAGAGGAGAAAACCATGGAGGCAAAACAGCGTAGACTTAACGTGGAACTGGGGGAAAAGGAATCAGAAGGAATCTACTCCAACTTGGCTTTGATCTCTCATTCTCCTTCTGAGTTCATCATAGATTTTGCCCGGGTCATGCCCGGAGTGCAGAAGACCAAAGTTTATGCCCGTATCGTCATGACACCCGCTCACGCCAAGATGCTTTACGATGCGCTGGGAACGAATTTAAAAAAGTTCGAGGGTCAGTTCGGAGCCATCAAGATCTTCGGAAAAGAGGAAAGGGAGAAGGGTATTGGCTTTCAAGCTCAAAAGGGAGAATGAAAGTTGGTCAACGGATTAAACGGATGAAATGGATAGAGTCCGCTTAGGTTTATACACTCCACCCGCCCCGCTGCTTAATCTGGTGGATACGGCGCATTCTACATTTCCAAATTAGGAGGAAAGCTAAGTGAAAAAAACCATCGGTAGCTTCACCTTTGTTCTACATTCCCATCTTCCTTATGTAATCGCACATGGGAAATGGCCACATGGAATGGACTGGCTGAATGAGGCTTCTGCGGAGACATACATTCCTTTGCTGAATGTGCTAACTGAGCTTGTAGAGGAAGGGTATTCACCTAAGCTTACTATTGGAATCTCACCGGTTCTTTGCGAGCAACTCGCAGATGAATCATTCAAACAGGAATTCTCATCCTATCTGGAGATCAAAACCATTGCTGCAGAAAACGACATCCAAGAATTCACCAAGCACCAGAGCAAGCTTCTGCTTCAATTGGCGCACAGGTGGAAGGATTATTATGCTAAGATTAAGTCAGACTTTGAAACCAAATACGGACGGGATATTATCCGTCAATTCAAAAAGCTGCAGGAGGATGGCCACATCGAGATCATCACCTGTGCCGCCACTCATGGGTATCTTCCGCTTTTGTCACAGGACACCTCGGTTCAGGCACAGATAAAGCAGGCGGTTTCAAGCTACACACAATTCTTCGAAAAACCTCCCCGTGGAATCTGGCTTCCTGAATGTGCCTATCGACCCAGATACAAATGGTCGCCTCCGGTAAAGAACAACATGAGAAAGAAGAATTACCTGAGAAAGGGAATAGAAGAATTTTTAAGCGAGAACAGCATAGATTATTTCATTATTGATAGCGCTCTGCTCAAAGGGGGAAAAGCCATCGGAGTCTACATGGATAGATTTGATGCTTTAAAAACTCTGTGGGGGCAATTTGAAAAAGAATATACCCCTCGCGAAGAAGAGATTGATAAAACTCCCAGGGAGGTTTATCTGGTAGGCACAGAGGGAAAGAAGCCGGTAGCGATCTTCACTCGTGATCCGGATACCGGCCTGCAGGTGTGGAGCGGAGAATGGGGTTATCCTGGGGATGGAAATTATCTGGATTTCCATAAAAAACGTTTTCCTGGAGGGCACCGGTATTGGAAGATAACCTCTGCCAAAAGCGATTTGGCTGATAAATGGGAATACTTCCCCGAAGATGCCCAAAAAAAAATTCCGGAGAATGCATCCCATTTTAAAGGATTGATAAAAAGCCTTTTGACCGAATATCACAAAAAAACAAAGAAAAAAGGAATTGTGTGTGCTCCCTATGATGCTGAACTTTTTGGCCACTGGTGGTTTGAAGGCACCCAGTTTCTCAAGCTGGTTTTGAAATATATTTCAGAAGATCCGGAAATTGAGCTCACCACTTGCAGTGATTTTCTGGGTGATGCAAAACCAACACATGTGATTTCCATTCCAGAAGGTTCGTGGGGAGAGGGGGGATACCACTATATATGGCTGAATGAATGGACCCAATGGACCTGGAAGCACATCTATGAAGACGAAACAAGAATGCAAAAACTGGTGCAGGAATTTGGCCAAACCAAAGACGAAAACCTGATAAAGATTTTAAAGCAACTCGCCCGTGAGCTTCTCCTGCTTCAGGCATCGGATTGGCAATTCTTGATCTCCACCTGGAGCGCCAGGGATTATGCTGAGCTGAGATTATCTGAGCATCATCAGAATTTTGTCAGATTGGCTGAAATGGCGGAAAAGTATGGACGTGGTGAATGGATGGACCCAGGCGAATGGGCATTTTTAGGCGATGTGGAAGCCAGAGATAATCTGTTCAAGGATGTAAATTACAAATGGTTTGGTAAACTCGAATTCCCGCCACGGTAGATACTTCCCCCAACACCAAAAGAACCAAAACCTAACTTAAGTTAGGTTCTGGTCATTTCAGATTAACTTTGCTTCCCGTTGGTGTTCCCCAGAAGGGCAGGCACCCGTACGGGTGGGCGTCCGTGCATGGCTGGCAGGCTTCAGCAACGGGAAGAACGGCGGATGAGGAACATCCGCCTTAGGCAGGGATCCTTTGTTAGTTGTACCCCAAAAGCCAATCATTCAAATCAAACATTACCGATCGGGAAAGCTATTTAGAAAGTGGTTGACAAGGTTGCATAAATCATTATAATGTCTATTGACTATCTGGTGAGAGGCAGCTTGCGGGCGACATGGTTGGGTGTCTTTGTGTGGCGGCAAGGCGGGTAAGACCTGACAGAACAAGAAGTTTGTTATACCGAGGTACGCAAGAATTGTTCTTCTCACGATAGGGAGAGCGGATGGAAGACCGTGGAGCACTAGGACGATTCTGGAAGGACCAGCCCCATGTTATTAGGGCATTTCTCGACAGACGACCACTCTTCCAGAAACTTGCTGAGGAAGTTGCGTACATGCTCGCCAAGGGAGTCGAAGCGAGGGCAACGGAATACTCACACATAACTCATAGAGCCAAGACCCTGCAGAGCTTTTGCGACAAACTCTTGCGTAAGGGGTACAAGAATCCGCTGAGTGATGTGACTGATCTTGCTGGCGTCAGAATCGTATACCTATACACTTCGGACCACGCCACGATAGAAGAAGTCATCGAAGATCACTTCATCGTCATCGAAAGGAGTGACAAGGTAGCTGACAGTGAAGCCGAGCAGTTCGGCTATGGAGCGATACATTATCTAGTGAAGCTCGGGAAGAAGGCGAGTGGCGCTCGCTACGATGATCTCAAGGATTTGGTATGCGAGATCCAGGTCAGAACCATTCTTCAGGATGCGTGGGCGATTGTAGCGCATCATCTCAGCTATACACAGGAAACGGACGTCCCAAAGCCATTGCGACGGAAGCTGAACGCACTGTCCGGTCTATTCGAGACAGCGGACGACCAGTTTAATGGCATTAAAGAAGAGCGCGCGAACTACAGCAGTGCTATAGCTGAGAGAATACAGAAAGATAGTCCCGGTATACTGAAGCAAGAAATCAACCTCGATAATCTGGTCGCCTACCTTCACTGGAAGCTACCAGACCGAGAGGCGGCCAGTCTCGCTGCGGCTTCGAGTTTGCTCAGAGAACTGGATGCCGCCGAGTGTCATACAATTGCCCAGATCGATGATGCCATTAGTAGGTCGATGGATGCCATTCGCGCATACGAAGAGAACGCTCCACCTTCAGACGAGGAGACAGGGAAATATGAGGCTTATGCGCAGGTCGGAGTTGTGCGGGTCGCTCTTTCACTTGTCGACGAAGATTACCTCGGCAAGAGGCGCATGAGCAAGCAATTCAAGGATGAGATACGGACTTATCGTCACTTGCTCAAGGGGTAGGGGTGGTCTTAGGTCAGGAGCTTCGTGCTCCTGACACTTTTTATTTGTCAGGTGCTCGGACGAGCCCGTCTGGGCGTGGTGCACCTAACCTACGAGGCTTATACCGTAGGACAGCGGCACAAGAGTGATATGAAGAAACCATAAAATCAATTGTTTCGTATGAGAGATCAGAGATGAACGTTCAAATCGTAATCGCCTTCATTGCTTTTCTGATTAGCGCGCTGGCTGGCGGAGTTGCATCAACGGATGTCATCCGCAGACTCCTGCTCAAACTACTGGGGAAAGAGCCCCCGCGCAAGACATACGCGGAGCGGTTGTCTAACCTGACGAGCAGTCTCGCGAAGGCATCAGGGGAAGTAGATACACTGCTTCACGAGATGACTCGCGTCGCAAGAGAAAGACAACAAGCGGTCAAGAACCTGGAGGTCGGACTGGCTGACCTCGAAAAACGAGAGAAAGAGCTCAAAGGAAACATAGAGGTTCTGGAAAAGGTACCAATCCCCGTAGCAGAGCACTTCGCAAGATTGGTTGAGCCGAGCCAGAAACGGAGCACACGCAGGGACTATATGCTCTTTATTTCAGGCGTTTTGGTTACCACGATTGTGGCGGTGGTTCTCCAACTTACGCTTGGAAAATGAATGTCGATCAAGTCGTGTATCAGGAGCCCCGTGCTCCTGACACTATTCTATTGAAAGGAGGTAGTCTGATGAGATTTGGCACTGTAATGGCCATCAAGGCCATTGTATGTCTCGTGTTTGGGTTTCTCCTCGTGGTTGTACCCGCGGCATTATTGTCATTTTTAGGTATCACGGTAGGCCCGGGCGGCATTTTCATAGCTCGACTGTATGGAGCTTCCCTTTTCGGTAATCTCATGCTCAGCTGGTACGGCAGAAACGTAGCCGAATCCAACGCGCGGCAGACCATCGCACTTGATCTCTTCGTCTATGACGCCATCGGCTTTGTTGTTGCTTTATTGGCTCAACTTTCCGGCTTGATGAACCCACTCGGTTGGTTCATTGTCGTAGTGTATCTTTTCTTCACTTTGGGCTTTGGCTATCACCTGGTTGTGAAGCCGAGAGCTTCTTGAAGGAACGCCGTGTGCTCAGCAAATCTGAGATTCAGTTGGGAGCCCCGTGCTCCCGGCACCATTCAATTGTCAGGTGCTCAGGCGAGCCCGCCCGGGCGTCTGGGCGCGTCCGTCTGGACGCTTTAGCAGAACCTAAATCAAGCTGAAGCTTGATATTCCAGGGATATCCTCCGAGATATTACTTGTTGAAGATGGTAGTTCTTGAGGGTATAAATCCTTCCAGCACCTCTGAGATCATCTCGAATCTTCCAAAGGACGGCATCAGGTAAACTCCATCCACCATTCCTTTTGCCTGCTCCATCATCTCCTTCGCCACTGAGGTTCCCACCTGGTAACTCCGATCCTTAGCCCTTTTCATTCTTTCCCTAATTTTTTCAGGTATATTAATCCCCGGCACCTCATAATGCAGAAATTCGGTGTGCTTATAGCTTCTCAAGGGAAGAACTCCCAAGAATAAAGGGATCTTAACATGAGAGACTTCCTGCAAAAACTGCTTTAGGATTTTAAGATCATATAGAGGTTGGGTGAAGGCGAAATCCGCACCTGCCTCCACTTTTTTTTCAAATCGATCTATCTCCTTCTTGAGATCATCTGCAGTGGGATTTACCGCCACACCCACACAGAAAAAAGTGGGTGAGCCGATGGAATTGCCCGCCCAGTCAGTTCCCTGATTCAACTTGTTTATGATCTTAACCAACCCTATGGAATCCACATCATATACGGCAGTAGCCTGAGGGTAGTCACCTAAAACCGGGGGATCGCCAGTTACAGCTAATATATTGTGAATGCCCAGAGCATGCACTCCCAACAAATCTGACTGAAGACCCATCAAGTTTCGGTCTCGGCAGGTGAGGTGAAGGATGGTCTCTATTCCGATCTTTTGCTTTATCAGATAAGCTAAAGACACACAGCTCATCCTTACTCTGGCCATGGGACTGTCGGCAATATTTATCGCATTCACTCCTATCTGTTTTAATTTCTCCACATTCTTAAGTATTTTTTCCGTGTTAATCCCTTTGGGTGGATCTACCTCCACTGAAACAACAAACTCCTTTCCCAGCTTTCTGGCAAACTCAGAGATCTTCTCTTCTTCCCATTCGGTTGGCTCTTCCTCTTTTATTCTCTCCTCGACCGTGATATAAGTTTTCTCTTCTGGAGCAGTCCCCGTTTTGATATCCTCAAGCATCTTAGATAAAGCCTTGATATACTCTGGGGTCGTTCCACAACAACCACCTATGATGTTTGCTCCACTTTTTATATATTCTTTGGCATATTGGGCAAAATATTCTGGAGAGGAAAGATAGATGAATCTTCCATCCACATATCGGGGGACACCAGCATTGGGCTGAACTGATATCATCCTGTTGGTAGCCTTGCGCAGATGCCCCACCACGTCAAGCATCTTCTGAGGACCTACACTGCAGTTTGCTCCGATTATTTCCACCCCCAGATTACTCAACTTATCTGCCACTTCTTCAGGCGAATACCCCAAAAAGGTCTTACCGTCCTCATCAAAGGTCATGGAAGCTATTATGGGAAGCTGGCAGATGTTTCTTATGGCCAAAACCGCCTGCTTTATTTCCAAAAGATCAGAGAAGGTCTCCACTATGAACAGATCCACTCCACCCTCAAGCAAAGCTTCAGCCTGTTTTTGGAAAACCTCCAGCGCCTCTTTCTCTGAAAGCTCACCCAGTGGAGCCAAAGGTTTTCCCACAGGCCCTATTGATCCGGCGACAAACACATCCCTACCCTCGATCTCCCTTGCCTCTCTTGCGATTTTGGCACCTTTTATATTTATCTCTCCTACCTTATCTTCCAACCCAAAGTTTTTCAACCTGACGCCATTTGCTCCAAAGGTGTTGGTTTCAATAATCTCCGCACCGGCTTTGATGTAGTCCCGATGCACGTTTTGCACTATCTTTGGGTTGGAGATGTTCTGTTCATCGAAAGAGCGTTCGTAGGAGACGCCCCGCATATATAAAAGGGTTCCCATCGCCCCATCACAGAGCATCGTCCCTTTTTTTAGTCTCTCTAAGAACGTACCAAACATTTGACTGCCCCTTCAATATCGGATTAGTGCTTTTCAGTAAACTTTGAACTTTAAACGCTTTTACGCTTTTTCAAGTCTTTCCTTATATAGAGGAAATCTCTGGCACAATTCCAGGACCTCTACTTTTACCTTAGCGTAGATATCTTCGTCGCCCAAGTTGGAGATAACCCTATCGATTAAGGCAGCGATTTTTTCCATTTCCGGCTCTTTCATTCCCCTGGTGGTCAATGCTGGCGTGCCCATACGAATGCCTGAGGTGACGAATGGTTTTTGAGGATCGAAGGGGACGGTGTTCTTGTTAACGGTGATCCCTGCTTTTTCCAATGCCTCCTCTACTATATTGCCAGTAAGATTTTTCTCAATCAAGCTGATCAATAGTAAGTGTGTATCGGTCCCGCCCGAGACCACGTGATAACCCAGGTTTGCCATCCCGGCAGATAGCGCCTTGGCGTTTTTCACGATCTGGTGTTGATATTCCTTGAAGGATGGAGCCATAGCTTCCTTGAATGCCACTGCCTTGGCGGCAATCACATGCATCAGAGGACCTCCCTGAATCCCTGGCATCACCTCTCGGTCCAGGTCTTTGGCAAACTTTTTCTTACACATGATCATTCCACCACGAGGACCGCGCAATGTTTTGTGCGTGGTGGTGGTTACGAAATCCGCATAAGGAACCGGCGACTGATGTATTCCCGCCACGATCAAACCGGCAATGTGGGCAATATCCACCATCAGGTATGCTCCCACCTCATCAGCCACCTCCCTGAATTCTTTGAAATCCAGTTCACGCGGATACGCAGATGCACCACCCACAATCATCTTAGGCTTGGCTTGGGTAGCGATCTTTCGGAGCTCGTCATAGTCTATCACCTCCGTCTCTTTGTTCACCCCATAAGATGCCACATTGAAGAATTTTCCTGAGAAGTTTACCGGATGCCCGTGAGTAAGGTGTCCCCCATGAGAAAGATTCATGCCCAAAAGGGTATCTCCCGGCTTTAAAACTGAAAAATATACTCCCATATTAGCCTGCGAACCGGAATGGGGTTGGACGTTAACATGATCGCACCCAAAAAGCTTCTTGGCTCGATCCCGGGCTAAATTCTCCGCGATATCCATGAACTCACAGCCACCATAATATCTCTTCCCCGGGTAACCCTCGGAGTATTTGTTGGTCATCACCGATCCTGCGGCTTCCATCACCGCCTCTGAGACGAAATTCTCCGAGGCGATAAGCTCCAGACCATTAGCTTGCCTTTTGGTTTCGCCATAGACGACATTGTATATCTCCTGATCGACTTCTTTTAGCTTACTCATTTTTTCTGCTCCTTTTACGTCTTGATGTTTCGACGGTAGATATTTAAGAGACCAGAACCTAACTTGAGTTAGGCTTTGGTTCTAATCTTCTATCTTTGCCTCTATGCCTAGATTTATAACTCTCTTAATATTATTTTCGACAAGTTCCATCTTTTTCCTATCTTTCAGTTTCTCAAATATTAAACGCGAAGCAGTATAGTGAGTCATAGCGCTCTTCAAATCTCCCTTGTTTTCATAAAAAAGCGCCAGGGTATTAAGGTCAATCGCCTCACCAGCAGTGTAGCTCAACTTTTGATCTAAACCGATCGCCTGATGATATTTTCTTATGGCTCCATCCCAATTTCCCTCTGCTGCATGAACCTGACCTAAATTTATCAAACAGGAAAGTCTGCCGTTTTTGTTATCCGATTCTCTGGAGAGACGATCCGCCTTTTCATAGTATGTCTGCGCCAGGTCTAATTTATCCAGAGCAAAATAGCAATTTCCTGCAGTTACCAGTAGTCCGGTCTTTTGCTCAGGAGTCAAATCTCCGTTTAAACATTTCTCAAATACATCTATTGCCTCAAGAAATTTTCTTTTCTGCTTGAAAGATAATCCTTTTTCAAACAGCTTTCTTGGTTCGCCATTGGAGGTTTTCTTAAGATCGCCATAATATTCCACAAGCATGTGAGAAGGTATAATTTGCTTTTGAGCACCTATCTTGATTTCAGGTGATTTTACTGGATTGGATTTTCCTCTCCGCACGCGGCTGAAGACACTCGCCAGCATGAACAAAACAGCTACTATGCTTAATAAAACCAACAGAAAAAAGAATATGAGAACAAGTATTTTCATTTTGTATCAGTCCAGAAACCAGTACCTGACTTAAGTTAGGTGCTGGTTACGAATTAATAGCATTAGAAGCACAGATGGTTAACCACGAGGCATCTTTCTAATTTAGGACAGAGGTTTTACTGTCCTTTTGTTTTTTTCTTTTCATCCTCTACCACTGCAATCTTTTCCATTGTTTTCTTTACCTCCGCTTGCATACCTATTCCTCGGAATATCTCGAGAGCGTCTTTCAGATACTTCAAAGCATCATCAAGATTACCTCTGAGAAGGTAAACGCCACCGATGTTCCTTAAGGCGCGAGCTTCTCCCTCCCGATAAAATATCTCTTTGTGTATCCTCAAAGCCTCATTATGACATTTCAAAGCTGTATGCAGTTGACCCTTAGCTATGTGTATTTCACCAATAAAATCTATATCACTCGCCTGACCTAGTCGATAATGTATCTTAGTGTGAATTCTTAAAGCAGCATTCAGATGCCTCATGGCTACATCAAATTCGTCCCTTAGATAGTAAACCTTACCGATGTTATGCAGTTCGTTCGCCTCCCCCTCCCGAAAGCCAATCTCTTTAAATATCCTAAATGCTTCATTATGATTTTTCAATGCTTCATCCAATTTACCCTTATCTTGATATATCGCCCCGATGTTGCCCAAATTACTTGCTACCCCCACTCGAGATCTTACCTCTTCATGAATTGGCAGAGCATCCTTATAATATTTCAAGGCGGAATCCAATTCACCCTTCAAGTAGTAGACACTGCCAATGTTGGCCAGACAGTCGGCCTCTCCTTGTCTGTTTCGATTCTCTCTATGGATCGCCAAGGCGAAGTTCTGAAACCCTAAGGCCTCATCCAATTGGCCTTTATCCATATTTATCAAGCCGATGTTCATTAGCGTAATTGCTTCACCTTTTGCACGGCCTATATTCTGATTGATCTCCAAGGCCTCTTGCTGATACTCCAGGGCGCGTTCCCAATCACCCTTCACATAGTACACTATACCTATGTTGCCTAAACAACATGCCTGTCCTGTCGAATCATCTATCTCGAGGTCGATCTTTAATGCTTCCTGATAGTACGACAAGGCTTTGTCCAGTTCCCCTTTATAGTAGTAGATCAAACCTATGTTGCACATAGCATCCGAAGTTACTTGCTTTCTTTCGATTTCATCGTCCACTCTTTCAGCGGTTGATATAGCTTCCAGATAGTATTTTTCAGCTTTTGTAAATTTGCTATGAGCAAAATAAGCGTTTCCGATCAGATGCTTGACAGCACTTTTTTGACCATCATCCTTGCAAACGGAGAATGCTTTTTGTAAGCCTTCGATTCCTTCGGGATATCGGTAGTTCTCAAGATAGTCCAGAGCCTTTCCGACCAGTTTTTTGAGCGTCTCATCTCCGCTGTCTGGTATTCCGTCAAGATAGAACCGAATGTTCTGCCATTGTTCCAACCTTGCCATCTTTTCATCAAGGCTTTCTTCCCTAAATATCTTAGAGTAGGTGAATCTGAATATGCCGTAAAGGAAGCATAGAATCGCAATCACTGTTGCAATCTTACCTAAGGTTGCCCAGTGTTTTTCTTTTAGCATTTTCCCTATAGACCTATAGAAGTGTAGCATCGTCTCTCAGTGCAAGATCGAGGCCGATTAGGACGGATCGTAGTCCGCCTCTACGGCTGGTAATTGTTGATCTTGTCTACTCTTGGTTTGTGTCTTCCTCCTTCAAAGTCGGTAGCCAGCCAAACATCCAAGATCTTTTTTGCCATTTCCTCAGAAACGAAATTGGAGGCTAAGGCAAGTACGTTAGCATTGTTATGTGCTCTTGTTAGCATCGCCATCTCTTCATTCAAACAAAGAGCAGATCTGACTCCTTTTACCTTATTGGCAACGATATTCATTCCATTTCCGGTCAAGCAGACAACGACCCCAAAATCGGCTTCACCTCTGGCAACTGACTCTGCCACCTTAAATCCGAAATCGGGATAATCCACCGATTCAGTGGAGTTGGTGCCAAAGTCGGTCATCTCATGCCCCAGTTGGGTTAAGTATTTTTTAATCTTTCCCTTTAGTTCATAACCTCGATGATCAGCACCAAGAGATATTTTCATAGCCGTATCCTCTGTATCTTATTCGTTTAGTAGAAGTTCATTTACAATTCAGTATATCCAGTTGAAAGCAAAAGTTCCAAATAGCAAGAGTTTTGGACCATACCCGGAGACTGCACCATAAAGGTGGCTTCATCCTCTAACTGATCATGGCGCCCAATGCCATAGAGTAAAGCTTACTTTGAGCGGAATCCGAGCGGGAAAGAAGAACGATGGGTGCGCCCGCTCCCACCACCACTCCACCTGCCTTTGCACCAACTAAGTAAATCAGCGACTTAACGAAAATATTTCCAGAGGCTATATCCGGCACCAGGAATATATCCGTATCTCCAGCCACCGGGGAGATCATCCCTTTTAACCGTGCCGCCTCAGGGCTAATTGCCACATCGAATGCGATCGGTCCGTCAATTATCACGTCTTTGATGTCGCCTCTTTCCGCCATCTTTACCAATCCGGCTGCATCCACGGTCTCCTGCATATCCGGATTGACCAACTCCACAGCCGCCAGACACGAGACTTTCGGTTTTTCTATTCCCAGCTTTTTTGCCACATCCACCGCATTCTTTAAGATGTCGGCTTTTTGTTTAACATCAGGCTTTATGTTCATTCCCCCATCGGTCACCAACATCAGCTTGTGATACGCCTCAACCTCTATCACTGAAACATGACTCAAAAGGCCACCAGTGCGAAGTCCGTTCTCCTTATCCAGAACCGCCTTAAGCAAGGTGGAAGTGCCCACCTTACCCTTCATCAACATCTCCGCCTTTCCCTGCTTGACTGTTTCCACTGCCACCATAGCGGCAAGTTTGGAGTCAGGCACATTGACCATCTCCACCTTATTCAAATCAAGTCTCTTCTTTCTACATAGCTCCTCAATCTTAACCTGGTCGCCGATAAGCACAGCAGAGATTAGGTTCTTTTCTATTGCCTGCTTCACCGCGGCAATTATCGCTTCCCCTTCTGCCGAAGCAATGGCTAATCTCTTCCTCTCCTTATTTTTTACCGTTGAAATCAACTGGTCAAAACTGGTGATTTTTTCGTTTGCCATTTCTCCCTCTTAATAAAAACGATTACTTTCACCTCCCCCCCGATACCCCACTCTCCATTTTCCACAGGATCCGTAGGACATGGAAAGGGGACAGAGGGAGAGATCTTTCCTCAACCCTTAAAAAATAACTCTGCGAAACTCGTTTCTATTCGTACTTCAGACCATTTATCGCACATAGGTCAGCCAATTATGTTTATCCTCGGTTTCTCCGTTAACGATTCCGAAGAATTTCTCTTGCAATTCTTTGGTGACAGGACCACGCTTGCCATCTCCTATCTGTACTTTGTCAATTGAGTTTATGGGGCTTATCTCCGCCGCACTTCCCGTGAAAAAAACCTCATCTGCGATATACAATGCCTCCCGAGGAATGTTTTGCTCGATCACCTTGATCCCCATATCAAGCGCCAAGAAGATTACCGTGTTTCTGGTTATACCTGGCAAAATGGAAGCACTGAAAGGCGGGGTAATCAGGGTACCATCTCTTACTATGAACACATTTTCGCCACTTCCTTCACTTACAAATCCAAACACATCCAGGGCGATTCCCTCCACATACCCGTGCTCCTTCGCCTCCAATTTTATAAGTTGAGCATTCATGTAGTTGGCACCGCTTTTAGCCATATCCGGCATGGTATTGGGTGCCATCCTATTCCAGGAGGAGACGCAAACCGGCACCCCATTTTCTAAAGCTTCAGGACCAAGATATGCCCCCCATCTCCAGACGGCTAAGCATACCTCCACCGGACAGCCGGTAGGATCCACTCCTAATTGTTCGTATCCCCGATACACTACCGGTCTGATATAACACTCATCCAGCTTATTAATTTTTATCAGATCGATGATCACCTGGTTGATCTCCTCCTTGGTGAAGGGAATTTCCATACGGTAGATCTTGCATGAATTGAATAACCGATCGGTGTGAGCCTGCAACCGGAAGATGGCAGGACCGTTCTTGGTCTTATAACAGCGCGCTCCTTCAAAAATGCACGAGCCATAGTGCACCACGTGGGATAGCACGTGAATCTTGGCATCATCCCAGTTGACCAGCTTCCCGTTCATCCATATCTTTTCAACCTTCTCAAAAGGCATCACTCCTCCTTAATTTTTATTTCATTTGATTGCAGAAAATCTTATTCATAGAAATCCAGTTGCGAATACCAGAACCTAACTTAAATTAGATTCTGGATCCCCCTTTTTTTGACAACCTGCCACGCCCAATGCAATGGAGGTAAATTTGGTCTCATGTGAATCAGCCCGGGAGGTCAAAACCACAGGAGTTTTAGTTCCCACCACAATGGCGGCACATTTAGCCTGGGCAAATTCTATCAGCGTCTTATAAACTGCATTTCCGGTTTCGATGTTAGGACACAAAAGTATATCCACCTTTCCCGGCATCTGGCTATCAATAGCTTTTATCTGAGCAGATTCTTCTGAGACCGCATTATCCAGAGCAAAGGGACCATCCACCAAAGCTCCCTTGATCTGACCTCGCCTTGCCATCACGGAAAGACAGGCACAATCTAAGGTGGAGGGCATCTTGTCGGGATACACCTTTTCCACCGCCGCAATGCAGGCTACGTTAGGCAACTTAATGCCCAATGAATGGGCAACATCAACTGCGTTTTGAATGATTTGAGCCTTCTCTACCAGGGAGGGTGCGATATTTATGGCGGCATCGGTAATCATCAAAAGTTTGGGATATGCGGGAATCTCGAAAACAGCCACATGACTGAGAAGCTTACCCGTCCCCAAACCTTTTTTTTTGTCCAGAATCGCCTTCATGAAATGGGCAGTTCCCACCAGTCCCTTCATCACCAAATCTGCCTCTCCCCTGTTCACCAGCTCACAGCATCTCAAAGAAGCAGAAAATCCACCTGACTCCGGTTGGATTTCAAATTTTCCCATATCAATCCTGTGCCTTAAAACCAGCTTTTCTATCCTATCCTGCCTGCCCACCAAGATTGCATCTACGATCTTCTCCTTCCGGGCTTGCTCCAAAGCCAAAAGAACACCCTCATCCTCAGCCTGTGCCACCGCAACTTTTTTGGGACCGATCTCTTTGGCAAGATTCAAGATGTCATCTAATGTCTTCATCACCTCGGGGATTTCTCCGATATAATATTCAGAGTCCACAATAGTGTTTGACAGCCAACTTCAAAATGCTATAATATAAGAGCACGGCATTAACAAAGCAAGAAAATAAAAAAACCAACAGACGTCACGTTTACTTGGAATTTCAAAGGAAAAGAGTGTGGTGATTTTGATGCAGAGCTGTCCTTTTTGCGATATGGCTTTAAACGATCAGAGCACCTTCTGCAAATTGTGTGGATATTCCTTCGTCTTAGCTCTTCCTCTGCCTTTATTCCCCCGTAGAAGATTTTATTTCACCCTTTCGATTTTAAGTATCCTTTCGGGAATTGTAGGTTGCATTTTCACATTCTCCCCCGCACTATATATGGGGAGTTTGTTTTTCGCTATCGGAGCTATAGGACTGGCTGGAGTCACTTTAGAAAGGACACAAGGAAAGTTTGATACCCTTCTAATCAAAATCTTATCTATCGTCGGTTTATTCTTCGGCGTGCTAGGATACATGTTTTTCATGTTCCTCCATTCCAATGTTCCAGGCATTGGTTATACAATGTAGCACATAATAAATCTTTCATTCTCACTGAAGAAATAATAAGGTTCTTTACAGAGTGGACGATTTGCCTTATATTCCGGATGCGAAGAACACACGTGATCCTGTAATTAAAATTATGAAATCTTTATTCCTTTATAAAAATCCGCTTAGACGAACCCTTATGGTTTGCCAGCCTTGGTATAAACCCTCTTGGTTCATACAAAGCCCTAAAGGTTTGGCTACGGCAAATAATTAACAACATAAAAACCAATGTCTCTTCTACAACCTGATAAGGGTATTTCGGAATAACTCTTCACTAAAATATAAAGACGCTTGTTATGAAGTCGAAGAAAAAACGCTTGATTAAGAAAAACGAACATGGAAAAAAAATGCCGCTCTGGGAAAATATTACCATCGCATTCACTTTGTTCATGTTATCCCTCTTATGGATCAGTTCTTTCTTTCCGGAAAGAAGATTGTGGGGGATCAATCATTGGGCCTACTTTCCACTATGGCTCAGAACCGTGGTGATTGCTATTGCATTTCTCATCTTCATTCCTCAAGTAAACCGATGGCTGCGGATTTTTCTCAAGCAGACTGTTGTTCTGGTTTTCCGTTCTTTGGTGGAGAAGCGAAAGTATTTAGGCTATATGTTGATGGCCATAACTTCTCTTTTGATATTTTACCTTTTTAGGACAAAAGCTCACCTTCTGGGGGATGGATTTCAGATCCTTGAAAGCATCAATGCTGGCACTCTCTCGGTCAACTGGAGTCAACCCTTAGCCATCTGGATTTATCTATCCTCATTCGATTTGCTTAATCAGTTCCTTCATCTGGACGGTGCGGCAGTTTATGCTATGGTCAGCTACTTAAGCGGAATGATATATGTTATCTTCGCTCTCCGGGTGGCAATCCTTCTGGGAAAAAGCTCATCTATCAGGCTGTTTTTGTTCCTCATTTTGATATTGATGGGAAGCACACAGCTTTTCTTCGGTTATGCGGAGCATTATCCTCTGCTCTGTTGCGGCATCCTGATATATCTTTTTTATTCTCTGAAATATCTGTTTGGAGAAGCTAAGATATTGGTTCCGCTGATAATCTTCCTGATCCTTATACCAATGCATTTCTCCTCTTTATGTCTCCTTCCATCAATGCTTTTTCTTTTCTTCTTTAAGGAAGAGAGGAAATATCTGGGTGATATACTCAAGACTAAAAAGACCCCGCTTGTATTTTTCTTCCTTATGCTGATATCAGCCGGTTTGGTTTTATATCTTCACAAATATAACTGGTATGTTTTCAGTTATTTTGTTCCGCTTTTGCACGGAGGTTACACTGGGCCAAATTACACTCTTCTTTCCCCGGCCCATATCTTGGATTTTTTAAATCAGCAGCTTTTGGTTTCTCCTGTCGGTTTGGCATTGTTTTTAATCTTTTTAATCCTTATGCCAAAGCCGGAAAGCACAAAAGATCGGGTATTTCAATTCCTGTTGATAGTCTCTGCGGCACAACTCCTTTTTATTTTTCTCGTCAATCCCGGACTGGGAGCACCCAGAGACTGGGATCTTTTTGCCAGCGTGGGTCTGGGATATACAGTTCTGGCTTTATATCTTTTCAGCCGAACTCCACCAGATCCAAAGAGGAGCTATTTAAAACTCAACTTGGTTATCGTCGCTTTCCTTTTCACCTTGCCTTGGATATTGGTAAACGCCAACCCGGACCGGTCTGTGGCTCGATTCAGAAATCTTTTGGATCTTGATCCCAAGAAGAGTCGGAACGGGCATTTCATTCTGGCAGGTTATTTTGACAGAACAGGTAAACCAAAAGATGTGGACCGGGAGAACAGAATGATAAAGGAAAAATTCCCTGAGGTTGAATTGGTGAATCAGGGATTGGGTTTTCTGCAAAAAGGTGATTTCAAGCAAGCTTATGAAGCTATGACTCGCGCTCTCCAGATCTCGCCTGAGTTTGCTGAAGCACATGCTGGATTGGGTTGGTATTATTTTAAAACTGGCGATCTGCAACAATCCGAGCAAAAGCTAAAGGGAGCTTTACAGCTTAAGCCAGACTATGGGTTAGCTTATGCGAATCTGGGCGATATCTACCTCAAAAGAGGAGAATTCAAAAAAGCGGAAAAGTTTTACACCAGATCGGTGAAGCTGGGAATGGATGACCCAAAAGTGTTTAACAATCTGGGAATTTTATACGCCCAATTCGGGAATCTGAATAAAGCTGCCTCGTTTTACCAGAAAGCCATTGCCAAAAACGAAAAATTCGCCAAATCACGCTACGGTTTAGCTTTTGTCTATTATAAGCAGGGAAAGCTAAAAGACTCCTTGAGAGAGGTCAATTTACTTTTGCAGATTGATCCCAATTTCGCCTTAGCATATTATCAGCTTGGATTGACCTATGAAGGCTTAGGAAGAAAAAAAGAGGCGGTTTTGGCTTACCAGAGATATTTACAGATGCAACCCAACGACCCTAATGCTGATCACATTAATAAACTAATTGAAAAACTGAAGGCGAGCTACAAATAAACAATCAGTGAAGAACATCCACTTAAAGGAAAGTGTAGACGGATGGTAGCCGGAGGCCAGTTGACTCAAATGAGCTTCAGCTTGCGGGGTGGGGTAAAAAATGAGGAAGAGCTATGAAAATAAAATTTTTGGGTGCGACTAAGTCAGTCACTGGATCCATGCACCTACTTGAGTCAAATGGAAAGAGGATTCTTATAGACTGCGGGTTTTTTCAGGGAAGAAGGGAAGAGTCCAATCGCCGGAATCGCAATTTTGCTTTCGACCCCAAAAGCATTGAAAGGGTGGTACTATCACATGCTCACATCGATCATTCCGGCAATCTTCCTAATTTGGTAAAACAGGGATACCAAAACAGCATCTACTCCACCTTCGCCACCCGTGACCTTTGCGTGGCTATGCTTAAGGACAGCGCCTATATCCAAAATAAAGATGCCGAATACTTAAACAAGAGAAAAGAGCATCAAGGACTTGCTCCTATTGAGCCTCTTTATGATATTGATGATGTGGAAAAAGCACTCTCTCTGTTCAGAGGAATTGGTTACCGAAAGGGATTTTATGTCTCCGCTGATATAAAACTCACATTCTACGATGCTGGACACATCCTGGGGTCTGCACTTTCGGTTTGCGATATAAAAGAAAATGGAAGAAACTTAAGGTTAGCTTACATCGTCGATCTGGGGAGAAAAAACCTGCCCATATTAAGAGACCCGGACATGGTCAGGGACATTCACTTCATGATCATCGAAAGCACCTATGGCAACCGGCTGCACGAGGATATGTCAGGAACTGTAAAAAAATTAGCCCGGGTGGTAAAAGAAACCGTGCAGAGAAGTGGCAAAATCATCATTCCCGCTTTCTCCCTGGGACGCACCCAGGAGGTGGTCTACTGTTTGAACAGATTGCAGAGCCAGAAGAAAATTCCTGCCATCAAGATTTTTGTGGATAGCCCGCTTGCCGTGAACGTGACCGAAATATTTAAACTTCATCCAGAGTGCTTCGACAAAGAGATCAATCGAATGATCGCTCTAAATGGGAATCCCTTTGGATGGGAAAATATAACTTACGTAAAGGATGTTGAGTCTTCTAAGAAGTTGAATAAGATGGACGAACCTTGTATCATAATTTCTGCCTCCGGGATGTGTGAAGCTGGCAGAATTTTACACCATTTGAAAAACAACATCGAGGATTCAAAAAATACCATACTGGTGGTCGGGTTTATGGCAAAAGATACCCTGGGGCGAAGGATTGTCCAAAAAAAGGAGAAGGTGAAAATATTTGGAGAGCAGTATCGGTTGAGAGCAAGAGTGGAGGTCTTTGACGAATTCTCTGCCCATGCAGACCGAGAAGAACTTTTAGAATACGTGAATAATACGAAGGATTCTTTAGAAGGCGTCTTTGTAGTGCACGGAGAAGAAAAACAATCTCAAGCTTTAGCCGAAGGTATCAAAGATTTGGGAATAAAAAACGTGCTCGTCCCAGATTTAGAAGAGGAAGTGACAATTTGATTGCTTCCTGCCAGTGCAAAGGACGTTTCGAACCAGTAAGAATGTCTGAATATCCGAGTAAAGGCAGCCGCCCCGCTTAGCGGGACGAAAATTTGTGCTTGTTTTCGATTAAGTTTTGTTCAAACAGGCAAACGCCGATTCAAATCTTTTCGAATATAGAGTACATCAAAAACTGTCGATGTTTAACTTGACAAAGTTTTCTGTTTTTGTTATAGATTAATGGGGAAAGGCGGCGTAGCTCAGCTGGTTAGAGCAGAGGAATCATAATCCTCGTGTCCGGGGTTCGAGTCCCTGCGCCGCTATTTTTTTATTGGGTTCTTCTCCACTTTAATGCCTAAAATCCATGAAAAGAAAAAATCCGTAATAGCTTAATCAAGGTGACATGTGGAAGACCTCACCCCCTGTCCCCCTCTCCATTTTCCAAAAGATCCATAGGACATGGAAAGGGGGGAAACAAAGGGGAAAGGATAGAAAGAGATAACAGTTTTTTCCTTCGGACGCGAACCCTATGGATACTGCTGACTATCAGAAATTCCTTATGAAAAAAGAACATCTAAACAAAGTAGGCCTTTCCCCCACAAATATGCTAAAGACACCTGGAAAATCTACCTACCGCTTGAGGCTGATCAAAAAGATATGGAACAATTATGGAGGATTGCTGGAAGGTTTGAGCAGAATGCTGAAGATCGATCCCGCTGTAGCTGTGGCGGTATTATGTGTGGAGGGAAAGGGCTTTAGCCCGGATGGAAGGATGATCATCCGATTTGAGAATCACATATTCTGGAGATATTGGGGAAAATCTCATCCATCTTCTTTCTTTGAACATTTCAAATTCGATCCACGAAGGCCGTGGAGAGGACATAAGTTTAGAAAAAAACCTAAAAATGACTGGACAGTTTTTCACCGGAAAGGACAATCAGGAGAATGGGAGGTTTTTGAATTTGCCCGATCAAAGCACCAGCGTTTCTCCCTTTATTCTATAAGTATGGGAATGCCCCAGATAATGGGATTCAATCACAAGAAGATCGGACATAAATCTGTAAAAAAGATGTTTGACTCTTTTGCCAGAAGCGAAAGAAATCAGATCATAGGGTTATTTGATCTCATCGGCAGAAGAACTTCAAATATGTGTAGAGCCTTAAGGAAAAAAGATTTTCACACCTTTGCCCGGCTGTATAACGGTCAGGGGAGGGCAAAAGTCTATGCTGATCGCATCAAAACCTACTATGAGTTACTCAACAAATTAATTTGACTAAAAAAATTATTGACAAAGATATGTGTTCACGTATATTATTTTAATGTAGGTAAAGCGGGAATAGCTCAGTTGGTAGAGCATCACCTTGCCAAGGTGAATGTCGCGGGTTCGAGACCCGTTTCCCGCTTTTTTATTTGCTGGGCTCCAACAACTCACCTCATTGGGACAGTTTGTTTCAGTTTTGTTTCATCGTTGGGAAAAACGTCTGGCTAACATCTCAAGAGTCGACATGGCAGGGGTGCTTTTTAGAAAAACAGGTCTTTGAAGATTTGCTCCCTATGTTCCTGCTTTTCCACAGGGATAGCATGGCTCGGACCAAATTTATATAGACAGTCAACAAGATATAGTATATCCTCAATGTCCACCATCATATTGTAATCGGCGTCACCCACAAACCACCAGGGTAATGGCGAGGGAGCGTTCTTGTAAAGGCAGTTTACCAGGTATAATACGTCGCCTGAGTCGATGATGCCGTCCGCATTGATGTCGCCAAAACGAATTCCTTGCCCCAATGCAGTTATCTGGTTATCCTCTTTCGTGATATTCGTACACGGCGAGACGAGCACCTTAATATTCTTGTCATCTTCCTTAAGGAGAAGAGAAAGTGCTAAGGGCTTCTACGATTGTATCTTAGATTTATGGTATCACTCTTAGGGTTGCAAAGGGTGTTACCCTAAGCATGACTAATCTGGTTTGAGCTGTCGCCTCGCAAAAGATGTTTTTCAAACCGAAATGAAAAAGCCCCCCGAGATGGAGGGCTTTTTCCCGAAATTAGAGAAGAGGCTATTTCTCAATACTCCACAAATGGATAGGTTTCGTTAGTTTCGGTTTCCCAATTGGGGCCTTCTGTATACTCGGTTTGGGGGATTCTAGGGATACGGTGAGCGGAACCGGACCACCTTTGTAAAGATAGCTAACCAAATAGAGCAAATCACCCATGTCTATGGTCCCATCCCGATTTACATCTGCTACTTCATATACCTGAGGATCGGGTCCACCTTTGTAAAGATAGCTGACCAGATATAGCACATCCCCGAGGTCTATCACACCATCCAAGTTAACGTCTCCGTGCAGTATTGCAGGATTGAAGGTAACCAATCCGAGACTTGCTTGATCAACCTGATGGAAGATCTCATTCTCGATGTCGGGATACAAGGAGTAACCCCAGTAGTTGTACGTTGCAGTTTGATCGTCGTCACAGTACTCCATCAGGAGCTCATAGTTCAAGTTGTCGTAAATCAGGTTGTAATCGCCCAAAGCACAGCCTATGAGAATTGAGAGCAACTGACCAGTGTTACCCGACGGTTCATTCAGCACAATCCCGTAGAAGTTCTCCCTGATCGTGTTTCGCTTGAGATTTGCATAGAGATCGCCCAACCCCCATGGATCCAGATCGGTCGAAGCATAGACTCCCATTGTGCCGTAAGTGCCCAAACCCTCTATGTCATTCTCCCAGACGTTAGTCTCTCCGCTGCCCCCACCATAGAGGACCACCCCGCTGGTGCAGGCAGTGATCTGGTTTAGCTCTACGTTCACCGGCGAGTCGATAGCGATTGTCTGAATACCCTGATCCGAATCCGTGATGGTGTTGTGCGAAATGGAAGTGGGCAAGTCGTTGTTGTTCACACCGAGACCAAGTTCTGAAGTCGTTACGGTGTTCGAATCCATGTTGCCATCTGAATTCCAGTGATAGAAGATGGCCAGGGAAGCATCGGAGACCTCGTTATGCTTAGCGTCTCCGGACGAACCCCACAACATGATGCCGGCAGACTGCATGGAGGAGCCCTTCACATTGGAAACCACATTATTGCTGAAGTCAACCCCGGTTAGGTTGTTCGGATTCTGAGCCGAAGCGTAGATAGCCCTGAGGTAAATGTTCTTCGCTGTGCAGTCACGCACCTTCAAATTGCTCCAATCACCCGTGTTGTAGTTAGTGATAATACCGTTTCGGGCGTCTATGGTTCCTAATGGAGTCAGAGTAGGATGGTCCCCATCGAAGGTGAAGCCTTCTATGGTCACGTCGGTCGCCTCCACCACAAAGATCTGCGAACCCCTGAAGCTGGGTCCTTCCTCCGGGTTTGGCATACCGATGTCCGACGTGGCAGGGTAGACCAAAACCGAGTCCTGTCCAGCCCCCAGTAAAGCCAAGGACTTATCTATCACGGCGTTTTCCTCGTAGGTGTCGGGCCTGGCTCTCAGAGTATCCAAGCTCGAGGCAGCATCGATACCCTCCTGTATGGCGGAGCTGTTGGATGTGTTAACGTACCAGGTCCATGGGTCCGCGTGCGGATCACCAACGTAGTTATCACCCCACCAGGGCGAGTAGTCCACATTGTCACCAGCCTCATCACCGGTTGCGTTAGGGTTGGTGGTCGTGTGTAAAGGCCCACTAGCAGCTCCCCACCAATTCTCCATGGCATTCTGAACCGAGACAGCGTTGGTCCAGAAACCGATGTCGTTACTCGAGATGTCGTTGGATGTAGCGGTGATGTCGACGACATTCGGGCTGTCTTCATAGGCAACAAATCCGTACTCCCAATCTTGGATACTGCTCCCTGTGACCGACACGGTGATGTTGTCGCCTGAGGAAATGGCCCAGGCAGCGACACCGTAGCTGCCCGGCTCGTGTACACCCGTGAGAGTTAGATTGCTGAGGTTCACAGTTGTCGGCGCACCCTTGAATCCGGTTTCATCATATGGCTCCTCTTCCAGGGGTGAAACAGGCTTGACAGAGAACCCGCTTGCGCCTCCTTTATTGTATCCGTAGTCACGGATGCTTACGCCCTCCTCATAATCGACGCCTGCTGTGGCTACGACAGCCCCATCAACTGAGCCGTTGGTTCCCTGGAAAACAATGTTTGCCTGGGAACTTGACACCGAGGACAAGCCAGTTACATCCACTGTCGTCCCGAGGTAAAACAGCATTCCGCTGGCAATCCAGCTTCCGCCAGTATAAGCTATGTCGGAGACCGAACAATCCGTAACGGTGCCGCCGGCGCCAAATGAGATCTGGATACCGTTCTGGGCCGTGACGGTGGTTGGACCTTGGCCGACGACCGTACAATTCTCAACGTTGGCGGTCAGACTGCTTCCTGATAGGGCCACACCGGTCTTCTGGAAATCCTCAACATACGTTCCAGTGACGTTTATGGTGTAGGAACCGCCTGTATCGTTGTAAGAGTAGATACCAACCCCGTGCTGAGCACCACTGAAAGGATCATCTCGGACTCCTGTAACATTGCAGTCGATAACCGAGCCACCCGCGTTCCAAAAAGCTACTCCACAGAAGCGGTAGTTACTGTTGCCCCGCCCTACTCCGTCAATCTGGCAATTCTCAATGACAACATCGATAGCGTCGTGTATTCCAACAATCGGGTAATTGTCGTTGGTCCCTGTGGTAAAATAATAAGTCAAAGAGACCGGTGATTCAATTATGGTGCTGGCAGACGGGCCGGATTTTGACCCCGCTCCGAGGAGGGTCAGACTCTTGTTGATCTCTACCTGCTCTTCGTACGTCCCAGCTGCCACGTTCACCGTCCCGCCGATCGCCACCGCCTCCACCCCATTCTGGATTTTGTCGAAAGCATCATAGCACCAGTAATGACCGTCATTTATACCTAATGGAGTGTAATCGTCGTCAACCCAGACTATAGTCGGAGGGGTAGGGGTGAAGTCACATTTGGTGAAGGTCGAGTCGCACCATGGTTCGTAATCTACATTATCGCTCACCTCATCCCCTTCTCCGTTTGGGTTAGTAGTGGGATGATATGGCCCACAGTACGCGCCCCACCAGTTGCCGGAGGCGTCGACTATTTGAGTTGCATCTGCATTCTCCAGCCCGTAGGTCGAATTATTTGTGATACTATTCCCGTTGATGCTGGAGTTGAGGAAACCGCTGTTGGGGTTACCGTATTGGTCAGGGATATATATGCCCCGTGCACCGACCGCGGTGTGATCGGAAATGATGTTCCCGGTAATGGTGTTGTCTGTTGTGGAATACCAGGTATAAGATGGGTCTCCCTTTCCCCACAGGTACAGGCCGCCCAAGGCATTGCCAGTAATCGTATTGTCCGCGATGGCGTTGTCGTTTCCGTCCTGGAACAGAATCCCATACTTGTATCGATCACTGTCAGCACCGAAGCCGTTGTTGTAGATCGTATTCCCGGTGAAGGTGTTGTATTGGTTATAGCTAGTCAGTTTCACCCCGTTTCTGGCATTGTCATAAATATCGTTGCTGTCCACCGTAGTATACTCGCACGGGATTTCGGTATACGGCATACTAGCAACCAACTGCAGCCCATATTTCACGCTATAGCAGATGACGTTCGATTTGATAACATTGTTTTTGCCTGAGTTGACATATACTCCATAGTCGGAGTTCCCATATATACTGTCTCCTTCAATGAGTACATTCTTCGGCCGACGCCATTCATCCCAAGTCCCCCAAGGCCCAGAATAGCTTGGATATTGGTCATCATAAGTGAGTGATATGCCGGCACCTCCACTGTTGTTCAGAATATCACAATTCTTGATGACCACGTTGTCCGCTGCGCCTCCATCGCCTGCCGCAGAGACGTAGACACCGTTTCCAGGATTAGCTTCGATGACGTTGTCCTCGATTGTGATTCCTGTCAAAGCAGAAGCACCTCCATTGCCATTTATCACCACACCGCCGTATGGTGTGAAAACACTCCCACTGTTTGAATATCCGCCGGTCACATAGAACCCGGAGACCTTCACATCTGAAGCGGTAATCGTGACCGTGTTTCCGACGTTGTTTCCATCAATAATGGTAGTGGATGAGCCGGCGCCGATCAGATCCACTGACTTGGCGATAACTACATTCTCGACATACGTCCCTTCTGCCACAATGACCGCACTTCCCGCAACGCGGTTAACGCCGTCCTGTATGTTGTCAAAAGCATCATATCCCCAGGTGTGACCACCTGCGTTAGTCGGATTGTAGTCGTCATCAACCCAGACTGTATCAGGCGCGCTTGTGAACTCACACAACGAGAGATCATTATTGCTCCATGGCTCAAAGTCAACATTGTCCGAGACACTGTTACCCTGCCCTACGGGGTTCGCAGTGGCATGGTAGGGTCCGCTTATCGATCCCCACCAGTTGCACTCAGCATTGAGGGGACCGCCGGTTGCCGTGGGTTCCACTGAAAGTCCATATTGAGTGTTGCCAGCGATGCTGTTGTCGTGGATGGAACCTCCCGGAACCGCATACGGACCGCCATAAGGTCCGCCAACGCTGCCACCAAAAATGAATATGCCCTGGTGGCAGTTCGTCAGGCTAGCATCATACATATCCAGCGTGCCGATATCCCAGAGTTGGGCTGCCTGACCCTCACCCCACTGACCTTCCGCAACGTCGTCAACATCATTATCATAGATGTTGGCTACATCGGCATGGTTGACCTCAAAAGCAGCCCAGTGCTCGCCTTGCTCGCCCTGGTTGCCACCGATGTTGCTGAAGGTATTTCCGTAAACATTGACCACATCTGTTCTGTCGCTGGCAGAGCCACGCAGTGCCACAGATCCGTTGCAATCATGGATGTGGTTGTCTGCAAAGGTGATTATGGTAAATGACAGGTTGCTGCTACCATCGCCACTTCCGGACTCAATGTCCATCACCGCCCAACCAAGCACATCCTTAAACTCGGTATTGGTGATACTGAAAGACTGACTGAGGTTCTGACCCCCGAAGCCTGGACGCCCAGAGACATTTTCGCCATCAAGAACACAGTTGTCCATGGTGAAACTGTTCACCGTACCCGAATTGTCCATGTCAAAGATCATGTTCCCTCCGCTGGCTACGCCCTTGACATATAGGTTTTCGAATGCGATCCCGTCAATTGTGGCCGTCTGCAGAAAACGCACACCGCCCGTTACGATAGGCCGGTCACTGACATCCCCGTGGAGAATTAGGCCGTCCTTATTGAAGCCACTGGCAAAAACAATGCTTTCATTGTAGATGCCGGAAGCTACGTTGACGGTGGACGCGGTAACGAGGTCGATAGCTTCCTGGATGCGTCCGGTTGTGCCGGTCTGCGGGCTGTCATCGTCCACCCACAATCCGGATAGGTTTGGTTGAAAACCGGGATCACCGCTCTGGTCAGTGCCATCGTGCAGCCAGGGGGTGTAGTCCACGCTGTCGCTTATCGTTCCTCCTA
>Ga0111202_138_pt1 | contig 28170 bp, 21 predicted proteins | sample DeeMarSWOR324_28_FD_80372 | JGI IMG/M metagenome (GOLD analysis project Ga0111202, IMG submission 80372) | candidate division Zixibacteria bacterium SM23_73_3 | reverse complement strand
TCAAAAGCGCAGAGAGAATCATTTATGGTCTAATAGCTTATGTCTTAAATCAATCCCAGGATGTGCCTAAACACGAATTTACACAATTAGCTTGACAGTATGAAAAAAGTAGCCTTTGCAAAATGCGGTGGAGTGCACACATTTTTTTGTATAGATTTTCATATGTAATTCTGAAATATCGGTGAAATACATGAGCGTTCGCAAATTTAGTAGACAGGTTCCCCCTCTTCTTCCTGCTATTCGAAAAAATGGGTTTCTGTCAATCAAGAAACCAAGCTAATGTTAAAGCACCCCTTAAAACCTGCCGATTTAGCTAAAAAAACAAGTATTTTCGACATCCGTCAATATACAATGGGTCGGAAATATCCAAAGCAACGTTGTGATCGAAGATAGCGGCTGTGGATGTCGAGTTCGGTGGATACCCTATTCTTTGAGAACAGAAATTTTGCAAATCTTCTTCTATTACAACAGGTAAAGAAATGACTGTCCGGAAATTCCTTTTTGATAGACCCATAAGAACAAAGATAAATGTGGCTCTTCTCATTGTCCTTTCAGGCATCATTATTTTCAATTTCCTTTTTTTCCCGACGCAACAGAAAAAATTGGCTCTGGAGGGGATGAAAGCTAAGGGAGAGAGTATAGCCCAAATGCTGGCACATAATTTGAGCCTGGTCCAGGACTTTGATGACAGTCAGTCCATAGAGCAAATAATTCAAGGAGTTTTTCAGGATAAAGATATTTGTTTTGTCAAATTATTCCGTTATCAATGTGACGATACCCTTTTCTTCCATTCAAGAAAGTCGATCTCCAGCCAACCAGGACTTCTTCCCGTGCCATCCGATACCGTGGGAAAAGTTTTAATGAAGGGTGACCAGCTGTGCGTGGTTAATCCCATCAAAGCAGGTGAACGAACCTTAGGAATGTTGATGCTTGGTTTCAGTCTAAAGCGACTTGAGATGGAGATGACACAGAGAAGGAGGCTTATCATTGGGTTGAACTTCTTGATTTTGGTACTGGGAATTTTAGTGTCCAACTATCTCTCGGGTCTTTTAACCAAGCCGATTCGTAGATTGAGAGAGGCTGCCTTGCGGATCTCGAAAGGGGAATGGGGAGTTCAACTTTCCCTTGAGCATTCAGACGAGATGGGGGTTCTGGTTAATACATTCAATTGTATGAGTAAGAGTTTGAGAGAATCTGAAGAGAAACTAAAAGAGTACAGTCACACCCTGGGACAAAAGGTGGAGGAGAGGACGACAGAATTGAAAAAAGCCAACCAGGAACTTGCGGCCAATGCAGCCACCATCACCAGAATGTTAAAAGACTTGAATTCAATGAATCAGGAGCTCACTCAAGCCAAGAATCAGTTGGAGAGCATTTTCAAAAGTGTGGTGGATCGAGCTATAATAACCATTAATCCCCAGGGGAGGGTCAGTTTTTACAGTAAAAGCTCCGAGCTGATCTTCGGCTATGAAGCAGAAGAGGTAGTGAACAAGAAGTGGGTTCAGGAGTTTTTTGCCCAGGATAACGATTTTGTCTTCATCTTGTTAGAACATACCAGGGAGGCAGGGATATACAAAGGCGAAGCCGAGTTGATTCGAAGGAGCAAACAGACTTTCCAAGCCATTGTCACCATCACCCCACTGAAAGGGGAAAAGGGAGTTCTCACCGGATACACCATTATCGTTGAGGATATTACCGAGAAGAAAAAAACAGAGGAGAATATCCGTTTACTTTCCTTGGCGGTGGAATCTGCCACCGACGGTGCGGCAGTGATTGATCTAAATGGAAAAATCCTCTTCGTCAATCGTTCGCTCGCCCTTATGCATGGATATCAGCCATACGAGATGATAGGAAAATCACAGAGAGATTTTTACCCAAAATCTTACTGGCCGCTGGTAGATCAGGCAACTCAGCAGATTTTTGTGGAGGGAGGCTGGAGTGAAGAATTGGAAGAGCCCAAAAAAGATGGAAGCACATTTCCCGCACAGATCTCCGCCTCTCTGATCAAAGACCCTCAGGGAAGGCCAGTGGGAATACTGAAAATGTGCAGGAACATAAGCGAAAAGAAAAAAATGGAGCAGGAGATATTGCAAAGCAACCGCGAACTTTCTACACTCAATACCATTGCCTCCACCGTCAGCCAGACCCTTAATTTGCAGGAAATTCTGGGGCGAAGTTTAAAAACTATTTTGGGCCTGACCCGTTCTTCCGCCGGGTGGATCTTTTTAGTTGATCCAGAGCACAAGGGTAGTTTGAAGCTGTTGGCTCATCAGGGATTATCCCGGAAGTTTGCAAAAGAGGAGTTGGAGTTGCCTCAGGACAACTGCTTGTGCTGGGAAGTAGTAAAATCTAAACAGCCCCGACTATTGGATATGATCAATTGTCCCAGATTGAACAACTTTACCGTTCAGGAGAAGAAGCTGTGTTGCCACATATCCATCCCCTTAAAATCAAAAGATGAGGTTTTAGGAGTGATGAACTTAGGTTGGGAGTCTGAAAGGAGTTTGTCCGAAAGAAAACTGGAGTTCTTTTCCTCGGTGGGAAATGAAATAGGGATAGCCATAGATAATGCTTTGCTTTTTGAGGATGTGAAGAAGACCAAAGAGAAACTTCAGAAACTAAACCGAAAATTAGAGGAGATCAGCCAGATCAAAAGTGAGTTTTTGGCCAACACCTCTCATGAGCTTAGAACCCCTCTGAATTCGATCATTGGATTTTTGGGATTGATCCTGGATGGATATTGCGGTGACCGGGAAGAAGAAAGAGAATTTCTGCGTAATGCACAACAAAGCGCCAAGCAGTTACTCTCCATTATAAACGACGTATTAGACCTGGCTAAAATCGAAGCTGGCAGAATGGAAATGGACTTAGGAAAGGTTGACTTGAAAAGCGTATTCGAGGAGGTTCGTTCACTGGCGCAGGTGCAGGCTCAGCAGAAAAAACTGCAACTGTCCTTCGTTTATGAAAATCATCCCTCTCCAAAAGTCTACGCAGATTCTGGAAAATTGAGACAGGTGATGATAAATATCGTGGGCAATGCCATCAAATTCACCAATAAAGGGAAGATTGTGGTTAGATCTAAAGTCCAGGAGGAAAAGGGGAACGTATTAATTGAAGTTGAGGACACCGGAATAGGGATCCCATCCGGGAAGCAAGAGAGGCTTTTCCAGAAATTCAAACAGGTGGATGGCTCTTATACCAGAAGACATGGAGGAACCGGCTTGGGACTTACCATAACCAAGAATTTGGTGGAGATGATGGGAGGAATGATAAAACTGGAAAGCTTGGGAGAGGGAAAGGGAACCAAGGTCTCTTTCACAGTGCCCATCTATCGAGAGACCGAAAATGGAGAATCTCTCCATGAAGAAAAGGAGTTTGAGAATATCCGTGGGGAAAAGGAAAATTCATTGGCTTTGATCGTGGAGGATGATCCCTTGTTCAGTCGCTGGTTGGATGAATTGTTGCGAGCCGAGGGATTTGCAACCGTTCTAGCTCGAACTGCGGATGATGCAGTAACTTTGGCAAAAGGTCTTCTTCCCCAGATAGTTCTCCTTGATTTCTCCCTTCCCCAAAAAATAGGGGGGGAATTGAAGGACGGGAAGCAGATAATCCACATCTTACACAAAGATTCAGCCACCCGTAATATTCCCATTATCATAATCACCGGCCAAGATTTAGATGAGAATGAATTATCCCTGAGTGAACTCGATCTTGCCCCCTCACTTTTTTCAAAACCGGTTGACCAAAAAGTCCTATTGAAAAAAATCAGGGCTGTCACCCACAAGAGAGGAAAAGAGGTGTTGGCATATAAGGATAACGGAGGTGATTGTCGGAATGTATGTTCGTCTTGATTGATGGTAGATGATGGAAAACAGAATCTCTATGATAAAAGGAAGGGAGTTCGGATCTGCATTAATAAACAGTCATGCAAGAAAGTGCGATTTATTTTTCATCTCTTTTCCTTAAAAAGGTCTGATTAAATAAATTTGAAAAGTTACCCCGACAACTGCCGATAAATATTATAATGGACTCAAAGGTCATCTCTGCTCTACTCATAAATCGGGGAATGAGGCTTGAGGAGAAAACTGTTTTCTTGTTAGTTTGAGGAATAAATCGAGAATGCCAACTGAAAGGGAGAGAAGATGTCCACAATACTTTTAGTCGATGATGAGGATATGAATTTAAAGATTTTAAAGACTATCCTGCGCAAGGGGGGGTATCAATTTCTTGAGGCAGAAAGCGGCGAGGGAGCGTTAAGACTACTGGAGCGGGAAAAGATTGATCTGATCATTTTAGATCTGATGATGCCCGGAATGGATGGTTTCCAAACTTTGGAGAAGATCGAGCAGAATCCATCTACAGCTTTCATCCCGGTAATAATCGCATCTGCCCTCAAGGATTCGGTGGCTATCAAGAAGGGTTTAGAATTGGGAGCAAATGATTACTTTACCAAGCCGTTAGGTGATGACGATCGAAGATTTCAACTTCCTTTGAAGGTTAGAAACTTGATCAAGATGAAGAAAATGCAGGATGAGCTGGCCAATTTGAATCACGAATTAAGGATGACACAGGATAAACTGATTGAAAAAGAAAAAGAATCTGTGGTGGTGGAGATGGCTGGAGCCGCTAGCCATGAATTGAACCAACCATTGACTGCCATCTTGGGAAATCTTCAATTGGTCATGGCAAAGCTTTCGGAAGACGATCCCTTAATCGAAAAACTGAATAAGGTGTTAAATCAGGTGGAGCGGATGGTGAAGATCGTCAAAAAGATTGGACAGATCACCAGATACAAGACTAAAAGATATGCCGAAGACGTAGAAATCGTGGACATCGATAAATCCAGCAGTTTGAATCAGAAAAAGACGATCACCAAGGTAAAAGTCGAATAAATGAAATGATTAGTTAAAAAAGAATTCAGGTTCTTAACAACCACACTAAAAAGATAAACCGGATTGTAAAAAAAAGCGTCGTACCTCTTCACTTATGCTCAATATCCATGGAGGTGCGACGCCAAATTTTTATTTTTTTCAGGCTGACAAACCCGAATTTTACAAGGCCCTTGAGACTTGACATTCCAGATAAATGTTTAACCTGGACCTCTGCCTTTATTAGATCTTCAGTCAAGCTGAAGCTTGACACTCCAGGCCATAAAGATGAACTGGATTGTCCGCTTTGGACAGACCAAATATAAGAAGAAGGCTCCAAGCTACTTTTGGGTCAGGGCTAAAGGGCTTGTTGAAAAAGCCAACTAATTAGGTAAAAGGGTTAGTTGTGACGAGAATGTAAAACGCTAAGTTGGTGCGGAAATTAAAATTCCCGAACCGCCTTCGTGCGAGAATTCCAATTCTCGCACGAACAAGAGGGTTTTTCAATAGTCCCTAAAGCCTGACACCGAAAATACTTTTTTCTCATTTTACTTTGCCGGCAGATCATGTACAAAGGATTTGACAAATACCAGTCTGTTTCTTACCATTCATCTGCGATGAAACGGATTATTTGTCTTCTTGTCCCGCTGGTATTTTGTCTTTTCCCCTTTGAGTTTTCTTTCGTTTTTGCAGAAGCCAACCACCACAGCTATGTCTGGCCCATAGAGAAGACAAAAGAATTATCCTCCATGTTCGCTGATCACCGCGATTTCCGTTTCCATTCGGGGATCGATATTCCCACCCAAAAAAGGACAGGATACAAGGTGTTTGCCTGTCAATCTGGTTATGTATATCGACTCTTTACCTCCTGGCGGGGTTATGGCAAAGCGGTCTATCTCAAGCTGGATGATGGACGTTTTGCGGTGTACGGACATCTTTCGGGTTTCTCCAAAAAGCTTTCCAAGTTTGTGACGAGAAGACAACTTAAAACCAGAAGGTATCGCACCGATTTTCTTCTAAAAGAAAAGGAAATAAGAGTGAAGAGGGGGGAACTTATCGGCTATTCCGGAGAAAGCGGCTGGGGAGGACCGCATCTTCATTTTGAGCTGAGAGATTCAAGTGGATGTCCCATAAATCCTTTAACTTCAGGTTTCTCTGTGAAAGATAAAGTTCCTCCTATCATGAAATATCTGGTGATAAGGCCATTGGGAATAGAAGCAAGAGTCAATAGTTCGTCTGAACCTGCCCTTTTACCTCTCTTCTTTGATGACCATGAAAATATCTACAGATTAGAGGAAACCCCGATGGCTGAGGGAGAAATCGGCTTGGAGCTTTCGGTTCATGACAAAATGAATAATTCCAGATTTAATTTTGGAATCTATCGTCTGGAGCTTTATCTGGATGATAGTTTGGTCTTTGCCTCACGATATGACCAGTTCTCCTTTGAAAATACACACAAAATCGAGTTGGATCGAGATTTCGAGCTGTGGCAAAAACAAGGGAAAAAGTTTTATAAACTTTACTTGGAGGAGGGAAACGATCTTCTCATATATGATCCACCAGGAGGAAAAATCAATGCCAAGGCTTTAAAACCAGGACCCCACCAAGTAGAAATTAAAGCCTTTGATGCTTTTGGCAATTTCTCCTCTTTAGCTTCTTCGTTGATCTTCGATCAAAGGCCATTGATTCTTTCCTGCTCACTTACAGAAGAAAATAACAAGCAAAAGATAAAAGTGCGGTTTGATGATCCGGATGATCTGGTTCAGGAGATCATTGTGGAAGAAAGCAGTTTTAACCATATATCTTGGGAAGAAGTCAGACGAGAAAGGATCGGTGAAAGTCGAGGAGAACATACCGTAATATTAAGAGAAAAGCTTGATAAACCTGTTCTGTTCAGGATGAAGATGAAAGACAGCTTCGGCGCCTTCTCGGAACAGAAATTTCTTGTTGCCAATGCAGATCAACTAAAGAGGGCAAATAAAGAGGATTCTTTAGACTTAGATTTTGAATACAGTTTCAAAGACAATTTTTTCATCTTCGATTTGAAGTTCAGCCAGATATTAAGAGAGGCGCCCAGGCTTTCGCTTAAATCTGGTGGATTTAATTTCGATCCCCTTTTCTATGAGCAATTGGACGAAAGAAGCTATTGTGTGGTTTTTCCATTTTTCTTGAAAAATCAGAGGGAGATGTCCTTCCTGATTGATGGAGTAAGCTTGTATGGCGATAAAGTGACGATGAAGGAGACCATTCCTATTGCAATTATTACAAAATCTTTTGGAGGAATGAGTATAAGTTCAGATGGTAAGGCAAAAATTGAGTTTGAACCAGAAATGATATACAAAGATATAAATGTGACTATCCATGCGGAGAAGAAGAAATTTGAACCCAAACATAAGCTGGCAGGAAAGGTTTACTCATTTGAGCCATCCACGGTTCCATTCAATGGAAGGACAAGAATTTCTTTAAGCTATCCTGAGGAAGGGTGTGATCCATACAAATTAGGACTTTATGAGTTGACCAGGGAGAAGTCCTGGAGGTTTGTAGATCAAAAATTGGACACCTTGAATCGGTTGGTGGAAGGAGAAGTAAGACATCTTTCCGTCTTTGCCCTTTTAGAGGATACCCTGCCGCCGAAGGTAAGCAAGGTTTCGATCTCGCCAGGTAAGAGGATAAAAGAAAGAAAACCCAGAATCACAACAGTGGTAAAAGACGATCTTTCTGACATCGGAAGCGATGAAGATATTTTGGTGGAAATCGATGGAGAATGGATGATACCGGAATATGATCCAGAAAAGAAAATCCTTTCTGCTCGTCCAATTGTCCCTTTGACTTTAGGGAAACATTTACTCACCATCCAGGTTAAGGATCGAGCGGGAAATGAGACCAAAATAGAAAGGGAGTTTTTTGTCATCGGAAAGTAGAATTATTCTATCGGAAGGCTAAAGTTCCTTCAAGCCTGGAAAAAGCTCTAGCAAATTGATAAGACAGTTGAGGAATTCAAGGTGGTCAAAATCAAAGTTGTCGCAATAGGTAAGACCAGAGAAGGTTGGATTAAGGAGGGGATTTTACATTATCAGAAGCTTTTGAAAAAATATGTGGAGCTGGAACTGATAGAGATCAAAGAGGAGAAGATCACCAAATCCAGAGGAATCGAAACCATTTTAGATGCAGAAGCCGAAAAGGTTTTGAGATATACAAAAAGACCCAGCTTGTGTATCGCCTTAGACATAACGGGAAAAGATATAAGTTCGGAAAGCTTTGCTCGGCTATTGGAAGAAAACTTGAACCGAGGATATGGCGAATTCATATTCATCCTGGGTGGAGCTCTGGGATTATCCCGAAAGGTTTTGGACCCTTGTTCCATTAAACTCTCACTTTCCCAGATGACCTTCACCCATGAGATGTCACGAGTCATTTTGCTGGAACAAATCTACCGGGCGTTTTCCATCCTTAAAGGAACCGGGTATCATAAATAAGCATAGCGTAAAAAGAATCTCCCATTGATTTTGGATATGGAGGCCGCTTCTAAAAGCACAGCAATTCTATCTGAGTGGTTTATTCGGGATACATTCCCGAACACCTTTTCGGAAAACATAGCGTCTAAGCTTGCCTCGAACGAGAAATTCTCTCTGTTTAGTTGCTCGATTCATCGAGCAGACAAGACGCCCAATGAATTGGGCAACTACAAAAAGACAATTCTCTCTGTTTTTGCGCGCGCCCGGAACTCCACCAGAATGATGTCCTTTTTGAGTTGTAATTCCGAACATTTCTTCAAAACATGTAGCATCCAAACCTGTCTTAAAGAAAAGAAGAGGCGTTGTACGCTAAGTTGCGACGCTATTGCAAGGATTTCGGGTTTTGTATGGTTGGTGGAATATTATATAAAATGAGAGCCGCCAGGTCAGGGTTGAAATTCGGGGAAAAATCGGGAAAAAACTTAAAGTGAGCCCAAGAGTCTTTTCTTTCGAGCCTCGGAAAGCTTCTCCTTATCCTGTCTTTAAAGCTTGAATCTATGAGTTCAAAGACAAAGGAAAGGATTCATCCTGCCCTTCGGTCCTTAGACCTCAGGGTCGAAGGAAAAGGATTCATCCTGAAGGAGACTTGAGCCTTCTTCCGGCCTCCCCATTCCGACTTATAGCAAAACCTGATTTCTGGCGACTCTCCTTGTATTCTTACTCATTAAACCTCGCTTTGGTGATAAGAACCCAAAATTTGTCTCCTTTTCAGATATGGCTAAAATTATTCCTTCTATTCAAGGTTTCGTCTGCGACCTTCTTGTGTGGTATCATCCCTCTCATCCAGAATGGTTGAAAGGTTTTTTTGAGCTTCTCGATTCTTTCGGGAGTGATATGCGGATGGAGAGGGATTTTACCACTCCGCCCTTGTTTCTTTGTTTTTTCGTCGCTTAGCCTCAGGAAGTTATTCATGGATTGCTCCTTTACGTATGCATCCCCAAAGATTTTATTTTAAAAGGATCATCTTGTTCGATATCTCAAAAGCATCCGTTGAAAGCTGGTAAAAGTAAATTCCGTTTGAGACAACTCTTCCCTGATGATTGGTGCCGTCCCAGATTGCCCGATAGATTCCTCTTTTTTGTTCTTGATCCACCAAGGTCTGAATCTTTTGTCCTAAAAGGTTAAAGATTTCCAGCCTGACGTGTCCCCCCCGGTAAAGAGAATATTCAATCTCAGTATAAGGATTGAAGGGATTGGGGTAGTTCTGTCCCAATGTATAGCCTGCAGGGGAGTTTTCCGTTAATTCTTCTCCCACGTCTGCCGGGCTGACAAAAAAGTCACAGGTCATGGTATCAGCAGAGTTTGAGATATTCTCCACTGCTACATATGTCTCCGTCTCCGCATAGCTTTGGCTGTTAGGAACTGAGCTTCCATTGAACGCTCTGTTGTCGGAGGTTCCCGGATAGGGGTCGTTCAAATAGGTCACAGCGCCAAAGGGGACGGTTGATTCCAGTTCCCATAATCCGTCGGCTTGCTCCAAAGCCACCTTATAGTGGCCAAAAGTAGTGTGTCCTGGATACCATTCATTGTTGTTTGCTCCATAGTCACCAATGTTCTCATCCACATGCCAGATTAAAAGCCCCTCATGCGGAAGTGCGGCATCGTACCCAGTCTGCCGTCGGTTAGCCACAAGAAAATATTCATTTAAAGGTGAGCCATTGGTCCAGAGCTTGTAGGCAGCAGGTGTGTTCTCGATGGCAGGAATTTGGACTCCGCTGGTGTCACTGGCAACCACGGTGGGTGTTACGTATCCCAGCCGGGCTAAGCACCATGCATCTGGATATGCAGGGGAGTTTCCCAGATAGCCGTTCCAGCTTCCCCCTGCCATCAGGCTCCAATCTCCTATTCCGTAAGAAGTGTAATCTGTGTCGTAAAAGTCGGGCAGCCCGAAAACATGACCTAACTCATGGCAATATACCCCGCAGGTCATGTCATAATAAGACAGCCAGTACTCCGGCTGCATGGAGTAGTCCCATATCTGCACCCCGTCCTTCAGATTCGAGGTGGACCAGGACCATGTGACTCCCCACTTATGTGACCATATGTCGTTGGGATCTCCGGTCAGTTCCGCCCCTGGGCCCGCATGCACCACGACAAGAGCATCGACGTATCCGTCAGAATCGTTGTCATACTGCGAGAAATCTACCAAGGGGTCTGCAAGGTCAACCAGATCCTCTACCAGCTTTTGGCAGTTGTTAGGATAGTCGCCATCTGTCCCATACTGCCCGTCAACGTAATATGCATACGTCTGCGGAGCAGTTTGCCACCCGGTGACAGAAGGTAAATCGACCGTCACAATGTCCAGCACCCCGTAGGAAACCTGTTGATAGTAGTGACGCACGCAGCCAAATTGATTTTCAAACATTAGGGTATCAAAAAACGAGGCATTAACTCCAGACGGGTTGTCACTAAAATCCACCAGAAGGACCAAGACGTTGAAATTCCCCACCGGACCCGTGCCCAAAGGGTAGGTTTCACTAATCGGATGCATGCTGGGCTGGTCAATCCCAGTATCCTGCGCAAATCGAGGACTGAGAAGATGCTTGGGCACGGCAGCCTCCCCTGACTTGATTTTATCTTCTAGATCAGGATGAGGTGGCATGGCAAAGGATTCTAAACTGGTCAGACTTAAAAAGAACATAATCATAAGTATCAGATATATTTTGCTTGCGTTTCTCATCTTCTCTCCCCCTTTTTATCAAGTACTTAAAACCTGTCAAAGGTTTCTGTTAATCTGTTTTAACTCGAAAAGGATATTTTTTACAATTTCTAAGGTGGTGTCCCGAACCGAATCGGGCTCGGGACACCACCCGATCTGAGCTCCGGAGTGTTATTTCTTGGTCTTTTTACGACGAGTCACTTTCTTTCTCCGGGTTGTGGTCTTGCGAGTATGTCTGGTTTTCCGCATTCGTTTCACCCCCCTTCTTGGTTTAGAAGTAGAAGCCATTGGAGATGGCTAAACTGATTCCTTTGCTTCTGGTGGGCCACAGACCCTTATGAATGGCCATGCCAAAGTCCAGATTATATGCCCCCAGGCTAAATCCCAGTCCGTTGGCGACGGTTACACCTTCATCTCCTCCGATAGAAATACCACCCCGCACATCCAGAAAACTTAAAATCCAATATTCTACCCCAAGAGAGAGGGTTAGCTTCTTGGATACATCCATCCCCTCTTTAAAACCCTGTTTCAGATCAACAGCCACAAGAGACCTTTTCCCCTGATAAGCCACTCCCACATGCAAAAGAGTGGGTGTGTGGTTGGTAAAAGGTTCAATGACTTCGGTATAGGAATCTTCAATTACCAAGGAATCTAAATCAAAGTTTTCTGCCAAAAGTGAATCTATTTGCACCTGATAAACTTTCTTCTCGGTCTTTTTATTCCATTTGATATGGTTTATCAGATTGATGAAAGATAAGCCGAAGGTCCAATTCTTTTTGTATTCAAAAGCTAAGCCAAAGTCCAGTCCGTATCCTCTCCCTCCGCCAGCTGACTGAACAAGGAAATTGCCATCCCCGTTTACTCCGGTCTCTAAGACGAAGACTTCACCCTCGGCTTCGGTCACCTTTTGGTAGATCAACCCCCGAATGTACCTTGCGTTTATTCCACACAGAATTTCTTTTTCATCTTTTTTCCAAACGGATCTACCATAGGAAAGACCTATATCCACCGAAGCAAAAGCTTCTCCATCGGAGCCGGAAAGAAGTATGGTATCGTTGATTTCGTTTCCGAAAAAGAGAATATGAATGGGGTCTTTGGGAAGCAAAAGATCGGATGTTCCTCTTCCCGAAACGGTGAAGGCAAAATTTCCCCAGGATAAACCGAAAGCTAACACGTCTGCGAGCATCGATAACTTGAACCCTTCTTTGGGGATCAAATTCAGAATGGTCTGCTTATCCGCTGAAGTGAGAAACTTACCGTTGTATTGGTTGTATTGCTTCAGATTGAAGCTATTGTTGGATGCATTTATGCCTAATGAAAAAAGCATCAAGCTTTTTTCTGAGCCTTTTGAAAATCCTAAGTTGGCGGGATTCCAGAAGACCGACTCCACTCCCCGGGCGATCTGAGTATAAGCTCCAGCCATTCCCACACTTCTACCAGAAGATAGCCCTGCGGCGAAGACATGTGGGGTAGTCAGCAAGATCAAAACTAATGCCGGTATAATTAGTTTACACTTCATGTCACTTTATTCCTTCAGGATGAATCCTTTTTGTTTTTCACATTCAGCTCTAAATAAGATGTTATTCTTATAAAATCTGCCGACGAGGCTTTAATCGTTTCTCCGTTGGTTCCCGGGAAATCAATTGATCCCGCCATGTAAAAGGGTGTGCCCTTAAACACCTGAAGGTCCTGATAATTCAAATTGATCTCGGTCTGAGACGAATTTGATTCTTTCACCGAACCATCATAGTTTAGCTCACCGGCAGGAATAGTCACCGGACCGATGATCAGATCCGGATTGGAATACAGATTTTCGTGATCTGTAGAGAAGAATATTCTTGCTTCTGTTTCCAGAGGGAGATGACTTTCCACTTTTAATATCACTTTGCCAAAGTTTATTTGATCTTCTATCATCTCCTTCACTTCATCGTCTACCTCGTCGGAGTCTTTTTCTATTTCAATCTGACACGAGTCCAGAATTAATTCTAAAGGGGAGTTGAGTAATATTTTGCCAAAGAAGAAATCCTCCTCCTGAACTATGCCGAAGGACTGACCATCTCCACAGATGAACTCTCCTGTTACGGTAAGCTTTTTGGGGACGGGATTAAAGAGGGATTCCAACTGGTCTTCGAATATGGAGGTGATTGCCGTCCCGAATGGACCTCCTGCCTCAATCTCAGCCTGGAGGCTTAAATTCTGTCCTTTCTCCCCCCGGATGTCCACGGACAAATTAGCTGGAAGATCAACTCCGTTATGAATTTCCAGATTCAAGCTGGCACTGGTTAGGTGTGCTGATTCAAAACCCGATGGGATTTCTAACTCCCTGGTGATCTCTTCAATCTCCACCTGGGTTGACTCGATTATTCCGCAAACTTGGCTAAAGATTATCTCGGAGAGATTTGCAATCACACTGACTGAATCTGAAGACTTAAAATCAACAAGACTCTCTCCTGATCCGGGCGACCAGACTCTTGTTAGGACTGTGGTCTTATTTCCCTTATCTGGTCTGAACGTATATCCATCCAAAGCAGGAGCCAGATCAGAAGAGCTTGAAGCTGGCAGGTGGCACACAGCAGATAAGATATCGCCATCTTTTTCTAATTCAGGAAAATCAATATACACATCTGTTCCCAAATTGGTGAAATTATACAGGTGCAAGCAGAGCCTTCCACTTCTAATCTGAGCACTATCGATGATGCTTTGAGTGGGGAGGGATATCGTTTCCTCTTTGGATAAGTCAAAAGAGGGAACTTTAGCTGTTCCTTGGAGAACCTTTAAACTATCCAGGCAAAAATCTAAAAGCAGATATTTATCCTCCAGAATTTGAAGCTCTCCCCCGGGAGTAGATACTTTAATTTGAAACCCCAATCGATTGGAGAATGTTTTGTCGACAAGGATTACATTTTGGGTATTCGAGTCACCATGATCGACCCTATCAGGGAAAATTACGGTATGCAAAGTATCCTGAAAACTGTGGTCGATCATCTTTATCTGAAGAAAATCCAGATCCAAACCTAGATGACTGCTCACGGTTAGAGTGGTAAAAGCCTCTTCGACCGTGACCTGCGAGAAGGTGGAAAAAGTATCCAGATCTTCTTCGATCGTGGCGCTACAAGGTGGCACGTAACCGTGCGGCCCCTTATAAAATTCCGTTATGTGAACTAAGATCTGTTTGGATTCGGAAGTATGGATATTTATAATCCCCAGCGTATCTTCAAAGTGAGCAGAAGTAGAGTCACAGCGCAATTTGTCCACCAACTTGATTGTGTCTAACTCCTCCTCAAAATAGAAACTGGGATTTCCAAGGGTGTCCACCTTGAGATATGGTTCATCCATTTTATCTATTAAGGTAGTCATGTTGTAATACTTGTTGACCAGCGGCACGCTCAGTTTCACATTCCAGGTAGGAGCAGCAGGTTTGTTTATTGAGCATTGGATGGTGAGAAAAGACAAAAAAGTGATAGAAAGCAACGCCCAAAACAAAAAACGACCTCTTCTGTTTTTCTCAGACTTCTTACCCCAAATCATCCTGCCCCTCGAGTGTGAAATGAAAGATTAGCTTTATGTTCGTTTAAGAGTATATCTTGGACTTTCTCGCTTTAAAGTTTTTAGAAACAAATCTTGTAAGGGGCTTAGTAGATAATCAGCAATTGGTGTGCCAGGTAAAATAAAGCTTAAGAAAATAGTTTAAGTTCTCCTGTTAACTCTATTTCTGATTGATGATTAGAGAGGACCATATGAACAAAAGAGGGTTTGAGAAACTTTCAGGAATTAGGTTAACTTATGGGATTTTCTCAATATCCTGTGGGCGATTAACCAACTTTCTTCGTAAGTGTGCATCATTTTAGCATACCGACTGAGAGGCGAAAAGAATTTAGGGTGTGGAGAGGTCTTTTGTAGATGATGGACACCCCATTCGTTGCCAACTACATTTCCGCTCTGTAGTTGTGCCCCATTTATGGGGTGTCTTTAGCTCAATAAATTGGACAACTACATTTACTTAGTTGGCAAGGGACGCTTTCGTCCGTTCTCTTGCCAAAGGCGGGATTCCTTCGACCCTGAGGTCTCACTTCGTGCCGAGCGCACTCAGTGCGAGGCAGGACCGAAGGGCAGGATGAATCCGTTCCCAGCTACGTTTCCGTCACGGACGAGCCGTCCGTGACGAACAAGTTCCCTTACATCATAACAACATTGCATTCCGGATTAAAAGGCTTACATCCTATTTCCATCTTTCTCTCTGAAGAAATAGTCTTTTCGTAAAAACACAAAAGAATTAACTTGACAAGTCTCACAGAGCTTGTTATTTATTTCACAAGCTTTTGAGGAAATGCATATGTTTGAAGTCTATTTCCCAATTTTTGTTTTGATATTTATAGTGGCTGGAATGGCGCTTTTGATTCTGGCTTTTTCCTATCTGTTCGGAAGAAGGGTTCCCACCAAAGATAAGCTTTCCACCTATGAGTGTGGGATGCGGCCCATTGAAGATGCCAGGGGAAGATTCTCGGTGAAATTTTATTTAATTGCCATTCTGTTCATCATATTTGACATAGAGGTGGTCTTTCTGTATCCCTGGGCGGTGATTTACAGAAAACTTGCTCTTTTTGGGTTAATAGAGATGGGGATATTTCTTTTAATCCTTCTGGCAGGATATTTTTACATCATCAAGAAGGGTGCCTTGAGATGGGAGGAGACCGAGGAGGTCACCTGATACAAGAGATTGCCACGCTCTTTGGGCTCGCAATGACATTGTAAGACATTTAGTGCGTTTCTGTTAATTAAGGACAGAAAAATATGGGATTGGAAGAACATATACCAAATGGTCTGCTTTTGACCACCATGGAAAAGGCGGCTAACTGGGCGAGAAAATCTTCTCTATGGCCACTGGGTTTCGGCTTAGCCTGCTGTGCCATAGAGATGCTGTGCACTGCCGCCTCTCGCTTTGATATATCGCGTTTCGGAATGGAAATCTTCAGATCTTCCCCCCGCCAGGCAGACTTAATGATCGTGGCAGGACGGGTATCCAATAAGATGGCTCCCGTAGTTCGACTGCTCTACGAACAGATGCCTGAGCCTAAATGGGTCATCGCTATGGGCGCCTGCGCTTCCACCGGGGGAGTGTTTAACAATTACGCTATCATTCAGGGTGTGGATAAGATCGTGCCGGTAGATATCTACATCCCCGGATGCCCGCCCAGGCCGGAACAGTTGCTAGAAGGTATTATGAAATTGCATAGGAAGATAGAAAAAGAGTCGTTGAAAAAAGGTCAACGGATTAAACGGATATAATGCTGGTTGTTGGAAAATTGCATGGGGAGTGGAGTTGAAAAATCCAATATTGACAAGATTAAAAGAAAAATTTCCGGAGTCGATTCTTGAGGTTGCAGAATTTAGAGGGGAGTTGACCCTTGTAGTGAAAAGAGAGGATATCGTTCCCCTCTGCACATTTTTGCGGGATGATCCGGAGCTTTCCTTTAATTTTCTTTCTGACCTGTGTGGGGTAGACCGTCTGGGAAGAAAGCCCAGATTCGATGTGGTGTATCATCTTTACTCTTTAGATAAGGGACATCGGGTTAGGTTGAAGATAAAAGTTGAGGAAGGTGAAAGCGTCCTTACGGTCACCTCTGTGTGGAGCAATGCAAACTGGTTTGAAAGAGAAACGTTTGACATGTTTGGGGTGAAATTTGATAATCATCCGGATTTGAGAAGAATCCTTATGCCTGAAGATTGGGTGGGTCATCCTTTAAGAAAAGATTTTCCTTTGACTAAAGAAGAGGTGATGTTTACCCATAACAAGAACCGTCCTCCAAAGATAACAGAATAGAAACATATCAAAGGTATAGCGAACAGAAAAACCACAGACATACGCCTTAAGAGGTGGAATTTGAAATCACAGGTTCGGAACAGAATTGAAAGAATCGACGCTAATACCATGATTTTGAACATGGGTCCCCAGCATCCCTCCACTCATGGTGTCTTGAGGTTGATTTTGGAGTTGGATGGTGAGACCGTGATCAAAGCCACTCCGGACATAGGATTTCTGCATACCGGCATTGAGAAAGCCATGGAAAACAAAACCTATGCTCAGGTGATTCCCCTGACAGATAGAATGGACTATGTGGCATCGCTTTCAAATAATTTAGCTTACCTTCTTTCAGTGGAGAAGCTTCTGGACATCCAGGTTCCCCCGAAGGCACAGTTTATCCGGGTACTTCTGACAGAGTTGACCCGAATTGCCAGCCATTTAGTCTGGGTCGGCACTCATGCGCACGATATAGGTGCGATGAGCATGCTTCTGTATGCTTTCCGGGAGAGAGAAAAGCTTTTAGATATATTTGAACTGTGTTCAGGACAGAGGATGATGACATCCTATTTCAGAATCGGTGGACTGGCTCAGGATATCCCTGAAGGATTTGAATCCAAAGTCAGGGAGGTGTTAGGTACCTTTCCAGACCGTATAAATGATTACGAAAACCTTTTGACTAAAAATCGAATCTGGCTTAATCGAACTGTAGGAGTAGGGAAGATCTCTGCTGAAGATGCAATCGATGGGGGAGTATCCGGTCCCATCCTGAGAGGGTGTGGGGTGAGCTGGGACATCAGAAGATCCAATCCTTATTCCGGATATGAGAAATTTGAGTTTGACATCCCCACCGGAAAAGACGGAGATGTTTATGATCGTTATCTGGTTCGCATAGAAGAGATGAGGCAGAGTTTAAGGATCGTAGGTCAGGCTTTAGATGGAATTCCAGAGGGAGATTTTGTAGCCCGGGTTCCTGGAGTGGTGCTTCCTCCTAAAGAGGAGGTCCTCTCCAACATCGAAGCTTTGATATTTCAATTCAAATTAGTGGTAGAGGGATTTTCGCCACCAGTGGGAGAAGTCTATCATTCCATCGAATCTCCCAAGGGAGAGTTAGGCTACTATATCATCTCCGACGGGTCAAACAAACCCTGTCGAGTTAGAGTGAGGCCACCCTGCTTCGTCAATTTAAGTGCTCTCCCCAAAATGATTGAAGGAGGGTTGATTGCCGACGTGGTGGCGGTTATTGGGAGTATTGATATTGTATTAGGGGAAATAGACAGGTAAAAGCGTTTAAAGTCTAAAGTTGAAAGTTGGGTGAGATGCTTGGTGAGTCTGCTCAAAAGAGAATTGCTGAGTTGAAGAATAAATTTCCAAAGAGAAAATCCGCCATTCTTCCTGCCATGCATGTGGTGCTTAATGAAGTGGGCTATTATAATTCAGATCCAAAAGCAAGTAGCGCAGCTTCTGGACTTAAGTGAGATGGAGGTGGCTGAGACCGTCTCCTTTTATACCTATTTCCCCAGACAGGGAGTGGGCAAATATCAAATCCAGGTTTGCACAAACGTCTCCTGTATGCTTTCCGGGGCAGAACAACTGTTGCAATACTTGGAGGAGAAGCTCAAGATAAAAGTGGGGGAGACCACTCCGGACAGTATTTTCACCTTGTCCGCGGTCGAATGTCTGGGCTCATGTGGCACGGCTCCGGTGATGCAGATAAATCAAACCTATTATGAGAATCTGACCAAAGCCAAGGTGGATCAGATCATAGAGGAGTTGAGAAAGGGAAAAGAGCTTTAAGAGGGATGGAAAAGATACTGTTCAGACATATAGATGTTTCTGACCAATATAAGATCGACACTTATATTCGAAATGGTGGCTATCGGGCTCTGCCTGAAGCTTTGAAGGAACATACTCCGGATGAGTTGATCGAGTTGGTGAAGAAATCGAACCTTAGGGGAAGGGGAGGTGCTGGTTTTCCAGCCGGACTTAAATGGAGCTTTGTTCCCAAGGATTCACCCCAGCCCAGGTTTTTGTTGTGTAACGCAGATGAAGGAGAGCCGGGGACATTTAAAGATCGGGCTTTAATCGAAAATGATCCTCACCAGCTTTTGGAGGGAATCATCATCGCTTCTTACGCCATAGGTGCTCACCGGGCTTTCATCTATATCCGGGGAGAATTCGCCTTCGGAGCCAAAAGACTGCAGGAAGCGATAAGAGAATGTTATCAAAAAGGATACTTGGGCAATAATATCTTGGGATCAGGTTTTGATCTGGATGTGGATGTCTACAGGGGAGGAGGAGCTTACATATGTGGGGAAGAGACCTCTTTGCTGGAATCAATCGAGGGAAAAAGAGGAACCCCCCGACTCAAACCACCTTTTCCCGCATCGGTGGGACTCTACAAAAATCCCACAGTGATCAACAATGTGGAGACTCTGTCAAATATCTCCTACATCGTTTTGAATGGAGCGGAATGGTTTGCAAATATCGGGATGCCCAAAAGCACTGGCACGAAGATATTTTCCCTTTCCGGGCATGTTAAGTGTCCGGGTAATTATGAACTTCCCATGGGAGTTACTTTAAGAGAGTTGATTTTCGAGCACGGCGGAGGGATAAAAGATGATCGACAGCTTAAAGCTGTAATCCCGGGTGGGGTATCCACGCCGATTCTTACCGCTAACCTTCTGGACGTAAAGATGGATTTTGAATCCCTTTATGAAGCCGGGTCACTTTTGGGATCGGGAGCCACCATTGTGATGGATGAGTCCACCTGTATGGTGAAGGTGGCTTATCGCATATCCAAATTCTTTGAGCATGAGTCTTGTGGCAAATGTGTTCCCTGCAGAGAGGGAACCAGATGGATCAGGCAGATCATGCAAAGAATTAAAAACGGAAAGGGAAGAGAGGAAGATTTAGACCTCCTTCGCGACATCTGTGCCAATATTGCCGGAAATACGGTTTGTCCTCTAGGTGATGCCGCCGTGGTTCCCATTACAAGCACCATGGAGAAATTCCGGGACGAGTATGAGTATCACATACGGCACAAGAGATGTATGGTTGATTTGGGTAAAAGATTTGTCTGATGCGGTCAACGGATTAAACGGATTTAACGGATAATTATGGCAACCTTAACCATTGATGGAAAGCAAGTAACGGTGGAGGAGGGGACCACTATTCTCAAGGCGGCAGAAAAGCTCGAAATAGATATTCCCACCTTCTGTTTTCATGATAAGCTGGAAGCGGAAGGGTCGTGTCGAATGTGTCTGGTGGAGGTAGAAAAGATGTGGAAGCTTCAGGCTGCCTGCGCCACCCTAGTCTCTGAAGGAATGGTAGTAAAAACTGATACTCCTCAGGTGAGAGCCGCCAGAAAGGGTGTTTTGGAGTTTCTGCTAATCAATCACCCATTGGACTGTCCGGTCTGCGATAAGGGTGGAGAGTGTGAACTCCAGAACCTGCTGTTCAAATACGGTTCAGATAAGAGCAGATATGTGGAGGAAAAAAGAAGATTCATCGTTGATCCCCAATCCAAATATGATGATCTTGCTGTCGGACCGCAGATAATAAGAAATATGAATCGGTGCATCCTGTGCCGCAAATGTGTTCGATTTATAACTGAGATTGCTGGAGAAGCTGATCTGGGAACTTTTGGGCGTGGATCAAAATCAGAGATAAACGTTCTGCCAGACATTCCGGTTGACAATCCCTATTCAGGAAACGTGGTGGAGATATGCCCAGTGGGGGCATTGACTTCAAAATCGTTCAGATATAAAGTACGAGTCTGGCAGACGAAAGCTACACCTTCGATTTGCCCTCTTTGTGGGGATGGCTGTAACGTTAAGCTATGGACAAAAGATGACAAGATTTACCGCGTCACTTCACGAAGAAATGATTTCGTGGATGAGGGATTTTTGTGCGATAAAGGTAGATTCGGCTTTGAGTTCGTCAATCACCCCCACAGGTTAAAACAGCCTCTCATAAAGAAGAATGGAAAGTTTTTACCTGCAGATTGGGAGGAAGCGATCAAATTAGTGGCTTCCAAGTTCAAAACGACAAGGGAGCAATCTGGTGCAGATTCCCTGGCTGGGGTGGGTTCGTCGAAGCTCACCAACGAAGAGAATTATCTCTTTCAGAAATTCTTCAGGGTTGTGATGGGAACGAACAACGTTGATCATCGAGTCAATTCAAGGCATCTTCTGCCCAGCCCCAGTTTGAAAGCCAAAAATCAAATTTATAGCACGACTAATTCAATCAATGAGATAGAGAAGGCGAAGCTAATTTTCGTCCTGGGGTGTGATCTATTAAAAGAGCATCCCATAATAAACCTGAGGGTAATGAAATCAGCCATGAGAGGTAACGCATTGATTCTGGCAAACATAGAAAGCACCCGGCTAAACAGATTTGCCCAGGATGAGTTAATCTACAAGAAGGGAAGCGAGCTGACTTTAATAAATGGGGTGGCAAGGGAAATCATAAAAGGAAAACTCTTAGACGCTGATAGAGTGAGACTCTCCAATAGTGAGATGGAGAAACTGCGAGAAAAAGTCCAGCCGTTCGACAGCCAAAAGGTTTCGCAGACAACCGAAATTTCTTCGGATAAGATCAAAAACTTTGCGAACACTATAACGAAAGCCGAAACGGTCATGATCCTTTGTGGAAAAGAGATAATAACACATCCACAAAGCACTGAGATAATCGACTCTTTGTATGATTTTCTGCGTTTGACCGGACATCAGGATAAAGATAGCTGTGGAGTCAACCTTTTGTGGGAGGATTGCAATTCCCTGGGAACTTTGGATTGCGGGGTTTTGCCGGATAGGCTTCCCGGCTACATCCACGTTTCGGATGAGGCCTTGCGAAAAAAGGTGGAAGGAATCTGGAATGCTAAGATTCCAGATAAGCCGGGACTTGATTTCAATCTCCTGCTGGAGGCGGTCCATCAAGGAAAAATCAAAGCCATGTATATCGCAGGTGCAGATCCGGTGAGTGAGTATCCGGAGGAAGATTACGTGAAAGATGCACTTGAAAAGCTTGATTTTCTGATGGTTCAGAGCATTTTCTTAACCGAGACCGCCAAATTAGCTCATGTGGTCTTGCCTGGAGCCTCCTTTGCTGAAAAAGACGGAACTTTCACCAACGTGGAAAGAAGAATTCAAAAGCTGGGCAAAGCATTCGATCCTCTGGCAAATTCCAAGGCTGATTGGTATATCATCTGTATGTTGGCGCAATCCATGGGATACAATTTTGACTTTAACTCGCCAGCGCAAATTTTCGAGGAGTTGGTCAGGGTTTCGCCTGTTCATACGAAACTAAGCTGGCAAGATCTAAATGAAACTGGAAAGTAAAACGAAACGGTAAGAGACGCTGGTTGTAAACAAAAGTCTATTTACTCTGAAACTGTATGCTTGCATTTGTCATCATTACTTTCGTTAAAATTGCAGTGGTTCTGGTTGTTTTTCTGCTGTTGATTGCTTACCTGACCTGGCTGGAAAGGAAGCTTTTGGGGCATTTTCAGGTAAGGTTGGGTCCCATGCGGGTGGGACCCCATGGTCTTCTTCAACCCATTGCCGACGGAGTGAAACTTCTGTTCAAAGAGGATATTGTTCCGGCGAATGTGCATAAATTTATCCATAATTTAGCTCCACTCTTAACCTTTATTCCCGCTCTGATAATCGTGGCAGTTATTCCCTTCGGGTCCGGGATAAAAATTCTGGGATACGAAATCAACATGGTGATCTCCAACTTCAATATGGGAATACTTTACATACTTGCTGTCAGCTCCTTGGGTGTGTACGGGCTGGTTTTAGCCGGGTGGTCCTCCAACAACAAATACTCACTTCTGGGCGGCTTGAGATCGTCTGCCCAGATGATCAGCTACGAAGTCTCTTTGGGTTTTTCTCTGATCGGCGTTTTAATGATGGCCGGATCTTTGAGCTTGGTTAACATAGTGAATGCACAGGATAAGTTTTTCAACTGGTTCATCTTTCGCCAGCCGCTGGGATTCATCCTGTATCTTATCTGTGCCATCGCCGAACTCAATCGGGCTCCTTTTGATCTTCCGGAGGCAGAAAATGAACTGGTGGCAGGATATATGACCGAGTATTCATCCATGAAGTTCGCCATGTTCTTCCTGGGAGAGTATGGCAACATGATCAATATCTCTGCGCTCGCGACCACTCTGTTTCTGGGCGGGTGGCATGGGCCATTTTTGCCGCCGGTGGTCTGGTTTCTTCTAAAGATGGTCATATTTCTTTTCTTCTATATCTGGATAAGAGCTACCCTGCCCAGGTTCAGATATGACCAGTTGATGAACTTCGGCTGGAAGGTATTGATCCCTCTGGCACTCCTTAATATTTTCATCACCGCGGTGATAATGATATTGTAAGAAAGTTCAAGGATTCAAAAGTTCACAAGTTCAATGGTTCAATTATGTTTGATGTTTTAAAAACCATATTCTGGGCGATTCCCAGAGGGTTGTCGGTTACCTTCAAGTATTTGCTTTCCCGACCAACTACGGTAAGATACCCGGAACAGAAACTGACACTTTCTCCCCGATACCGAGGTCTTCATTATCTGGAAAGAAATGAAGACGGAACAGAAAAGTGTGTCTGCTGTGGACTGTGTGCTGCCTTTTGTCCATCCGGGTGTATATACATGGAACCGACAGAAGATGAATTTGGCGAGAGATATGCAAAGGTGTATGAGATAAATGAACTCAGATGTATATTCTGTGGATACTGTCAGGAAGCCTGCCCTAAGGAGGCGATCTTTTTAGGCAAAGAATATGAATTCTCCAATGACAGACGGGAGAAGTTGATATATACCAAAGAGGATCTGTTGGTACCTTTGGAGAAGGCGGGTCAACGGATGTAACGGATTAAACGGATGAGAAGATGGAGATTTTAATTTTTTCCATACTGGCGATTGTTGCAGTTGTTTGTTCTATTATGGTGATCTGTCAGAAAAACCCGGTGGCAAGCGCGCTCTTTCTGATAGCCACCATGGTTAGCTTGGCTATGCTATTTTTATTGCTGAATGCTCCGTTCTTGGCGGTAATTCAGATCATAGTCTACGCCGGCGCCATCATGGTCTTATTTCTATTCGTTATCATGCTTTTGAATCTGAGAAGGGACGAATTTGGTCCGGAGAAAAGAAGGGCACAGAGATTTTTTGGCATCCTATTTGTCTTTCTGCTTCTCATTGGGATGGTAACAGTTATTGAGGTTGGAATCTTTGGTTCCAAGTCAACTGAAACTGTTTCTGAGGCAACTGCCCCGGCCGGCGTTGAGCCCTTGGCCCAGCTTCTGTTCACCAAGTATCTCTTTCCGTTTGAGCTGGCGTCGGTTTTGCTTTTGGTGGCAATAGTGGGCGCCGTAGTTATGGCAAAGAGGAGATTATGAGAATTTAACCTGTGGTGAACCGTTCATACACCCCAGAGCCATGAAGGCTCTGCTACGCGACATTAGGTGCAAAGCAAAGAAATTTATTAAAGGTAAAAATGATGGTTTCTTCCTCTGCTTATTTAATATTAAGTGCGACGATCTTCACCATCGGAGTTCTCGGCTTTTTAGTCAGGCGAAATGTACTTGTCATGTTTATGTCCATCGAACTGATGCTGAATGCGGTCAATTTAGCTTTTGTGGCCCTATCCAGGCAATTGGGTTCTCTCGACGGCCAAGTGGTGGTTTTTCTGGTGATGACTGTGGCGGCAGCAGAAGCCGCAGTGGGATTGGCAATAATCATTTGTTTATTCAGAAATAAAAAGAGCGTAAACGTTGATGACTTCAACCTAATGAAATGGTGAAATGTCCATAGTCGACGGTACACCGTCCACCGCTTATTAACGGCGGTCTACGGACGTTCGATTTCGGACGAGCAAGACTTATGAATTACGTTTATTTTGTTCCGTTATTCCCACTGATCGGTTTCTTGATTAACGGCCTTTTGGCGCTTGCCCGGAAGTCTTACTCCGATGGCAAACATCCGCTGAAAAGCCTGGTGAGTTGGATAGGATGTACCTCTGTGGGCTTATCATTCTTAGCCTCGATAGCTATATTCTTTGAGCTTCTGGCTCTGCCGGCAGGGGAGAGGGTGGTGCAGAAGATTGCTTTCCCCTGGATCTTATCAGGGAAGTTTCACATAGACGTTGGTTTTCTGCTTGATCCTCTATCCTCAGTTATGATCTTGGTGGTCTCCGGAGTAGGATTTTTCATTCATGTTTACTCCACCGGCTATATGGCAGAGGACAAAGGATACGCTCGGTATTTCTCGTACCTGAATCTCTTCACCTTCTTTATGTTGATGTTGGTCTTATCCAACAATTTTCTTTTGCTTTATGTAGGATGGGAAGGGGTGGGTCTTTGCTCTTATCTTTTGATTGGCTTCTGGTATGAGAAGAAGAGTGCCGCAGATGCAGGAAAAAAGGCTTTCATCGTTAATAGAATCGGAGATTTCGGCTTTGCTTTGGGAGTAATGCTGATATTCTGGACTTTCGGAAGCTTGAACTTCAGCCATGTTTTTGAGAATGCGCCACATGTTTTAGCTTTAGGAGGCGGATTGGTTACTGCCATCACCTTACTATTGTTCCTGGGAGCTATCGGCAAATCCGCCCAGATACCACTTTATATATGGCTTCCCGATGCCATGGAAGGTCCCACTCCGGTATCTGCGTTGATCCATGCCGCCACCATGGTGACAGCGGGAGTATACATGGTGGCAAGATGCCATGCGCTTTTTCTTCTGGCTCCGGTTACAATGGGAGTGGTGGCTGTGATCGGGGCGGCAACTGCCATTTATGCGGCATCCATTGGTCTGGTGCAAAATGATATTAAAAGGGTATTAGCATATTCTACCATCAGCCAGTTAGGATACATGTTCTTGGCTTGCGGAGTGGGAGCCTTTACCGCAGGGATATTCCATCTCATGACCCATGCCTTTTTTAAAGCTTTGCTATTTTTGGCGGCTGGCTCGGTTATGCATGCCTTGGCTGGTGAGTTAAATATGCAGAAGATGGGAGGTTTGAAGAAGTATATACCCATTACCTTCTGGTGTTTTCTTGCCGGAACTTTGGCTATCTCTGGAATTCCTCTGTTCTCCGGATTCTTCAGCAAAGATGAAATCTTGTGGAAAGCATTCTCCAGCCCGCACGGTCATTTCCTGTTGTGGCTGATCGGGGTGGCCACTGCAGCCTTGACCGCATTCTACATGTTCAGATTATTCTTTATGACTTTCTTGGGAAAATCGAGAATGGATCCGCAGGTCGAGAGTCATGTCCACGAATCTCCCAAATCTATGACCATACCTTTGATGGTATTAGCGGTGCTTTCGGTTATCGGAGGCTATTCGGGAATTCCTCATTCCCTGGGGGGATCAAACAGGTTTGAAGGATTCTTGTCCTCCGTATTTGAGCACGGTCATTCCGAAACTCAGGCTGCCGCTTACCATGCTGTGTCCACTGAGTATCTTTTGATGATTATTTCTATAGTTGTTGTAGTAATAGGTATTTTGGTTGCCCATCGATTTTACATCCAGAATTTGAATATCCCGAAGAGGCTGGCAATAAAATATAAATTTCCCTATCGGGTTCTGTTCAATAAATACTATGTAGATGAGCTGTATGCCATAGCCAATGGGATTGCCTCTGTGGTCAAGGGATTAGGCGTGCTAATAAGAAAAACCCAGACCGGCTATTTACGTAATTATGCTCTTTCCTTGATTTTTGGAGCGATGTTGATTCTGGTATATTACATCTTTCGATGAGATCATGTTAGATACCTGGATATTAACCATACTCACGTTTTTTCCTCTGTTGGGAGTTTTAGTCCTGCTTCTTATTGACAGGGGCAGGCACGATGCTATTAAAGCAATTGCCTTTATCGTTTCTTTGTTGAATGCCATATTTTCCCTTTATATTTATTTCAATTTCACCTCTGAATCTTCGGTAATGCAGTTTTCCGTTAACAAAGCTTGGATTGAAAGTCTGGGGATCAGCTATCATCTTGGCATTGACGGGATAAGTCTGTTCTTGGTTCTGCTGACTACGTTTCTTACTCCACTGGCGATTTTATCCTCCTGGTCTGCCATCACCGAGAAGGTAAAGGGTTACTACATTTCCATGCTGTTTTTAGAAACCGGGATGATCGGAGTTTTCGTCTCTTTGGATCTGTTTTTGTTTTATGTCTTCTGGGAAGTGATGCTCATCCCCATGTATTTTCTCATAGGCATCTGGGGTGGACCCAGAAGGATATATGCCACGGTCAAATTTGTCCTATTCACCATGACCGGCTCACTTCTGATGCTGGTGGCTATCTTAGTCTTGTACTTTATGAACCATAGTTTCACTGGAACGTACACCTTCAACCTTTTGGAGATAATTAAACTTCCGATTCCCTTAGGTGCACAATTCTGGCTTTTCTTTGCCTTTGCTTTGGCTTTTGCCATCAAAGTTCCCATGTTTCCATTCCACACCTGGCTTCCGGATGCACATGTGGAGGCTCCCACAGCTGGATCGGTCATCCTGGCGGGAGTCCTGCTAAAGATGGGAACTTACGGTTTCTTAAGATTCTGTCTTCCCCTGTTTCCTAATACATTTATTGATTATGGCCTTCTTTTTTCAGTCTTGGCAATAATTGGCATTATCTATGGTGCAATTGTATGCATAAGACAGGAAGATGTAAAAAGTCTGGTGGCGTTTTCGTCCGTTAGCCATCTGGGCTTTGTGATGCTAGGGCTTTTTGCCTTAAACATTCAGGGAATGGAGGGAGGCATACTTCAGATGATCAATCACGGCATCTCTACCGGAGCATTGTTCTTAATCGTGGGGATGATATACGAAAGAAGACACACCCGGCTGATTGCTGATTTTGGTGGCGTATCGAAGAAAATGCCCGTGTTCGCTGCCTTCTTCATGATCGTCACCCTTTCCTCCATCGGGCTTCCCGGGACCAACGGCTTCGTGGGAGAGTTCACCATTCTTCTGGGGACCTTCAAGTCCAATGTCGTTTATGCAGTGCTTGGTGCAGTGGGGATCATCTTAGCCGCAATATATATGCTATGGATGTATCAACGAACCATGTTCGGTAAAATCACCAAACCGGAAAATGAGAACTTGAAGGATTTGAACTTAAGGGAAAAAATAGTTTTAATACCGTTGATCTTGGCAATCTTCTGGATCGGCATCTATCCCAAGCCGTTTTTCAACAAAATGGAGCCCTCGGTCAAAAACCTCATAGAAAATGCGCAGACGAAGTATGAGAAAAACCAACTCATAGAGAAGGGTTTAACCATAGATTCACAGCAGATTAAGCTGATGAAACATATGGAGTGAAGAGA
>Ga0111202_114_pt1 | contig 28527 bp, 24 predicted proteins | sample DeeMarSWOR324_28_FD_80372 | JGI IMG/M metagenome (GOLD analysis project Ga0111202, IMG submission 80372) | candidate division Zixibacteria bacterium SM23_73_3 | reverse complement strand
CAGGTTCAACATCCTTAATCACCTCCTCTAAAGGAGGCGATTATAACCTGACATTCCTTATTTGCAAACTACTGACATTATTATATTGCGAAGACAGAGAAAAAATGGTTGTTTTGTGGCGACCCAATGTGATAGCCACAGGTAAGACGACTCCTGGGTCCAGCTTAATTGCTGGTCCGGATGTTAAGCTAAACTTAGACGGATATTCTTATTTTGGTTGGTAATGTGTTATCCCCTCGGTTCACGGTGAATCCTTTGTGATCAGCCTTTAGGATGAATTCGTTACCGTCTACATTTACATAATGGTGATGAGCCTTCGACCATTAAATATGATGTTTAGAAAGGATGCCCCACTTAGGGTAGGATTTAAATTTGGCATCTAAATGAAACAAAAAGTTTGCATTAGAGTGCTTTTCGTTTAAATTAGAACAGCTGCTGGTTCTTCGGTCAAAAACCTGACTGAAAAACCTGCAAAGTTTTTGGAAAGATATTGCGTTTTGATTGTATAAAAGCTTTGGGAGGAGTCGATGACGGAAAAAAAGGACTTAGAGGCAGTAGAGAAGCTAAATGAGGCTCGGAACAAGATAAAAAATGAAATCAAGAAGGTGATCGTGGGACAGGAGCGGGTGATCGACGAACTTCTGATTGCGCTTTTATCCAACGGACATTGTCTTTTGATCGGGGTCCCGGGACTGGCCAAGACTTTGATGATCTCCACCATCTCCCGAATCCTTGATCTAAAATTCAATCGCATCCAGTTCACTCCGGATTTGATGCCCTCAGACATTACCGGAACGGAGATCATTCAGGAAAACGTATCCACTGGTGAAAGATCTTTCAAGTTTATCAAGGGACCCATTTTCGCCAATATCGTGCTGGCGGATGAGATAAATCGCACCCCACCCAAAACCCAAGCCGCACTTTTGCAAGCAATGCAGGAGCATGAGGTTACCGCTGGAGGAGAGACCTATAAGCTAACCGAGCCTTTCTTCGTATTAGCCACTCAGAATCCCATCGAGTTGGAGGGAACCTATCCCCTACCTGAAGCTCAACTGGATCGTTTCATGTTCAATATATACGTAGATTATCCTTCTGAAGAAGAGGAGAATGTAATCGTTAAATCGACCACCAGCGCCTTTGGCTGGGATCTGGAAAAGGTGATGGGAGCAGATGAGATCGTAAGGCTGCAAAGGCTTGCCCGACGGGTACCGGTATCCGATCACGTGGTAAGCTATGCGGTCAGGCTTGCCCGAAGTACCAGACCCAACGAAAACAATTCGCTGTCCTATATCAAAAACTGGGTCAACTGGGGAGCAGGACCACGGGCTTCTCAATATATGATACTGGGGGCAAAGACTAAGGCAATCTTGGATGGCAGATATACCCCCTCCACGGAAGATGTTAAAATCGCGGCAAAGCCGGTTTTAAGACACCGTATCGTCACCTCCTTCAATGCGGAAGCAGACGGTGTGGGGACTATGGAGATTATTGAAAAACTCCTACAAGATGTCAAGGAGGAATAATTTCTCGAGGCTCGTTTGACGGTGACGAGACTGGTATCGAAGCTTGATGATTGGAGCTGGAAATTCCTCAACAGATGAAACGGAAAGAAAGTTTCAAGTATCGAGTATCGAAACACGAGTTTCGTTACGAGTATCGCCAACGATAAACGATGGAGTCGAGACTCAAAACCGAAAGTGTCCTCTTCTGAAATGTCTTTGGAATTAGAATCAAACATTAGATAGCGAGGTTTTTATGAGGTGGGGAGATGTTTTCAAAAGCTTTTTGGTTCTTTTTTTGATCTTTGGATTCCTAAGTTGCACCAGCAAAGAGAAACAGGCGGAAAAACATTTCAAAGAAGGTTTTAAATATCAGGACCAAGGAAATTTAGATAAGGCCTTAGAAGAATACGGAAAGGCAATTCAGCTTAACCCGAACTACATTGAAGCTTACATGAATTTGGGAACGGTATACCTGGAGATGAAAGACTACGATCAAGCCATCCAGCAGTTTGAAAAAGTGGTTGAGTTGAACTATTTTTATGCAAAGGGCCACTATAATCTGGGTTTAGCCTATCTTTATAAGGGAGAGGTGGAAAAGGCAAAAGAAGAAGGGAAATTTCTGAAAAGCATACGTTCCGGACTTGCGGACGCCCTGGAAAAGAGAATAGGGGAAGAGTAATCTATACTTTCATCAACGCGTAAGCAAGCCTATACACTTCGTCTCCCGCCAAAGGCGGGGCTGCGCGAAAAACGAATTGTTCGAAGATCGTAAAATTATTAATGGGGGAAGTTTAAGATTACAACACATTGCCTTGCTCGCAAGGTAAAGAAACCTTTCGTTAAAAAAGTGACAGAGTAATGCCAGAAGATTATCGCAGATTTTTAAAGCCGGATGTGGTCTCCAAGTTGTCCGGGATGGAGATCAAGGCAAGGCTGGTGGTGGAGGGGTTCATCGCTGGTTTGCATAAAAGTCCATATCATGGATTCTCAGTTGAGTTTGCCGAGCACAGGCAATACATGCCCGGAGACCCTTTGAAGAATGTAGACTGGAAGGTCTATGCCAAGACAGACCGATTCTTCATCAAAGAGTTCGAGGAGGAGACCAATCTGAAAGCCTACATTCTGGTGGATGTCTCCGGCTCCATGGGATATGGCTCTAATGAGGTAAATAAACTGGAATATTGCTGTTATCTTTCCGCCGCCCTTTCTTATCTGATGTTGAAACAAAGAGATTCAGTGGGGTTGGTCTTGTTTGACCAGAACATAAAAAAATATATCCCACCCAAATCCGCTTTGAGAAGTCATCTACATGTCATCCTGCAGGAATTGGACAAGATGGAGCCATCCCAGACCACCAACATCAGCTCCGCTTTACACCAGATGGCGGAGAGGATAAAAAGGCGTGGCTTGATCATCCTAATCTCCGATCTTTTTGACGATCCCGACAGGGTAATAAATGGACTGAAGCATTTCCGCCATAAAAAACACGAGGTGATCGTATTTCATGTGCTTGATCCAAAGGAACGCACCTTCGCCTTTCCGGAATTAGCCATCTTCAAGGATCTGGAAACAGAGGAGGAGTTGATGACCTCTCCCTGGCAGATAAGAAAGGAATATACCGAACGATTTAAAGCTTTAGTGAACAAATACACGCTCCAGTGCCGGGAAAGCTTGATCGATTATGTGCTTCTGGACACCTCCATTCCCTTTGATTATGCTCTGTTTTCCTATTTGAGCAAAAGGCAGAGATTGTGGTAGTCAACGGATTGAGCGGATGTAACGGATGGGAGTTGATCTCTGGCAGGATTTGCATGATTTGTTTATCTTGAATTTTTTGATAGGTTAAGCGTAGGCAAGCCTTTATGGCTTGTTAGCCAAGGCATGAAGCCTTGGCTACGCGAAGACCAACAAATAAAAACCCGACAAGAGAAGAGCTGGTTGACAGCAAAAATTGGTAAGAGAAGATGGCAAAAGAAAAATTGTTGATCGGTGCTCATATGTCCATCTCCGGAGGAGTCTTCAACGCTCTCCTTTGTGGACAAGAGTTGGAATGCACCACCATTCAGATTTTCACCAAAAACAACAATCAGTGGAAAGCCAAAGAGCTTTTCCCGGAAGATGTGAAGAAGTTTTTCGAAAATCAAAAAACAACCGGGATATCTCCGGTGGTGGGGCATAATGGGTATCTGATAAACTTAGCCTCACCCAAAGATAATGTTTACGATCAATCCAAAGAGTCGATGCTGGTTGAGCTGAAACGTGCCGAACTTTTAGGTTTACCATATCTGGTAATGCATCCGGGCTCACATCTGGGCAAAGGAGAAAAAGAAGGGATAAAAAAGATCGTCCGCTCCATAGACTGGCTTCATCAAAAGACCAAAGGATTCAAGGTGAAAATCCTGCTGGAGACCACTGCCGGTCAGGGAAGCGCCATCGGGCATCGTTTCGAGCACTTAGCGGAGATAATTGAACGTGTGAAAGACAATGAACGTCTGGGTGTATGTTACGACACCTGCCATACCTTCGCCGCCGGATATGACATTCGAACTAAAAAGGCTTATCAAGCGACCTTCAAGGAATTTGATAATAGTATTGGACTTAACCGACTTGGAGTGATCCATGTGAACGATTCGTTAAAGGACTTAGGTTCCCGGGTGGATCGACATCAGCATATAGGAGAAGGAAAGATCGGACTTGAAGGATTTCGCCTGTTGATGAATGATAAAAGATGGGAAAAAATTCCCAAGATTTTAGAAACTCCAAAAGGAGAAGGGGCGGCAAGGGATATTAAAAATCTAAACCTGCTCAAAAGCTTGGTCAAATGGTCAAAGAGTGCATGCCGGGATTCAAAAAATGGTAGTCTGCGAAGTTAGCTCAAAGAGAAAAATTCTGAGGGGAACATGAACCGAACAAAATTCAAAATCGTTTTGATCTTTTTGGCTCTTCTCTTCACCATGAGCTTGGATCATGGATATGGTGCCTCTGGCATAATTCTGGATATCAGCGTGAAAGAGGGGCTTTCTGGTGATAGCGCCAGCTTTGAGCTTACCGATCAAAACGAAATAAGACTTCTAAACGGGGTGGAGACCGTCTCCTTTCAGGCTAACTTCACTCTTTCGGCAACCCCCACCGTGTTAGATAGTGAAAAAGTGATATTGACCTTAAGTCTCATAACCTTACCCCCCAAGCCCCAAACGATCCTGCGTGAAGTGTTGTCTAAGAATAAGAAAACATTCTTTTTGGGTGAAGTGAAGGTGAAAGAGAAAAGGGTCTTCCGCGTTTATCTGACTCCTGAAATAACAGATGTGATAGAGCCAGAATGCGATCTGGATACCCGGGACAAGGAGAGTGAAGACTGGGACGAGCTTCCCAGCGCTCATTTCTTCTTTCGCTATCTTTTGAATTCCCTGGCTGATCTACACTGGGCAAAGATCAAAGGATATGGCGAGACGGAATACAAACGCTTTCGGGAAATTTTTGGATTCACCCAACCAGCCATGGATAGAATGGAATATTTTCTCCTCCCCTGTCGGGCAAGTGAGGTGGTGTGGGATGATCGATTTGACATCGGGCTGGATCCGGTGAAAAATAAAATCTTCGTCATCTATAATCTTTTTGAGAGAAGCTTAGACTCCCCTGGAGTGGGCTTTCTCCTTTTCTACCGCTTATGGGGATATGCTCCTCCCATTCTGGCGGAAGGAATAGGAGGATATTTCTCCTTATCCCATCACTTCACCAAAAAGCTGATTGCCACCAAAAGATGGATCCCCTTAAAGAGGCTTTTGATAGCCAGAGATTACAGAGAACAGCCAAAAGATGTGGCTTTCTGGGAGTCATGTTCATTTGTAAGATTCCTGGTTAAAACTTACCGTTTGGATAAATTTGAGCTCCTGTATAAAAAGGCTACCGATCTCACTTTAGATCAAGCCATAGAAGAGGTATACCAGAAGAATTTAACTACTTTGGAAAAGGAGTGGCTTTCTTTCCTTGAGGGATACCAGGATACCATGCGCGATTTTTACTACTTAGCTTCCGTGAAGATGGATAACCATCATTATGATCAAGCCGTAGAGCTATATCAAGACATGTTGAATCTATATGGAAGAGACCCGGGAATACTCCGCAGTCTGGCTTACACCCATTATCTTAAAGGGGATTACGATCAATCAGAAAAGTATTATCAGGAGGTGCTCTCTGGCGACACTTTGAACCTGGAATATCTCTATATTCTGGGGAATATAAAGAGGATCAAGGGGGAATATAATAAAGCAGAAAAGTATTATCAAAAAGTAATCTCTTTAGATACAACCTATGTGGAGGCTTATCTCAAGTTAGCTAATCTGGGGATAGCCAATGGAGATCTTCTGTCTGCCAAAGAGCACTTAGAACAAGTTAAGGGTTTGGAGACCAAAAATCAAGCCAAGACAGAGATCTATTCCGGCTTAGGGAGTATCTATAAAAAGCTGGGCAAAGCCAAAAAAGCTCAAGATAACTTCGAGAAAGCGCTGTTTTATGCCCGGTTCTTCGTTATCGAGTTTTCAGACAGGCCCATTCCTTATCTTAAATTAGGTGAGGCATTTTTCAATGTGGGGGAGATAGATTCGGCTATCAACTTTTTTAAGATAGCAGAGTTTTTAGAAGACAGACCCCTTTATCGCGGCAAGGTGCTTTTAGCCTTAGGGAACGCATATCAGGAGAAAAATGATACGGCCGAAGCTAAATTGTATTTTCAGGAGGTGCTGAATCTGCCAGTGGGACTTGAGGAAAGAAAAGAGGCAGAGAAGCGCTTGAGGTCTTTTTGAGCGATGGTAATCAAAAAGGATATGTAGGTTGAAATGCCTCCATTCGGGGCTTTCGGACAAAACAAAAGAGTCGGATAGCCCCCCATACGGGGGACATATCCGACCTACAACCTCTATAACCTCTCCCCCTTTTTCCCCCTTTCCATTTTATGGAGAGGGGGACCGGGGGTGAGGTAGACCAGAGATTAGCTTATGTTTAATTTCTTAAATCCCATCATACTTTTTGCGGCAGGAGCTGCCGTCCTGTTCCCGCTTCTGATTCACATATTTAACCGGCAGAAGGTAAAAAAGATATCTTTCAGTTCCCTTCTGTTCTTAAGATCCTTAGAGAAGACCCGGATGAGGCGGGTTAAGATCATGGAATATCTTCTGCTTATAATTCGCACTCTGATCATTCTTCTGGTGATAGCGGCATTTGCTCGACCAGCCATAAAAGGAGGTTTTGCCACCAAAGTGGGAGCCCATGCCAAAACCTCGGTGGTGATCCTTATGGATAATTCTTACAGCATGGGTTACGAGACCAAAGATGGACCGGTCTTTGAGCTGGCAAAGAAGAGGGCGAAAAGGATACTTGATCAACTCAAGGAGGGGGATGATGCCAGTTTGGTTTTGTTCGCCTCCCAGCCAATGCCCTCAACTCCTCAGCCCACTTTTGATTTCAAGAACCTGATAAGTTCTTTAGATGAAGAAGCAATGCTGTCGGCTGAAAAAACCGATGTAGGTGAAGCTCTGAAGATGGCTTATGAAATTTTGAAAAACTCCAATAATATGAACCAGGAGATTTATCTTGTTACTGATATGGAGAAATCCGGCTGGTCCTCCCTGCGTCCGGATTTTTTTTCTTCTGAAGATAAAAAGGAGAAGCTTTATCTGGTAGATGTTTCTCCTGCAGAGAAACAGAACCTGTGCATAGAGGAGGTAAACTTCGGCAATCAGTTGATAGAGAAAGGAAAGCCCTTTCAGATCACAGCCCGGATCGCCAATTTCAGCTCCCAGCCGATGAAAAACCTTCTGGTGGGACTTTATCTGGATGGAAAGAGGGTTAGTCAGACAGACATAGATGTCGAGAAAGATGGAAGGGCGACGGTGAAGTTTATGCCAGCGGTGGAGGAAGCGGGAATTCATACCGGGTTCTTTGAATTGACCGATGATGATCTTTTGATAGATAACCGCAGGTTTTTTGCCTTCAGGATTCCGGAAAAGATCGGTGTCCTTCTGGTTGGAGAAAATCAAAGGGATACCCATCATTTGAATTTAGCCTTAAATCCTCTGGACAGAAGCAATGCCAATAAGGAAGTTACACGGATAAACAAAAACTCTTTATCAGGGATCGATTTCAACAAGTACCAGACGATCATCTTTTCCAACCTTTCCCTATTGACCGACGTTCAGCTAACCAAGCTGGAAAGATTCGCCCAGAGGGGTGGAGGGGTGTTTTTCATTCTGGGAGATGGCATCGATCCTGAGTTTTATTCCAAACAGATTGCCCAGAGATTCTTTAATCTGAACCTGAAAGAACCACTTGTTTCCACCAAGAATCCGGGAGGTTTTTTTAGCTTTGGGAAGATCGATTTAAATCATCCTATTTTTCAGGTGTACCGAAATGTTGAGAAAGAGAAACTTCCTCTGATAAAGTTTTCCTCCATTTTCGAGTTACCGGAGAGCTCTGATATGAAAACCATCATTCGTTTCAATTTGGGAAAACCTGCCCTGATGGAAAGAAGTTTTGGGGGGGGCAAGGTTTTGCTTCTGGCGGCACCTGTGGATGAGAGTCAGGGTGATCTGGTGGTGCATCCTTTCTTTGTTCCCCTGATCAACCGCTCAGTGGAATATCTTGCTTCTGATTTATCCAGGTTGGATGAGGATATCCTGGTGAGCTCAAAGGTCACCAAGGAACTTCCTGCCGATCTGGCTGGAAAGGAAATAGAGCTGTTCGATCCCCAGATGGGAAAGATAGCCCTGCAACCATCATTTCAAACTGATAAGCTTATCCTTAGGATAGATGATACACACTTGCCCGGCATATACGATATACGGGCTACAACCTCTTCATCCACCAGAGGTGAGGTGGTGGATCGATTTGCGGTAAATATTGATCCCAAAGATTCTGATCCCCAAAAGATAGAGATGTCTGGAATTGAGAAGAAATTAGAAGGTCTTTCATTCTTTTACGTCGACCCCCAAGATGACATAGAGAAATCGATTTTACAATCCCGCTACGGCAAGGAGCTGTGGAAAACGTTTTTGTGGGTGGCCTTTTGTCTTTTAGCTCTGGAGATGTTTCTGGCAAGGAGCAAAAAGAAAGATATGGTGAGGGAGGAAAAAACCTAAAGAATTTGGAGTAACAAGCTTTAGCTTGATCGCTGTTCTTCTGTTGCTTCGGGAATTGGAATTCCCGAAGCTGACTAAGAAAGTTGTTGCGGGGTACCCTTGGACCCATGCCTTCAGGGCAAGCCCTTACCCCGTCACAATTATGGTTCAGGGTGACGGAGACCCCCCAGACGGGAGGACATTCGCCCCCATCTGGGCGTCGGCTCGTCTGGGTGAGCACCACCGAGCAACATTGCTGAAGTTCGTAGGGCGGGCATCCTTGCCCGCCGACGTTCTACGGGGCTGGGAGCCCCGACCACGACTCTTTCACGTATTCATCCTTCATGCACGAGTCTTCGCTCCCAACAATAGTATTGACTGTATCAACTACGCATGTTATTCTATTAACATGCGTTTTTGCTCTTTGAAAATCAAGCTAAGGTAAAAGATAAAATGACTTTAGTCAGCTTAAAGAATGTCTTAAAATCTTATGGCGCCGATCTGGTCTTGGATAACATCTCCTGGCAGATTGAGGAAGGGAGAAAGATCGGGCTTTTAGGATCAAATGGGGCAGGGAAGACCACGCTTTTCCAAATCATCACCGGTGAGTTGGAACCGGATAAGGGAAAGATGATCAGGAGCAAGCAATTGAGAGTTGGATTCTTACGCCAAGAATATCAACTGGAGGACGATCTCACTTTGTTTGATGAGATGCTCAAACCTTTCTCAGAACTTTTGAAGCTTCATGATAAGTTGCGAAATTTAGAACAAGAGATGTCCTCTACAAAAGATCCCGGAAAGCTTTTGGGGCTTTATGGTCAACTGCAACTCCAATATGAAAACAAAGGCGGGTATAGTTATGAGAATAAGATTGAAAGGGTGCTTTACGGATTGGGGTTTAAGAAAGAGGACTTTGATAAGAGCGTTAACATCTTGAGTGGTGGTGAGAAAAACCGAGCCGCCTTGGCATCTGTTCTTTTATCCGAACCCAATCTTCTTTTATTAGACGAGCCCACTAATCATCTGGACATTGAGGGGACTGAATGGCTGGAGCAATATCTTTCGGAATTCCTTGGAACGGTGGTTCTGGTCTCTCACGATCGGTATTTTCTGGATCGGGTGATCCGTGAGGTAATGGAGCTTGAGGATCACAGCATAGAGAGATACGTGGGTAATTTCTCCACTTATGTGGTGCAGAGAGCAAAAAGGCTGGAAAAAACTTTAAAGGAATATGAGGCGCAAAAGAATTATATTCTTCGCACTGAGGATTTCATCCGCAGAAACATTGCCGGACAGAAGACCAAACAAGCACAATCTCGAAGAAAGGCTTTGGAAAAACTGGAGAAATTGGAAAAACCGAAAACCAAAGCCAAAAAGATGAAGATCTCATTCTCCCCTACTCAGCGCACTTCAAGAGCACTTGTCTGGACTGAGAATCTGAGCAAAAAGTTCGGGGGGAATATTCTGTTTAAAGAGGTTAATTTCTCAATCGAAAGATATGATCGGGTAGGCCTGATCGGTCCTAACGGTTGTGGCAAAACCACTTTTTTGAAAATCCTTTTAGGAAAGGGAAAGCCTACAGGCGGAGAGGTTGAAATTGGCTCCAGTCTGGATATTGGATACTATGATCAGGAGCATCTGGGGCTGGACGTGGAAAGCTCGGTCTCTGATGAGGTGTGGAAAGTCAATCCCCGTATGTTACCGGCTGAACTCCGAAGTTTTCTGGCAAAATTCTTATTTTGCGGCGATGACGTGTTCCGAAAGATAAAGAGCTTTTCCGGCGGGGAGCAAAGCCGGGTGGTTTTAGCCAAGCTGATTCTGTCCAAGCCCAATTTCTTGATTTTGGACGAGCCGACCAATCATTTAGACATCGCCTCCAGAGAGGTCTTGGAAAATGCATTAGCAGAATTCGGTGGCACGCTTCTGGTGGTTTCGCACGACCGGTATTTTCTCAACAAGATAGTAAGCAGAATTTACTCTTTTGAAGACGGAAGTTTGAAAGAATATTTAGGAAGTTATTCTTACTACGAGGAAAAGAAAACAGAACAACAGGAAGCACAGAGAAAAAGCTTGGAGATAGCAAAGCAGGAAAGAAAAAAGCGAACCCAAGCCAAAAAGACCAAACCTAAGGTCAAGAAAAGAAGTCTGTTTCAGATAGAAAAGGAAATCTCTGAAATCGAACAAAAGATCGAGGAGATAGATTATCTGATCTCTACCCAGGAGGTTTACACCGATTGGCAGAAGCTTCTTGAGTTGAATCAGGAAAAGGAGGAGTTGTCCAGACGATTAGAGGAGTTGTACGCAGAATGGGAGGATTCGGCGGAAACGAAAGATTAAGACAAAGAGGAGCAGAATGGAGCCAAAAATCGTCACCAGACCGGCGTTCACTGTTGTGGGCATGAAGTATCGTGGCAAAAACGAGAAGAACGAGATACCACAGTTGTGGGAAAAGTTCATGTCAAGGGCAGGTGAGATCAAGCGGAGAGCGAATGCATTTGGCTATGGCGTGACGGACAATTACGATGAAAAGACCGGCGAGTTCGATTACCTTGCCGGACTCGAGGTTCAGGACGCGTCAGATGTCCCTGAAGGCATGGAGAGCTGGCAGGTGCCAGATCAAACCTATGCAGCGTTTCCCTGCAATCTGAAAAACATCAGAGAAGCGTTCCAACAGATCTACCAGCAATGGTTGCCTCAATCCGGCTATCAGCGCGCCGATGGTCCGGACTTCGAGTTCTATGATGAAAACTTCAAGCCGGACCAAGACAAGCTGGATATGTTCATCTACATCCCGGTTAAGAAGCAGTGAAGCCACTCCACGTGTAGGGGCAACTCATGAGTTGCCCCTACGGATTGTACGTCGGGCTGTCCTTAGGGACTGCCCGACAGGCACAGGTATCGGGTAGCTCTCTGTTGCTTTGGGGATAGGAATTCCAGAAGCCAAATAGCATCGGCATTTTATGTTGCATCAGGGCCTCAGTTCTGACATCTTTCAAAGCGTCAGTCGCCAGGATTTCCGCCACAGGCGGAAGAGTGGAGCTCCTGATGCAACTATAACAAGGGAGGGGGTAGCCGCAACCTTTAGGTTGCGATGGCGGTTGCTAATCGACCTACAGGTTTCGCAGGCTGCCAAAAACGAGATTTTCTTATGCTTGGGGAACAAGCGGTAGGTGGGGCTATCCATTCACGGTGAATCCATTTGGATTGACTACGAATGAATTTTACTAAACGTGATGTCGGGTTCAATAAATCGACCACCTTCAAATGCTCACCTCTCTTTTTCTTATTTTCTCTTATTCTTAAAAAAGTTGTAGCGGGGTACCCTTACCCCCGCAACATGTATGGTCCGAGGTGACGGGGATCCCCAGGCGGGAGGACCTACGCCCTCTCCTGGGTGAAGACCCCAAATCAACGCTCATAGAAAGTCACCCGACTGATCTGTTAACTGTGGTTTATTGAGATATAAAAAAATCAACCTGCTCCGCCACCTGAACCTCCTGTTCCACCCCCACCTCCTCCTGATGCTCCACCCCCGGTCCCTGCGGCTGAACTCATGGTAGCTGAAGCGGCCGTCATGAGTGAGGAGAGTGCTTTCCCAAATCCAGCCGGCGAAAAATCGGCATAGGGATGGCTGGCAGCATACCAGGGAACGTAACTGCTGTGTTCGCCCTCCGGTATCATCTCCGCCATCTTCTTAATTACTTCTTGAGACAAGCCGAGAACGACACCATAAACTAAAAACTTGCCAATGTTCTGTATGAAAAACCGGCTACCAGAATCTCTGAAATGATATTTCTTCAGATACTTCTTTAATGCTTTCCATTTCTTGGCTTCCAATTCGAACTCTGGAGTTCGCCTGGGAAGGAAAGAAGACAAGACCAAAAGCATAAAAGCGCTGATGCCTGGGGCAATTGCCCATTCCTCAATTAAAATTGCCGAAACAACTGTAACTGCAATAAGAACCATACCTACTACCATTCCTTTATTTCTGGCTTTCAGGCTGTCTTTTTCCCAGTATCCCTGGTTTTTACCCAACTTTTTCACTTCTTGCTTCCATTGCCGAAACCACCTTATGAATCTGGATCGTTTCTTTTTTAACGTCTTAAAATCAATTACATCTTCTCCCCCAGCCAGATCATCAAAGATGAAAGCCAAAAGTCTCTCCTCAAAATCCTGTAAATTAATCTTATTTTCTGAATAAAAGTCACGATTAAGCTCCAAAAAATAAAGACGGTTTTTTGAAGTTCCAAAGATCCCCTTCTTCATTTTCATATCTTCTTTAATCTTCAAAAACCCGCGCCGAGCCAAATCGAGTAAGGTGCCTATCAGCGCTCCTCCGCCTATCTGTCGATAGTATAAAAGATGGCTTAACAACGCAGGCGGTATATCTGATGGAAATTCTGAATAAAGCGTACCGGAAAAGGACACCTTATGTTTTCTGCCAAAGCGTTTATAGAGGCTGATTCCACTAAGAAAACCGATTCCACTTATGATTAGAACAATCCAGGATCCCAGCTTTTTGCGAGCTTTTTTAGCTTCCCGCTTTGCCGTCCATTCCTCCCTTTTTCTGTTAGCCTCATCTGACCATCTTTTCTCCTCTGCCAGAATTTTTGGAACCGCCTGCTGGTGCATCACATTTTTAATCAGTGGAAATAAACTGACCGGATATATTGACCTGACTTCCCAGAAAGTTTTTGCCGGTAAACTCTGAACTTCAGCTATAACTGATCCCTTATCTCCGATCTCAATTGATCCCCACAAAGGACCATGAGCCCAAGCTCTTATTTCTTCCCTGCCAGTCAATCCTGGCGGATAAATGGTGACTTTTACTTGCTGCGATGGCTTATCCCAGCCGATTCCAACAAACTTATGATACAAAACCGCGGCATCCTGGTAAGCCGTCACCACATCTAGAATTCTGTAAGAAAGAATGAAAGTGCGCGTCTGGTCTTTGGCATCAAAGAACCACTTGGCGGAGATTGATCCAGAAGTTTTTTCATATTGGTAAGTTCCTTCCGTTCCCTGGTAACTTCTGGAGTAGGTTCTTCCTTCCTCCCCTACGGAGAAATCGACAACTCCACCGGTCTTCTCCGTTGGCAGGAAATACATAGCCCAGTGAAAATGACCCCTGAACTTATATGTTCTTTTCTCCTTTATGTCCATACTTCCATCGGAGTTCAGGTAGGCTTGGATGATCACAGATTCGATAAAATAATCTTTGTCCGCCAATACCTGGTGGGTCCAGCAAAAAGAAAAGAGGATAAGAACCCCCAACCAAAGAAAAAATTTTCCACAACTTATTGAAAATCTGCCTGGGTTTTTCATAATCGCTCCTTTTCGAGCACTTTAAATCTCGCTACGAGTTTCGGGAAATGGTGGAAAGAATTTTCATGTTGAATAAATATATCGATCAGGATAGTAAGAGGTCAAGCGAAATTTTTGACTGTAGAGGGGAAGTGTAGGTATGGGGTAGCTCTCCCGCCAAACGCAGGATCGTAACCCAGTCTACGGAATGAATAGAAAGATTCAGTGGAAACTAAACCATAGATCGGGCCGTCCATTCATGGTGAATCCATTCAGGATGAATCTTCTGGGCTGTCCTTCAAACATGATTAACCAAGCATATTTCCGTGGGGTTCGCATTTCTACAGGATCCATGGAACATGTGATCCTCTGTTGGCGGGGTTCGATCCTTCGACCCCTCGGTTTTACTCGGGGTGGTGAGCCTGTTGAACCCCAGGCTCGAGATGGCGAACATATTGAACCAGGTAATCGAACCTCTACAAATGCTCACCTCTCTTTTTCTCTTTTTCTCTTTTTCTCTTTTTCTCCTTTTCTCCTTTTCTTACTTTCCCATTCGATTTATTCTCTTGCTCACTTTGCTCCAGGAAGGCGTGATAAGGAAGCTTTCTTCCATGTTTTCAATCATTCTTACAAACTTGCTCATCGGCACCGAAAAGGTCAGGGCATCTTGCGGCACGCATGGCCGGGCCGATACGTCAAACATCCCCAGAACGCCTCTGGGACGCTCAGAGTCCTTTTCCAGGTAAGGATACAAAGCGATGGAGCCGCAACCAGCGGCAAAGGGTGCAAATACTCCGTTGGGTTCTGCTTCATCAAAGCTTGTCAGGGTGAAAAGGCCAGATAGCACGTCAGTTTGAGCAAAGAAGATGATCACCTCGGGTTCATCCGATTTTTCAAGCATATCCCATCTCTTGAAAATTATGAACTCAGCCGGCGCCTTGAAGTGGGGGAACTTCTTCATCGCCTCTTTAACCAGCTTTGGTGATTTCTTATAACGCTCCCCCTCAAGTTTTCCGGGAATGCCACAGGAGAGAAAATATTCGAAGTTCGGCATGATTTCCAGGGCAAACCCCAGATACCTCTTTCCACCACCACAGCCGATTGAGTCAGCGGCAAAACAAAGAGATTCTCCCTTTCGCACCCTCGAAAGATCGCAAATAAAGCACCTGTGGTCTGAGGGAGGTTTTACCACTTGGGCTCGTCCCGACTCATTAGTATAATAAAAAATGATCGGAAGGTCTGCCTCGTCAAAATACTTTTGCCAAAGTCTGGCAAATTTCTCTTTGATTTTCATATCCATAGTCTCCTCCTTCATTATGACGGATTCTTTTTCGTTTCACTAATATATTAATGTGCCCGTCAGCTTCCTTAACCGACGGGCACGAAATTCACGGATAATAAATATTTTTCCAACCAGCAACTAACAACAGCCTGGTGCTGGTCCTCCTTTGTAAAGATAGCTGATTATAAGGAGCAGGTCGCCGAGGTCAATTATACTATTGCAATCACAGTCTCCAGTTCCAAGCGGATCAGGGGCAGGACCATACTTATACAGATAGCTTACCAGATGAAGCACATCCCCAAGGTCTATTACTTCATCCCCATTGCAGTCACCGGTGGCAAGGCAGTTAAAAAGAACCGAGACATTATCAGAACCATAATTGGCAGTTGCCAGGTCAAGATCTCCATCGCCATCAAAATCAGCAGCAAAGATGGAGTAAGCATAATCCCCCACCGGATAGACCGAATCAGGGGTGAAAATTCCATCCCCGTCATTCATAAGAATCGAAACGTCGCTGGAAAACTCACTTGAAACTGCCAGGTCCAGGTCATCATCACCATCCAGATCGACAGCGAAAACCGACCAGGGGCCAGTACCCGCTGGATAGACTGAGTGGGCACCAAAGGTACCATCTCCATTGTTCAATAGAACCGAAACGTTGCTGGAATAACAATTCGCGGTCTGCAGATCGAGAGCACCGTCTCCATCAACATCAGCGGCGAAGACCGACAAAGGAAGATCACCCACCGGATAGAGCGAGGAGAGCGTGAAGACCCCATTCCCGTCGTTCAGCAGGACCGCAACATCGTAGGTACCATAATTAGAGGTCTGGAGGTCAAGATCACCGTCTCCATCAACATCAGCGGCAAACACCGATACGGGCATGGTCATATCACCAACCGGATAGGTCGATTGGGGGGCAAAGGTGCCATTCCCGTTGTTCAACAGAACCGAGACATTGTCGGAATATATGTTTGCAGTCGCCAAATCCAGGTCACCGTCAGCGTCAAGATCGGCTGCAAAGACAGAGACGGGGCTTTCATAGACTGGATAGACCGATTGGGGAGCAAAGGTACCATTTCCGTTATTCAGTAAAACCGAGATATCGCTGTCATACATATTGGCAACAACAAGGTCAAGGTCTCCATCACCATCAAGATCACCCCCAAAGACCGACCACGGATCCTCATTCACCGGATAATCCGAATGTTTGGCGAAGGTGCCGTCCCCATTATTCAACAGAACCGAGAGATCATCCGTGTGAATATTCGCAGTTGCCAGATCCGGGTCTCCATCACCATCCAGATCAGCCGCAAAAATCGACCAGGGCTTCTCACCCACCGCATAGGCCGAATCGGGTCTGAAGGTGCCAGGGCTTTCGTCGCTGACTTCAATGGTAAAAGACCACACATAGCTGCTGTCCAGAGGGAAACCCAAAGATGATTGTATGTCTGTGGTCAACACCACGGTTACTATCTCCCCTTCATCGAAATCTTCTGATGGGTCCAAAGTCGCCGTCTTACTTGGACTGTCGTAGGTGATTGTGCCTTCGTGAAGCCCAGTAGACCACGAATTGACCACAAAAGTGGAGTCATTGATAGTGGTCTCGTCCATATCAATATCAAAAGTCACTGATATGTTGGTTGAAACTGGTACATTCAACTCATTCTGTGCTGGTGAAGCGGCAACAATGTGGGGCACAGTGCCCTGTGCAAACGCAGGCAGAGTCCAGAAGACAAGCAACAAAAGCATTAAGATTTTTTTGTGCATGCTACAACCTCCGGCGTAAATAGGCTCAGAGTTTAAGGTTTCAGGTCTAAAGACGAAACCGACAGCCTAAGAGTTTAGTGGAACCTAATTAAATATAACACAAAAGTCGGTAAAAATCTAGCAAAATCTTCTTAAAAAAGGGGAAAACTCACCTCCGGAAAAAAAATTATTTGGGTGTCTCTTTTAGTTTTTTTCTGGATATCCCCAGAAGCTGGTTTTATTCAGCCTCTTCTAATTATAAAGCTACCACAATTTTTTGATTTGTCAATGAATTTATTGAACGATTTCGCTCAAATGAGGTGTTATGATTAATTTTTTGACGCTTGGAGAATAGGAATTTTTTTCCCTAACGATTCCCCATTCTCTAAGATGATGAATCCTGATGCTGATGTAGCAGAGGCAGTATTTTTTTTCCAGACGCTTTTTCGTCCGAGACAAACTCGGACGCTACGCTGGAGTCTCACATCCCGAGTTGTACCTTTAGAGAACTTGAATAGGAAAAAGCCTACCTCTTCCCTAATCAGGCATGGAACAATCCCTTTGTCCGATCCAGAGATCTTGCGGAGAGTTTGAAAAATTAGAAAGAACGCCGCGGTAATCCTGAAGCAAGTGAACAGAAAACCTACGTATTGGTGGAATTCTGGACAAACCAGAATCGGGGAACAAAGATTCTCAATCCTTCATTGACTCCAAGAATTTACCGTTGTTTTTGGTCTTTCTGATGCGATCAAGCAAAAATTCCATAGCCTCCACAGAATTCATCTCGTTTAGGAACTTTCTTAAAATCCAAACCTTGTTGAGGTCCTCAGGAACGAGTAGAAGCTCCTCTTTTCGGGTACCGGAACGATTGATATCCATGGCCGGGAAGATACGACGGTCGGAGAGCCTTCTGTCCAGAACCATCTCCATGTTGCCGGTTCCTTTGAATTCTTCGAAGATCACCTCATCCATTCTGCTGCCGCTCTCTATTATGGCAGTGGCGATGATGGTGAGGCTTCCCCCTTCTTCAATGTTTCGAGCGGCTCCAAAAAATCTTTTCGGTTTCTGCAGTGCGTTGGAATCCACCCCTCCGGAGAGTATCTTTCCGCTGTGGGGCACCACCGCATTGTTTGCCCGGGCTAAGCGGGTGATGGAATCTAAGAGGATCACCACATGCTGTCCATGCTCCACCAGTCTTTTTGACTTCTCCAGCACCATATCCGCCACCTGCACGTGACGATCCGCCGGCTCGTCAAAGGTGGAGCTGATCACCTCCCCTTTGACCGATCTTTTCATGTCGGTAACCTCCTCCGGTCTTTCATCGATGAGGAGCACGATCAGCTTAACATCCGGGTGATTGGTGGTGATGCTGTTGGCGATTTTCTGGAGAAGCATGGTTTTCCCTGCCTTGGGGGGGGAAACAATCAGACCACGCTGACCTCTGCCTATAGGGGTCATTAGGTCCATGATCCGCGTGGAGACCTCCTCTGGATTGGTCTCCAATTTTATCCTCTTCTCTGGATAAAGCGGAGTAAGATTGTCAAACAGCACCTTATGTTTGGCTACCTCGGGATTCTCAAAGTTTACCGCCTCTATCTTGAGTAAGGCAAAATACTTCTCATTCTCCTTGGGAGGTCTCACCTGCCCGGAGATGGTGTCTCCGGTCTTCAAATCAAAGCGCTTTATCTGGGAAGGGGAAACGTAGATATCATCCGGTCCGGGAAGATAGTTGTAGTCGGGAGATCGCAAAAATCCGTAGCCTTCCTGCAGAATCTCTAAAACCCCTTCCGCGAAGATAAATCCATCCTTCTCGGTCTTGGCCTCCAGAATCTTGAAGATCACCTCCTGCTTTCTTAAGCCGGAAATATTGGGTATTCCGAGTTCGTCTGCCAAGTCTAAAAGCTCCGAAACGGTTTTGCTTTTAAGTTCTACAATGTCCATATGCTCTCACCTTTCTTTTTTTTGTTGAAATAATTTTTTTCAGAACCCATTCTTTTTCTCTCAGGAGATTCCTGAATGGAACTGATTTATACTGTCTTGAAAAAAGTAGACCAAGAAAAATGGTGGTGATATTTTGGGGCTTTTGCTTTAAACTCCACACATTTTCTTCTGGGTTATCAGCAGGTATGCCCGTCCGGGCATACTACAGAATCCATTGGTAAAGCTTTAGAACCACATTATATCTTTTTGATTTCTTAGATTGAATATATGGTCTGGCAAGATCCCGAAGAGCTTCAATCCTTAAGCGAATGCAGTAACCCCTCAGATTTTATCTCTCCTTATCTTCTTTCAACTCTTCATTTCATTGTATCGACAACTCCTTTCAAGGCTTAACCAATTTTGGGTTTGTGGATTTTGAAGAACAGCTGGTTTCAGATTTATTCTCTGAGCTTTTTCAGCCCAAACTGGAGATGTTGCAGGATGAGAAGGCTCTGTATCAATGCAGCGCTTTAACAATCTTCAGTGGAAAGGAATCCATCACCACGGTTGGGAAAGTCCTATTTTTTACCTCTGTTTGTCTTCCCAGCCATCATTTCCTCGGAAAGCTCTTCTATCTTCGCATCCCCCCAAAGTTTTTCTAAAGCGTAGAATTCTCTCACCTCGGGAAGGAATATGTGTATAACTATATCCACATAATCCAAAAGAATCCATCGACAGGCTTGATATCCTTCATTGTGCCAATAGCCTATTCCCTGCTTCTGAAGGTTTTCTATGATCCAGTCTGCAATGGCTTTGGCATGAACCTCCACACTGGCAGAGCAGATCACAAAGAAATCACACACCGACGAGAGTTTACGCAAATCAAGAATTTTCACATCGAAGGCTTTTTTCTCTAGGGCGAATTCGCCCGCCAGGTGCGCCAATCTCCTGGGTGTCATTTTCAAAAGGTTTCTTTTCCTCCTTTTTATCCTTGATTTTTGATTGGTTTTAAATCAGATGAATCATTATACTTCTTCAGGTTGAGGGCAAAAGAATCTTCCAGTCTTGGCCTATCACAATGGTCAATGAGATCCCCTGGTAATTATCTTTGAGCTTTTTGAATATCACGTTTCGGGGACGAATGCCCAAAGCCTCAGCGGTAAGAAATGCCACTTCAGATGGTGTTTGCCTCTTTTGATCTCCCAAACGATCCAAAATCAAGCTCTCCTTGGGTGAGGAATCCTTTAGGTTTCCAATCTCCACTATCTGATACACGATGTTGTCCACTTTCATCCGCTTCAACCTCTCTGCCACCTTTTGTGCCACGTCCTCTCTTAGGGATCCTTCAGATTTTGGGCATCCATTAAGAATCTGGGCACGAGCGAAGATCAGTTTTTTTTGTACTTTTCCACTGGCTCCAAATTCGGACGCCTCAGGCCAGCTTAATTTCCTGTAAAACGAGAAGCCAAATATCAAAAGCAGGAGGACTAAGAGAACTATGCATATCTCCACTAACTTGGAGCTTAAGTATGTTCTTAAGCCGACCTTCTTTTTTCTTTTCCTGCGATAATATCTGTAAACCTTTGCTCTTTTTTTATTTTTTGACATTCGCGACTGGGGGGAGAATGCTCACCTTAGCAGAAGAGGAAACTATTTTAAATTTTTAGCAAGATTTAAAAAATCGATCGGAAAAAACTGTCATCGGGTCTTCTGATCCTGCAGAAAATTAAAACCTCACCTTTCATGTTCCCGCCACAGATATTCATTTCCCAGGCCATAGGGAGAAGGAAAGGTCAGGACGTTTATCCATAAGGAGAAACTGCTATTTGGTCTATAGTGTAGTTGGAAGTTGGGTAAAATGCTGCTCTTCACCCCCAGATCATCCCGCCCGAACACCGAGAGGGGTTGATGTAAGTAGTTCAGACTTAAAGTAAGACTTAAGGGATTTGAGAGCTGGTATTTCAGGGTGGTGGTATATATGCCAAAGCTTCCGCTGGTTTTTGCACCGGAGAAATAGGAGAAAGTATAACTATGTCTCATCTTGAGCCTCTGGGGATCAAGCAAGCTTGAGCCTTTGGAGTTCGATTTAATTCCCAGAAGATTCTTATCGCTGGAGTTGTTATCGAAAGTTTGGGCCTGACTTAAAGGCAGAAACAAACAGAGCCACAACCCCACAACAGAAAGCCATAAAATTCTAAGTGCTGGTCTCATCAACATTTCCTACCTCTTGCCCATCTGCTAAAAGAAATATAAAACCTTGCTTAAAGCCTGTCAATATTTTTCTAAGCGAATTTGAAAAAATTTCAGATTGTATTTGCTCAGTCCATCAAACTATGTGAGAACTCGATAAATCGATCCCCTACGCTGGACTCAAAAATTCTACGCCTAAGGCGAAACCTTCGTTTGGTTAAACTGTCTGGCGATAAGAATCTTCTCAACCTTTTTCAACTCCTCAGGTGAGTTTATCCCCAGAGTCTCTGAAGGATCGGGTGCCACCACTCCCCAGATGGGAAGCTTCCGGTCATGCAAAAGCTCCAAGGTATCAGTCAGATAATATTCTCCCTGTCTGTTATCGGTGGTAATCTTTTCTAAGACTGAAAACAAAGATGCTCTGTCAAAGGCGAAGGTGCCGGTATTAATCTCCTTTATTCTTTTTTGATCGGCAGAAGCGTCCTTCTCCTCCACGATTTTTTGCACCACTCCTTTTTGGTTTCTGATTATTCTTCCATATCCAGATGAGTCCTCTAAGATGGCGGTCAAAACAGTAGCCTTGGCTTTCTTTTCCCTGTGTTCCTTCAGGAGTTTTTTCAAAGTATCCGCCTTCAGCAGGGGAACATCGCCACATAGAATCAAAACATCTCCGTCAAAATCGGCCAGAAGCTTTTGGGCTTGCAAAACCGCATGTCCGGTTCCTAACTGTTCTCTTTGGATTACGAATTCGACTTTCAGATGTTTCAAGGAGTTCTGGGCTTGTTCCCATCTATGCCCCACCACCAGAATGATTCTTTTTGCCCCCGATCCTTTAGCCGTGTTGATTACATATTCCACCATTGGCTTTCCGCTCAATTGGTGAAGCACCTTGGGCAGATCGGACTTCATCCTTTCGCCTTTCCCCGCCGCTAGAATAACCGCCACTGGTGATTTTGAATGCATCATTCTCCCTTAAGGTAGTTGCAGGTTAGTTGACTTCCTATGGATCCAGATGGACAAATGAACTTTAGACTGCGGAAATTTATATGCGCAATTGGAAGGTTGCAGCTACCCTTTCTTTACCATTTTGTTCTTCTTGTCGACGAAAACTACTTTAGGCTTGTATTTTTTCGCCTCTTCGAATTCTAAGTCACAGTATGAGACGATAATCAAAAAATCTCCAACCTCTCCCAGTCTTGCCGCCGGACCATTCAAGCAGATAGTTCCTGAATTTGCCTCCGCCACCAGAACATAGGTCTCAAATCTTGCACCATTGTTAAGGTTGAGCACCTGCACTTTCTCGTGGGGCAAAATATCAGCGGCATCCATAAGCTCTTTGTCTATGGTAATGCTCCCCTCGTAATTCAGATCAGCCTCAGTGACCGTGGCCCGATGAATCTTGGATTTACAAATTGTTACTAACATTTTAGCCGCTTCAAAAGATTTCGGAAGAGTGCTTTAATCCGCTAAATCCGTTTCATCCGTTGACCGTCTCGGGTCTTTTTTTAAAAACTTATAAAAACACAAACTAAAAGCAAGGATTTTCTTCGATCATATTTCTTATTGCTTTTACGTGAAGTTCCGTTGCCTCTTTGAGCACATTTGCAAGAGCACGAGAGGAGTGACGACTTATCTGTTACCACCATATGTCTCGCACCACGTAGTCCCGACAAAGGCGGGGCTCCCAAGGCACAAAACCTCGGCTAAGCCGACTTATCAATTCACTCTGATTTTGATGTTATCTATAAGCCTCACCTTTCCAAAACGAACAGCCAGGGAGATCAAAACCTCACCTTTTAATTTTTTTAAAAGCCCAAGAGAGCTGGCATCGGTAACGGCGATGTAGTCTAGCTTAGCTAAAGGTTGTTTCTTTATCAGATTCCTCATTTTGGCAATGATTTTGTTGGCGCTTCTTTCACCATCGCCAATCAATCTCTTTGCCTCACGCAGTGATTGATACAAAACCGTTGCCTGTTTTCTTTCCTCTTTGGAGAGATACATATTCCTTGAGCTTAGGGCAAGTCCGTCCCTTTCCCGCACTGTAGGAGCTATTATCATCTTTATTCGGTAATTCAAATCCTCCACCATCTTTTTCAAAACCACCGCCTGCTGAGCGTCTTTCTGCCCAAATACGGCAAAATCTGGACAAACGATGTTAAAAAGTTTTGCCACGATGGTGGTCACACCCTGAAAATGCCCCGGCCTTATTGCCCCTTCCAGTTTATGAGTGATCTTATCCACATTTACATACGTTAAATATCCTTCCGGATATATATCTTTTACCCGTGGGGCGAAAACAAAATCATCCCGCCGAAGGCGGGATTCTAATAGAAATCTGTCTCTTTTGAAATCCCTGGGATATCTATTGAAATCCTCTTTCGGTCCAAATTGAGTAGGGTTGACAAACACGCTCACCACCAGAACGTCAGACCTTTTTTTGGCAATTCGAACGAGACTGAGATGACCTTTATGCAGATAGCCCATGGTGGGCACAAAACCGATAACTTTCCCTTTCCTTTTTAGCTCCCCACAAATCCTTCGCATCCTTTTGGGCGATTTGATTATCTGCATCCGGCAAATAAATCAAAATTCAAAATGAAAAGTTCAAAAGTGCAATTTAAAATATAAAATTTTTCCAGATGACTGCACCAGTAAGCAAGTGCACTCCGGGAGAATCTCCCTGTCTTTTCAGAAAACCTTGAAATACTCTTTTACGGAGAAATTCTAAATTTTGATCTGTAATTTTGCTTTTTGCCCTTTTAATTTTGAATTTTCTTTAATAGCTTTCTTCGTCCGATGGAAATTCTCCGGATTTCACATCGTCTAAGAAATTCCTGCAAGCCTTTCTCATCTCTTTTCCTAACTCTGCATATCTTCGTACGAACTTCGGCTTAAAATCCTCAAACAGACCCAGAATGTCGTTTACCACCAGCACCTGTCCATCACACCCGGCTCCTGCTCCGATTCCTATGGTGGGGACTTTGCTAGATTCGGTTATCTTATGAGCCAGATCTTTGGGGATGGATTCCAAAAGGACCGAAAAACATCCGATCTCTTCTAACTTTTTTGCACTTTCCATCAAATACCTTCTCTCCTCCTCGGATTTTCCCCGAACCACGTATCCCCCAAATCTGTTTATGGACTGCGGGGTCAGACCGATATGCCCCATCACCGGTATGCCCACTTCGATTATCCTTTTCATGGTGTCAACCATCTCCAGCCCGCCTTCCATCTTGACTGCACCTGCCCCGCCCTCCTTCAGGAAACGTCCGGCGTTAGAGACGGCTTCTTCTGTGTTGGTTTGGTATGAAAGAAATGGCATATCCGCGATAACCAATGCTCTTTTTACTGCCGAGGCGACTGCTTTGGTGTGATATATCATCTGATCCATGCTGATGGAGAGGGTATTGGGAGAACCATAAAATACCATATTGGCCGAATCCCCCACCAGGATGGCATCCATTCCGATTTGATCCAAGATACGAGCGGTGAAGAAATCATAAGCGGTGAGGATGGCAACCTTTTCCCCTCTCTGTTTGAATTTGACAAAGCTTCTTACCGTAATCTTTTTTTCAGCCACTCTTCTATTCCCTCTTCAGATAACAAGCAAAAAAGATGCTTTATTCTCTTCCCATAGGCACATAATACTTGGTGCCAGAAAGAGGCGTCGCTAGTAAGGCTAACAGATCAGCTAAATCCTTTTCATTATGAACAAAATCTATCCGGTCCGTGTTTACCACCAAAAGCGGTGTTTTGGTATAATGGAAGAAGTAGTAATTATATGCTTCATTCAATGCTTTAATGTAATCTAAATCTATGTTCTTTTCATAAAAGCGTCCCCGCTCTTTTATTCTTTTCAGCAACACCTCCGAGGAGGTTTGCAGATATACGACCAGATCTGGCCGGGAGATGTCTTTTTCCAGAACGGATACGAGTTTTTCGTATAGATAGAATTCTCTTTGATCCAACGTGACGGAAGCAAAAATTCTGTCCTTATCGAAGAAGTAATCGGAGATTGTCTTTTTGTGAAAAAGATCGGTGGCAAAAAGTTCTTGTTGTTGTTTGTGTCGGGAAAGAAGGAAAAAGAGCTGGGTCTGGAAAGCATATCTTCTCTTGTCCTTATAGAAGTCAGGAAGAAAGGGATTCTCCTCTGTCTCCTCCAGAATCAATCTGGCATCCATCTTCTCTGCTAATGTTTTAGCTAAACTGGTCTTTCCCGCCCCAATCGCACCCTCTATGTTGATATAATTAAGCTCAGCCATTGCCAACTCTCGCTAATTCAAACGTGCTAAATGAAATGTCATTGCAAGGCGCAAAACGACGAAGTCCCGCCTATGGCGGGACCACGCTCCTTTCATTCGCTCGCGATGACGATGTAAAATCTTTTAATGCGTTTGCCATAGAATATGATCGTTTTAAACGCTGGATAAATATAAATGACAGCCCGAACAGTTGCAAAGAAAATTTATATTTTTTCTGAATACAATATTACCGTGGATTTATCCTCACAACTTTCAAGAAGCTCTCCTGCACTTTTTTTCAACGCTGGATGCAAAAGCTGGGGAGCAATCTGTGCCAGAGGCATTAAGATAAATCTTCTTTGGTGCATTCGCGGATGGGGTATGGTGAGTCGATCTGAATCCATAATTCGATCGTCATAAAACAAAATGTCTGCGTCGATATTTCTGGGTCCCCACCTCTCTTCTCTTTTTCTTCCCATCTGATCTTCGATGGCTAAAAGATATTCCAGCAGTGGGAGAGGCTCAAAAGAGGTCTGGACCTCAAGTGCTAAATTCAAAAACCACCTCTGGTTTTCAAATCCCACCGGCTGGGTCTCATATACAGAGGAGATTTTTTCAATTGAGATTTTCTCTGATTTCTCTATGTTCCTGATTGCCCCTTTTAAATGTTGTAGCCTGTCGCCTGAATTTGAACCCAAGCTTAGATAAGCTGTTGCCAAAACGAACCTCTAATTTTCTCACCATCTTCTTCGATTGACTGCTCTCAAAGAGGACTGTTCTGATCTCAGATAAGTTTCTTAATATCTCTTATTTAATTTTATTTCTTAGATTTTTTGCTCTTTTGCTTTCTTTTTACTTCAACCTCGATATGATCCAGGTTTCCAGGAACCGGAGGAATCTTTTTTCTTACCCTTACTATCACCTCTTCAGGTTTGAATTTTTTCAGTATCTGATTTGACAATCTCACAGCTATGGTCTCCAAGAGGGCAAAGCTGTTTTGCAAAACGATCTGTTCCACCGTGCGGTATACTTCGGTATAGTTTACCGTATCTTTTAGCCTGTCGCTTCTAGCAGGTTTGTCCATATTTATTATCAGCTCCACATCCACCTCGAATCTTCTTCCGGTCTGCCTCTCTGCCGCAGAGATCCCATGATACCCGTAAAAGGTCATGTTGTGTAATCTGATCACGCCCATATCAGTTAAACCGGAGGGACAGCCCTTGCCCAGACGGGAATGTCCGTGTGGCTGTCCTCTTGGAAATTGGACAGGGACGAGCCCTGTCCCTACGGGAATCCTCTTTGCTTTGGATATGAGTCTATTTTATCAAATTCTCATTGAGCATCAGCCAAAAACTCCAACCGGAACCTAACTTAGGTTAGGTTTCGGTTCTTCTGGATTTTGGTCGAAATCGTCTTTGCCAGATGTGAGAATGTTTCTCCATTCTCTCCAGAGCCTTTTGAATCTGTTCGGCTGGAAGGTTTAGAGCTAGTCGGATATATCCTTCTCCGTATTCGCCAAAACCAAAGCCAGGAGATACCAAAACTCCGGTTTTCCTCAGAAGCATACGGAAGAATCCAACCGACGAGTATTTTGGCGGAATCTTCACCCATACAAAAGGCCCTGCCTTGGGCTTTTTTGCTTTCCAGCCTAAACTGAAAAGTCCCTTCAGCAAAGTGTCTTTTCTTACAGCAAATTCCAGATTGTTCTTTTGCACAATCTTGGCGTAGTTTTTCAAAATCTCCAGAGCCAGAAGCACCGACGTTTTTGAAACTCTTTCTCCCAGGGACTCTTGCACAGATTCCACCTGCGATATGATTCCTCTGTCTCCTACCAGAAAACCAAACTGGATGCCAGTTAAGGCGAGGAAGGAGAATCTCTCCACTGCCAGCTTTTTGGCGCCCTTAGTCTGCAAAAGAGAGAGAGGAATGTGATCGTCATAACATATCTCGTTTCCGGAGGCGTCATTTATCACCAACACGTTTTTCTGACCGGCCCACTGGACCACCTCCTGGAAGAATCCAGAATCTGCCACAGATGAAGTGGGATTGTGAGGATAATTCATAAGAAGGATCTTTGGAAGGTAGCCGGCTCGTCGGGAAGAAAGAAAAGCACTCAAATTGGGAAGATAGTCATTCCTTTCCAGCAGCGGAAAGGTCTCCACTTCGGCTCCAGTTAGCATGGTGGCAATTTTATATATCGGCTCACCCGGATCAGGCACTGCCACTATTTCTCCAGGATTGATAAAACTTAAGAGGAGATGATAAATTACCTTCTTTTCACCAAAAAAAGGCAAAATCTCTTTTTCAGATTTCACCTTCAGGTCGTATCTTTGCTCCAACCATTTCCCTATCTCCTTTTTTAGATCCTCTCTGATTTTCGAATCTGAAGGAGCAAACATTTCGCTTTTGTCAAAGGAAGGGATAAAGAAATCTCTTAACGACGGATCTGGATCGAGTTCGCCTAAATCCATTACCTCCACCCCCTTTTGGATCAACCTCTGTTTGGTCCTCTCTGCCTCCCAAAACGGGCTGAGAGGAAGCTTCTGAAGCCTCTCCGCCTTTTCGATGATCACCTTCTTGATCATGCTGGGAATCCGATCTTAAGAATTTTAAGCATGGTGCCTGACACGATCTTTAAATATATACCTACCCAAATCTTTTGGCAAGGAATTTATATATGTTGTCTGTAAGATCTCCAAAAAAATGTGTAAATTTTTCTTGACTATGCTCATGTTTTTGTTATACTATGTTCAGGTTCTTCCTGTGGGAAAGAATGCATTTGTCTACAATTAAAAATTGGAGAGAATCTTTTCTGTTTGCCCCAGATTTATTTACCATAGTTAGGATGAGGAGGAAAAGATGAAGAGAGCTGTTTTTATTTTAGCCCTGGTGGTTTCGATATCTCCGTTTCTTCTGACCGGCTTAAGTTTTGCAGATCAGGATCCCAATGATCCATATGGACCTGACTCTGTGTTCTTCAGATCAAGAGAGCTTTTAGTCCCCTGCCCGCCTGAGATTGGACAGGCTGTCATCCCACTGTATTTCAGAAACGACACCTACGTCATTGGGCTGCAGGTTCCGCTGACCTGGACCGGACCCGCCGAGTTGGATTCGGCCAGCTTCTTTGGAAGCAGAATCAGTTACCTGTGGGACAAGGATGTGATCATTGACAATATGAACAAGAAGGTTTTAGTCACCGCCCAGGTGGGTATCCAACAGCCCATTCC
>Ga0111202_112_pt1 | contig 28666 bp, 18 predicted proteins | sample DeeMarSWOR324_28_FD_80372 | JGI IMG/M metagenome (GOLD analysis project Ga0111202, IMG submission 80372) | candidate division Zixibacteria bacterium SM23_73_3 | reverse complement strand
CCAGGTCGGGGGACCTGGCGGGCACAAAAAGAGGGTATTCGATATCCTTTAATAAACAAGATTGGCGCAATCTAAAGATTGCGGCTACAAAATCAAAACATAGGCGTCAGTTGCCCCAGAGGGGGGCGTCAGTTACCAAATAGAGAACCCCCTAAATCCCCCTGCTCAGGGGGACTTCAACATTTTTGTGAGCTGAAGCCCATTTGAGAGTGGGAGTTTTTCATATTCCACATTATCCACGACCTGAAGGTCGTGGCAATCAGTCGGGGCAATTATTTGATGTCAGTCATCGGTTATTGTTTTTTTGTTATCTTCTCCAAATCCCCATTCGTATCCTTATCTTAGAACGATGTCACGGTGTTGTTTTACTTAAATCGGAGATGCGGTGAAAAACAGTCGGATAAAAAAGATAATATTTACGCTTTCCTTTTTGCTTCTTCCTTTTTCCCTCTCTCATGCGGACAAGATTTTGATCTATATGGATCTTGGCCAGACCGATCATCTGAAAGCTTACGGGGTGGCCTACCGGACCTTAGAACAGGGACAGAACGTGGAGTGGCTCCTAAACTATCGCGGTGGCTCTTTCATGACCGACTTTGGCGAGGAGGTGGCTGACGATTGCAGGTTGAGTGGGGTGGGGTTCAGCGTAATCGACCTTTCCCGGGCGGCGTCCATTTACAGAGAGATTGAGGAGAGCAACATGGAGGTGGTGCTTTTGGAGAAGGCGCCGGCTATCGCCATCTACACGCCTCCCAACAAAGAACCCTGGGATGATGCAGTGACTTTGGCTTTGACCTATGCGGAGATACCCTATACTACCCTGTGGGACGAAGAGGTTTTGAGAGGTGAACTCGAGAAATATGACTGGCTTCATCTGCATCATGAGGATTTCACCGGGCAGTATGGAAAGTTCTATGGCTCCTTCAGAAATGCCCTGTGGTATAAGCAGGAGGTGGCTACCTGTGAGCTGATGGCAAAGAAGCTGGGATTCAAGAAAGTGCCAGAGGAGAAGAAGACGGTTGCCCGGGCCATCAAAGATTATATAGCCCGGGGAGGTTTTGTCTTTGCCATGTGCTCTGCCACCGAGACTCTGGATATCGCCTTGGCGGCCGAGGGTGTGGATATCGTTCCCCAGGAGCTGGATGGAGACCCGGTGGATCCGGACTGTCAGGAGAGGCTGGATTATTCCAAGGCTTTCGCTTTCACAGATTTTAAAGTCTCCACCGATGCTTACAAGTATGAGCATTCCGACATAGATACCGGGCCGGACAAGACCGCCGCCCGGTTGGGCTTAGAGTCCGATTATTTCACACTATTCGATTTCTCCGCCAAGCTGGACCCGGTGCCCACCATGCTGGTGCAGAATCATGTCTCGGTGGTGAATGGATTTATGGGGCAGAACACAGCTTTTAGAAAAAGCCTTTTGAAAAAATATGTCACTATTATGGGAGAGACCGAGGGAAAAGATGAGGTGAAATACATCCACGGCAACTTCGGACGAGGCACCTGGACTTTTTATGGGGGGCACGATCCTGAGGACTACCGGCATATGGTGGGAGACCCTCCCACAGACTTAAGCCTGCATAAAAGCTCTCCCGGATACAGGTTGATACTGAATAACATTCTGTTTCCCGCGGCTAAAAAGAAAGAGAGAAAGACTTAAAACCTCTCCCCCTTGATCCCCCTCTCCATGGAGAGGGGGAAAAGAGGGTGGGGACGGATAGTCTCGCCGGAGGATGGACATATCCGACCTACCAGAATGGCCCCGGCAGGGCTGGAAGCCCTGCCTACGGATGCGCATATCTTTCGTAGATTGGACACCTTGTCGGATCGCTCTTGTGGTTGTTCATATTGAATGTATTAAGATGAAAAAATACAATATCAAGGTGAAGGTGATAAGGATTTTGGAAAAGGGCAAGTGCCCTCTTGGCCTCAAGGTGGGGGATGAGTTCGTTTTTGAGCATCTTCCACCACCAGATTTTTGCCACTGGGCATTTCACTCCCTGCTCCCCTTCATCACCGCTTTGAGATTCGGCGGCAACATTCCCTGGGAGGAGAAAGAAGGGATGTGCCGTCTCTGTTGTCCTGATCCCGATAACCCGGTGGTCTTCGAGATCAATCGGGTGGAAGAATAATCGCGTTCAGAGTTCCCTCTCTATGAGATACTCTGTTCGGGCAAGGGTTAAACCCCAGCCCAATCCAGAGACATTCAGGCCTTTGCGACGAATTCCTGCAGTTTACGATTTTTCCTCTTTACGTGCTTCTTCTGCTCCAAATCTTTTCAAATCCTCGGCATACTGTCTTAATTGCTTGTCTACCAAGAAATTTACGCTTCCCTCCTCAAAAGTGCCATCCTCTTTTCTTTCTCCTGCTTTGACCCCGGTGAGAATCTCAATTCCCTGATCGATGGTCTTTACCGGATAGATGTGGAATTTGCCTTGTTTTACCGCTTGGACAACCTCGTTTTTTAACATCAGATCCTTAACATTTTGATGAGGGATCATCACCCCCTGGGTGCCGGTCAAGCCAAAGGCTTTGCAGACATGATAAAAGCCTTCTATTTTTTCATTCACCCCGCCGATGGGCTGGATTTCTCCTTTTTGATTTATTGATCCGGTGACCGCCACATCCTGCTTTAAGGGGAGTCCGGATAAGCTGGAAAGGATGGCATACACTTCGGTGGAGGAGGCACTGTCTCCTTCTACTCCGGAATATGATTGCTCAAAGCATATGCTGGCACTCACGGTTAAGGGTTTATCCTGAGCATATTTTCCTCTGAGGTAACCGCCAAGGATGAGCACTCCTTTGTTGTGGGTGCGACCGGAGAGATCGGCTTCCCTTTCTATGTTTATCACCCCGGCTCTTCCCATGGAGGTTCTGGCGGTTATGCGGGTGGGCTTACCAAAGGCGTATTCACCCATATCATAAACCGAAAGTCCGTTTATCTGTCCGCTCACCTCTCCTTCAGAATCTATCATTATGGTGCCATCCTCGATCATCTCCTGGATCTTATCCTCCACCAGATTTACCCGCTTTATCCATTCCTCGATGGCTTTTTCCACATGTTGGTGCTTCACCACCTTACTGTCTGCGTTTGTTGCCCAATAACTTGCCTCCCGGATCAGATCGGCAATTATAGTAAAGCGGGTGGACAGTTTTTTCTGACTTCCCGCCACCCTCACTCCAAATTCCACCACTCCCCCCACACCGCTTTTATCAAATGGCAGAAGTTTGTCTTCATCACAGATCTTCTTTATGAAGCAAGCATATTGATGAATATTCTGTTCGTCCTTAGGCATTACCGAATCGAAATCCGCTTTTACCTTGAAGATCTTTTTGAAATCCTCGTCTAAATGATAAAGCAGATGGTAAATATAGCTGGTCCCTATCAGCACCACATCCACCTTGGTTTCGATTGGCTCTGGCTTCATAGCCGAGGTGCCCAGAAGATAAAAGGGATCATAAGCTCCAATTTCCACCCGCCCATATTTCAAAGCCCGCTTGAGAGCCTGCCATGATCCCGGTTCGATCAAGAGATCCAGTGCATTTAAAACCAGATACCCTCCATTTGCTTTAAGATATGATCCCGCCTTTATCCTGGTGAAATCCGTCCTCCACATGCCACCGCGATCCGCCACCCTCTCAATGGTTCCAAACAGATTTTTGTAGGTGGGGTTGGTTTCAATTATTATGGGCACGGTCTTGGTTTCAGAATTGTCCACTACCACGTTCACCCGGTATTCTAAGAATTCGTCTTCGGGTTTGACAAAGGGAAATCCGGCCAGAGGCCCCTCCGGCGCCTTCTCTTTTGTTGGTTTGAACCTGTCTAAATTATCGATCAGACTTTCTTCCACCTCATCCAGATAGGTTTGGACTTTTTCGTTTTCGTACTTTGCCTTAATCTCCTTGATCAACTCCCTAATCAGGGGAACGATTACCTCCTTATCCAGAGCATCCAAAGCCTTTTCTAACTCTTTGACGATCTCTTTTCCCTCTTTGAAAACATCCTCCATCAGTTTTGCCAAGGCTTCGTATCTGGTCTGTAGGCTGGTGAACTTCTCTTTGGGAAAATTTCCTTCCTTGACCTGCTTTTCCAGTTTTGCCAGACTTATGGGCTTGCCCTCAATTACTGGCTGAATGTCCGGCTTGACATAGGGTCCGATCTGAATCTGTACTAAAGCAAAACTTTCTTTTTTCACCTCCTTCTCAAATTCCGCCAAGATAGCCTTTTGTCCCTCCTCGGACTCCTTGATAAATTCCTTTCTTTTCTCCTTGTAAGCTTCGCTTTCAAACACGGAGGGTATGTTTTTCTTCAAAGAAAGCATGAGATTTTCCATGTCCTTTCTGAAGAGCTTCCCTTCTCCGGCAGGAAGGCATATCGCTCTGGGCAGGTCCGGATTCTTGAAGTTGTTCACGTAACACTTGTCGTCCGGAATACTGTCTTTTTTCTTCAGCTTTTCCAGAAGATGCTTAATGGCCGTCATCCTGCCGGTGCCCACGAAGCCGGTCACAAAGATGTTGTAACCGATGCTTTTGATATCCAATCCCAGTTTGATCGCCTTCACTGCCCGATCCTGCCCAATGATCCAATCACACGGCTCTACGTCATCGCTGGTTTTTAGATCCAGCTTCTCCACCGGACAGCGCCAGCGGAGTTTTTCAATCGGGAGCTCCTCAAATTTAAGATTTTGTGCCATTTTTACCACGCTCCTTCTTTTGTCCGAATAACAGGTTATGTGTCTTGGTTAATTTTAATCGCCTTTTTTATCGAGGTTTTTCTTTTCGGAAGGATCTAAAATCCTGTTTGAACTTGCCTCCGCAGTTTTTTCCGACTCAAGCATCTTTTTTACTATTTTGCCTGCCACATCTTTGCTCCCCAGGCCGAATGCCAGAGCGAAGCCAAATGCCATGGCGGCGATGATTATTAAAACCGCGCCTATCAGAATCTGGGTGGCCACCCCCAACTGCTCTAAGGCAATTGCCAGGGTAAAGAATATTATAAGATATTGCACCATCTTGGCAAGAAATTCCCGATGAGCCAAATCATAATTTGATGCCGCAGCCTTCACCATTCCTTTGAAAAAGGAGGATAGAAGCACACCGATGACAATTATCAAAATAGCCGCAATCAGATTGGGAATGAATGATATTATGCTGTTTATCAGATCCTCGATCAAGCTTAGTTCCAGCACGTCGGCAGCAAGATCGATGAAAAACAGAAATACAATCCAGAAGAATACAGTTCCCAAGATGTCAGCCAGGGAGTGTTTGATGTCTCCGCGGGACAAGAATTTCGGCAGTCCGGACCTCTGGCTGAATTTTTCAAATCGCACCGCCACCAAAAGCTTAATTAAAGCGGCTTTCAGGATTTTTGCGACCAGCCAACCCAAAAGCAATATCACCAAAGCTCCTGCCAGAGAGGGAAGCAGGTTGATTATCTTCTCGCCGGTTGATTTTAACGGTTCCAGAAACAACTGTTTGGGATCCATTTTTCTCCTTTTATCTTTTCAGTTGCATGTGGGAGGTGAAAAAAATTCAAAGATTTCCATTCAGTCTTTTACGGAATCATTTTTTAACTAATACGCACGCACCAAATGTTTTTTCATTGTCGCTGCGAGCCTGCAGGGCGTGGTCCCGCCAACGGCGGGACTGGGCTAGGCCCGTAATGACATTTTATCTTTTGCGTTTGCACTAAATTATCTTTCTTTTTAAAGTCGTAGAGTTAACGTTAAGTAAAATCTTTTTAGTTAAATTTCTTATTTGATCCGTATCTTTTTGCCGGCGATTATCCTTTCTGGCCATGACCTCTCCCTGGGTTGAAATTTCTTGAATACTATTATTGGTTGAGATATCTGCTCCTCCACCTCCTCTGGAACGGAGGTAAAGAGAAGCTGTTCTAAAGTTCCTCCCTTACTCTCCCCCATGAGCAAAAGGTCCCCCTCCTGAATCTGACCTGCAATGGCTTCTGCCGGTTTTTCCGCTTTAAGGATTTTTCGTTCGCCTCTAACCTTTAAGTTTGCTCTCTCGGTGAAGGAGTCGATCCATGCCTTTGCTTGAGTCTCCTCTTCGAGACCAGAATCTTTGGGAATGGCATGCACCAGCAAAAGATCAGCTTTAAACTTTTCCACCAGAGCCGGACTCAACTCAGCCGCCAATTGAGAGTTAACATTGTCTGTGGCGGTTATTATAATTCGCTTGACCTGATCCATTTTTTCACCGCACACGATGGCCACATTGCAGGGCGCCTCTTTAAGCACAATATCCATCACCGTGGTCAAAATCTTTTCTAAGGTCTTCTCCGGTTTGGAACGTCCCATGATGATGAAGTTGCAATCCTCCTCCTCCGCCGTCTCTAGGATGCCGTATGAGAGGCGGTGGGAGAGTTTAATCAGCTTGTCAAATTTCACCCTCTCCTGCCGGGCGATGTTTTCTGCCCGGGATAAAAGAAGCCTCTGCTGGGAAAAATCCGCCAGCCCCTTTCTTAAAGGCGTTCGATGGGGAACCTCCACCACGCTTAGGCCGATCACCTCCCCGTCGAATTTTTTGGCGATGGCACAGGCGGTCATCATAAGCATTCCCAACGTGCCGGGATTGGCTACAGGGACCAAAATCTTGTATTCCTTCCGCTCCTGCCTTTGCAGAATCTCCTTCAACCGCCTATGTTTTTCCACCGTCTCCTTCTGCTCTTTGGAATAAACTAAATAAACCAGACTCCCCAAACCCAACCAGCCAGCACCCAGAAGGTAGGTTTGAGGGCGCATGAAAGCCAAGATCAAAACGTTGCAGGCGATGGCAAGGAGGGGAATTATCGGATGCCAGGGCAGTTTGAAGGGACGTTTGAGCCGGGGCTCCTTCTTACGCATCATGATCACCGAGAGATTCACCAGGATAAGAGCAAACAGATAGCAGAAATTTGCCAGATGCGCTACAAATTCCACCTCGCCGGAGAGAGTGAACAAAAGGATCACCACGCCGACGGCGGCAACTGCCGTGTAAGGTGTTTTGAACTTGGGATGCAGTCTGAAGATTTTGCTTGGCAGATATCCGTCCCTGCCCATAGCATAGGTCTGACGCGCCGCCGCCAGAACGGTGGCATTTAAAGCGGAGATGGTGGCTAAAAGTCCGGCGATCAAAACAAAGAGAAGTCCATAACTTCCCAAAACTTTGCCTGCGATCAAAACCAGAGGGGCGGCAGAAGTTCCCAGGATTTGATAATCTAAGATTCCCACCGAAACCAAAACCACCCCCACATAGATCAACATGGGGATAAAAAGTGAAAGCAAAATCGCCTTGGGAACGGTTTTTTTCGGTTTTCTGATCTCCTCGGAGGCGCTGGAGATCAGCTCAAAACCAAAAAAGGATATATAAATCAAAGCGGTGGCAGAGATTATGCCGGTAAGTCCAAATGGAGCAAACGGTTTAAAATTTCCCACTTTCACGTGAGGAATGCACAATCCTATGAAGATAATAAGCATGGCTACTTTGGTGATGGTGAAGAAATTCTGGGTTTTTCCGCTTTCTTTAGTCCCTTTTATGTTGACCAACAACAGTAGCAAAGCGATGGCAAAAGCGCTGAACTTGATGTGAGGTGAAATCTTTATCACCAGATTCAGAAGTGGATTAAAGTGTTCAGCGAAGCCAAGAGCATAAAGAGCGCAAGCCACCACGCTTCCGAAGATCAGCGCCCAACCGCATAAGAATGCTATATAGCCACCCAATCCCTGATGAACGAAGGTATAACCGCCTCCGGCTAAGGGAATGGAGGAGGAGAGCTCGGAATAGGAGAGGGCGGTAAACAGAGTCATCATTCCGCACAGGACATAAGAGACGATGGCCGCCGGACCGGCAATGCCTGCCGCCATGCCGCTTAAGATAAAGATTCCCGCCCCTATCATGGCCCCCACCCCTAATGTGGTCGCCTCTAAAAGTCCCAACTCGCGACTGAATTTTATCTCCGCTTCAGTGGACAGGATCACCGCTATTTTGTTTTTATCCATAAAGGGGTATTCCTTTTTTCTCTCTTAGCCGTTGGTGAAATCGATCTTCTGTAATTGCCCAATTTACTGGACATTTTTGGGGCTCGATAAATCGAGCAACTACAGATGGGCAATGTTTGAAAATATAGAAGTTTATAACCTGATTTTCAATCTTAAAATATAAGCCTTGAAAGAATTTTTTGTTTCAGTCTCCAAAGCACGTTCCTACGGCTTTAGCAGCTTCAATCAAGGGGAAATCCGGTGTCACCATCTTCTGTCTGGCAATGCCGGATCGGATGGGGACGGAGGTGATCGCTCCTCCCTGCAGGCTGGTCATACAACCGAATTTTTCTTCCATGACTAAATCTACCGCCTTTTTGCCAAATTGTGTAGCCAGGATGCGATCGAAGTCGGTCGGTTTTCCTCCCCGCTGAAGATGCCCTAAGATGATCACCCGGGTCTCCAGATCCGTGAGATTCTCAATTTGCTCTGCAATTCTATAGCTTACCCCACCCAGCCTGATGGGATCAGTGCTGCTCTTTACCTTTCTTTTAATCACCAATTTCGAATCAGCAAGTTTAACCCCTTCTGCCACCACCACGATGCTAAATCTCTTTCCGATTTTGCTTCTCCTTTGAAGCTCCCGGCAAACTTTTTTGATATCGAAGGGAATCTCGGGGATGAGAATCACATCCCCTCCCCCGGCCACCCCAGCATACAAGGCTAACCAGCCGGTATATCTTCCCATCACCTCCACCATCATCACCCGATGGTGAGACTCGGCCGTGCTGTGAATGTTGTCGACAGATTCTGTGGCCACTGCTACGGCTGAGTCGAAGCCGATGGTGAAATCGGTTGCATCCACATCGTTGTCTATGGTCTTGGGTATCCCCACAACGGGGACTCCCATCTGGTGTAATTTGTGAGCTATATGCAAAGTTCCGTCTCCACCTATGCAAATTAAGGCATCCAGCTTTAGCCGGCTAAAGTTTCTCAAAGCCTGTCTTGAGACATCTTTTTTCTTTTCTCCATAGGCGAAGGGATTGGCCCGATTGGAAGTGCCCAGTATGGTTCCGCCCTGAGTCAAAATTCCGGAGACATCCTCCCAGGAGAGTTTTTTTGTCCGGTTCTTGATCAATCCCTCGAAACCGTCTAAGAAACCGATCACCTCACCACCGTGGCAAAAGAAGGCGGTTTTGGCAACTGCCCGTATAGCGGGATTCAATCCGGGACAATCCCCTCCCCCGGTTAGGATTCCAATCCTCTTTTTTTTGGTCATGCTTGCTCCTTAAGGATAAATCCTTTTGTCTTTTGCAGATTCATAATAGCTTAAATTTTTAAGTTTATCAAGCATATTCTTGGCAAAAAGCTTTGCACGCAGGATTGCGCAAGTTGAGACGGATATGGTCTTATGGCACAAATCAAATGACAACAACAAAGCACATAAAACCGTAAATAGACCGAGATACAGCCAGGTACGTTCGAGCGGAAATAAGGCTTGCGTGAGGTTACGCTTGACCTTATATTTGTGTTGAAAGGAAAGGTTTCCATGAAAAACGTGGTGATTTTGGGTTCAACCGGATCGATTGGCAAAAACACCTTGGAGGTGTTGTCTAATTTTGCGGATAGATTCTCCGTACTTGGTCTTTCCGCCAACACAAACATTCGATTGCTGGAAGAACAGATCAAGCGATTCAGGCCCAAGATGGCGGTGGTTACTGATGAAGAGAGTTTTCAACGCTTTCCGCAAAATTACGATACAGAAATACTCTGGGGCATGGATGGTCTGAAAAGACTCGCCTCTCATCCAGAAGTCGATTTGGTGATAAATGCTTTGGTCGGATCAGTGGGACTTTTGCCCAGCCTGGAAACAGTGAAGTCAGGAAAAAACTTAGCAATTGCCAACAAGGAATCGCTGGTGATGGCAGGCGAACTTTTGATCGGTAAAGCCAAAGAGAAGGGTAGGGAGGTTCTGCCCATTGACAGTGAGCATTCCGCCATTCAACAGTGCCTCTTGAGTGGAAAGAAGGAGGAGGTAGGAAGGCTGATTTTGACCGCCTCCGGCGGACCATTCTTAAGGAAGAGCAGAGAAGAACTGAAACAAATTACGGTTAAGGAAGCTTTGTCTCATCCCATCTGGGAGATGGGGAAAAAGATCACCATAGATTCTGCCACGTTGATGAACAAAGGTCTGGAGGTTATCGAGGCACACTGGCTTTTCGGAATCCCATCTGATCGAATAGAGGTAATGATTCATCCCCAATCCATAATCCATTCCATGGTGGAATTTGTGGACGGATCGGTAATCGCCCAGATGAGTCTCCCGAACATGAAGCTTCCCATCCAGTATGCTCTGCTTTATCCTCAGCGAGTTTTCAGCAATAATACTTCTTTAGATCTGACCAAAACCGGTCAGCTGACTTTTCTTGAGCCGGACACAGAGAAATTCCCCTGCTTGGGGCTGGCTTATAAAGCCTTGGAAATGGGTGGAACAGCGCCTGCAGTTTTAAATGCGGCAAATGAGGTGGCGGTGGAGGCATTCCTGGCTTGTGGGATTGGTTTCACCGATATCCAAAAGATCGTACAAAAGACTTTGAAACAGCATCAGGTGAAACTCAATCCTCAACTGGACGATATTTTGAATGCAGACAAATGGGCAAGACAAACCGCAAAAGAACTCTGTTGCGAAAGTGAAATAAAAAGATGACCACGCTAATTGCCACCATATTCGTTTTGGGAATCCTGATCTTCTTTCACGAGTTGGGTCATTTTTTGGTGGCCAAGAAATCAGGAATCAGGGTGGAAAAATTCTCTTTGGGGTTCCCGCCCAAGATGATAGGGAAAAAGATCGGCGATACAGAGTATTGCATCTCCTGGATTCCCCTGGGAGGCTATGTAAAGATGGCGGGGGAGGACCCGGATGAGACCAAGATAGAAGGTAAGCCTTTTGAGTTTATGTCCAAGCCGGTGGGCATTCGAGCTTTAGTGGTTGCCGCAGGTCCGGTGATGAATCTCATCTTAGCCATCTTTATCTTCTGGGGGATAATCTTCTTTAGGGGGATGCAGGAAATCCATGATGAAACTGCTCAGGTGGGGTTGGTGGCAGCCGGCGGACCGGCGGATGAGGCGGGAATAAAGCCGGGTGATACCATCATCTCCATTAATGGAGTTGAAGTGACCACCTTTCGGGAGATGGCGCAAATCATCTATCAACATGTGGAGAAACCAGTTGAAGTGAAATGGGAAAGAGATGGCAAAGAGTTCGCCTCCCAGATTACCACCTTCAAAGACAGAGTTATGGATGAAAAAGGTGAGATGATGGAGGTGGGAAAGATCGGCATAGGTCCCAACTATACCACAATAAAGGTGGGCTTTTTTAAAGCTTTTTGGGAGGCAGTGAACATGGCGATCTTTATTCTGGTGGAATCGATAAAATTTATAGTGGGACTGATCACCGGCACCGCCTCGGTAAAACTTCTGGGCGGTCCGCTTTTCATCGCTCAAGCCGCAGGAGAGACCGCAAAGACAGGATTTGTCAGCCTTCTTTCTTTCATGGCTCTTCTGTCGGTCAATTTGTCTTTGATAAACATTTTGCCCATTCCGGTATTGGATGGCGGTCACCTCCTGTTTTTAAGCATAGAGAAAATCAAAGGCTCTCCTTTAAGCTTGAAACAACGCGCCACCATGCAGCAGATCGGGCTTGCCTTTTTGATCCTTTTGATAATATTTGTCACCTACAACGATTTACTGCGGACAATAAAATAATCTGTTGTTTTTGAATATTTTTGTTTATTGGGGGATAACTTTCTCTCAGTATAGCCTGGAGAGGCAATTCATGAATTGCCCCTCCAGGATTATTTTACTCGGAGGAGGGTGGTACCCCTGTCCGCTAAAGTGGTGGGGGTTCAACCCCCAACCTGAAAGGCAGGGGTGCGTGCTGCAGGATTTAAGTTCTGTGGGTCAAGCACATCCTCAAGAACTGCTTGACCAAGAGGTCGTCAATCACCCTTGGGGATGAAGTCAGGATGAGAACTTTGGGATGAATCATTGGGGTCAGATCCCTGGTATTTGGAGGGACATTTTACCAGAAGCTGGTCAGCCACGAAAACTCCATTTTCGTATCTACCGATAATCACCACCTGATCGGCTTGTTCAAAATTAGCAGGTTTTGTTCCATTGTATACCACCATCATCCTTTCCTGGTTTTCGGCAATTATGGGGAATTGAAGCTGGTGGGTGTCTACATCATATTTAGCTTGGGAAAAGACAATTTCGCCGATCACCTGAACTGTGGCGCCGGATTCTCTCGCTTCCTTAAAGGTAACATAAGGGGTCAAGGTTTCTCTGAAGGACAGTGCTCCGAAGACCACAAATATTACAATAATGGCTATCCCGATCAAGTATTTGGTTTTCATCTGTTCTTCTTATTCGCCAAATTTAAGTGGCATCAACTATTTTACGATGGTTATCAGATAGTTTTAAGGAAAATGTGATCCTGAATTAGTTCTCCTTTAGAACTAACACGAACAAGAGGGTCTGTTAATAAAAAGCGGGCAGGCAAGCTGTAAGTCCTTGAATGCGTTCGCAGTTACAAAAGAGAGTTGGATTTGGCCACATGATTTTGGGGTTAGATTTTAAGAATTAAAAAAAGGGACGGTATTACAACTTCTGACTCTTTAAATCTTATTCCAGATCCTGGGCTAAAAACCTCTCCATCTCTCCTCTGGCTCTAAAGAATGTTGCCTCTCCTTCGGCTACCACCTGGTTTTCTTGATTGGAAATCTTTCCCTCAGCCATAAGTATTCTGCCTTTATCCTCAATCATCCTTCCTTCCAGAGAGAGTTTATCTCCGATCTTGACCGGTTTCTTGAACCTTACCTTTATCTCGCTGGTTAAGCTAAAAACCCCTTGGGCCAGGACCGATCGTATCATCACTTCGTCCAAAAGGGCAGAGAGTATCCCTCCGTGCAGAATGTCTCTGTATCCCTGGAAGTGAGACCCGGCGGTATATTCTGCCACCACCTTGTCATCTTTTTGGTAAAAGGCCACATTTAAGCCGAAATGGTTTTTGTCTCCACAGACAAAACACTGAGGGTATCTTTTCATCAGTTTCATTTTGTCATCCACATAAACAAAAGGTGGTGGCCTTAAAGCCACCACCTCTGAAATTATTCTTTTGAATAACAGACCATCTTATGGGCGAGCTATCCTGTTACTTCATTTCCAAAACTTCCGGTTTTTCTTCGATGGCTGAAACCGCATCCGTGCCATACTCAAGAAGTTCCATGGTTATCTCTGGGGTGGTGCTTTTCACCATGCCAAGAAGTGGAACTTTGGCGTTGGTCCATACCTCAGCAGTGGTCTTGTCCGGGGAGATGTACTGGAGATGGGCGCACTCCAAGGTCTCACTTTTGATCTTCACCTTTTCTGTTCCCAGATTTTTTATCTTCGGTTTATTAGCTTCGGTCTCCTGGGCCGGGGTTTGATTTATCATCTGGACGAATGCCTGCGGCAACTCCGAAGCTGGCTCTTTGGCGGATTTGACGATCATCCGGTGGATGATTCCGATATCCTGGGGATTACCGGAGATGAGCATCTTCATGATAGCCACATAGCCTGTCTTGGGGTCGGTCTCCTCCACCTCATACCAATACAAATCCTCTCCTTTCGGCTTTAAGATTGGCTGAACCTTGCCGCCTTCTACGACTTTCTTGATCTCACCCTCCTCAAGAATCTTTGCAACCCCGCCCTCTGATTTCTCGATGCCCACGATGGACAGTTTGGTGATCCTTTCCACCTTGTTCTTAATGTTGATTACCTTGTAGGTCACATAGGCACCCACCTCAGGCGTCTTAAATTCGCCATATAGCTTGGGCATCCCCGGTATCTGGGCTTCAGATGGCTGGGTTGAGCTCAAAAAGAAAACAACCGCCACCACAAGCGAAAAGCACAGAAGATACTTACTGGAGCGCATACCTCTCCTCCTTTTTTAAGATGATATTATTTAGGATTGATCGCTATTTTTAATCTGGCTTCAGAAAAATTAATTTTGGGACCTCTATATATACCAGTTATCACCCAACTTCCATGTTTGTCTACGGTGCTTTCTTCTATATCGACTAATTTATAGATTGTTTTATCATAAAGTCAAGTCTTTTTTTCGTTATGTTGCTCCTTTGGGGATTCCAGTTCTGGCGAGGGGCACATCCTTATCAATCAACATACAAATTTACCACACAACAACTTACGTTAACTTCAAAAATTGCGGTAAGGATCAGCCAAAACGAGGGGGTTAAGGAAATAAGCACCTCAGCTTCTTTATGATCGAAGATTCAACTTCTACCCTTGTGAGAACATCTGCATACCTGTGTTTCGGACTCAGATATAGGGATTGCATTTGCTCTGAGGGTGGAAATGGAGTGGTCTTTTTGTTTGCTTTCTTTAACGTTCTTTGCTATACTTGCCCCAACTTTAAAAGGAGGGATGAGGATGCCATTCTGGACCAAGTTCTGGGTGATGGTTCCACCTATTGTACTTTTCGCCGTTACCATCATATTCTATATCGTTTCGGGCAAAAAAAGGGAGGGATAGATGGATCCTATCCTAATAGGATTTTTAGCTTATCTGATTCTGTTGATGATCAAAGGGTCGCTGACCTTCAGGTATAATAAGACCATCGCTGATTTTGTCCTGGCGGGCAGGAGGTTGGGTCCCTGGCTGGTCTCCTTCAGCGAAAGAGCCTCCGGAGAGAGTGCCTGGCTTTTGATAGGCTTGCCGGGCTTAGCCTTAGCTTCTGGATTTAATGCCATCTGGCCTGCCATCGGGTGCGTTGCCGGAATACTCTTCTCCTGGACGTTCATCTCCCAACGGCTCAGAACGCAAACGGAGAAACACGGTGCTTTGACCCTCCCCGATCTCTTTGAAAATAGATTTTCCGATAAGACTCATCTTCTGCGCATGGTCTCCACAATGATCATCATATTTTTCTTCACCATATATGTTTCCGCACAATTTCTGGCGGCGGGAAAGGTGCTCAATACCATCTTCGGAATTACCCAGCTTGAGGGCATGCTGATCGGAGCTTTCATCATCATCATTTACACCATCATGGGCGGATTCTTCGCCGTGGCATGGACCGATCTTCTGCAGGGGACCATCATGGTCTTTACCTTAGTATTGCTTCCCATAGTGGGATTGATCGAGTTGGGAGGAATAGACAAGTTGTCCTTTGCGCTTAAAAACATTGATCCCGGGCTTCTTCTGGTGGGGGGTGGAAAAGAGGGTTTTCCCCTGATCGCATCTATTTTAGGTGGGCTGGGAATCGGACTGGGCTATATGGGGCAGCCTCATCTGGTGACCAGGTTCATGGCGATTAAGGATCCGCGGAAATTGCGGCAGGGGACTTTGATCGCCATATGCTGGGCGCTCTTGGCCTTCTGGGGTGCGGTGTTTGTTGGAATAATCGGGCTGGGGCTTTTTGGAGATATCTTCGCCGATCAGGAGCAGATTATGCCATACATGACCAAAGCTTTAGTCCCGGCAGGACTGGCAGGAATTTTAATCTCTGGAGCCATCGCCGCCATGATGTCCACCGCTGACTCCCAGCTTTTGGTAAGCACATCTGCGGTTTCAAGGGACGTATATCAGCAGATGATGAAAAAGGATGCACCGGAGAAGAGATTGGTGCTGATCAGCCGGGTGGCAACTTTGATCATCGGTTTGATTGCTTTTCTTCTGGCATTGAGTGCCCAGTCTTTGGTTTACTGGCTGGTGCTTTATGCCTGGGCTGGTTTGGGGGCGAGCTTTGGTCCTGCGCTTTTGACCACCCTGTGGTGGAAGAAAGTGACCAAATGGGGGGTCTTCTCCGGCATGGTCGTGGGAACCGTCACCGTGTTGATCTGGTATAATGTGCCTGCGCTGAAAAACTCTCTCTATGAACTGATCCCCAGCTTTTTTCTGTCGCTTTTCTCTATAATTATCGTGAGTCTGCTGACTCGGAAATCAAATTCAAAATTGATGCATCGATAACAGACTAAAGAATATTAGGAGGACTATCCTGTTGGTAGATGGTGCCCTTCAGTCCGGCCAAAGGACGACTTTAGGACAAGCCCTCACCCTCGACCTTTCATGTTGCGGGGTAAGAGCTTGCCCTGAGGATTCAAGCCGAAGGGTACCCCGCAACAACCTGCGAGAAGAACCAGGAAACCACTTGTAATGCTGAAAGAAGTTGTAGGGGCGATTCATGAATCGCCCCTACAGGTTGCAATCCCTTATTTATTAACTCTTCAATTCTCTCTTTACCTGTAGGTTCCTTTCGCCATCTGTTGGTACCCTTCACCAACAGAAGGGTTTCACAGATTAGCAAGCTGTTGGTTCATCACCAGGCACCCGCCAGAGGTGGGAGAAGACCAGCAGCCAGCGAAGTTACTGGTGAAACTTAATTGCTTGAATGGGGCTTGTCAAAAAACGCTAAAAACTCTTCTTCTGAGAAAACTTTCTTTTCGATAAGTATGATTTTTTGCGCCAGTTGAGCGATCAAATCCATATTACTGAAGGCTTGACCTACAGTCTATGCCACCTTGCTTGCCGGCAAACAGCGCTTATCAACGAGCACTACCTTGAATCTGTCGGTCTTTGCGTAAAAAATACCCGAGGTTATCCATGAGCAGGTCTCTAACAGTCTTCTCGGTATCTGCTCTGGTGCAGATGTAACACTCCTGACAGGTATTGTTGCGGCTGAACTCCCTGACCATCTGCTTCTGCGAGCGGAAATACTTTTTGACCATAGCGCAGGGAGTAAATCTCCCATCCGGATTCACCACCAGGAAACGGTATCCAGCCTGGCACTTTGGGGTTTCGCCATTGACAAGGAAGTTGTAATAACCCCAGAGTATTCTTTTAGAAGTAAGCACCTTGTATCCGCTCCTCTTGAGGGATATGACCTCCTCTATCGACTGGCGAAGTCCGTTTGCAAGATCTTCATCGCTTACCAGAAACTTAGGGTCGTTCGTCCGAAGGGAAGTGTATGCAGAGAAATTAGCCCCTATGCCCCATGAAGTTGTGGTTCGGACTATGTCCGGCAGCACAAGGGCGTTAGCTCCCGTTATACAGCAATTAACAAGAATGTCTTCTCTTTTAAAGGTTGCGATTTTGGGCAGATTTGTGCTGAGCTTGTTAAAAAGGCCCGGAATGTGGCGCCATTCGTCCTGACGCTCATCCGGGAAATCCAACGATATGCAGAAACGGTCGATACCCGCCTTACGAAGTTCCTCATACTTCTTTACCGTAAGTTTTGCGCCGTGAGTTACTATTTGCACAATCGGTGCGCCGTTGGGGTTTGACATTGCAGCCGCTATGTCGCAGATGTCCGTTCTTAACATCGGTTCACCTCCTGAAAGGTGGGCGATGACCGGCTTGAGTTCGCGGCAAATCTCACCGTACTCAGCCGGTGAAAGATGCGTCTCCTGGACCTTACCACCCCAATTGCAGTGTTCGCAGTTGGCGCTACAAGCGTGAGTGATTTCAAAAGAAATAGACAGCGGTCTTTTTAAGATAATGTTTTGTAATCCTCTTAAACCAAGTCTTGCGTACCTCATCACCCCAAGCCCGGTCATCAATTTCTCCTTTCTATCGACAAGAAATGGAGATAGAAACGTTAGCCAAGCAGGGTCTTTGACCAACATACGATACCGAAGGCGAGATTTTATAACCCCGCTGGCGCTGCCTTAGAATGACAAAATGTCTATATTCCCAATGGACGAAAACATCCTGCAGGAACACAGAAAACTCAATTTCTTAATGGGTTTATTCTACACCGCTATGAATCAAAAATCGCCAACAATTCCTCTTCGGTGAAAACCTCCTTTTCAATTCTAATACCTTTTTCTTTCAGCTTCCAGATCAACTCAACCATCTGAGGAAGTTCAAGTCCCACTGCTCTTATGCTATCAGTATCTTTGAAGAAATCCTCCTTGTCACAGAAGGCGAGCAACTTACCCTGATCCAGGAGAATGATCTTTTGCGCCAACGGGGCGATCAAATCCACATTGTGGGAAATTAAGATTATGGTCACTCCTGCGGAGTTCAATTCCTCAAGAAGCTGTTTTATCTCCTGAGTGCTTTTGCCATCCAGTCCGCAGGTGGGCTCATCTAAAATTAAGACCTCTGGCCTTAATGCCAGAATCCCGGCAATGGCAACCTTTCTTTGCTCACCACCACTTAAGGAAAAAGGGGAACGGAAGGCAAATTGCTCAAAATCCAGCCCTACCTTCTGCATCGATTCTCTCACCCGAATGTCTATTTCTTTACCGGAAAGCCCTAAGTTCTTCGGACCAAAAGCGATGTCATGATACACCGTGTCCTCGAACAACTGCAATTCCGGAAACTGAAAAACCAGTCCCACCTTCTGTCTGATCTTTTTTAAGTCAACATTCTTATCTTTTAGATTTTCTCCCTGGATACAAACTTCTCCGGAGGTGGGGAAAAGAAGCCCATTTAAGTGTTGAACCAGGGTGCTCTTTCCTGATCCGGTTGGCCCGATCAAACCGATAAATTCACCTTTTTTTATTTGCAAATTTATTCGGTCTAATGCCTTTCTTTCGGTGGGCAGACCCTGATCGTAAAGATAACCTGTCTCCTGCATTGAAATCTGTGGGGATTGGCCGACTGCCGACCACGGGCTGTGGCCAGCGGTCCGCTTGCCGCTGTCTGCGGTGATATCAGGCAGTTTCATTTTGCCACCTTCAACATTCCGGACGATCTCATTCACCAAATGATCCAAATTTAAGCATTCATCGGAAGAGAGCCATTCTCTCTGTTTCAGCGCAGAGGCTACCTTGACCGCAAAAGGCAACTTAAGTCCGATCTTTTCCAGCAAGTCTTTTTGCTTAAATATCTGGCCGGGAGGATCGTCCAGCATTATTTTTCCTTGATGCATTACCAGAACTCTATCTGCAGTTACCGCTTCCTCCGGAAACTGGGTAATGTGAATTACTGTTACCTTCTTCTCTTCTGATAACTTACAAATTAAGGAAAGCACTTCTCTTTTTCCCTGTGGGTCCAGAAGGGAGGTGGGCTCATCTAAAATCAGGTATTGGGGTTGCATGGAAAGGACGGCGGCTAAAGCCACCCTTTGTTTTTCTCCACCGGACAATTTATGCGGGGGATGAGTTCTGTATTTTTTCAGATGGAAATATTCAAGGGCCCACTTTACCCTTGTTTTCATTTCCTGATAAGGCAAAGCTAAATTCTCCAAGCCGAAGGCGATTTCTCTTTCCACCGAGGTGGAGATTATCTGATTGTCCGGGTTTTGAAAGACCATTCCCACCTTCTGACGAATCAATCTCTGTGCATTTTTGTCCTGGGTATTTAAACTGTCCACGCATACCTTTCCGGTCTCAGGCAGAATCAATGCGTTCAAAAGCTTGGCTAAGGTGGTCTTGCCCGATCCATTAGAGCCGATGATGGCTACAGACACCCCTTTCCTCAGTTGCAAATTGATGTTATCTAATGCTAAAACAGATCGGCTCTCATCCAGTTTGTATTCGTATGAAACATCTTTAAGCTCTATCACAGTCAAGAATATAGAGGTAGTGAAAACCTTTGTCAAATGAATATGAGGACAGGTCTGGAGATATCAAATATAAATCATACACTTTTCATGAAAAAAGATCAGACGACATCCAGGAGAGGGAACGTTTTTGAAAAGCTTATAAACGTTAAAAACTCGTAAGGTATTTACCTTGATAGTTCAAATCTGCGGACAAAATGCGTGGCACACCCTTCGACTTCATGACGGTTAAACAGAATTATGAGGCTATAATTTTCTTTCTCACCTTTGATCACTTTTTAGCCTTCTCTATGAACTTGAGTACACCGTGATAAATGGCTTGGGCACATTTCTTCTGAAACTTATCAGTTTTTAAAAACTCCTCTTGTTCCGGAATCATCATAAAGGCACATTCCACCAATACTGTTGGGAGTTGACTCGGCCGGGTGAGCACCAGATTTCCGTAATAGATGCCGAAGTCAGGGAGCTTGAGTCTCTCTAAAAGCTCTAACTGAATCTCTCTTGCCAAAGCCAGCGACTGAGGATGATAGTAGTAGGTAGCGGTGCCGTTGTTGTAAAAGGGATTCACCCCATCAGGCAGGGCATTATTGTGAATGCTGATCAGGATGTCACAGGCCTTTTGGATGGCTATCTCAGGACGATCATAAAGAGCCACACTCTCCATGCCAGATCTGGTCATCACCACCTCTGCCCCGTTTTTTTCCAACATCTTTTTTAGCTTTTTGGCGATTTCCAGATTGACCACCTTCTCCTGCAATCCCGTGGGACCAACCGCCCCTGGATCAGGTGAATGTCCTGGGTCCAGACAGATACGCAAGCCCTGCAGCTTTTTCCTTAGCCTGGGCTGATGTTTTATCTCAAGGATTAAATTATTCTTATCATAAAAAACATTGTATCCCCACTGTTGTTTCTGGTTCAAAAAAATTTTAAGTTGGTAAACATTGTCTTTGGGCTGGTACCATGTGATTTCTCTGATTACTCTATCCTCAGAGTCATATCTTATCCAGTCGGTGTTTGAGGTCACTCCGAAGATTGTCAAAATAAGCGCAGGTGGTTCTGTTTGCTGTTCTATCCTGAAGGGTAGTTTTTCTTGAAGAAAAAGCATAACCTGGGTTTTACTCAAAAGCTTTTTAGTCTTGATGGTGGTAAGGATGCTCATTGGAAGGGGAGTTCCTAAAGGTAGATATTTTATGCTATCCTGATGAACCCAGGCATTTTCTCCGTAAGCCAATCTCAACCTCACCCACTCGCCCCTTTTCCCGGTGGCGACCGCCTTAATTCCCGGTGGTTGGTGCAGGAGAGTGTATCCTAACCTGGGACCGGATCGAGCGATCACCGATGTGCCGACAAACTCCACCACCTGAGGAATCAGGTCTTCTCTTATAGTAATCTTGCCAGGGGATGATGCTACAATGTAAACACTATCTTCACCGATTTTCTTGGTCAACTTAAAGATGATCTTAGCTTGCTCAATTTTATCTGAGTTTTTAATGGTATAACTGCCGGTGTATACCCCCCCAAGCAGAGGCGAAGTCGGTGCCTCATGCTTTTCCCCCGGATACTTTACCTGAAAAGGAGGAGTCCTGAGAGGCGATTCGATCATGGAAACATCCTTCACCAGACCTTCAATAGAAAAGCCTGCCTGACAATTTGGTGTTCCTCTGAAACTAGTCTCCAGCACGTCCCCCGGAGTGAGGATTAAATCCTGCTTTGGTTGAATGCTGTTTGAAATGATACAAAAGCTGTCTTTCGGAACGGAAAAAATCGGTGAGGGCACCTTTACAGAGACGCTTTCGACTGAAACCCCCGCTTTGTTTTCAGCCGACAGCCTGAAGGTGAAATCCCCTGGTTCAAGGGGCAGAAAAGCCAAAAACCCGCCGTTTGGATGGATTTTCACCTTATATCCATTTATGGTCAGCTCAGATTTCGGAGTAACCGATCCGAAGATAAATGTGGAATCGGAGGCGCCAATCTGCGCTCCTTTCCTGGGATAGATCACCGAGATTTCAGGAAGTGCGCTGTCTTTTGCTTTGATCTCTGTCCCGGTATAAAGAATCAGAAAAGAAAATAAACAAAAAAAGAATTTCAGCTTTTTTCTTTTCACATTTTCCTCTAATACTTGGAAGAATCTCTGCTCTTCATTAGATATTCATTCCGCGTAGCTTGGCAAGCCGTAAAGGCTTGCCTACGCGTCCTCAAATCCTACTTCTGTTTTGCGACAATGCCCAGTCCCGGCAGATCGGAAAGATAATACTTCCCTTTATCCAATCTCAATCCCTCATAAGGATCGTTACTGACCAGCAGGTTGCCATCCAGGTCCAGGAAATCAGCCAGCGATCCCAGGTGAGCTGCTGCTGCAATTCCCACTGAGCTTTCGATCATACAGCCCAGCATTACTTTCAAGCCATGTGCCCTTGCCACATGGATCATCCTCAAAGCCTCCCGGATTCCCCCGCATTTTGCCAGTTTTATGTTTATCCCGTCACAAAGCCCGACAAAGTCCGGTATGTCTTTTGAGGTCATCAGTTGCTCATCGATTATTATTGGAATCCCCGCCTTCTCTTTTAACTTTTTCAACCCGGCTTTATCCTTTGGATCTACGGGCTGTTCCACAAACTCGATTCGATACTCTTTTAGTTGATCGATTTTCTCCAAAGCTTCTTCGGCGCTCCATCCGGCATTGGCGTCCACTCTGATATTGGCATCGGTTACCTCTCTCACTGCCTTCACCATCTCCACGTCGTTTTCCACCCCCACCTTGACCTTGTAGACTAAAAAGTCCTTCGCCTGTTTGGTTTTTTCCTTCATCTTCTCAGGTGTGTCGATTCCGATAGTGTACGAAGTGACCAGAGGTGCTTTTCCATCCAATCCCAAAAGCTTGTAAAGAGGAAGGTTGAGTCTTTTTGCCACCAGATCATAAAGCGCCATATCAATTGCCGCTTTGGCAGAGAAGTTCCCGGAGACTTTTTTGTCCAGATTGGAAAGGATGGACTCTATTTGAAAGGGATCGTCGCCAAGCTGACCTTTGACCTTTTCCAAAAATTCGATCACCGTGTCTGCGTTTTCCCCATAATACTGGGAAGGCGCCGCTTCGCCAACACCCTCATCTATCTGGACAATAACATTCTTCTTAAGTTCGGTTACAGAACGGGATATTCGAAAGGGGTGCTTGAGCTTAAGATCGATGGTGTGATAGGTCAGGCGCATAGTTTCTTTACCTCACCCCCTATTTCCCCCTCTCCACACTTGTGGAGAGGGGTTCACCCTGAAGGGGACTAAGGGAGAGAGGTTTTCAATCTCTGTGTATAGTGTGATGTTGAGGTGTACCTTATCCCGCAACATCTCTGGTTCGGGGTGAGGGTTCATCCTGAAGGATTTCCCTCGATCCTGCACTTCATCCTGCCCTTCGGTTCTGCCTCGCACTGAGTGCGCTCGGCACGAAGTGAGACCTCAGGGTCGAAGGAGGATCTTCGGAATCGAAGGACACCCTGAAGGGCACCCCGAACCAACTTTGAGGTCACAATTTGTGATCTCAAAATTGAAAGCAGATACACCTAGTGCCCTTTTGATCTCTGGCTATAAACGATGGGCAATCTTTTCCCCATGCGGGTCATTATCTCATAGGCGAAGGTGTTAGTCCACCTGCCCAGATCATGTGCGGTGATCTCGTCCTTTCCCTGTTTTCCCATCACCACCACCTTATCCCCCACCTTCACACCCGCTATGTGGCTTACATCCACCATGAATGCATCCATACACACCCGTCCCACCACCTTTGCCCTCTTTCCTCTGATCAAGACTTCCCCTTTGTTGGAAAGCAGTCGGCTGTATCCATCCGCATATCCCAAAGGGATGGTGGCAATCTTGGTTTTCTTTCTGGCCACATAGGTTTTGCCGTAACTGATGGGAGTTCCCTTCCCCACCTCTTTTATGAACACCACCCTGCTTTTCAGGCTCATGGCTGGTTTCACCCGGATTGACTCCGAGGTTTCAGAAGAGGGATAAAGTCCATAAAGCAGATGTCCCACTCTTACATGATTAAAATAGCTGGCAGGTATGTCCAGCACCGCGCCGGAGTTGGCAATCGAGGTGATGGGAATGTGATTTGAATGAGCTTTGAGGTCATCCAAAGTGTTCTTGAAAACCCTCAACTGTTTATACGCGAAATCCTTTTTCCTCGCATCCGCGGTGGAGAATTGGGACAAGACGCCTTTCAGGCGAATGTTGGGGAGAGTTTTTATTTTTTTTGCTAACGCTCTTGTATCTTCAGGCAGCACGCCATAACGACCCAGCCCGGTATCAATTTCGATGTAGACATTGCAGGACTTGTTTTGTTTTAAAGCTTCTTTCGAGAGATTTTTCACCAGTTTCAGATCGGTGACTACCTGCTCTATATCGTATTCCACGATCTTTTTTGCCCGCTGGTGCGGCTCAGGATACAGATTAACAATGGGAGCTTTTACTGCCTTCTCTCTGAGTTCGATTCCCTCCTCTAAGATAGCCACGCCTAAAGAGTCGGCACCGTTTTCCAAAACCACGCGAGATACCGGGTAGGCTCCATGTCCGTAGCCATCCGCCTTCACCACCGCCAACATCCCCACACCCTCTCCCAATCTCTTTTTGATATTTTTTACGTTAAAGGCGACAGCATCCAGATCGACCTCTAAATATGCTGGTCTGAGGAAGTTATTGTTTGAGGTTATCATCAAGTGCTCCAACGATCGAAAGTTAACTGATTTCAGACGTTGACTATATATCCAAATTTGGTGGACTTGTCAAGCGAAATTAAATAAGGCAAATTGCAGAACCCGAAGTCGTGTTGTGTAGGGATATCAATATCTCGACACAACAGGAGAATCCTTTGCCGGAGGGAGGAGACAAAAGTTTTGACTTTTTCGACCAAACCTTCAGGCCGGTCCTTATGACGGGTGGGGCTAAAGCTCCACCCCTACATCTTTGGCTGTATCTTCGCGACATTTTTGTGTTCTACCTTGACAGGCATATATATGGTGATATATTACAGGCGACGAGTTGGCGAACATGCAATTATACTAATTTGATATGAAGAAGATCGTTACGAAAACCAAGGTGCCCAAAAGAGAAATCTCTGGGAAACTCTTTGTGCGTGTTTTCCTTCCCTGGACGGCTATTCTGATCCTGTCCCATCTGCTCACCATGTACATAGCTCCCACCTATATGTGGGGAGTTCATTTTTATCATTTCTTTCCCGACTGGATAGGGTGGATTTTGACTTTAGTCACTTTAACCATTTTGATCCCCGGTGTTGCAGAATATCTCTATGAAAAATTTGAGGCTTTGGCTAAAAAGATCAAGAAACCATTTGTTGGATGGGGAGAGAACAAAACCTTTCTTATCTTGAGCTTTCTTTCTCTTCCCATTTTCTGGATTTTCCGAACCAGATTCCATCTTTTGGGGGATGGTTATTTTCGCATCATAGATTTGCCAAAGGGGAAGCTTCATCTCCAGGAGTGGCTGGACGGATTCATTCACCTGGTGATATATCGGGTGATGACCAAACTCATCCCCACCTGGACTCCAGAGCTGACCTATTCGATCATAAGCATTCTGTGTGGGGGTGTTTTCGTCTTTCTTGCATTGAAGTTATCCTCCCTTTTGGGCAAAACTGACCTGGGAAAGGTTTTGGTCTTTTTCTTCTTAATTTCTTTGGGGTCGATTGAGCTTTTCTTCGGGTATGTGGAGAGCTACTCCATCCTTCAGGTGGTGCTTTTAGCTTATATATACTTTGCCGCCCTGTATTTATCAGGCAAGACCAGCATACTTCCGGCGCTTTTATTCTTTGTAATAAGTATCGGTTTACATATCACCTCTTTGATTTTTGCCCCCGCGTTTATTTACCTTCTATGGGTAGGTGGTAGTGGGATTAGAGCAGATAAAATCTCCACCCCCGGCATCAAAGATGCAACCGCACCGCCGGAATCTGCAAGGAAGCGAAAAGTTCGCTTAAGAAAAGAAAGTTCAAAGGCCAGACGTAAGTTAAGCACTCCCACCCTGATGGGGTTAATTATCTCCTCAATTATCATCCTTTTCTGGGTTTACGGAGTTGCCACCAGTTTAGAGAAAACTGGCAAAGGTATTTTCATCCTGCCTTTAAAAGCTCCCGCAAGTTATCCTTTCGGCATGTTCTCCCTGGCACATATCTCCGAGTTTGTAAACCAGCTTCTTTTGCTTTCTCCTCTGGGTATCTCTCTTTTAATTTTTTTCCTTTTCTTTAGGATTAAATTCAAAGATAGATTGATCATTTTTCTAATCTTTGCCTCGTTTTTTGCCTTAATCTATCTGTTCGTTGTTAATTTTACCCTGGGGAGCGCTGACTGGGACTTGAGATCGGCTCCTGCCCCTTTCTTTGGGTTGCTGGGGGTACTCCTTTTTTTAAGGTGGGGTGAAAAACAGTCCACAGTCCACAGTCCACAGTCCACCGATCCTCACCCAAAAGTGTCTGCAGGAAAAAGAGTTAAAGCCTGGGGGCTGGTCTTCATCTGGTTCAGTCTTTTCCACACTATTCCCTGGGTATTGGTTAATGCTCATCACCAAAGATCGGTGGAACGTTACCTGTTGATTCAGGGAAACGATCCTCATCCGGTGGATGAGACCGGCTACAATACTTTTAAAATCGCACGAATATTGAAATTCGCTGGATTGGAGCAAGAGGTGGACGAACTTTATAAAAACGCAATACAGAAAGATCCTCAAAATCCACTTAATTATTATAACTTAGCTTCGCGATATTATGATAGAGGTAAGCTTGATGACGCTATCCCTTATTTGGAATCCAGCCTTAACGTAGCACCTCACTATGTAAGACCCAATTGGCTTTTGGGTAAGATTTATCAGATTAAAGGGGATTTAGATAAAGCCTTGTTTTATCTGGAACATGCTTTACCTTGGCTGAAAAATAACGTGGGATTTCTTTATGATTTAGGTAGTATCTCGCTTCTAAAGGGAAAATTGGATCAGGCAGAGAAATGCGCTCTGCGGATATTGGAATTAGTACCGAATGATACAAAAGCTTATCATCTCTTGGGATCAATATATATGGAAAAGAAGAATTATGAAAAAGCAAAAAAGGTGTGGGAAAATATTCTAATGTTTTCACCGGAGGATTCGGTTGCCATTCAAAACCTAAGGCAATTAGAAGAGCAAATGAAAGAGTAAGTTGGAAAGTTAATAACAGTAAAAGATTTTCTCTATTTCAATCTTGATATCTCCGAGCAATAGGTATGGAGTTTTAGCTTCATCCATTGTGTGGAAGATCGTATAAGTCTGCCCCTCTCAATATAGCGTAGACCAAAAATGTTGATCGGGGTAAAAACCTTCATTCAACTGTTACGCTTTTAGCTAGGTTTCTGGGTTGATCCACGTTACAGCCTCGCATGACCGCCATGTGATAAGCCAAAAGCTGGAGAGGAATCACCGAGAGGATAGGGGTTAGAAGTTCTAAAGTGTGAGGAATGTATATCACATGATCCACCTTGTCCGCAATCTCTTCATCTCCTTTGGTGGCAACCGCAATCACCTTCCCCTTGCGCGCCTTGATCTCCGCTATGTTGGATAAAACCTTGTCATGCACCTTATCCTTGAGGGCTATCACCACCACCGGCATGCTCTCATCTATCAAAGCTATGGGGCCATGCTTCATCTCTGCGGCGGGATAACCTTCGGCATGAATATAGGAGATCTCCTTCAGCTTCAAAGCACCCTCCAGGGCAATGGGGAAATTAAAGCCCCGGCCTAAATACAGAAAATTATTCTTCTGATAATATTTCTCGGCGATGCTTTTGATTTGAGAGTCGTTTTGGAGAATCTGCTCCACCTGCTCCGGAATCTTTTTGATGGCGTCGATGATCTCTCTTCCCCTTTCCAAAGACATGGTCCTCATTCGAGCCAGAAGCAAAGAGAACAAAGATAGGATCATCATCTGAGAGGTGAAGGCTTTGGTGGAGGCTACTCCAATTTCCGGACCGGCGTGGATATAGACCCCGCCATCAGTTTCTCGGGCTATGGTGCTTCCCACCACATTACAGATGCCCAGAACCGTTGCCCCTTTCCTTTTAGCCTCTCTGAGTGCTGCCTGCGTATCCGTGGTCTCCCCGGATTGGCTTATCACGAAGACGATAGTTCCCTCATTGACGATGGGACTTCTATATCGAAACTCGGAGGCATATTCCACTTCCACTGGTATTAAGGCGGCATCCTCTATCATATATTCGCCCACCAGAGCCGCATGCCAGGCAGTGCCACAGGCGGAGAGAATTATGCGATCTATAAGATGCAATTCCTCATACTGCAAATTGAGTCCATTTAAGCGGGCGGTTCCCTCTTCATAATTCAATCGTCCCCGGATGGCATTTCGCAGGGTGGTGGGCTGTTCGAAGATCTCCTTGAGCATGAAATGAGGAAATCCTCCTTTTTCTATCTGATCTAAAGTCCAGGATATCTCCTGAATCTGAGGGGTAACCTCGGTTTTGTCCACGGTGGAGATGATAAAACTATCCGGGTCGATTAAAGCCACCTCCCGATCCTCCAGATAAACCACCCGATTGGTGTGCCTGAGGATAGCGGCTACGTCTGATGCCACGAAATTTTCACCCTTTCCCGTGCCTATTAGCAGCGGACTCCCGTGGCGTGCGGCCACTATCTGGTGGGGATTGTCCTTGCAGATTACTGCAATGCCATAGGTCCCCTCCACCTGGGATAATGCCGCCTGAGTGGCTTCCAAAAGATCGCCGTCATAGTATTCCTCGATTAGGTGAGCCAGAATTTCTGTATCGGTATCCGAGGTGAACTTGTGTCCCTTTTGGATGAGAAGTTCCCTTAAACTGCGATAATTTTCTATGATGCCATTATGCACCACCGCAATATTTCCCTTACAATCCAGGTGGGGATGAGCGTTTTCGTCTGTTGGTTCTCCATGAGTTGCCCATCTGGTATGAGCCATCCCGGTGGTGCTGTTGAACTCTTTGTCCTGAAGCAGAGCCTTAAGCGCACTTATCTTGCCAGCGCACTTCTCAAATATTAGCCCCTCCTCCTCGAGCACCGCCATACCTGCGGAATCATATCCCCTGTACTCAAGTCTTTTCAA
>Ga0111202_116_pt1 | contig 28822 bp, 22 predicted proteins | sample DeeMarSWOR324_28_FD_80372 | JGI IMG/M metagenome (GOLD analysis project Ga0111202, IMG submission 80372) | candidate division Zixibacteria bacterium SM23_73_3 | reverse complement strand
GGGAAAATAAGGAATCCGCAGGATCACAAAGCCGCATTTTGTCTTAAACAGGAAAGCTTACTAAGATGCTGATATGGGCTTATCCTTTGGGCACCATCTTCCGATAAAAAAGTTAAAGGGTTGGCTAAAGGCAGGTGGTCAGGAAGAAAATTTAATTGGCCAACACTGGTTTGAATTTAAGAAGAGAAGAAAACGGATGCCCGGATCGGAGATAAATTTCACCATCAGGGTATTATCAGCAGATGTGCCTCAGCTTAAGTAAGATTCATCATGCCATGGTTTCTTTTTATTCAGATGTTTTTACTTTGGATGAAGATCCTCCAGGAGGTTCTTTGCTTAAGTTAAAAGAAGTTACCAAGGTTTTCGAGGGAAACGTTCTTGCCTTAGACAAAATCAGCTTCCAGATGGGGAAAGGAGAGTTTCTCTTTCTGGTTGGTTCCAACCAGGCGGGTAAAACTACCCTACTAAGATTGATAGCTTCAGAGGAGAGACCAACTAAAGGGGAGATCGTCTTTGAGGAATTCAACAGTCAAAGGATGAAGAAAAAATATGTACCTCTTTTGAGGCGCAAACTGGGTAGAATCTTCCAGGATTTCAGATTGATAAACCATATGGACATTTTTGATAACGTGGCTTTGGGTTTGAGAATAATGGGGAGACAGGAGAAGAAGACAAAAGATAAGGTGCATCAGGTTCTGGGAATGGTCGGGCTTTCCGGGAAAGCTAAACTTTTTCCCCCCAGCCTGTCTTCGGCAGAAAAGCAAAAAGTAGCCATTGCCCGTGCTATCGTAAAAGTTCCTCCTCTTTTATTGGCGGATGAACCCACTTTAAATCTGGATGAAGAGAGCTCAGAAGGGATTCTGAAGTTGATTAAGAAAATAAATCTTCTGGGGACGGCAGTTCTGTTAGCCACCCACGATTTTCGCTTATACAACAATAACCAAGCTAAGATACTTAAAATGGAAAAAGGTAAACTCATTTAAGCTCGAACCTGATTTCCCCATACTGGTAGTTCATAATAGCGTTTTTTATTATCTTCAGCGCAATTCACGGGAAAATATCTATGAGAGTTTTCTATTTAATTGGCCAGGCTTTGTATGGGCTTAAGAGGAGGTGGAGCTTTAATCTCATCCTGATGGTTTGTATTGCTTCTTCTTTTCTGGTATTTGACACGTTTCTCTTAATCACTCAGAATCTGAAAAGTGTGGAACAAAAACTGAAAGGAGAAGTGCAGATAGAAGTTTATTTAAACGACGATATCACCACTCTGCAACTTCACTTGCTTCTCCAGAGCCTAAAAGGGTTTCCGGAGGTGGAAAAGGTGGAGTATAGATCCAAACAGGAGGCTTGGACTCAGTTGGAGAATTATCTGGGAAAAGACCTTCTGGAGGGCTTGGACTCCAATCCGCTTCCAGCCTCCTTCTTGCTCGGTCTGAAGAGAGAGCATACAGGATTCGAGCAGGTGGCTGAGGTAGCCTCAAAAATTAAAAGCAAAGAGGGGGTGGAGGATGTGGAGTTCGGCGGAACTTGGCTGAAGAAGTTAGACCAAGTCATCTTCATATCTTTTGTAGTTGACATCATCTTCGGCATATTTATAGCCATAGCAGTGGTTATGATTGTGTCCAACTTCATGCGAGTGGTGGTTCTTTCTCAAGCAGAATCCATCCATATAATGAGCTTGATGGGAGCAAGCAAAGGTTATATCTCCTTTCCGCTATTGGTTCAGGGACTGCTTCTTGGAGGAGCTGCCGCCTGGGTAGGGGTTTTATTCCTCTGGGTGGGTTATTTGCTTTTCGCAAGCCAGATATTAGCCATTGCGTTTCTGCCCTTTTATATGATCCCGGCTCTAATTGGTTGGGGAATGATTTTGGGAGCTTTGGGAAGTTTTTTCTCCATAAGAGGACATCTTGAAAGCTGACATTAAGAGAAACATGAGTAAACCAACCTTTGATCAATCATTAAAAGGCATGAGGGGAACTTCTGATCTGAGGTGCTGCACAAGAAGATTCCTCAATTTATTTTTGTTGGTTTTTTTCTTCTGGTTTTGTATATTTATCAGCAAGGCTGAGTCGGACACCCTTAGAACTGACATAAACCAACAAATGGGTGAGTTGTCCAAGATTAGAAAGGAACTGATTGAGAAGAGAAAAACAATGGAAAGACTAAATCAAAAGGAGAGAGGTGCCTTTGCTGAATTCCTGGACTTAGAGGAACGTATAGAGCTGACCGAACGACTTATTAAAAGACTGGCTTTTAAAGAAAAAAGCATCGCTGAGGAATTGCGAACAAAAGAAAGAATCTTAAAGGAGACCGATTTAAAGCTGTGCTCCCGTGATGAGCATTTACACCGAAGATTGAGGGAAACGTATAAACATAAAAGATTTAGTTCCTATGCCCTGATGTTTCAGGCTTCTTCCCCGTTGGATTTGATAAATCGACTCAGATTCGCAAAGAGGATTCTTCTGGAGGATCAGAAGATGCTAAAGGGTACCCAAACCCTTAAAGCGAATCTGGAGGAAAAGAGACAAAACTTGAGTAAAGCAAAGGCGGAACTATCCTGGCTAAAGGGAAAAAAATCCGAGGAGCAAAGAACCTATCAAAAGGATCTAAAGGAAAAGGAGAGGTGGTTAAAGAAAATCGAGTCGGAAAAGAAGCTCTATGCTCAGTCAATTGGAGAACTGGAAGAAAGTGTTTTTGAGATGCACCAGATTCTTGGTCGACTTCAGAAGGAGAAGAGATATGATATGGCAGGAGAGTTTGAGGGGAATAGTTGGTTTGAAACTTTGAGAGGAAAGCTTCCCTGGCCAACTAAAGGAAGGGTGATATCTTCTTTCGGAGAGCAGATCCATCCCCGGTTCCATACAAAGACAAAAAACCCCGGGATAGAGATAGAGGCGGAGCCAGGGAAAGAAATTGTGGCTGTGGCTAAGGGGCGGGTGGTTTATTCCTCGCGATTAAGAGGATACGGAAATTTTTTGATACTGGAGCATGAAGAGGGTTACTACACCCTTTACGCTTGTCTGTCAGAGATTTTAGTCTCACCAAGTGAAGAGGTGGAAAGGCTTCAAAAAATTGGGGTGGTGAGTGAGGGTGAGTTGATTTCTGCTCCCCGTTTACATTTTGAAATCAGAAAAGGGAGAGAGCCCCAGGATCCACTGGAGTGGCTTAAATAATGGCGTTTGCTGAGGTTTTGGACCAGAAGGTCCCCAAAAAAATCCTTTGCGGGGCTTTGAGAAAAAACTTTTTGGCCTCCACTTATCTTTTTTACGGAGACCAGGGAACAGGAAAATGGGCTATGGCCCTGGAGCTGGCCAAGGCGATCAACTGTGAGAAAGGTCAGAGGGAGGCATGTGATGCTTGTTCCTCCTGCCTGAAGATCGACAAGATGATACATCCGGATGTGAAGATGATTTTCCCGGTTCCATCTGTCAAATCAAAGGAAAAAGACTCAAAGGAGATTGAAAGATACAAAAAGCTTAAGCAGGAGGAGCCCTATACTATAGTCAGGTTTGACAGAAAGGTTAATATTCCGGTGGAGTATATCCGGACCCTACAAAGGGAAATCCACTTGAAACCCTTTGAGGGAAAAAGAAAGGTGATAATTATAGCCGAGGCGGAGAAGATGCACAACTCCTCTGCCAATTCGCTTTTAAAAATTTTGGAGGAGCCACCCTTAGATGTAAATGTGATCTTGACCAGCAACGATGTGAATAAACTTTTACCCACTGTGGTCTCTCGTTGTCAGCAGATAAGATTCGGGAAAATACCAACAAGCATAATTGAGGAAAAACTTATGGAGGCTTATCATATAGATAAAGAAAAAGCTTCATATTACGCCAATATCTGCAATGGAAGCTATGGGAAGGCTTTAGATTTTTTGCGTGGAGAGAAGGAAAATCTCCGGCGGGATACGGTAGATCTTTTGGGGGTAGCTACCCACGGCAAAACCAGCCAGATCATACAAATGGTTAATCAGATGCTGAACCGGTGGGATAGGAATTCTATTCTGGAGATGTTTGAGTTTTTGGTCTCTATTTCCAGAGACATATATATGGTTCAAGAGGGATCTTATCGGTTGATAAACTCCGATATGGCATCTGACGTGGTCAAACTATCAGAAAAGTTTGAGCGTCAAAATAAGGTAGAGCATGTTTTCCGAATGGCCGATCAGATCAGATTTGACTGCCAGATCAGAAACGCAAGCCAGAAGTTGGGTCTTTTGAGTTTGTGTTTGAAGATAAAAGAGCTATCAAACAGAGAAGCCATCATACCTTAATGAAAGAGGAAAGGCCAAGGTAGGGAGGCTGGATGAATGAAGAGAAGCAAAGGAGTAGAATGTGGCTGAGATTTATCTGGTGGAATTTAAAGGATCGCGCAAAGAGTATTTTTCCAATCCCGATTGTTTGAGCATAAGACCAAATGAGTTTGTCATAGTTCAGGCGGAGAGGGGAGAGGATATGGGGAAGGTGACCAAGAGGATCCCCGCAGAGATGACCAAGGTGGGAAGGAAACTGCAGAAGATATTGCGCTTAGCTACCCAGGAGGATTTGAACAAGTTGGTGACCAACCGAGAGAAAGAGAAGGAATGTTTAAGACAATGTGAGAAGATGACCTCCGAGAGGAATCTTCATATGAAATTGGTGGATGCCGAGCTTCAGTTTGACAATAACAAAATCACCTTCTTTTTTACTGCAGAAAAGAGGGTGGATTTCCGCGAGCTGGTAAAAGAGCTGGCCTCCACCTATAAGACTCGCATTGAGCTGAGACAGATCGGAGTAAGGGACGAGGCAAGAAGGATTGGTGGATTCGGAGTGTGTGGACTGCCTCTTTGCTGTGCCAGTTTTATTCGAGAATTTGAGCCCATCTCCACTCACCTCGCCCGTGAGCAGAACCTCTCTTTGAACCCGGCTAAAATATCGGGAAACTGTGGCAGACTTCTCTGCTGTTTGCGATATGAAAAGGAGCTGTATGAGAAAAGTCTTCCCCTATATCCCAAACTGGGTGAGAAATTCAAAACTGAGAAGGGCGATGGGGTGGTGGAGAAGATCAACATCTTCAAGGAATACATAGTTGTGAAATACGAAACCGGTGAGGAGGAAAAGATAACTTTGACGCAACTGAGGAAAAAAGAGAGGGATAAAGCCAAACATCTTTCCAAGGTGGCAAACCAGAAAGATTTAAACTCCTAAAAAGATCCCCGCATGTAGGATTGAAAGGCAGTCCAGCACTTGACCTAAGTTAGATGCTGGGCTCGGCGTTCAAGTATTAGGTTCAGTGTTATGATTTAACTCTTTCTCTGGATGTAAGTTAGATGTGAAAATTTTCTTAAAGGTTTCGCCATAATTTGCGACTACCAGTTAGGAATTCATTTCTCTCACAGACCCAGAGTTATCTATTACATCGGGATTTTGTCCCAGATGGGTCTCCGTAGTACAGATGCGTTCATCTAAAGACAATGAAAAGTGTGGGATAATCTCATTTGGTCTGCCTAAAGACAGATACTCCAAAACTATGAGTTGTTCTGGAGTGTCAAACCCTGCCAAAGTGGGCGGACGCTTACCCGTCTGGGCGGGATCTATGACTTTAGCTTGACTAAAAAACTGAGAGTTTCTGTTTCATAAATTTCAGTGCTAAAACTTGATCGGAGGATTAGTTAAGTTTTAACATGAGGAGGAAAAATTGAGCCAAAGATTCATGGTTACCACCCCCATCTATTATGTGAATGATAAGCCGCACATAGGTCAGGCATACACCACCATTGCCGCAGATGTTTTGGCTCGTTTTCATCGAGCCGGCGGTGAGGAGACTTTTTTTCTGACCGGTACAGATGAACATGGTTCCAAAGTAGAGGAGACGGCCAAAACGCTGGGAAAGACCCCTCAGGAGTTATGTGACTTAAACGTTGAACATTTTAAGAAAGCCTGGAGAAGTTTAAACATATCTTATGATTATTTTGTTCGCACCACTGACGTTCGACACCAGAAGGCAGTTGAAAAACTCCTTTCCCTTCTTCGTGATGCTACCACCGAGGAGGGGGAAAAAGTTATTTATGCGGGAGAATATAGAGGACTCTACTGCGTGGGGTGTGAGAAGTTCATCACCGACAAGGAACTGGTCAATGGCCTTTGTCCGGATCACCTTCAGGAACCCAGAAAGGTTACCGAAAAAAACTACTTCTTTCGACTCTCCTCTTATCTTAAACAGGTTCAGAAGTTGATAAGAGAGGACCAACTCAAAATTTCTCCGGCGGAGAGAAAAAAAGAAACTCTTGGGCTTTTGAAGCAGGGGTTGGATGACTTCTCAATTTCCCGGGAAAAGGTAAGCTGGGGCATACCGCTTCCTTTTGACCCGGAACAGAACACATACGTTTGGGTAGATGCTCTTCCCAACTATATTTCCGCGGTGGGTTATGGCGATGACTCGAAGCAGTTCCAGAGATGGTGGAAAGAGGGAAGGGTGGTGCATTTGATAGGCAAGGATATTTTGAAATTTCATGCCATCTTCTGGCCAGCCATTCTCTTGGCTTCAGGTGAGAACCCTCCCAACCAGATATTTCTTCACGGGTTCTTCACCGTAGATGGCCAAAAAATGAGCAAAACTTTAGGAAATATAGTGGACCCTGAATATCTGGTGGAGCAGTATGGTTCTGATGGAACACGTTATCTGCTTCTCACCCAGTTTCCCTTTGGTCAAGATGGTGATATTCAAGTGGGAAGGTTTGCGGAGAAATACAATGCGGATCTGGCTAATGACTTGGGCAACCTGGTCAGCAGGGCTTTAAAGATGGTGAAAAGCTATTGCCAGGGCGAAATTCCTAAGCCATCCGCTTACCAGAAACCAGACGAGGATCTCAAAGGAGAAGCCACGGAATGTGCAGAGATGGTATGGAGATATATTCGGGATATAAATATCAACCTGGCGATTGACCAGATCATGAAGCTGGTAAGAAGCACCAACAGATACATAGAGAAGCAAGCTCCCTGGGCACTGGCTAAGGAGAACAAAAAAGAGCGGTTGGAGACTGTTTTATATGTGAGTTGTGAGACTTTGAGAATCATCAGCGCGCTTTTCTATCCTGTGCTTCCACAGAGATGCAGAAGGATGAGAGAGCTTTTGGGTCTGTCCGAGGAGGAGTTGAATCCAACTTTGACTGAAGCGAGGAAATGGGGTTTACTTAAACCCGAAACCAAGGTTGGCACGCCGGAATCTCTTTTTCCCAGATTAGAAACAAAAGGTAAGGCTGAAAAGCCAGAGGTGGTCACGATGGGACAGAAAACCGAACCGGAGATATCATTTGAGGAGTTTTCCAAAATCGACTTAAGGGTGGCAGAGGTGAAGGGGGCTGAAAGGGTGAAAGGAGCGAATAAACTTTTGAAGCTGAGAATAGACTTAGGCTCAGAACAAAGAGAGATTGTGGCAGGAATAGCAGAACAATACTCTCCGGAGGAGATGATAGGCAAAAAGATCGTTGTGGTGGTCAATCTCAAACCGGCAAAAATCAGGGGGATAGAATCGAAGGGGATGCTTCTGGCCGCCAAGGACGGAAAGCTTTTGAGTTTGGTCTGTGTGGATAAAGATATAAAAAGCGGCTCGGAGGTAAGCTGATCTGAAACTTTGGATAAATTCGGAAATTCGTTATAAACGCAACCTATTCCATGGATCTGGGGGAAAAGACTGGAGTTACGATATTGATTGGTAGCCTGCGTATCTTTTTTGGTGCGAGTAGGTGCTTACATATGAGCAACCATTGGAAGAATACCTGAAAATGAATAGGTTAAAGAGACTCACTACAATCGTTCTGGTTTCGGGACTTGCATTAACGGTTTGTACAAAAAAAGTAACCACACCAGAGGCACAATACAAAGAACCTCTATCATTCGATTTGTATAAGACCTATGAAGATGTGCCATTGGATAAGAATTATGTAAAAAAGGTGCATGATACCTGGAATAACGAGTTGAAGGATGATGAAACAATCAAAAGCAATACCTGGCTTGTGGGTGACTATAAAGTGTTTGTGTATGCTCATGGTTATATCTATGGCATGTTGGATACAAGTTACAATGAGATCCTCTTTTTCACCACAACCAAGCCGAAGAAATCCACTGACAAGATCCACAACACCATTACAGTTTTTGAAGCTACCTTTTGGGATACGAGTATTGATCTCTCGAAAATCAAGACTTACGTCTTTGTAAATAAGTATCACCCAATAAAGAACGAAACAGAAGCAAAAAACATAATGTTAAACTATCTGGATGAATATCTCTGCTACGGGTCCTTAATTGGTTACTTAAAAGAAGGCCTTCAAGCTGACGGTTATATACGGGAGTGGGATGATCATTATGTTTATGAAAAAACACCTCATGATTTTGGTGGAGCAATAATTGTCAACAAATTAAGTTCAAAACTTGATTTTCTAGGCAGTAGTGTTTGGATGGGAACTGGTAAGAGATACTTTCCCATTGATGAGCCTACAGAGTAAGAAAAACTCTGCCTTCCTGCCGAAAGAACAAATCCATTTCCAAGGATGGTATCCTTGCATCTTTCCTGGATGTTCTGAAAAATGAGATGAGGTTTACGTGATTGACACACATGCGCACTTGGATGTCAGGCAATTTGACGAAGACAGATCGCAAGTCATTGAGTATGCCTTCTCCAATGGAGTAGAGAGGATAATCAATGTGGGTCTTGATCTGGAATCCAGCCAGAATTCGGTTAAGCTGACCGAAGAATATGAAAAGATTTTTGCCGCGGTGGGATTTCATCCGCATAATGCCAAGGATTTGACAGATAACTCTCTCAGAAGGATTGAGAAGCTGGCTCAACGCAAAAAGGTGGTGGCAATTGGTGAGATCGGCTTGGATTTCTATAGAAATCTCTCCCCTCCAAAAGATCAAATCAGAACATTCAAAGAGCAGATTGCCTTAGCCAAAGAACTTAGACTCCCCGTAGTGGTGCATGTAAGAGAGGCCTGGGATGAGGCACTTGCTATCTTGAAAGAGAGTGAAGCTGATACCGTAGGTGGGGTGCTTCACTCCTTCACTGGAAACTCAGAGCAGGCTAAGATGGCACAAGATATGGGCTTTTATCTCGGCTTCAGCGGAATGTTGACTTATTCCAATTATAAAACCGCATCTGTGGCAAAACAAGTTTCCTTGGATTCAATTGTGGTGGAGACTGACTGCCCCTATCTTTCGCCGATTCCCTATCGAGGCAAAAGGAACCAACCGGCTTACGTAAGGTTTGTGCTGGAGAAGTTAGTTGAGCTTTTCTCTCCTTTGACTTTTCAGGATGTGGAGCGGATTACCTCTTTGAATGCTTGCAGACTTTTCAATTTGAGTGAGAAGTTCCCCCAGATGATAGCCTATCACATTCGTGATTCTCTGTATCTGAACGTTACCAATCGATGTTCCAATGCCTGCGTGTTTTGTGTGCGAAACCACACTGACTTCGTCAAGGGTCACAATTTGCGACTTGATCATGAGCCCACATATAATGAGGTGATAAATTCCATTAATCATCTGGAAGAGTATCAAGAGGTGGTTTTCTGTGGATACGGTGAGCCGACCATCCGTTTGGACTTGCTCAAAGATGTGGCACGATATCTAAAGAGCAAAAATGCGGAAGTAAGATTAAACACCAATGGTCAAGGAAATCTTATTCACAAAAGAAACATAGTGCCGGAGATGGTGGGGTTGATTGATACAGCTTCCATAAGTTTGAACGTGGACGATAGTGAAAAATATAAACGATTGTGCAAACCTCGTTTTGGAGAAAATGCTTTCGGACAGGTGATCGCCTTTGCCAGAGAATGTAAGAAACTTTTGCCCCGAACTGTTCTCACCGTGCTGGATATGCCAGGGGTGGATTTGAAGAAGTGCGAAAGGATCTCAAAAGAGCTGGGAGTGGGATTGAGAATCAGGCACTACAACAACGTGGGATGAACCTGTAACTTGGTGGAATTTTTTCCAAATAACATTATATTTTAGCCTGTTATTGCGAGGCTTGTCCCGAGCCGAAGCCCTGAACGTAGTGGAGGGGCAAACGAGGGGACTCGACGAAGCAAGGACGATTCATGAATCGCCCCTACCCAAAGATTGCTTCGTCCCGATTTCATCGGAGCTCGCAATGACAAGTTATTATAACATTGTTTAAGAAACGATGTCCTATGTTTTTCCTTTCATTCCATTAGGATTGGTCAGAAAACATTGATCCCCAAATAGAAGATGAGTTTTGGATGTGAGACCTAAAAGGAGCTTGAGCCAGAATTTCCTCACCAATGACGAAGCCGCTCGAAGAATCGTTGAGAACTTGAATCTTGAAAAAGACGACACGGTTGTGGAAATCGGAGCAGGCAAGGGAGCTTTGACCAAGCATCTTTTGGATAAAGCAAAGAAAGTCTATGCGGTAGAGATAGACAAACGGCTGTGCACTTATCTGCAACAAAAGTTTGGTGACAAAGAAAATCTAAAGATAATAAATAAAGACATTTTAAAGATAAATTTCAGGGATTTGATTGGTTCGGGAAGCTTTTGTAAGGTGGTGGGAAATCTGCCCTACCAGATCACCTCTCCAGTTCTTTCTCTGCTTCTGGAAAATAAAGAATTCATCACTCTCTGCGTGCTTATGGTCCAGAAGGAAGTGGCTTTGAGGATCTGTGCAGTCCCGGGAAACAAGGCTTGGTCTCCTCTCTCCATTTCGGTCCAACTTTACTCAAATGTGAAAGCCCTTTTCCACCTAAGGCCCAGCTCTTTTTTTCCTCCACCACAGGTGGATTCATCGGTGATTAAAGTTGGTTTCCTTTCAAAGCCGAGAGTTTCTGTGTTTGACGAGAAGTTGTTTTTTAAGGTTGTGCGTTCGGCTTTCGGACAGAGAAGAAAAATGCTCATAAACTCTCTGGCGGCGACTTTAGATTTGCCTAAAAGAGAAATCCAAGTTATTTTAAGTAAGGTTGGCATAGACCCTAAAAGACGAGCAGAGAGTTTGAGTTTGAATGAGTTTGCCAGATTGTCCTCTGTTATGAATGAAGTTTTGAATTGAGATAAATGAAAAAATGTAAGGTTAACTATAATAGAACTGATATAATTTTGAAACCTCACCCCCTTTGCCCCCATCAGGGTGAACCTCTCTACATTGCATGGAGAGGAGAAAACAGGGGGAGAGACAAAAATCGAGACACACAAGTTTACTCCTGTCTTTCGAAAATGTTTAGATCGGTTATTCAAATTCTCGTAATAATGTCTTTTGTTTTACCGCGAAACGCCTTCTGTGCCCAGTTGAGGCTGGACTTCTCTCAGGACAATCGCACCTATATATGGAACACCAGTTTAGACTGTGGACGTGAAGTTGACCAGGGGCTGTCCTGGGGATTTTCCAGCGCCATAAATTCCATGTTGATCAAAAGATCAGTGTTCTCAAACAATCAAGACCGATGGCAGGATGATGGAAAAATCAATCTGAATCTGAATTACGCTTTAACCAGTAGATTGAAAATCGGCGCCCTTTTTTCTCAAAACATAAACTCATTGGAAAAAAGAAAGGTGACCAGTTCGGAGTATGGCATCATCACAGAATACAGTATCTCCGGTGTAAGGTTGGTTCAGATCATAGGAGGGAAAGATATTGATCGGAGATTGAAAGAGGGAAAAAGAAAGGATTCCGGATTCAATCACAGGCTGGAAATTTCCCACTCTCCACACATCTTTTCAGAATCGGTCACCCATATCTCCCTTAGCCAGAACAACTCCCATTTGAGCAATATCCCTCTTTTAGAAAGGGATCTTAGCGTCTCTTTTTCTAGAAACTCCTCTGGAGAGGATAGCCTGGAGTTTTTCTATCTGGAGAGCTGGTCAAAGAAGAAATTCTACTCAGGAGTTCTGACCGATTCTCAGATCAACACCCAAAGGAAAACCCAAAGGATGATCAATCTGCGATCCTCTACCCAGGTGCCTTTTAAGGTCAGAGTAGACTTCGATTTTGATTTTGTGTCAAGTAGATACAAGTACTTTGGCGAGCAAGACCTTGGCTCACCGGGCTTAACGGACAATTTTTCTGACTCCCAGAATTTTAGCTTAAAGATCAAACGACAATTTTTCAAAAGGCTGATTTTGGCAAGCTTTTATAAGTACCTGGAGACGGATGAGGATTATACAGGGGATCAGAAAGATCAGAAGATGAAGAACGGGGAGTTGGGAGGGAATCTCGGAATCAGGATAAGTGAGAAAGACTCATTATATTTGACCACCTCTATCGGAGTGACATCCTTTTATGCGCCGGAAGTTTCTGCCCGGTTCAATGACCGTGATATTTTGACTCTTTTCGCCTGGGGGGAATATCTGCATGTCTTTAGTCCCATATTCAGCCTGCGCTTGGAGGGCGGTTTTCGAAATTTCCACCAGGTTTATATTTCCAATCGACTCTCCGCCAACAACAACCATAACCAGACTTATGTGTTATCTCCCACTCTGATCTGGCGACCTCATCCGAAGTTGGACTTAAAACAAAATTACAATATCCAAGCGAATTATATCTACTATGATTATGAGAAATCAATAGAGAGCACAAAAAACAGATTGTTTCGCCGAGGTAGTTCCAACACCAGCATAAGCTACCGTCTCTTTCCCCGGGTGAGCTTTGTATTCGGCTATATCTACAGATACGAGGATTACGGACAACTCATATGGAAGGATCAATGGGTGCAGAAGCCGAGCTGGGAACGGAGGACGCACACCTTCAGTTTATCGATGCAATATATGCCTGCCAAAAGCTGGGCTTTTTCTCCGGAATATATCTATGAAAAGAGAAAATCATGGGATCATTTTACCGACTTGGTAACTCTGAAAAAGAGTCGGGCATTAGGCGATAAATTTTCTCGGAACATGATCTCCTTGTCTTGTAAATATTTTGTTGACGATCGTAACTATATTAGCCTGAGTGGAGCTCATCGGGTACAGAAGAGCACGATGGGTGCAGAAGAGACCTCAGATTTTGCGACCGTTTCGGTCAGTCGGGTTTTTTGATCGAGGGAAGTAGCTGTGATGAGAATTTTGCCATCTCGACTTTGTTATGTTTCTCTTTTATCTCTTCTTTTGTTGGGGTATTCTTGCATATCCGGGTGCAAAAATCCTTTCAAGACCAGGGAATCCCCGGAGCCTGAGTTCAGCGAGGGAACCTGGGAGACTCCTGCCCTTCCAGAGATAGTGATTCAGAATTTGTTTCATGCTTATAATGAGAAGATCATCGGCAACTTCAGTCAGTGTCTTTGTGACTCCTTTAGATTCTCTGCACCGGAAGACTCGGTCGATGCGGCAAATCTGGGTCGACCTGATCTTTTTGCTGACTGGGACAGATCTGTGGAGATCAGCGTCACCACCAGCATATTCAACACATCTCGCCAGAACCCCGATTCCTTTGGTTGCGCCGTGTCGTTTCTCTCAACTCACCCACCGGACGAAGTCGGTGATACGCTGGCGATCCTCTCCAGAAAATATGAGTTGCTCATATTTGATTTAAAAGCTGTTCCTCCTGGGACCACTTTGGCAAGAGGAACAGCCACCTTTCATATGAGACAAACTTCGTTAAATTGGTGGAGCATTTATTTCTGGAACGACATTCCAGCGAAGGAGGGTGAGGATGATTGGGCAGATTTCAAAGCTAAATTCAGGCGGTGAAAAAGGGGATGTCGGCTTTGTCAAAGACATTAAAGAGAATGTATCTTTTGCTTGCCCTCCTGAGCCTTTGCGCTTTAATGGGAAGCTGTTTTAACCCTTTCTCTCCATCGGTGATAGGACCGAGTGTCCTCAAACCGATTGCCCCTCAGGTCGATCCGGATAGTGTGTTGTATAATTTTAAATACGCTTATGAAAATCGGGACAGCATCGTTTATGAAAACTGCCTGGATCCCGATTTCATCTTTGTCTATATAGATCAAGACGAGGTTACTCTACTAGACGAGCCGGTGGAGGTTCCCCGGGACGGAAAGGGTGGCGACATATACCGCACCAAAGCTCTCTTTCGTGTATTTGACCACATCCGGCTGGATACATGGATAGTGTCAGAAGCCCCTGACAACATGGTAGGAGAGGAGGTATGGAAGGTGCGACATGTCACCTTTCATCTCTCCCTGCGCGATACGGATGGAGATTACGACTACCTGCACATGGAAGCTACCGGATTTGCGGAGTTTCTATTCAGGCAATCCGAGGAAGACAATCTGTGGAGGATCGTTCGCTGGATCGACAGATCAATTTAAACTTGAAATTGGAGATTTAACTGAAGGACGCACCCAATTGGATGAAAAGATGAAGGTGTAGGCTAAAAAGCCTGCGGCTACCAATGGGCTGGTAGCCGTACCCTTCAGGGTGCGATGAATATGCGTCCTGCCTGAAGCGGGACTGCTACCGAATGACTTAGTAGTGACTCATATGGACGGGGAAAAAGGTATCTGAATTGTGAATAACCTTTATGTAACTTAGCGGAGGAGTTATATGGCAAAGCTGAGCATAAATGTGGATCATGTCGCGACCTTAAGGGAAGCCAGAAAGGCGAAAGAGCCAGATCCGGTGGCGGCTGCCATAGCGGCTGAAATGGCTGGTGCAGACGGAATTACCGTACATCTCAGAGGTGACAGAAGACATATTCAGGATCGAGACCTGAAGATTCTAAGGGGAGTGGTCAAGACTACTCTTAATCTGGAGATGGCTGCCACCAACGAGATGATGGAGATAGCCCTTCAGATTAAGCCTGACATGGTTACTCTGGTTCCCGAAAAAGAAGGTGAGGTCACCACAGAAGGCGGGCTGGATGTGGATGGCAATTTCGAAAAGTTAAATCAGGTTATCGCCAAGCTTCAACTCAATGGAGTATTGGTCAGCCTTTTCGTGAATCCGGATGAAGAAAGCATAAAAACTTCAGCTAAATTGCGTGCCGACTATGTGGAGATTAACACGGACAGTTATGCTTGTGCCAGAAATGTAGCAGAACAGATCGCCCAACTGGAGAGATTAGAGAGGATGGCAACCTTAACCCATCGACTGAATTTAGGAATAAACATGGGACATGGACTTGATTATCGGAATATCGTGAATCTGGTTCAGATTCAGCATATCCATGAATTCTCCATTGGCCATGCCATTGTTGGCCGGGCGGTCCTAGTAGGATTCGAAAAGGCGGTAAGGGAAATGCTGGACCTGGTCAAAAGATAAAAATAACCTGATAGGTCTGATATGTTTTACCGGAAGTGAGGCCTTCTGGCTTTCCCATTCTTTATCTTTTATTTTGTCTGTTCTTATTTCAAACGATTTTTCTTCGCTCGCTAAAGTAGAGGGCTTCCGTTACCAACTAAACAAAAAGCCTTTACCGGTGTTTAGCATCGGGTTCCGAACCAGCACCTCACTTGAGTTAGGTGCTGGAATTCTTCTATGTTCAACTTAACAAAAAATAGTTTGACTTTATTCAAAAATCGCTTTACTTATCTCTAAGAAGGAGAAATCAAAGACAAAAAGACCCGATGGGAAGGAGATTCTTTCATGCCAGAATTCGGTGTTACAAGCAAAACAAATGTGGCTAAGATCACTTTGAAGTCTGCCCCGGATCGACCGGGAATAGGCGCACAGGTGTTCGGAGCCTTGTGGTCTTACGATATCAACGTAGAGTTGATCTCCTGCACGGCTGAACTTAAAGAGGGACAGGATATAATTCTGATAGTGCCCAAAGACCACTTGAACCCCGCCATCCTCAAGTTAAAAAAGATAAAAGAGGAGATAGAAGCAAAGGATCTATTGGTGGATCACGACATAGCTATTATTTCTGTTACACATTCAGGTCTGTCCAAAACGCCGGGCATTGGAGCCAAGGTGTTCTCCGCTCTTTCCAATGCCAAGATCAATGTAGAGGCGGTATGTAGTTCCACCAATGCTATCTCCTGTGTAATCCGAGCGGAGGAAGCCTCAAAAGCAAAGAAGGCTTTGCGCAAAGAGCTAAAGGAATAATATCTTAGAGTTAAGAAGCAAGAAAACAGAGCGGGTTGCTTACGTTTCCTGATGTAGTGTGATTAAGCTATCTTTTACATTAGGAGCAGAGAAGAAACATTCATACGAACTTTTAACGTTTTTCCCTTAGGATTAATTCCACCCTCGTTCAGGCCCGAATGGGTCAGCCTCGTCCTAAAGGCTTGGCTGCGCAATCTTTTGCCAAAGATTTGGGTTGGTTTTTTCGGTTTTACGAAAACCCAAATTTCTCCTTTAACTTCTCTTTCACAATCTCCGGAACAAAACAAGCTATGTCACCGTCAAAACGAGCAATGTCTTTGATCAGATTGGAGCTTAAATAAGTATATTTCTCAGAAGGGATCAGAAAGACGGTTTCCGTATGGGGAGCTAATTTTCTGTTCATCAGAGCAAGCTGAAACTCAAACTCAAAATCCGACACAGCTCTTACACCCCTGATGATGGCACAAGCCTCGCGTTCCTTCGCCAGAGCTGCCAAAAGTCCGGTGAAAAGCAAAACTTCCACCCCTTTTTGACCTTTTATCGTTTCTTCAACCATCTCCAATCTCTCCGTCCCGGAGAAAAGAGGTTTTTTGTTGGGATTGTCTGCAATGGCTACCACCAATTGGTCAAAAAGCAAAAGACCGCGCTGGATCAAATCCAGATGGCCGTTGGTAATGGGATCGAAACTTCCCGGATATATAGCAATTTTCATGGATTCTCCTTCGGTTAAAAGCTCAAGAAATGCTTGGATTAATCTTCTTAGCCAGTTTTTGAGAGAAACGATACCACAGTATCTCCAAACTTTTTCTGCTTTAAAACAGATAGCTTCTCTTCAGGAAGAGAAAAAGTCTCTTTTTTATGATGTTCCAGTATCAAGATACCGTTTTTTTCCAATATCTCCGATTGGGTAATCGAGTCGATTATCCTCTGCATAAATCCTTTAAGATATGGTGGGTCGGCAAAGATCATGTGGAAATTCTGTTTGAGTTTATTTAAAGCTTTCAGTCCATCCAGGCGAACGACAGTTGATTTACTCTCCAGGTTTAAATTCCTCAGATTCTTTTTCAGGACATTTATGCTTTGTTGAGATGCATCCACGAATGTAACCCATTCGGCTCCCCGCGACAAAGCCTCTATGCCAAAGCTTCCGGCCCCAGCGAACAGATCCAGAACCCTTTTCCCCACCATCTCTTCCTGCAATACGTTGAAAACGGATTCCTTCACTCTATCGGATGTGGGTCTTATCCTCATTTTTTTTCCGCCAACCAGACGTCGACCTTTAAGTTTGCCAGATATTACCCTCACTTTTGTGTTTCCTTTTTTTTACTCCACTGTTATATAATCTTTGATTTGCTTGAATGTCTTAAGACCAATGCCTGAAATTTGCATTAGCTCTTCAATTTGATGGAATTTTCCGTTAGCTTCTCTATATTCAATAATTCTTCGGCTCAACTGAGGTCCCACGCCGGGGAGAAGTTGAAGCTCAAAGGAGGTAGCTTTATTTAAATCGATTTTCTCTTGCGCTTCACCCGAAGGAGATTCAGTCTGTGGCAGAGGATCGGTCTTCTTTCTTTCCACCATCAGTTCTGGAGCAAACTGAGGATGGGTTTTCTTATATAAGGTTATTCCACTGCCGACCAACAAAGCTAACAGAAGAAAAAGCAAGGCTTTGGTCTCATGAGGGGTAAAGTTGAAAAATTGCATAAGGTCATTATCTGAGATAGGGTTTCAAAGTTGTTAAAGTGGTACTTAAAATATTAATAAGTAAGCTCAAGTATGACATCGGAGTTGCCAGGTTCTTAGGCGGCTGGTTGAATCTATGTAAGCCCTTAACCAGAGATCAGTTTTCTTGGTAAAGGATGTTCAGTATCAGATCTCCAATTTTTTGTAGACTTTTCGAACTACATTTGTCCGGCGTATCGGAGGTGGTGTGCCAATGAGGATAATCAAAGTCGATTAAATCGATTACCGGAATTCCAGCAGTTAGCAAAGGTACATGATCATCATACATGAAATACTTAACCGAATCTTTAAGGCAGGAAAGTCCCAAACTTTTCGCCCGGGACCAGACTAAATCCACAAGCCTTGTGGCATATCTTGAGGAATAGCCCTCTTTATAAATGGCTAGGTCTTTGTCTCCCACCATATCCAAAAGGATGCCGAATTCAGGTTGATAGTCTCCTTTGTTTTTGGCGAAATATTTCGATCCCCAGCAGAATCCATTTAAATCGCCTTCTTGTCCGCCATCCTCTCCGTCGAAAAGTATGATGTCCACTCCCCATAAGGGTTCTTTTTGTGATATGATTCTGGCAATCTCCAGAAGAACCGCTACTCCAGAGGCACCATCGTTTGCCCCCAGAATTGGCTGTGCCTGCAAGGTGGTATCCGGATCTCTGTCCGCAAAGGGACGGGTGTCCCAGTGAGCACAGAGAAGCACCCTTTTGTTTTTCTCCGGATAAAAGGAGGCTATGATATTTGTTAACTCCAATTTGATCTTTTGCTCTTGATCTGAGTAAACGAAATCTTGTGTTTTTACAAAATTAGTATGCCTCTGGAGTTTGTCAAGTAAATATTTTCTGGTCTTTTGGTGTCCCTCCGATCCTGGATTGCGGGGACCGAATTGACATTGCTCCAAGAGATTGGCAAAAGCTCTTTCTCCATCGAACTTTGGTTGTGAAGAGGAAGTACAACCGTAAAGCAAAAAAGGTAAGAAGCAGGAGTAGAGAAATATATCTCTTTTTGTGGTCAAATTCATTTTCACTAAGCGTCTCCGACAATTCTAGATTTGAGTAATCCAAAACAACAGGTCTAAATTCCGCCGGTGAGAAAATCGGTATTGATGCTTTGTCTGCTATTCTATATTTGAAAATAATTAAAAACTAATCTGCATCCAGATTCCCAGTTCTCGGGTGTGGTTTTTTGTTCTGGTCTTCTTATCATTGGTATCATTCCATTTTGCGTTAAACCCTCCGGTGACCTGAGAGGAGAAGCTGTAGCCGGCGGTGGTGGAGATGGAGAGTCGATTGTTATCCCCGGTAACGTTAAATGGATTACCTCCCACCGAACTTTTGGTCTTACGGGAAGTTCTGGAAATGCTTAAGGAAAGGCTGAGAGAACTTCTAAACTTTATCTTTTTCAGAAAGGGAAGCTTGATGCCACGCGGGGCACTAAATGAATAGTTGTTGGTTAGGTATATGGAATTGTCATAATTCTTAGTGACCGACTGGTTGCCCGCATATCTTCTTAAGTTTTGGTCCGTAGTGATTTTCTTGGTTATCTTAACCGTGGATCGGATGCCGTTTTTCCAACTCATGGAGATGGAGGCTAAAGGAGAGAAATTCTCAGAGATGTTCTTGCTGAAGGTTTCGCCGGTTCTTTCACTTCCCCTTTCATCTGTCTGTTTAAAATAGCCAAAATTATAGCTAAAAGAGGTGAAGAATTTTTTGAAGAACTTAAGATTTCCCAGTTGGTTTAAGCTGAAGTTAAAATCCGGAAAACGGGTTCCAGTATTCTTTGTAGTTTCGGTGGCGGTTATGGTTCGGCTGATGCTTCTTGAGTAGTTCATCCCCACATGGATGGTTAAAAGCTTCAACCCACTTTTGGCAGTGTAACCCTCTGATGAGGAAACCCGATCAGTAGATTGAGCCTGACCTTTTCTCCCCACCTGGGGATCGTCCGTAAAACCAAGTCGATAGCTTAAGGTGGGACGCCCTAGAAGCCCGCTTTTAGAAAAGGTTTCATTTTTAGTATAAGAGAAGTTTACTGGATCGATTCTTCGGGTCAGTCTTCTCAACAGATTTAGCGGATTTAGGATGAACCCTTTATTTTCTCCTGTCTGACTCCCTTCTCCCAGTATCCTTTGCCAGTTGAGGGTGAAATTGGCTGATCGGGAGTTGCTGTTTGTAACGTTTCTGGTGCCTCCAAAGTTATAAGAATCCAACCGGTCGGCGTTCTCGTTATATTTGGAGTCAAATGAGAGCCGGGCATTTAAGAAGGCTAACCAGGTAGGAGCATATTGGGCTGAGAAACTCTCGAAGTATCTGGTCTCTATGCCCAGCTTGGCATTTTTGGGGTTTAAGGAAAATTTTATAGTCTTTGGATCCCTGATATCTCTGGCGGTCGACATGGTATAGGTGAGGGGGATGCTTTTCATGGGACTGGCCTGAGCATTTAAACTTCCGTTGAAGGTTTTGGTCTGGGTGTCATATATCTCTCCCACTATGTCTTCCGTGTGGGAACGGGTTTCACTAAAGCTTCCACTAACTGAGACACTGGTGGGCAGAAGAGAGAAGCTCATCTGGGTGAAGCTTTTGGGCACCAGGGCGCCTTTTAACCAGCCAAAGGGCTTCAAAGATAATCCCCGCCCCAGCGGAAAACCGTATCCGCCGCTTATGCCGGTGGTGCTGTTTCTCTGAACCGGGGTTTGTAAGCTGGTGCTCCGGGTGGTGTTGTAGCTGAAGCTGTGGCTCATCCTTTTCAGCGTCGCCCCCACCAACCAGTTCTTGGTGGGATGATCAAAGGAGGGAGTAATACTTATGCTTTTAGTCACGCTCTCTCGCTTCTCCTTCTCACGAAGATCTGCGGGCAGTATTATGTCGGAGCCGCTCTTCCATTTGGGCAGAACCAGGTTTCTTGAATAGCGGAAGGTAAGGGGAAGCCTGTAACCCAATGATAAGGGAAGAAATCTATGAACCTGAATCCCATTGAGGTTAAGGGTATAATCCATTGTGGATTGGTACCCCTCCTTTGTCTGGGTAAGACTGCGGAACTGACTATCCTGTTTCCTAAATGAAAAGCCCACCCCCCCCAAATCCGCTAATTTGGCATCTAACCTTATGCTTCCAGCCACCCCCTTTTCTTTTCTTATGTCGGTCACTCGCATTTCATCCACCCATACTTCACCAGAGACGGGCTGGAGATTTTCGGTGTCGGCGTTGATCACCCCCAGCGAAATCCACCTTATCCTGTTAAGGGCGGGTTTTCCTCTAACCCGATATGGTCCTGCAGTAGTATCTAATGGCTCAGTAGAGTTGGCTGGATGCGTGTTCAAAGCGTATGCCTTCAAGGCAGTGATCTGCTCAAAATCCATTACCACCTCGTTGCGTTCGTCCCAGCCAGGATGTATCTGGGCATGATACTCATAGAAATTGGAAGGATCCGATCCCATTCTCAGGAAAAACACTGTCTGGCCCGGATCATCCGGACCATGGACGAACATCTTCAGAAATCGGTAGCTTGTGTAATCCTCAGGTCTATATAGTATCCGATATGCGGCTCCCTGATGGTTGGGTTTCAGGTTGTTAAATTCAAGGACTAAGGATTGTTCCTTTTCCCTCACTCCGGTTCGGCGGTTGAGTGTACCTGCGATTTTGGGGGGCGGATCATAGCCGGGATTTTCGTGAGTGTTCACCACGAAAATCTCAAATTCCTCGTTGGGGGGAGTTCCTACTGGCAGGGGAGTCTGTCTGTCGGTTAAACTGGATATACCCATATTCTCCCATCTGTTCCCCACCAGTTGAATTGAGGCAATTCTTATAGTGCAGTTTTCTTTGGAACTGACCCATAATCTGGCAAACCTGATGTCGCTCCAGTCCGGATCACCTACCTTGTCATAGTTCTGCGGATCCTTTAGGGGGATTCGGTAAAGCCTCCATCCGACAGAATCGCTTAAGTCTCCCAGAAATTCACTTTTGCTTAGATCAATGGAAAATTCGAAATAGTCGTTGGTCAGATCCAGCACGCTGTTGGTGTTTATGTCTTCTGTATCCGGACGTCTCCCTCTGTCCGGATCGTCCCGGTTGTTCTGGGTTCCGTTTATATGAGAATAATCGTATCTGTCGTCGTAATTCCAATTGTCACCTGTAGGGTCAGATAGGGAAGAGTTGTAGAATTGTTGCTCCTGAGAATCAGTCAAGGTATCCAGTCCCAAGTCCTCATCATCGTCTAAGATGCCATCCCTCTGACCATTTCTGGGTTTATCTTCAGTGTCTAAGATTCTATCTTCGTCCAGATCTTCCGAGATCTCTCCCAAATCCACATGCAGGATACCTTTGTCTCCATGAACCCACATCTCCAAAAACTTAGTACGGGTCTGATCATGTGCGCCCAGATAAAGAGACCTCATCATTCCATTCCAGTTTCTCTCCACCCAGCTGGAATCAAAACCCTCATTAGAGGGACGATGAGGTTCTTTGGGGAAAAATTTAAGCTCCAGCACGTTGGTCCTTTCCTCATTTCTCTCCACCTCTTTATTGGGCCAGATATCTGTTATGAGCCACTGGTCATACGGGTTATACCACCACATCTTGCATCTTGTGGAAATATCTTTGTCTTGTGGAGGACTGGAAAGGGTCCAAACTCCTCGACGAACGCTTAAGTCGGTATACTCCAGGGAACCTTCAAAATCGTCTATGAAAGCCTGGTTCTTAGTGTTGGGATTAGGCACACTTTGCGCCAAATCGCCATGAAAAGTAATAGAGGAGGGAGCGTCTGTTTTCACCCAGGGTAAGTTGTCTAACATTTTGGTGATGAAAAAAGGAGAGGCGGTAAAGCTAAGATTGCTTCCCCAGATGAAGTTTCGTATTGGCTCCTGCCCCACCCGGGGTCTTTCCTCTGCGCTCTTCTCACTTTTGTATATTCCCACCGTGCCAAACTTGAAGTTGTTGCCCAGATTGTATTCTACCATCATTCCGAACATGCTTTTTTTCTCCGGCATGAGAAGGGGAGCATATTCATAGTCCACGCTCAACTCGGCGGTGGGGCTCAAAGCTTCGCGATTTATAAAGGTGATCTCGCCGGTCTCGTAAAATATGGTGTAATCCTCTCCTCGGGTCAGAGTTTTGCCATTCAAGGTCACCACGTCCGATCCTTCGATTATAGGAGCATGTCCCAGCTGGAATTGAGACTTTCGAGAGGAGGATTGGATATGGATATAATATTTGCTGTCCTCACGTGGTTGGTTCGGATCATCCCAAGAATAGATGCTTTCCACCTTATTCTCGTCCTTGAGGGTATCTCCCGGATTTAATCCAGGGAAGGGAACATTGGGATAAGGGGCAAATGGATGGCCATGGGGGAAGGTGAGATAGCCCAAGCCAAAATTCACTTGCCTATAGTCCACTATCCCGTCCGGGTTCTCATCTGCATTTAAATCCAACTGATCCAGACCAAATAGGCGTAGATATCGGGTGCTGTCCCGGAAGTTTAAATCTTCATTGATGTTTTCGGCATTGGGAAGACCTCTGTATATGTCCAGGCTGAACCCCTCACGTTCTATATTTCTGGCACCAAGATAATAAACGTTCTTCCACTCGTAATTCCAGGTGTAATCATCGGGCTTGGGTGCGTCCGGTTTTATCAACTTGAGCCTCATGCAGATTTCGCCTTCTGCGCTGGTGCAGGAGTCTTTGAGGAAACCCGTGGTATCAAATCTGGTGCTGTTAGGATTCCAAACCACATAAAACACTCCCAGTATATCATTTTTTCCTATGGCACTGAAGAACTGAATCCAGTGTTGCTCCCTCTGCACAAAAAACTCATTTGGATCGATCTCCTGAAATCTTCTCAAGAAAGATCCTTCGGGATATAAGGTAGCGGTATCTTCAGGATCAGGGTTGACATAAGCTATGCCGAAAGGAGCCGGGTTCTCCGCGGTGTTGCTGTTTATACTCTGGTTACTCTTAAACAGCTTGATCTCCACGATGGAGTCGCCGGCAACAAAATCATGGACATATCCCAAGTCATCATATCCCAAGTCATAAAACGTCCGCTGGAGGTAGTCGTAGTCCCGGATGAAGTCTGCACGGCTCTCCGCACCAGCTTTAAACTCCGCCTTCTGGCTGGAGCCCTTATCCTGGCTGGTAATCATGGTCAAATCCCACCCCCCTATCTTGGCGGTGGTCTTTATTCCAAAGAGTCCCTGTTTGTTCTCCCCATATCCTACCACTCCGCTTCCCACACGTAGGTTGGTATTACCAGCTTCAATGGTTTGGATGATCTCATCCTCCTCCCCTTTGTATCTTAGCTGGAGGGTATTTTCTAAATCGGTGTGTCTTCTACTGTCCTGATCCACTCTTACTGAGATTTTGCTTCCTATGGTGCCGGTTATGGTAAACGAGGATTGTTGTTCCATATTGAGGGAGGGGAACTTGGACTGCCTGGAGGTGGCGGTGTTTTTCAAGCCTTCCTGCCAGGTACTCCTTCCAGAAAAGCTGATCTTTCTGTATCCGGAGACCTTCAACCCCGGTCCTCCCTCACCAATGATCTTTGAGACCACCTTGGGGAATTTGACCGGGATCTCCCATTCAAACAGTCCTTTGGATCTGCCCCCACTTTGTTGAAAATGAGCATTTAAATTCTTTCTCCAGGCTTGATCCTGCTGGAGCCGATTGGAAGCGGAGGTATATGCCGAAAGAGTCAAAAAGAGGGGGTCTCGCAATTGATAATTCCCCTGTTTTTCGCTTATCATTACAAATTGATGTTCGTATTTCACCAGCACTGTCTGGGTTAATCTCAGGTTAGTTTGTAGAAGAGGTATGGAGTCAGAGGAGATAGAAAGCCCCATCTGTCGGAGTGGATGGCCGAAACGAACTAAGCCCCTGTTTTTCTCTTGCAGTTGGATTTTGAATCCTACGGATTCTGTGGAGCCTGCCGCTTCAACCGAACGACAAATCGGAAATTCGGTCAGGGTCAGAACGAATAAAAACAAAACCGCCAAATCCAGTAAAGACAAAACACCCCTGGCGGTCTTTTGATATTGTGACAAAAGATAATGCATCAGGAAAAACTCCTTTTGCACCTTATTCTCTTAAAAATCTTTCGCTACCTTTCGATAATTCCTCCTTTCTTATATTCGGCTGATACCTCAATTTATATATACGACTTCTTCCTGTAACTCTATATTAAATTTTTCCTTAACCTTCTTTTTTAATTTCCGGGCTAATTTTTTTACATCTTTCGCTTTTGCGCTTCCTGAATTTATCAATATGTTGGCATGTTGGTTAGAGACTTTTGCATCACCTTCCTTTATATTCTTGGCGCCAATCTGGTCTAACAAAAATCCAGCCGAGATCTTTCTGTCGGTTGCCATGACGTTTTTAAAAAAGCAACCAGCCGATTTAGCTTCAAGCGGGAGTCTCACCTCTCTTTTTTGCAAATTCCTTCTTACCTTTTTCTCAATTACCTCCCTATCCTGCTTTTTTAATTTAAAGGTGGCAGAAAGCAGAATATCACCACTCCTTTTGAGGATACTTTCTCTGTATGCGAAGTGAAAGTAGCTTCCGTCAACCTCTTTTATCTCTCCTTTTCTTGTAAGGATAACCGCACTGATCAATACATCAGCCATTGACTTACCGAAAGCTCCCGCGTTTCCCCATACTGCTCCACCCACCGTGCCCGGAATTCCCGCGGCAAATTCCAACCCGGAAAGAGAACGGTCACCAGCCAACTCAACCACTTCACTCAAAGAGACTCCAGACTGGCAGGTAATGGTGTTTTTATTCAGAACCATCATGTGGTTCTGATTTTTTATTACCAAACCTCGAAAGCCTGAATCGCTTACCAGGATGTTGCTCCCCCCACCCAAAACGAAAAAGCGCAACTTAAACTTTTGAACCGTTCCGATGGCATAGATTAGCTCTTTCGGGTTTTTTGCCAGATAAAAGAGATCAGCCTTTCCGCCAATGCCAAAGGTGGTATAAGGAGCCAGAACCACGTTCTGTTTCAATTGGTCGCCAAGGGCTTCAGATAGCTTTTTATAAACCTCCTTGTTACGGGTTGAAAGAGCTGATTTTATTGTTGTTGCCATTATTGCCCGCGCTTTGACTCTAAATAATATACGATATTTGCCCGAAAATGCAAGCAAAATCGTCGGTTTCCGACTTATACAGACGGTATGATTAATCTCGTCCTTTACCAGAGTTATTCGTTGATAATATCATAAGCTTTTATGGGAGAAGCTCTTAATTGCTCCTATGTTCACCATATTCGCCAGAGTGTTGAAAGATTTAACAGCACAACTTTTGCGTGCCCAACCTTTTCGTCCCAGATACCCCCCCTGCTGCAATTTTAGATAGTGGTGTTTGAGATAAAATAGTGTTTCTTTACAAAGGTATTCTCAAATTTCAATCCCCATAGTAATTTTAGCAAGATTTAATTGTAATTAACCATTCTATCTACAGGATCTCGAGATTGAGCTCTACAGAGTAGAGTCTCAAGATTTAAATTCCATGGATTCAGCAGGATGAACAGCTACATTTTCAGGCAAGCTAACAGGAAAATTCTAAAGATGGTGAGAGTGTGTTGGTCTTCAAAAACCTATCCTTAGAACCCAACTTATCATAGGCTCGTTTTCTTACGCCTGAAACTCCTTGCGCAAAGCGTCCACCGCCTCTTTGGTTTTATCCTGTGAGACCACACAGGTAACTGAAGACATGGAAGTGGAGATAGTGTCGATGTTGATCCCGGCCCTGGAAAGAGCATTAAACATCCTTCCCGCCATGCCCGGAGTTTGCGCCAGTTGATGACCGGCGATAGAGACTAAAGCTATGCCAGAGGTGTGAGAGACCTTATTTGCTCCTATCTCATCCTTCACCTTTTCTAAAAGCGTACGAATCGGACCCAGCTCGTTTTCCGCCACGGCAAAAGAGACATCCACCTTACCTTTATAACCGATCCCCGAAACCATCAGTTCCACGTTAAAGCCTTCATTTCCTAATTTGCCGAATATCTCCGCGGCGATTCCAGGTTTATCCGGAACAGAATGAATAGTGATCTTTGCTACATTGGGATTACTTGCTATGTGAATGTCAACCATAGATTAGCCTCCGAATTCTGTGTGAATGGTTTTTCCTGAGGTTTCCCTCCAGGCTATTTATCCTCAAGTGTGAACCGTATGGTTCACCTGAGGATCTTCAAACCGGTTTAAATCTATGCACAATCGATTGAAAAGTCAAAGGATTTTTTTAATTGTTTTGCAAGATGCCAAATACAATCATACACTTTTTAAGAAACTCCTCTTAAGTATCCCCGATATATTTGTGGGTTAATTTTGCAGAATCTTTAATTGACTTTGAAGAAGCAAAATATTATTTTCTCTCTTTGAAAGATGTGCCGAAGATCTAAAAAACAAGTTCTCTGTTATTATGCGGTTTAAATAGCAGACAGTTGGCTGATTAAATCGAGCAAGCACGGCAATCCAAAAAGAAAAAAAGCAAAGAGAATAACTATGAAATACAAAGCTTTATATGGGACACATGATATTCTTCCTGACGACTCGTTTAAGTGGCAATATTTAGAGGATCAGGCGAGGAAAGTATTTGCGCTTTATAATTATAAGGAGATTCGCATTCCCATCTTCGAGGAGACAGAACTGTTTGCCCGAAGCATTGGACAGGATACTGATATCGTCAAAAAGGAGATGTATACCTTTACCGATCAGGGGAAAAGAAGCATAACCTTGCGGCCGGAAGCCACAGCCGGAATGGTGAGGGCTTATCTGGAGCACAACCTGGGAGAGAAATCACCGCTGGTCAAGCTATATTATCTGGGTAGCATGTTCAGGCAGGAGAGACCACAAAAAGGGCGCTTGAGGGAATTTCATCAGTTCGACATCGAAGCCATAGGTTCGGCTGATCCTGCGGTGGATGTCGAACAGATCGAGATGGCGGTGAGGATCTGCAAGGAATTGAAGATCTCCAACTTCAAGTTGCATCTGAACAGCATTGGCTGTCCTGTATGCCGACCAGTTCATAGAGAGAAGCTTCTGGATTTCATGAAAGATAAGGTTAGCAAGCTATGTGATGACTGTAAAACCAGATACATGCGCAATCCGCTGAGGATGTTTGATTGTAAAAAGGAGGGATGCATAGAACAACTTCAAGGTGCGCCGGTGATGGTAGATTTTCTGTGTTCCGAATGTCAGACTCATTATGATCAGGTTAAAGAGTATTTAAAGGAGTTGAATATAGATTATTTTGAGGACAAAAGATTAGTACGGGGACTGGATTATTACACCAAAACCGCTTTTGAGATAAAATCACCTCTTTTAGGGAGCCAGGACACCTTGTTGGGAGGCGGACGCTATGATCTTTTAGTGGAAGAGTTAGGTGGCAAAAGCACTCCTGCCATCGGTTTCGCCGCAGGGATGGAAAGGTTCATGCTGGTGATGGAGATGCAAAAGAAACTTAAATACGATGAGAAGAAACTAGAAGCGAAAACCTTCGCCGTCAAATTGATTCGAGACCTAAGGCAGAATAATATCACCTGTGAGATGGATTATCTGCAAAGAAGCTTAAAAGCCCAGATGAAGGAGGCTAACCGCCAGAAGGCGGGAAAGGTTCTAATCATTGGTGAAGAGGAGATGAAGAAAGGCAAGGCTATCCTGAGAGACATGCAGTCCGGAGAACAACAGGAGATAGAATTAGCAGACGTAGGTCGGATATGTTCGTAAGCCCTGTCCGACAATTGCCTTCCTATTACAACGGCAACGTAGCGCGCATGATCGAAGCGTACAGCGAGTATTCGGATTCGTCAAAGAGAGCTCTTAAGCACAAATATGATGGTATCAATAGATTAGTCAACGTACGGGAGGTTGGAGAATCATCCGATCTTGAGACATTTCAGCACGACGAAAATTCAAACATCAGCGTGTATGTCCGCTCTTCTCTCCAGCACGACTACTCTTATTACGATTCCACTAATCGACTCAAGCGAGTATCGAATTGGTCTGGTCAGACAGACACTAATTATCTTTACGATGCCAACGGCAATATGACCCAGGACAGCTCCAAAGCTATCACTCTGGATTATGACTATAGAAACATGCTCACTCA
>Ga0111202_115_pt1 | contig 28897 bp, 19 predicted proteins | sample DeeMarSWOR324_28_FD_80372 | JGI IMG/M metagenome (GOLD analysis project Ga0111202, IMG submission 80372) | candidate division Zixibacteria bacterium SM23_73_3 | reverse complement strand
ATGATTACAAAGTGACCTTCGACGACAGCGATCCCAGCAACATCATCTGGCATCTGATTGACGTCACCACCGGACAGACCGTGCTGGAGGATCAAACCAACCAGGCAGGTGACGACGACTATCTGGTGGTGGACGGAATCCTGGTCAGGGTCTCAGGTCCGAATTTCAACATCAAATCCATCTTGGAAATACAAAACGCTGCCGGACCCGTGGATCCGCCGGACAATGTGGGCTGGTCATGGAATTCCACCCATGAATTCTACGTCTCCACCGATGTGTCGGGTTCTGACTTCTCCCGCATGAACTGGAGAGGATTGATAGGGATAGATGACTGGGAGATCCGGTTTACCGAGACAGGCAGCGAATATTACAGCTGGGCCACCGACGAGAAGTGGCCGGATCGATGCTCCTTTGAGGTTTGGAACATAGGACCAGGAACTCCCGACGATGAGTCCGACGACAAGCGAATTCAGATCGCCATTCTGGACGACGATGGATCAGGCGGCTACAGCACTGGAGACAGAATATACCCTTCCGAAAGAGAGTATTCCGAGCCTCATCCGCAATTCATGGATTACGACTTCCCAGCCGATTTCCATATTGGTCGGATAGTATTCAACGCCGGAGATCCGGCTACCGGTACCATCGTCAGGTTCATAACCAACAAGCCTAATGCTTCGGAAGACGTCTTTACCTTCACGACCAAGGCGGCGACGATTTCAGCCGATTTAGTTAATCTGGATGATATCATGGTGGTTCCCAATCCTTATATCGTGCGAAATGCCTGGGAGCCCAGTCGGGATTATTCCCGTATCGCTTTCACTCACCTTCCCGACAAGTGCACCATCAGGATATACACTCTCTCCGGCGATCACCTCCGAAGTCTGGAGCACCAGAGCGCCACGTTTGATGGGAATGAGAACTGGGATCTTTTGACCAAGAACGACCAAAAGATCGCCGCGGGCATCTACATCTATCATGTGGATTCGCCTTACGGAGAGAAGATCGGGAAGTTCGCCGTGGTCCGATAACCTGTGAAGCTATTTAGGAGGTAAATTGCGATGAAAAAGTTTCTTGTGTTAATACTTCTGGCCCACTTGGCGTGTTTTGCGGGTGAAGCACAGTCTTCGGAATTCGACAATCTGGGAACATCCGGCGCTCAGTTTCTGAAGCTGGATGTGGACGCCCGGGTGGTGGGCTTAGGGGGAGCAAATGTGGCTATTACCCGGGGAGCCATGGCTCTGTATTATAATCCCGCGGGCATAGCCAACATGGATGAAAACAGCCTGGCTTTCAGTTATACTGACTGGGTCGCAGATATTAAATATAATTACTTAGCATACGCCAGGCCGATATCCGGGTTCGGAAACGTTGGAGTACACGCGGCGGTCCTGACCATGGATGACATGGAGAGAACCACCTTAGAGGAGCCTGATGGAACCGGAGAGATGTTCGGAGCAAATAGCTGGGTGATTGGAGTAAGCAACGCCCATCAGTTGACAGACCGGTTCTCCTTTGGAGTAACTGTCAAATACGTAAGAGAGAAGATTTCCGAGCTTTCCTCAGGATCCGTCGCTTTTGACGTTGGCACTTTGTACTACACCGGCTACAGAACTTTGAGAATAGCCATGTCCACCCGCAACTTCGGAACGGACACCAAGTTCGGTGGGACGGAACTGGAGACCACCTTGGATCAGGACAACGATCCCACTACCCAGCCGGTGGAGGTAAGGCTCAACACTCAGTCTCATCCTCTACCTTTGAGCTTCCGTTTGGGTGTGGCATACGATTTTGAGTTCGATGAAGACAACACGCTTATGGCGGCACTGGACGGGTGCAATACCCGCGATCGGGGTCAGCAGGCCAGTGTGGGATTTGAGTATAGCTGGCGAAATCAGCTGGCTCTCAGAGCAGGATATAAAATCGAAGCCGATGAGGAAGGCATAGCATTCGGTGGTGGCTACGATTTTGAGATTCCTGGTTTTGGAAACCTGGGAATCAACTATGCCTGGGCAGATCTGGGAAGATTAGAAAACGCCCATAGGTTCAGCTTAGCACTAAGATTCTAAAGCCAAAAGATCAACGGCTGCGAATCCAACGCCAGTCTCCTTGTGTCCAGAACTTAAGTTAGGTTCTGGATTAAAGGGAGGCTGGCGTTTTTTTTGACGAGCAGAAACAGCCATTAAGCCATCCGAACGGGTCGAGTATATAGGGATTGTCCCAAAACCTCACCACTGGCAGGATTTTGGGACCTGTTTATTTTGACAAAAGGGAAAGTACAAAAGCTTTACTTCTAAACTTCAAAGCTTTGTTTGAAGATCGGGAGTCTAACTAACGGCGTAGTTGCAGAAGACAAATCATTTCCGACCATCCGGGACCTCTCTTTTTTTTGGTCCATCGTATTCAAAGTTCCAATCGCCTAATTTGCGCATGGGCTTTTCTCTGATCATCTCCTCGTGGGCATGAGCCACCAGTCCAGCTACCCGGGAAATGATGAAGAACCCCTTTCCCATTCTCCAATCGAATCCCATATCTGAGATGACAGCGGCAATGGCGCCATCCACATTTATGGGTAGTTTTTTCCCTAAAGATTTAGACAATTCGGCTTCAATTGCCTGTGCTAACTCCATGTGTCTTCCCCGGAAATTCAGATTTGTGGCTATCTGAAAAAGTTTGACTGTTCGGGGATCGGTTTCGTGAAGACGATGTCCGAAGCCGGGGACTCTTCTCCTTTTGTAGATGAACTCGGATACCAGTTCCTTGGCAATGATGGAGACTGTATCCGGTCTTTTGCCCCAGTCTTGTAAAATCTTTGCGCATCTCTCTATGGCCCCTCCGTGAACATCTCCAATGGTCAACACCCCTCCTGCCACAGCCGCATTCAAGGAATTCCCACCTGAGAGCACATTCCGGGTGGAAAGCACTGAAGGAGGGGTGACGCCGTGATCTATGCTGGAGACTAAGATCGCCCTCATCATCTCCGATTCCTCTCTTTTGGGAAGTTCACCTTTCAAAGTCAGAAAAATGGCGTCGGAAAAAGAGAGTTTTTCCATCATCTCTACGATGTCGTATCCCCTCACCCTTATTTCCCCCTTTTTAATCTCCGTTATTGCAGTCTTCCACTTATCTGCACTCATCTTTTCCTCCGATCTCAATATCCTAGATGGACGAATTTAAGTTGAGAACCAGTCAAAACATAGCATAGAATTTAGACAAAGTCAATTATTTTGTAAAACGGCTCTGAAAAAATCAAACAGGCAAATGTCTTGCTGGAATGTAAAATATCAAAATCTCGCGGTATGAACCGTATGATTCACACCTGCTGGTTTTAACTTAACCCGCATTCTATGAAGTATCAAGCCCCGCCGAGGCGTCCAGACGGACGCCCATCCGGGCGGGATCTTCGACTTTAGCTTGATCAGGTGCTAATTAAAGGGGGTGTTGAAAAACCAAGCTGAAGTGTGGCCCGTTGTCGGCGGGGGGAGTTTTCTGTGAAATTAAGGAGGTTGCCCTCTGGATATTCAAAAGCACCAAAGAGGTATTCGGGATTGCATCTTAAAGATTCTCCCGTAGGGGCGATGTTCTGCCATCGCCCCAAAGTCTAAGCGAACACGGAGGTCCGCCCCTACTAGTCTCATTTTTGGGGCTAAACTTTTTCTTGAGTCTCGGGCAATTCGGATGGACAATCAAACCCTTCTTAATAGAGGTGTTCGGGATTGTATCCCGAACAAGATCGCTGGAATACAATTCCGGCGACTGTAAAAGGTTCTGCCTGAAATCAGATCTTCAAACTTTTCTGTTGGATTACAATAAACTTTTGCATGGCTCACCTAAAGGTGAGTACTCTAATCTGTTTCATCTCAACTTTTCTCTCTCTCTATTTATAGAGGCTGTGGTGTAGGTTAAACCTCAAAGGCAAACATAAATGTTTGCACTCCTGAGTCTGTTCAAAAAATTACTTTTCCTGAAATACTTGTATTTCTCTTGACAAAGAACTTTTTTGAGTTTTATTAACACCAAATCGAGAGGAGTTCTTTTTGGGGATTTTTTGTAAGAAAATGAAAGTTTGAGGAGGACGGGATGATAAAAAAACCAGTCCGGATAGCCACAATACTGTATTTAGTTTTTTTCGTCACGGCAACACAGGCTGGCATGAATTTAAGTTTAGATCAACCCTTTGAGGGTTTTGCCAGTAACAGTGTGGGAGACATAGTTTATATGGATTTGCCCGGAGGTGAACGCATCATCTGGGTAGGAACTGGCAGGGGACTTTCCAAGACCACCGACGAGGGATTGAGCTGGGTTACCTATAATCTACAAAACGGCTTGAACCAGAACGATATCTCTGCTTTGGCTGTCTCGGACACCACCCTATGGGTGGCCACGGCTTACACCAAGTTAGTTGAAGGGGAGCCGATTCCCTATGGCAAAGGATTCAACAAGACTGAAGACTTCGGCGAAAGTTGGGATTCGTTTATTCCGCAACAGGTCGATTTTGCCGGAATGATTGCTTATGATATTGCCATAGACGATACCACAGTTTGGGCTGCTTCTTGGTATGGTGGTCTGATTCGTTCGCAGGATGAAGGACAGACCTGGGAGAACGTGTTTGTAGATTCCCTTGCTCAAAAAGACTTCGAGGAAGGAAGGTTCCAGCATCTGAACAACCGCTTTTTTGCGGTGGCGGTTGATACTGCCTGTCCCGTAGAGAAAACGTTAAAGAATTCGATCACCGATATCCATTACGATGGGAAAGTGCTGTGGGTCGCCACTCAGAATGGCTTACAGTCCAGCGTGGATCAAGGAGAAAGTTGGTTGCTTCGTGACACCACCAGTGGACTCAATTCAAATGGTGTCTATTCCCTTGGTGGTGATAGTTCATTCTTCTGGGTGGGTTTATATAAAGAAGAAGAAACTTATCCACTCCCGCTCTTGCCTTCCTTAACCGGAGCAGATTTCAACTATACTACCGATTATGGTGCAAACTGGACCACTTCCCACCCAGATCAGGGACAGGCAAGCTTACTGGAGAAATTTGCCTTTGACATAGCCTTAGTGGATACGATAGTATGGGCGGCTTGTGGAAAAGGTGGTCTGATACGTAGCTTTGATCGGGGAGAAACCTGGGAGAATGTCTTTGTTGACACAGCAGCTAAGAGGAGATTCGAAGAAAATCTACTTGAAGAGAACGATGTCTTCACCAGCGTGGCAGGGGATACCGCGTCCCCTGACACAACCGCAATCTGGGCAGGAACTAGAAACGGAATATTCAAGTTTATCTTCACCACCAGCGACTCTGCGGATACGGTTTTTCATTATCTTAGTTCTGAGTTGATGGAAACCAACGTGATTCTTTTCATCGGAATTCAAAGATATGATAATCAGAATGCCGTTTGGCTGGGCGGATACAAGTACCCGGGTTATCATCCTCCGCCTCATACTGGGTATGGGATCGCTTACAGGAGCACCGACGGAGGGGAAACCTGGAATAGCTACCTGGACCTAATCCCTGTTCGTAATTTTGCCTTCTTGGATTCGATTGTATGGGTAGCTACACATGAAGGCTTAAAAAGGTCAAAGGACGGTGGAGAGACTTGGGATACCTTTGAGATTGTTGATTCCGTCTCCGGTGAATTGATAATTCCTTCACAATTTACGTCTGTTTGTGTGGTGCCAGACACCTTAGATACCATAATCTTCGTGGGATCAATAGACGGTTTAGCCAAATCAATCGACGATGGTTTAAACTGGCAGGTGACCAAATTCGCTCATTCCTTCAAGAAAGCCATCTGGGCGGGGAGTGCTGCGGGAATCTACAAATTCATATACAATTATCGAGATGTGTTTGACACCGTGCTCAATTACAATTCCTACGTGCACGGCATAACCGGAGATTGGGTGGTCAGTCTGGCCATTCAAGAATATGGCGGGAAAAAGGTTATCTGGGCAGGAACTCAGCCTACTTACTCCGGCGGATATGGTCTTAGCTTCAGCACAGATGATGGGGACAACTGGAGTACGACGCTTTTGGGTGACCGGGTGTGGAATTTCGCTTTTGACGATCCGGTGGTCTGGGCAGCTACCAGCTCCGGGCTGAAACGGTCAGATGATTGGGGAGAAAATTGGGACGTCTTTAATTTTATGAAGGACAAAGATGAAATCACCGAAGACAGAATCTTCAGCTCCGAGTTTACCTCCGTAGCCATAATTGATGGAGAGGTGTGGGCGGGAAATGCTGACGGGCTGGTCAAAAGCACAGATGATGGAGCATCCTGGGACGTGATTCGCACTGCCGTTCCCATCGGAACAGAGGGGTCGGAGACGGCTTACGCCTACCCTTCTCCTTTTTCACCCATTGTGGAAAGTGGGCAGGTGATAAGGATTCACCATTGCCCCCGACAGGATGGGGGGGTCACTATAAACATTTATGATTTCGCCATGAATTTAGTCATCACCCTGCTGAATGGCCAACACCGATATGGGGGTGTAGAGTATGATGAGCCCTGGGATGGTAAAAATGAAAAAGGTGATCTGGTTGCCAATGGAGTCTACTTCTTTAGATTGGAAGCTCCCGGTAACCAAACCGAATGGGGGAAGCTTATCATCTTAAAGTAGTTTTAGTGGATTTTCAAAAGTGAATGGGATACAAGGAGATAGAGTATGTTTAAGAGAACAATTCTAAAAACCTTTTTTATTTTGATGATTTTCTGCTCTGCCGCCATGGCTGAGACCGGAGACGGAGGTCATCCTGATGCATTCCTTCAACTGGGCTTTGGAGCCAGGTCTTTAGGGATGGGAGGAGCGTTTGTGGCAGTGGCAGATGATGCCACCGGTGGGTTTTTCAATCCAGCCGGCCTGGTTCAGATCACCAAACGCACCTTCGGAGCATTTTACCGAAAGATGACACTGGACCGAAGATTAAGCTACATCGTTTATAATCAACCTATACAAGATGAAGCTACCATCGCTATAGCCTGGGTTAATGCCGGGGTAGGTGATGTGATGGGAAGGGATACTGACGGATATATAACTGAAGAGATCTCAAATTATCAGAATGCGGTTTCGCTGTTTTTAGGGCGCCGTATCTTAGAACAGTTATCCGTGGGATTGGGAATTGAGTATATACAGTATAATCTGGCAAATATCAACGCTTACGGGGTGGGCTTCGGTTGCTCTGTTTTCGGTAGACCCATACCCAAGTTGCGATTAGGGTTATCAGTGGAGAACCTGGGGATGAAATATTCCTGGACCTCCGGTGACTATTGGAAACGCTATGATCTTTTGGGTTCTTCGGTTGAAGAAGAATTCCCTTTTAACATAAGAGTGGGTGCATCTTATCTTTTGCTCGAAGATAGAATTCTTATTTCCTCTGAGCTCGACAAAAACGAAAAACAAGAGGGGAAAATTCATCTGGGAGTGGAAGGTTGGGCGCTGGAGAACGTGGCAGGTAGAATAGGATACGATCGTGGATCTTTGACCCTGGGTCTGGGATTGAGGCATAAAATCCAGACTGCTGTTTTAGGTTTTGATTATGCCTTTGTAACCAGCCGGGTGGATGATGATGCCGATCATCTGATCTCCCTTCAATTTGAATTCTGAGGCCGAAAACCTTACACGGGTGGTTTTGTGTAGTTGCCCCGCCTTTGGCGGGGCCGAATGAGAGCTGGATAAATCAAGCAACTACTCTCAAATGAATACTTAGTTTGGTTGCGTCGGGATATTTTTATCCCGACGCAAGGTCAAAGTCCATTAAACCAGGTATCGGGACTATAAGATCCCGATGCAACTCAATTTCTTTAGTAGTCGATTTATTGGGCTCAACGAGAGCTTGATGAATCAAGCAACAACTTCTAAACCCGATTTGATTCGTAAACTTATTAATTAACTAAGTATTGCGCATAATTTGAACAGGAGATTAATAGCACAGGCTAAAGCCTGCGGCTACTATATATGCTATGAGTGGAGATAAGAATGTAGCCGTAACTTTAGGTGGCGTTGAAAAGACACCCAAAATTATGTGCGGGCTTCAATTGATTTATGATTTTAAGAAGACTCAGCGAAAGTGTCTACTGTATTCTGGGAGGAGAGAAAGAAGCTAACATCGGATTCATGGTGGGCAAAAGCGGAGTTTTGGTTATTGATACCACCTTTTCACCCTACCATGCTACACTGGTGTTGAAACAGATAAGATCGGTTACCCAAAAGCCGATCAAATACGTATTCAATACCCATTATCATTCAGATCATACCTTTGGCAATCAGGTCTTCTCCGCCAAAGTGGTGGCTTCCCGTGAATGCAAAAAGATCATGACCACTCTCCTGGAAAAGGAATGGAGCAAGGAATCTATTCAAAAATGGGTGGAAGAGAACCCAGAATGGAAGGAAAAATTAGCCAATCTGAAGGTGACTCTTCCTGATGTAATCTTCGATGAGGAATTTGAGATAGACCTGGGCAACCTGAAGGTAAATTTAAAACATCTGGGTGGTCACACTGAGGACTCCTCCATAGCTTATATCCCCTCATCAAAAGTTTTGTTCGCTGGCGATCTTGTTTTTCAGGGACGGTATCCGTATACAAAAGATGGTAATGTCCAAAGGTGGCTTTCGGCTTTAAAAACCATCCAGCTTATGGATTTTGAGGTTCTGGTTCCGGGACACGGGTTTTTATGTCACAGCCAAGATGTAGAACATCTCATAGGGTATTTTGAGAACCTTTTGGGAAACTGTAGAGAATTCATCCAGGAAAAGCAACCTTTTGCCGAAATTGTAAAAAGAAAGGAATTTTTGAAATTCGCCCGCCGCAACGTGAACCGACATCAGGAAAATATCAGAAAAGTCTGTGCTGAACTGACTCAAGGAGAGAAAATTGAAAAATAAAGCCATTCTAACTGTTGCCATCCTACTTTTTCTTTGCGCTTTTTTGGCCTCCGAAGCATATTCCAAAAATGATAAAAGTGGCACCTCAAGTTTGAGCTTTTTGAAACTTGGAGTTGGCGCAAGGGCTGTGGGGATGGGGGAGGCTTTCTGTGCCCAATCCGAAGGGGTGAGCTCACCTTTCTGGAATCCGGGTGCACTTTCCGGCATAAAAGGAACGCAGATCAGTTTGACTCATACTCAATGGTTTCAGGATATAAGTGCGGAGCATTTCTCCTCTGCCATCAGAGTAAGCGAGAACGTCTTTGGTTTGAGTTTATCTTTGGGCAAAGTTGAAGACATTCAAAGGCGAGATGCGCCCACCGCTGAGCCGCTTGCTCTTTTTGATGCTCACGACGTCATCTTGTCGTTTTCCTACGCCCGGAATTTAGGAGAAAAATATGCTGTAGGACTTTCAGTGAAATGGATTTACGAGAAGATTGATATCTCTTCTGCCAGTGGATTGGGATTCGACATGGGAGGAGTTCTTTCTCCTTTCGCCGGGGCAGAAAAACCTATTCTGCAGGATCTCACCTTCGGTGTTGCCATTTTGAATTTGGGGTCTAAAATGAAATTTGAAAAAGAAAGCTTTAATCTCCCCACCCAGTACAAGGCAGGGGTGAGCTATTCTATTGAAAGAGAGCAATTGCAAAGCGATTTCACCATGGGTCTGGATATAGTCAAGCCCAGAGATGATGACATGAAAATCCATCTGGGTGGAGAATACGGCTTACACCAAATCCTCAAATTACGATTGGGCTATCAGTTCGGTTATGACGAAAAAGACCTTTCATTCGGAATGGGGATAAAATTTAAAAAGTATGCCATTGACTACGCATTTCTTCCTTATAAATCAGATATTGGCGACGTGCACTGCATCTCTTTGGATGTCGAATTCTAAGGTTATTTTTATGTATCAAGCTCCATAGAGGATGGAAAAATCCCATTGGCAGGGCTAAATGCCCTTTCCTTCGACCCTGAGGTCTTCCTTCGACACTGAGTCTCAGGACGAAGTGCAGGACAGAGTGGCAGGATGAACCCTGCCCTATTGTAGAATGTCCATTCTCCCGCAGAGAGGCGGGAATTTATCCCGCCGAAAGTATAGCTTTTTTGCCAATCTCTGCTTCTTACTTACAGGTATTAAACGTGAAACATAGGAGGAACTCCTTTATGGCAAAATACAAGATCGCCTGGCTTCCCGGGGACGGAGTGGGAAAGGATGTTTTGAATGCGGCTAAGATAGTTTTGGAAAGAATAGCGTTGGATGCAGAATATATACCCGGTGATATTGGCTGGGAGTTCTGGTGCAAGGAAGGAAATGCCTTGCCGGATAGAACCATCCAGCTTTTGAAAAATACGGACTGCTGCCTTTTTGGTGCCATCACATCCAAACCTAAGGAGGAAGCGGAATCAGAGCTGGATCCAGCTATGAAAGGCAAAGGATACGTCTATTTTAGCCCTATCGTGAAACTACGCCAGCTGTTTAACCTCAGAACCAATCTCAGACCATGCAAAGCCTATGCGGGCAATCCCTTGAATTATCGAGATAACGTAGACATCGTGGTCTTCAGAGAGAACACCGAGGACCTTTATGCCGGAGTGGAATTCCATCCTCTACCTTCGGAGGTGATGTCCGTTCTGCGTAAACATCATGAGCGCATGACGAAGTTCGAGAATACTCCTCTGGAGGATATAGCGGTCAGCTTGCGAGTCAACACCCGAAAGGCTTGCCAGAATATCGTTCGGGATGCCTTTGAATATGCTAAAAAACACAAAAGAAGATCGGTCACCGTGGTGGAGAAACCCAACGTGATAAGGGAGACCTCTGGCTTGATGGTCAGGGAGGCAAGAAAGATTGCCAAGGAATATCCGGAGATTCCTTTGTGGGAGACCAATATCGATGCCATGTGCATGTGGCTGGTAAAAAATCCCGAAGATTATGACGTGTTGGTTACCTCCAACATGTTCGGCGATATAGTATCGGATCTCTCTGCCCAACTGGTGGGAGGATTGGGTTTTGCCTGTTCCGGAAACATCGGGGATGATTATGCCGTCTTCGAGCCCACGCATGGCTCCGCTCCCAAATATGCCAGTATGAACAAGGTCAATCCCATGGCGACTCTTTTGAGCGTGAAGTTGATGTTAGATTGGTTAGGGGAGGCTGAAAAAGCTTTACGCCTTGAGTCTTCCATTGCAAAGGTGATCAAAGAAGGTAAGGTGAGAACTTACGATATGAAAGGTTCTTCCAGCACCACGGATGTGGCAGAAGAGGTAGCAAGAAAGCTTTAAGAATAGTGCCCTTACTTTAAAACTGAAGGAGGAGTGTACCAGCTTGTCTGCCAGAGGCAGATCCGCATTTGGCGGGCTGGTATGAACTTGATTTTAGGCTTTATTATTCATAAATTCGTTAAACCCGGCGGAGCAGTAATATGTTGAGTTGTTTATATGGACGAGCCAAGTATCCCCGATTTTTGATCTACGAGTCGCTTTTAACATTTGTACTGCTCTTGTCGGCACCGACTGCTCTGGCTCACGAGGATTTGTCTCCCACAGATAGCGTAGGAGATCTTGAGGGAAAAAAGTATAATTTCTCCCTGTCAATGAACGCTCATGGGCTTTTTGGCTTCTATGACAATTTGGCAAACCAAAAGGGCGATCCAGCTAGCCCGTTGGATTTGCACTCAGCTGCAGGTGCATACGGGGAATTAGGTTTCGGTTTTTGTTCGTTTGGTGTCTCCTATTATCTGGACGCAGTGTGGTCACCTCGCACAACATACAATGATGATCAAGGATATAGCCACGAAGCCGGCCGGGAACGGCACGGGATAAGAGCATCCTATCAAGTCTCGATCTGGACTGTTCATCTTATTCCTGAAGGGGGTTACGTTTTTCTGAATGAAGATGCAGGCATAAAGGACCCAGAAAAAAAGAAACCCGATAGATACTATGAGAGATATAAAGACGACGGTTACAATTACGGATTGTCAGCACGGGTCAAATTAATCACTATTAGAAAAGGCGGTTTATGGTTGTATGGACGCTATGTTCATGATGATCTGGGCACCAAAGCTGACAACTACTGGATAGAGATTCATGCAGGAGGCGTAAATCCCGAGCCTCCCTGGTTGGACAAAGACAGGCCCTATGTAAAATCTGCATATTTCACTCTTGGAGGTCGTTGGACGCAAAGAACCGATGGTCGCTCAGAGTGGTTCCTCACTCTCGGATTTGCGGTGGCGGTTGGTTTGTTTTAGCTAGTTACTTGGCAGTTTGGTAGTTTATAGGCCAAACAGAGACTTCAAGGGGAGTGCATCAGCTTGTCTGGCGGAGGCAGATCCGCATTTGGCGGGCTGGTATGAACTTGATTTTAGGCTTTAAGCCGCCGAAGCCCCGCTCCGTTCCTCAACTTTCTTCAAATTTCCTTCAACATCTTTTGGTTTTTTTGCATTTTTGCTTATATTAATAAATTGTAAGGTAAATGTCGTCATAACCACGCTGTTTCGGCGGCAGCCGCCTCGTTTCAGGCGGGGCGAAAGAAGAATCATAATGCATCAACTTTCAGAGAGAATAAAGAAAGATCTGCTCCCCTTTGTGATGAAGCCGGGAAGGTATGTTGGAAATGAACTGGCAGCGATAAAAAAAGATCATCGGGGAAAGATCAAAGTAGCTTTAGCCTTTCCGGATGTGTATGAGATCGGGATGTCTTATCTGGGACTGGCGATACTCTACCATATAATCAATCGAAGACCAGATTGTGTGGCGGAGAGAGTTTTTGCTCCCTGGGTGGATGCTGAGGAGGTTATGAAGCAGGAAAACATTCCTCTTTTCTCTCTGGAGACTCATACTCCTCTAAAAGAATTTGATGTGGTGGGTTTCTCTTTGACTTACGAACTCAATTATGCCACTGTTCTCAATATGCTCGACTCAGCTGAGATACCAGTATACTCCTCCAAGAGAAATGAGGAATATCCTTTGATCATCGCCGGTGGACCTTCTGCCCTAAATCCGGAACCGATGGCAGATTTCCTTGATATATTTGCCTTAGGTGATGCAGAGGGGATGATCGGGGAAATCTTAGAAACAATTCAACATGGGAAGAAAGAGAAAACGAACAAACAAGGGCTACTTCTCGAACTTTCCAGAATATCTGGAGTTTATGTTCCTCAGTTCTACCAGGTCAAATATAATGCAGAAAACAAATTTGAGTCGATCGTGCCAAAGTTACCGGATGTTCCAGAAAAAATTAAGGTGAGAACCGTTCCTCAACTGAAAAATGAGTATTATCCTTCTGCTCCTATAGTTCCCTTTCTGGAGACCACCCATGACCGGTTGACCATAGAGATTATGCGTGGTTGTCCCAAAAAGTGTCGTTTCTGTGCGGCAACCATAGCCTATCATCCCAGACGAGAAAGAACGGTGGTGGAGATAGTCAAACAAGCTGAAGCTGGAATAGCCAGCTCCGGCTGGGACGAGATTTCTCTTCTTTCTCTCTCAACCACCGACTATTCCAACCTGCCTGAGTTAGCTGAAACGCTTTCTAAAAAATTTTACTCAAAAAAAGTTTCCATCTCCCTCCCCTCCCTCAGACCGGATACCTTTTCCTTAGAGCTGGCTCAGCTTTTGGCCCGGGCGAAAAAGCCGGGCTTGACCTTTGCTCCGGAAGCAGGCACAGTCCGGCTTAGAAACGTCATCGGCAAGACTTTAAATGAACAGGATCTTTTAAATACCGCCAAGGTAGCTTTCTCTTCCGGATGGAATTTGGTCAAACTTTATTTTATGATCGGTCTACCTACTGAAAAGGAAGAAGACTTAAAAAGCATGGTGGATTTGCTAAAAAAGATTTTAAGAATTGGTAAAGAGACGGGCAGACGGAAGAATCTGAATGTGACCATATCGCCCTTTACCCCCAAGCCACATACCCCATTTCAATGGGAAAAACTGGAAGATACCGATAGCCTGCAAGGTAAGATTCGTTATCTGAAGACAAATTCCAGACGAGGTAACCTACATCTGAAGTTCAGGGATCCCCAAGTTTCATATCTGGAAGGAATCTTGGGTCGGGGAGATCGGCGAATCTGTTCGGTGATCTTCTCCGCTTGGAAGAAAGGGGCAAAGCTGGATAGCTGGACAGAACATTTCAATTATCAGCTCTGGAGAGAGGCATTTGCTGAGCAAGGAATCGATCCATATTCTTACGCTAAAGAAAAGGTCCCAGATCTGCCCCTTCCATGGGATCACATTGATAAAGGAATCAGAAAGGAATATTTGAAGAAGGAGAGAGAGCGAGCTTATGCTTTTGGAGAGGACTCATTTCAAGAAGAAAAACATCCCAAAGAATTTGGCTTTCAAACAGAACATATCCCGGGCGAAGTGAAAATAAGCGATCTTGTCGGTTCGGAAGAGTTAGAAAAGATCCATGCCCCATCCGAGGAATCCCCCATCGCCCCGGCCTCTTATGGCCGCAAGAAAAAGAGAATATCCCCATCGCCAACGCTGACCATCGCACGCAGCCGGGTAAGGTTGAAGTGGACCAAATCTGAGGAGGCCAGATTTACCTCTCATCTGGATGTAGGGCGCACCTTGGAGCGCACCATCCGCAGATCTGAAATTCCCATCGCATATACGGAGGGGTTTCATCCTCACCAGAAGGTTGCCTTTGGTCCCCCCCTTCCCCTGGGTTTTATCTCCGATACTGAGTATCTGGATATCCAGCTTACCGAGCCTTACACTTCTGCGGTTCTTTACCAACTAAATCGGGCTTTACCCCAGGGATTTAAGTTTCTGGAAGGCAGACCGATTTTGGGCAAATCAGACTCCTTGAGCTCCATCATAAATTTGGCTTTCTACGAGGTGGGGCTGGATCTTCCCTTAGACCACACTGAGAAGCTGATTGGATCCACCTTAGAAAAAAAGAATTTGTGGGTAAAAAGAATTTCCAAACAACAAATTAAGGAAGTAGATATAAGAAGACAGATTCTGAAATTAGAGTGCGAACCTTCCAAAGATCAGGTCATTCTGAAGATGCATTTGGGGTTGGGAGGTAATGGTTATGCTCGACCAGAGGAGATTTTAGCGTATGGCTTTGGTCTTGAAGAAAGGGAAGTGGCAGGATTGCTTTTCAAAAGAACGGGCCTTTTTATCATGAAGAATAAACAGATCTTTACTCCCATGGAAGTGGTTTAGCAAAGAATTCAATCATAATTTAGGCTTTTTTAAAGGAAACATTAAGCAGAACAGATTCCCACTGTTGAAACCTTCATATCACAGTGAAAAAGAGGCAAGACACCAACCCCAGAGAGATCGTTTTGAATATTCTGCATGATATAGAGACAAAGGATACCTTTGCCAACCAAGCCATTCTGTCTTTCTGTCAAAATCTGCATCTTTCTTCTCTGGATCGACGATTCGTAAGTGAGCTGGTTTTTGGAACCATCAAAATGAAAAGGAGGCTGGACTATATTTTAGGTCTTTTCTTGGAAAGAAAGCTGGAGGAATTGACCGGCTGGATACGAAACATATTGAGGATGGGAGTTTATCAGATAGATTTTTTAGACAAGGTTCCGGAGAGTGCGGCTGTGGATGAGTCGGTGAAACTGGCAAAAAAGTTTGGACATAAAGGGACGGTGGCTTTAGTCAATGCAGTCTTGAGAAGCTATTTAAGAGAAAGAAGCCAGGTCAGTTTCCCCTCTTGGGAGGAGGACAAAATTGAGAATGTTGCCCTGTTCTATTCCTTTTCCAGCTGGATGATAGAGCGGTGGCTCGGGATTTTCGGAGAAGAGCAAACTATCAAACTTTGTCAGGCTTTCAACCGTAGACCACATCTTTGTTGCCGGATTAACACATTGAAGATTGATCATATGGGGTTGGAAGAAGCCTTCAAGCGGGAAAAGATCAAATTCAAGCCAGGCAAATTCGGTAAGAATTTCTATTGGATCGAATCCAAGGTAGATCTGGATCGCTTTCCTTCTTTACAGAAGGGATCGGTCTATTTTCAGGATGAAAGCGCCGGATTTCCGGTTATGCTCCTTGATCCTCAACCGGGTGAGTATATAGTGGATCTGTGTGCCGCACCCGGAGGAAAGAGCACCTTCATCGCAGAACGAATGAAGAATCAAGGGGTGGTGCTGGCGGTGGATATAGGTGCAAAAAAACTTGATATGGTGAGGCGAAATTGCCAAAGGCTAAAAGTGGGCTCTGTGGCGTTATGCTGTGGTGATGCTAAGAATTTTTCCTGCCGTCCTGCGGACAGAATTTTGGTTGATGCTCCCTGCTCAGCCTTAGGAACCTTGGGTCGAAACCCGGATGTCCGCTGGAGAAAACAAAAGGAGGACCCTTCTCGATTGCAGGAACTTCAGCTGGAGATCTTGTCGAATGCGGCGAAACTTGTAAAAAAGGAAGGCGTTTTAGTCTACTGCACATGCACCATTACGCCAGAGGAAAATGAGCAGGTGATTGAAAAGTTCTTAGGACAAAGAAAGGATTTCAGAGTAGCAGACGGCTCCCATTTTGTAGATCCTGGTGTGGTGGATCAGAATGGTATGGTTCGAACACTACCCCATGTCCATAAAATGGATGGAAGCTTTGCCTGTAGATTAGAAAAAATATAGTCTGGCTGAAGAGGGGATTTTCAACTGGATTTTTACAGAAAATTTTGTATTTTAGCTTGCACTCGAAAACTGAGGATTTGACTTTCAAAAATATCAATGAAGGAAGCAATAAAAACAAAGCTCAAGCAGATATTTGGATTCATCTGGGGGAAAAAACCAATCAGATACCCGTTTTTGTTTTTGGGAACAGTTGTCGCCTTCTTTTTTCTGTTGTTTTTAGTCGACCGGGTGCTCATGCCGGTGGTGGTTCACTGGGGAGAAGCAACCGCAGTGCCAGACCTAACGGATTTAAGTCTAAAAGAAGCAGAGACTGTTTTGAAAATGAGAGGTTTAAGCCTTGAGGTGCTGACGGAGGTGCATGAACCCACCAAGCCTCCGGGAACCATTCTTTCTCAAATTCCTCATCCCAATACCCGGGTCAGAGAAGGCAGGATTGTGAAGATAACGGTGAGTAAAGGTGGAAAGACGGTGTTGGTGCCTAAACTGGATGGTGTCTCCATAAGACAGGCGGAGCTTTTGTTGATCCATGAGGGATTGGAATTGGGAGAGGTTAGCTGGGTGCCATCGGATTCCTTCCCTGAAGATGTGGTGATTGCCAGCACCCCTTCTTCTGGAACCTCCGTTCCCCTTGCAATGTCTGTAAACTTGAGGGTAAGTCTGGGCATAAGGCCGGATACAGTAGTGGTGCCTGATCTTCTGGGTACGAACTTAGAGGAGAGCAAGAAGATACTGCGGGAGATCGGACTGGAGCTGGGAAAAACGAAATTTAAGGTAAACAACGATTTTCTCCCCGGGACCATATTGAGGCAATCTCTGAAGCCCGGCAAAAGAATTGAAAGGGGATCCAAGATCATATTAGAAATCAGCACCACCGAATGAAATCTCTCCCCCTATCCCTCTCTCCATGAAATGGAGAGGGGGACAAAGGGGGTGAGGTAGAGAGAGTGTAAACTTTTTTGTTTCAACACAATATAAATCTTGTGAAACGCTTATAGATTAAAGAACTATTCTGGCAAAGTCCTTGAATTTTCAATCACTTTTACGAGGTGATAAATGATAAAGATAGCACCCTCTCTGTTATCTGCTGATTTTAAAAACATCGAAAGAGAAATTAAACGGGTGGAGAAATGCAAGGTGGACCTGCTCCATCTGGATGTGATGGACGGACATTTTGTGCCTAACATCACCCTTGGCCCCATGATCGTCGAAGCCATTAACCGCTGCACCAAGCTTCCTTTGGACGTTCATCTGATGATCGAAAACCCGGATTCATTGGTGGAATCATTTGTAAAAAGCGGCGCAGACTATCTTACCATAAGCTTCGAGGCTTGCAAACATCTTCACCGGACCATAAATCTGATCAAAAGCCTTAAAGTCAAAGTAGGGTGCGCCTTGAATCCCGCTACTCCCTTCAGTGTGATCAAGCCTGCTTTAAAAAAGTTGGATCTGCTCTTATTGATGACGGTCAATCCCGGATTTGGAGGGCAGAAGTTCATCCATTCTGTTCTGCCAAAGATAGAGGAAGCAAAAAAGTTCATACGAGAACATAAGTTAAAAACAAAAATAGAGGTAGATGGAGGGATAAATCCCCAGACAGCCAAGCTGGTGAAAAAAGCAGGAGCAACTATCCTGGTATCCGGGGCGGCTATCTTCAAGAGCCAAAACTATTGCCGGACAGTTAAAGCTTTGAGAGAATAATAAGAACTCCTTAGGCGAGGGTGAGGGCACCCTCGGCATGATCAATCAGTTATTCAGGTTGATCCTGTTGATATTTTGATCTAGTAAGCATCGACATTTCCTTTAGGGTGAGTCCTTCAGGAAGATTCCTAATGTCGAAAGAAAAAACGCAAAAAGTCTACTTATAATATTAAAGGATAACTCCATCTCGTTGCTGATGAAAAGAGGGGGAACACCGAGTTTTTTGTTGCTAAAATGGTTTGGGTTTTTATATTATAATTTTTGTTTTTGGCCTGATTAGACGTATGATACCCAGAGTGTGCATCATATGGTGAACCTCAGAGAGGAGAAAAAAGTTTTTCTCCGATAATTTAAAGAGGTTTTAGTCAAATCGTGGGTTTAGTAAAATGTTTGAAGATTTAACCATAAAGTTAGAAGGGATTTTCAAAAAGCTCCGGGGACGGGGAAAGCTTTCTGAAAGCAATATCAAGGATGCTTTGAAAGAGGTGAGACTTGCACTTCTGGAAGCGGACGTTAATTATAAAGTAGTGAAGGAGTTTATAAGTCAGGTAGAAGTCAAAGCCATTGGTCAAGAGGTTCTTCGAAGCATCACCCCCGGACAGCAAATTATCAAGATAGTTAATGACGAATTAACTAATCTTTTAGGAAAAGAAAGGGTGGAGATGATGTTCTCTGCCCAACCTCCCACCGTCTTTATGCTGGTGGGTCTGCAGGGATCGGGCAAGACTACTGCATGCGGAAAACTGGCGCGATATTACAGGAAAAAGGGAAGATTCCCCTTACTGGTGGCGGCAGACGTTTATCGTCCAGCCGCGGTAGATCAACTTAAGATTTTGGCCAAAATGCTTGACATTCCGATTTTTTCCTCCAAAGATGACCCGGTGAAAATATGTGAGGCTTCTGTTGAGCGTGCCAGAAAGGACGGCAAGGATTTAGTGATAATCGACACCGCAGGAAGACTGCATATCGATGAACCCTTGATGCTGGAGCTTTTAAACATAAAAAAGGCGGTCTCTCCTCAGGAGATCGTTCTGGTGGCAGATGCCATGACCGGACAGGATGCGGTCAACATCGCCAAGACTTTTGAGGAAAAGATCGGGCTGGATGGAATATTTTTGACCAAGATGGATGGAGATGCCCGCGGAGGTGCGGCACTTTCCATTCGGGCCGTCACCGGAAAGCCAATTAAGTTCGTGGGTGTGGGGGAAAAGCTGGATGCTTTAGAGATGTTCTACCCAGATCGAATCGCCTCACGCATCCTGGGGATGGGAGATGTGGTCTCTTTGGTGGAGAAGGCTGAGGAGACGGTGGACTTAGAAGAAGCAAAAAAACTGGAGAAAAAATTAAAGAAAGAGACTTTCACCTTAGATGATTTCTATGCTCAGCTTCAGCAGATAAAAAAAATGGGGTCTTTAGAGTCAATTCTGGAGATGATACCCGGAATGGGGGGAAAGATGATGAAAGGACTCAAAATAGATGATAAAGCCATGGTAAGGGTGGAAGCCGTAATTAACTCCATGACCAAAGCGGAGAGACAGAAACCCCATATCATAGATGGAAGCAGAAGAAAAAGAATCGCTTTAGGTAGCGGAACGTCGGTTCAACACGTAAATCAGCTTCTAAAACAATTCTTTATGATGCAGAAGATGATAAAAAACTTTTCTAAAATGGATCTTAAAAAATTCGAGAAAGGCTTTTTCTCTTTTCGTTGACAACAAAGAAGAAGATTTCAATTCTGGTTTTGTAGTTGCCTTATTTATTAGGCGGGTCAATTGGTCATTAAACATGCTGCTTTAGATGAAGTTGAAATTAAATCAATAGGCAAAAAGAAAAAATGGAACAAGGAACCATATAAACGGAGGTGAACTTGGCAGTAAAAATAAGACTCAGAAGGATGGGTGCAAAGAAACGACCCTCTTATCGGTTTGTAGCCACAGATTCCCGTATGCCTCGTGATGGCAGGTTCATTGAGATTCTGGGGCATTACAATCCCATCGAAAAGCCGCCTAGCGTGGGTGTGAAGGAGGAAAGAATCTACTTCTGGTTAAAACAGGGTGCCATACCCAGTGACACGGTGAACAGTCTTTTTAAACAGATTGGGCTTTTGAAAAAATGGGAGATGATCAAGAAGGGTGAGGATGTCTCCCAGATCACCTTATCGACCCAGCTTAGGGAAAGGCCCAAAAAGAAGAAGAAAAAGAAGGGGAAGGCGGCTGAGGAGGCTGTCCCCGCAACGGAAGAAGCAACTCCACAAGAAAAAGCTAAAGTTGAAAAACCGAAGGAAGAGAAAAAAGAAGAGAAAAAGGAAGAAGAGAAAAAAGACATAAAAGAAGAGAAAAAGAAGGAGGAGAAGAAAGAAAAGAAAGAAGAAAAGAAAAAGGTTAAGAAGGAGGAAAAGAAAGAAGAGAAGAAGAAAGAGGAAAAGAAGCCAGATAAAAAGGAGGTTGAGAAAGGGGATAAGAAAGAAGTTAAGAAAAAAAATGAAAAAGAGGATAAGAAGGAGGAGGAGAAACCCAAAGAGTAGCTTTGTTCTGAAACAGGAAGCAATAGAGGTGTAAGAGAAAAGTAAATTGGGACTGAAGAGAAGTTTGAGAAAAGAAAGACGCAAAACTGATTATCGAATTTATAGAAAAATACGAAAGTGTTGCAAGAGGCTTTTCTTTTTCCTTTAGATTGAGGAAAAAATTAGTCATGGATCGCGTGACCATAGGACGAGTCTCACGGGTACGAGGCATAAAAGGAGAGATAGTGGTTGCTCCTTTAACTGACGATCCCCAAAGGTTTCACAAACTCCAAAAGGTGATAATTTCAAAAGAGGAGAGCACCAGAGAGTTTCAGGTGGAAGAAACAAGAGAATTTAGAGGCAGGGTTTTACTCAAATTGAAGCAGGTGGAAACCCCAGAGGAGGCGAAAAAGCTGGTAGGAGGGTTCATAGAGATAGAAAGAAGCCAAACGGTTGAGCTTCCTGAAGGAAGATATTTCATATTTGACATAATCGGTCTTGAGGTCATCACCACTGAAGGAGAAAGAGTAGGAAAGGTAAAGGAGGTTATCTCCCTTCCAGCAAATGATATTTACCTGGTGGAAGGCGATAAAAAATTATACGACATTCCAGCCATAAAAAAAGTGGTCAAAAGAATTGATTTAGTGAAAAAGGAGATGATCATAGAACCGATAGAAGGTTTGTTAGACCTGTAAATTAGAGCCGTCTATGCTGATCGATATTTTAACCATCTTCCCCGACATGTTTTCCGGGCCATTGCACGAAAGCCTGATCCAGAAAGCAAAGGAGAGAAATCTGATAAAGGTGCGGACACACAACATCAGGAATTTCGCAGAGGACAAACACAAGACCGTGGATGATACCCCTTTTGGAGGAGGAGGGGGAATGGTGATGAAGCTAAAACCTTTGTGCGGAGCGTTGGAATCAGTGATGGGTCAGGGTAAGGAAAAATTGGAAACCCGCATAATTCTGACCACTGCTTGTGGAGAAAAATTTTCTCAGAAAAAAGCAGAGGAGCTTTCCCTCACAGATCACTTGATCATAATATGCGGACACTATAAGGGAACCGATGAGCGGTTGAAGATGCTTTATCCTGTGGAGGAGATATCCATTGGGGATTACGTGTTGACCGGAGGAGAGATACCCGCGTTGGCAATCATCGATGCAGTGGTGAGATTGATTCCCGGCGTTTTGGGAGATTTTGAGTCGGCTCAAACCAATTCCTTCTTTGACGGCATTTTGGGACCTCCACAATATACCCGTCCGGCAGAATTTAGAGGACTGAAGGTGCCCGGGGTACTTCTATCTGGAGATCACCAAAAGATCATAAGCTGGCGAAAAAAAGAAGCTTTGAAAAGAACTTTACATAGAAGGCCGGATTTGATAAATTGGGAACAGCTCACCGATGAGGAGAGACAATGGATCATGGAGATTGAGAGCGATGAGAGGTAGAGTTTTTCAATTTTATTTCCAACTGTTTTAGGATAAATCACGTTATTTTCTGGCGGAGGAAAAAATGGATCCGATTTCTGCGGTTGAGGCTAAATATCTGAAAGATAAAATCCCGGAGTTTGGTTCTGGGGACACGTTAAGAGTACACACTAAGATCATAGAGGGAGACAAGGAGAGAGTTCAGATATTTGAAGGTGTGGTGATTCAACGAAAGGGTAAAGGGACAGGGGAGACCTTTACCTTGAGGAAAGTCTCCAGCGGTGTGGAGGTGGAGCGCATTTTCCCCTTGTATTCGCCTAACATCACCAAGATAAATCGGGTGCGGCAGGGGAAGGTGAGAAGAGCCAAGCTTTTTTATCTTAGGGGATTGAAAGGAAAATCTGCTCGTATTCAGGAAAAAAGAAAAGAAGAAAAGGAAAGTCCAGAATCCTGATGGCTCGAGTAGGATAGGCAATTTGCTTCTTTTGTATCATTTTTAAAGAGTTTTCTATTGGTTGTCGTGTCGAATGGATTTTGGATCACGTTCGACTCCTATCTGTTCATCTTTTAACCTTTCCCCACAAATTTGCCGGCAACTCTTTGTTTTTTCAAAATTGAATCAATCAGAAGATGTGGCTGGCATTAGGTTTTTTCAAAGAGGAACCCCCTTTTATTTCGCATCCATTCCCAAAATCACTGCTGGCATAGTCTTGAAAAATACCTCGAATACCCCCGTAGCATCTACCGCCCTGTAAGTTGGGCTATCCTTTTAGACTCTCCCGCCTGCGAGTGGATCTAATTTTGAGGACACCGGGATTTTATCCCGGTGATTCTGTTCGGGATACAATCCCGAACTCTTCCAAAGGCGAATTTCTTGCTTCTGGCTTGAAGAGAAACAATGCATCAGGTGGTTAAAATTCGGCGCCTAAAGACAGGTAATGTCTGGGCTTGGCAGAGACCCAATCAAAGTCGGTTGCCCACCCCACATCATATCTTAAGACGAAAAATCCCAGATTCGCCCTGGCTCCAAACCCAAACCCGGCTTTTATGTCCTTAAGCCGGGTACCGTCCTTAGAGGTTCCTCCCTTGAATTTCTTGTTCTCATCCCAGGCGGCTCCCATGTCGTAAAACAGGACACCATTGATGTAGCGAAGAGTTAGGGGAAGAGGGAATTTCATGACGAGGTGTTCAACAAAGGGATAGCGCAGTTCAAGGTTGGTTAAGAAAAATCTTGTGCCGCTTATGTCAAAATATCTATAGCCGCGGAGCGGGGTTACTATGTTCCCAAAATAAAGATCATTTATCCCATATATGTTCTCCGAGCCCAAGCTGGATCCTATCCAGTTGGATTGCCCACCCAGAAAGAATCTCTTCTTGTCATCTCCATGTGAGAATCCTCCGGTTAATCGGAAGACGAAATTGTATCTTTTTTTGAAATGAAAGTATCTGCGATAATCCATCACAGCCGCACCATAGGTGACGCTTCGTGAAGTTATATATGGTGCATATTCATAGGAGAGTAAACTACGACTTCCGTTTATCGGCCCGGTATGTCCCCAGATGACCGTATCGTTAATCCAGGAGAGGGAAACCATAAGCACTTTCACGCTCCGGTCATCGAAGGTTGAAGTTAAAGGGTGATGATCGTAGTATTTTCGGTCTACTGAAATCTGGCTGAGGTTCAACTCTGCCCGGGTGAACTTGCTAAAAGGAAAGGAGAAATATGCCAATGCCCCATACACCCGATCGGAGAAAAGCCTATCCAGATCGTCAATATAGTAATATTTGGTATGAAGAATTCCTCCCCCCACATTTATTCTTCGAGCCTGATAGAGGTAGAATATCTGGAAGTTGCTCTGGTCTATGGTGTTAACCACGTCCGTAGCTAAGATAAAGGTGTGATTTCCCAGCATGTCGCTTAAGGCGATAAAGGATTGTCCTTGAAAACCAAAGAAGGTGTCATAGCTTAGCGCTCCTGAAATCAGATCAGGAGTGAACTTAAGCTTATATTTGTGTTCTCTGTATTCGCCGTTGGGAAGTCTGTAGCTTATACTGTCTTCTTTCTCTGTAGCCTTTTCCTCTACCGCCATCGTCTCCGTCAGACTGTCTAACTCACTTTTTCCGGCCTTAAATACATAGGAGCTGAAGTCCAACTTGCTCTCCACAGACTCCTCTGCCCGGGCGGTATCGGTTGCAACAGAGATGGTATCCTTCTCCAATGCCAAAAGATGAGGTGTCTTGGTCAGTGAATCTTCCTTTTCCACCGCCGGCTTGATCTCTTTGATAAGGAATATGTCCCAGCCTCCTTTTTGAAAAGCAGAGAATGCGATTTTGTCGCCATCTTTTGACCAGGTGGGGGAAAAACAGCCAGAGAGGACGTTGGTAATGGGGAAAACTACGGAGCTATCCAAGTCTGCCACGTAAAGATTGTATATTCCGTTTCGATCCGAGACGAAACAGATCTTTTTGCCATCGGGCGACCAGGTGGGAGAAGTATTGTTCCCCTCTCCTGAGGTGATTGGGGTACTTCTCCAAGAATCTAAGTCCAGAAGAAAGAGATTATGATGGCCGTATTTATAATCCGATGAATCTGTGTTCGCCTCCAGAGGTCGATCGGAGCTGAAGGCGATAAATCTGCCGTCCGGAGAGAAGCTGGGATCCTCATCGCCGTAGTAATCGTCGGTGAGATTAATCAGCTTTTGATTGTCGATATGGCACATATAGATATCCTCCTCTCCGTCTTTAACACCCACGAAAGCAATCTTTTTGCCGTCTGGAGACCAGGATGGAGAACGCATGGCATCCAACTGGAAGCGGAGTTTTTTGTAGATGTTCCTATTCCTCACTCGAATCAGGCACAACACGTCCCTTCCCTTGCTTTTTGAAACAAAGGCTAAGCTTTTGCCGTCAGGAGACCAGGAGAGACCGCTGACATAGGAATGGAGAGATTCCAAGTCCCCTGATCTTTCCCCTTTCACCAATCGTTTCAACACCTTCCCATCGATGGAAGAGATGATGTAGATTTCCGTGTAATCGCTTCTGTCGGAAAAGATAGCCAGACGGTCACCTGCCGGTGAGAAGGCCGGTTTTTCATTGATATAGGAGCCATCTTCTGGATGATGGGTTAGCTGTTTGGCAAACTCCTTGGACTCTTTTCTTAAGGCGATCTCCGGCCAGTATTTTTTCCGTTGTACCTTCATCCATTCCTCGGAAAATGTCTTTTGATCCATTCCGATGGCTGATTTCAAAGCTTTGTCCATGGAGAGTTCGCTTTTGCCCTTGTGCAAAATCTCGGAGAGCTTCTCCTCCCCATACGTTTCCACGATATAGCCTATGGCGGATTGCCCTTCCTTGTAAACCAGATAACCTCCGGCAAATTCCAGTGGCGTCAAATATCCGTTAATGGTGGCATCCCTTATCACCATATCTGCCTGAATGTCCCAGCCGCCTCGAGAGGAATATTCCGCATACCCTTCGGCAAACCACAATGGTAACTGAAACAGATACTGTCGGCTGAAAATCGAGCTGGCTATATTTCCGTAGAGCAGATCATACGTCACCGCATGAGTCAACTCATGATGAAGCACGTGCCGAAAATCCTCGTATGAACCGGTGAAAGGAACCACTATCCGGGTCTTGAAAGATTCAGTAAAACCACCCACTCCCTCTCCGATCAAATCAGGAATGACATTGGTCTGCTGAAAATCATTAGGTGAATTATACAGAATCACCGGGATTTTCTTTCTCAAATCGTAGCGAAGTTCCTTTTTTACATTCAGGTAGGCGTCCTCCAAAACGTCGGCGGCGAACTTAGCCAGAGAATATTCCCCTTGGTAATAGTAAATGTCGAAGTTCTCGGTTTGAATGAAATGCCAGTCGAAGGATTTATACTGCACCTTATTCTTTCCGAAATAGGGCTCCTGTGCCATGCCAGCACCGATCAATAGAAAAAGAAACAGGCTGCACAGGATAATCTTTTTGACAAGATATCTCATGATTTGGATCTCCTAATAGTATTCCAGCTGGTTGCAGAGTCTATGTTTAAAAAGAACCACATTCTATCCTTACTGATTTAGACACCAAAAATTTGGTTTTCCTTTTCATGTTTTTTTTCTAACTTCCGTTTTCCCTTCAGGGTGAACCTCTTTCCATTAAAAGTAGAGAGATGGGGAATGAGATTTCGATCGATTTCAAATTCCTCGTTACCAACTTTTTGAATCCTAACATCATCAGATTTGAGCCGCAAGGTGGAACAAGATTAAATTTTATGCTTTTTTCTTTTTGCTTTTCACTCGCCTTATCTTTGCTCCCAGGAAAGCAAGCCTCTCTTCCATGTGATCGTATCCTCTATCTATGTGATACACTCTCAACACTTCTGTGGTTCCCTCCGCCGCCAAACCAGCCAAGGCAAGCCCTGCTCCCCCTCTTATATCCGAAGCCATGACCGAAGCCCCCTTGAGCCGGGGAACGCCGTTTATGGTGGCTCTATCTCCGGAAATTTTTATATCTGCTCCCAATCGGCAAAGCTCCATCACATGGGCGAATCTCTCTTCAAATATCGTCTCCCTTATCTGACTGGTCCCATCGGCAATACAGGTTAGTGCCATAATGGAGGCCTGCACATCAGTGGGAAATCCCGGATGAGGATAGGTGGTTACCGAGATCGGCTTAAGCATTTTGGGACCCTTCAGGGTGATTCTTTTTTCATCTTCGGATATCTCTGCACCCATCTCTTTTAACTTATGAGTTACCATTCTCACATGTTCTGGTATCACATTTTTTAGCTCCACATCTCCTCGGGTAACACATGCCGCCATAAGAAAGGTGGCGGCGTCTAACCTATCCGGGATGGGCGTGTGTTTTGTGGCTTTTAGCCTTTTTACCCCTTCCACGTAAATGGTGGAACTTCCTGCTCCTTTGATTTTGGCTCCCATCCGATTCAAAAACCTGGCTAAATCCACCACCTCCGGATCGCAGGCGGCATTTACAATGGTGGTTTTCCCTTCCACTAAACATGCTGTCATCAAAATGTTTTCAGTTCCGGTATGAGTGGGACGATCAAAGCAGATGAGATTGCCAGATAGCCGTTCTCCGTGGGCAATGACATAACCGTGTTCCTCCTTGATTTTTGCTCCCAGCCGGGCAAAGCCAGAAAGATGCAGGTTCACCGGTCTTGGACCCAGAACGCATCCGCCGGGGAGAGAGACCTTTGCCTTTCTGAACCGGGTCAGAAGAGGTCCCATCACCAAAAAAGAGGCTCGCATCTTACTGACCAGTTCATAAGGCGCCTCAAAACTTTTCAGATGCTCGGCATTTATCACCACCCGTCTTCTGGAAGGTGATCCAGTCAAGTTATCGTCACCGCATATTTGCACTTTAGCTCCCAGTTTCTCCAGCACCTGGAGCATGATCTTCACGTCCGCCAGATCGGGCACATCTTCAATCTTGGTTTCGCCCTTTTCCACCAGCAGGGAAGCGGCTAAAATGGGGAGGACCGCATTTTTGGAAGCTTGAATTCCTACGGTACCAGAAAGCCTTATTCCACCCTCGATCACGAACTTATCCATGACTCTTCACCTGAAGTAGTTCCCACATAATTAAAAACGTCAGCCTTTATAATTCATTGGTGCAAAAATCTTCAATTCCTAAATTATGTAACCTGATTTGCAAAGTCAAGCAATTCCACGAGTAAGTTTGCGTCCACTGAGGCGGTATAGTTTGTTTTTTCCAAAATCTATTCCAAGCTGGCGGATTTCGTTTCAACGCGTAGGCAAGCCTTCACGGCTTGTCGTCAACCCATAAAGGCTTGGCTACACAATCAAATAATGTCTTGAAAATTAATGAGTTACCAACTCTTACAACCAGAAAACAAAATAAATCAATCAAAAAATTCAAACTTTTTGGTTACTTGGTTTCTTAACCCCACGGTATAAGCCGCATGCTTCTACCCTCCCAATATTCATAACTTTGAATGCATCTCACAAGTAAATTCCTTTCATCAATGCTGAGAGATAGAACATTTTTCATTTCTGGTATTGATCACCTGTTGCCACACCTTGTAGTGTTGTAATTCTGTGATTGAAAAAGAGTTACACGATACCAGAACTTAAAGTTAGGTTCTGGTATCTCCCCATTCAATTACTTTTTGAACCAGCTAAAAGGTTTTCACTTTTTTCCGACCCAAGCACAAGATATTCCGGGAGGCGATTTTATAAATTTCTTTAAAAAACTTCCGATATTCATAATAACCCGTAGTGTCGAACTAAACGTCAGATGAATTTCCCAAAGGTCGTTGAAACATGAAGAGGAAGGCCAAGTCTAAACTCAAGCACTTTGCCCTATCTGTAGCTGTTGCCCTGATTGTAGGCATATTCTTGCGCACTTATGTGGTGCAGGCATATCGCATCCCTTCTCGCTCCATGGAAGATACTCTTTTGAAGGGGGATTTTCTGTTGGTTAATAAGCTGATCAACCGCTTCTATGAACTTAAGGTGGGGGACATTATTGTTTTTGAGTATCCCTTGAATCCCAGTAAAGATTTCATTAAAAGGATAATTGCCACTGAAGGTCAAACCGTGCAGATAATGAACAAGAAGCTATACATAGACGGGCAACTGGCAGAGGGTTGGTTTCCCTCCAAGCATACTGATTATCAGATATTTCCTGCGGCATATTCCAATCGGGACAACCTCGGTCCATTCGTGGTTCCCGCAGGTCAATACTTCGTCTTAGGGGACAATCGGGA
>Ga0111202_135_pt1 | contig 30705 bp, 29 predicted proteins | sample DeeMarSWOR324_28_FD_80372 | JGI IMG/M metagenome (GOLD analysis project Ga0111202, IMG submission 80372) | candidate division Zixibacteria bacterium SM23_73_3 | reverse complement strand
TCACGCTTGGGTTGGATTTCTCCTCAGACCACCTTGAAGCCGGAAAAGAATCCTTCTATGTTACCTCACAGACCGGCTCAAGTTTGTCCTGGAATCCAAGTTCAGCTACTCTTGGTCTATGTTAAAACTGAGCTACGGAAAAGCCTTCAGAGCCCCAACCTTCAACGATCTCTACTGGCCGGATGGGGGGAATAAGGATTTGAAGCCGGAAAAGGGGGGAAGTCTTGGAGCGGGCCTGCTCTTTACCGGCAGGAAAATCTCTTCTCAAGTCTTTGTATTTCATCGTAAGGTGAAAAACCTGATCTCCTGGCAACCACTGGGTGAAAACGGATTATGGCAACCTTTCAATCTGGACCGCTCTACCTCCTCGGGGGTGGAATTGGAACTGGATTACAGGATTTCTGAGAGTCTCGATTGTGATGTGAATTACTCCTACAACAAAGGAGAGGAGATAAAAAACGAACTGGTCTATTATGATTTCTTATCCGGGGAAAAAAGATTCGAAGAGTTGAAGAAAAGATTCGAAGAGTTGAAGAGAAAAGCACGTTTTATGCCCGAGAATATCTTCAATCTCAACTTGAACCTGAAACCTCTCCCCTCCTTTTCTGTCCAGCTTGCATTTAATTTCCGCAGCGAAAAGTTGAACTATTATCCGGATTATTCATATTATCCGGAAATAAGATATGTGACCAAGAAGATCAAATCCTGTGCCAATCTTGACATCAGTTTCAATCAAACGATCAAAAACCTGACCTTCTTTTTGAAAGTAAACAACCTCTTTGAGGACAAGACCCCCACCCAGTTTGGAAACTCGATGTCGGATTTGGATTACCCCAATCCTGGCAGAAGAATCTTTGCCGGAATAAGGCTGGAGGTGTCAGATTAAGTCTCAACTAATACAATATCAGTGAGCGCTATCTTCAGCTCTCAAGTCCTGGTATACAGCTACTACACGGACGCCATCTCCCGGTTCAACTCAGCGGGGTATTCATCCACTTTAATCTTGTCGGAAGCGGCCCGATATCGGCTGCGATATACACCCGCACTTCTGAGATTCTGCTTTTAGACGGGATCATATTGATGATGCTTTTGGCATTGAGGGGAATACTACTTTTGAAAAAGAGGGGATAAGCCCTTGAAAAAAGGAGACATTCAACGCTTCTTACAGGATTTCTATCTGCCCACTCCCAATGATCAATGGTGTACAGCTAAAAGTTACAACCCTTCCGCTCTTGGTCTCCTTCACAGCATCAATGTTTCGTATCATGATAATGCCGTTGAGCGTCCCTTTACTGAGGGAAAGGGAGGCTGTCATTGAGTATTGATCTCCAACGAACACCTTCTTGTTCGACCGTAAGGAGGGTCTGTGTTACCGGTTTCTCAGTATACTCATCTGGATCGGCCACCTTTCCGTGAAGCCTACCATGGAAAGAAGCCAGGTGTCCGCTCAGTTGTGCTTGGGCTGGTTGATCTAGATGCATGAGTTCATCAAGGACGTAAGCTTCTCGGGAAGCCAGAATTGCCCGAACCATGATTTGGCACCGCATGTCATAAAGAAAGAAGGATGGGGGCATGTCGTCCATTCCGACCGGATACAAGGGATCTCTCGGGTGTCCTTTTGCATCTTTGAATATGTCTGGATGAATCTTCCCCGTTTCTATCTGTTGAACAAGCTTCTCGACAGTTGGATTCCAGTAGGTAGTTGGCTCCAAAGAACAGTCAAATCCCTGCCGGTCGCGGAGAACCTTTTCCTCCTGGAACTGACCACGAAGCTGATGGTAGGCTCGTTTTCGTTCCTCTGAGGAGAGCTGACTATACAGCTGCCGAATGCGTTCCGCATTCTTGTAATCAACCATGAAGAACGCTGTTCTAGCTCTTGCTATTCGTTGCGAAAGTTCGCGACACTGCTGCTCCCAATTTAGCTTATACTGAGTAACCTCTTGAGACTTCAGTCTTGCAGTCAAGCCCCGTGGTGCTGTTGCTTTGTCATGGTGGTCAAGACAAAGGACAGCAAGATTCTCTTCCCTGTTGTCTGAGTTATCTCCGTTGATATGATGAATTTGAACATCGCTTCTCCTGCAGACACAACAGGAATGTCTGTTGGCAATCAGAATCCGTGATCTCGTTGGCTGAGGAATCTTTTTCTTAGTGCTCATGGCTTGTTTTCTGTCCGTCTAAAGTTAAACTCTTTATTACATTGACGCCCCAAATTTGGATCTTTTCCGCTTCCCCCCTTATTCAGACTTTTCCTACGCCCAGACTATTGTTTCATTTATCTTAAGAAATGTTTTAACCAAAAGCAACAGCTTTTTTCGCCTACAAATACAAATCAGTTGAACTCCCGCGTTCCCCTCTCCATGAAATGGAGAGGTGGAGATAGGGGGTGAGGTAGAAGGGAGCTACAATTTTGCTTTTTAGGTCTGAGTTCACCCTTTCTGACCAGGAAAAAAACTTGACAAGGGGGCTGTGTGTCATTATTTTCAACGACCGATAGTTAGAAAAATCTATACCCAAAGGAAGGTGGACGAATGAAGAGAAATGCTAAGAGCTGTATATTCTTGTCCTTAACCCTGACATTAGGTTTTCTGTTTGCTTCAGGTGGTTTTGCCCAGACAGTAGAAGAATGCCTGATCTGTCATGGAGATAAAAGTCTTACCAAGGAGGACTCAACCGGGAAGGAGATCTCGCTTTTTGTGGATGAGTCGGTTTTCGCCAAGTCGGTTCACCAGATGTTGAACTGTGTGGGTTGTCACGTGGGCGTGGGGGCTGACATGCACGAGACTACACCGGGTCTGGTGAATTGCGGTGTGTGCCACGCAGAAGCCACAGAACTTTACCAGACAGGATATCACGGACAGAAAAGACTTGAGGGAGTGACGGATGCTCCTACATGTGGGGACTGCCACAGCTACCATAGTATTCGATCGGCGGATGATCCAGAAGCTGAGATCTATCGGGGCAATCAACCCAAGATGTGTGGCAAATGCCATGGTTCATTCAGGAAGTATTTGCAGAGCGTTCACGGTTTGGAACTTGCTGAGGGTAATCTGGGAATGCCTGTCTGCTCCGACTGCCACAGAACCCACGACTTAAAGCCCGCTTTCGATCCAGCTTCACTTTCTCACCGGAGCAACATCGCCTCCACCTGCACGCAGTGTCATCCCGGAGTAGAGGAGGAGTATAGCGAGGACGTTCACGGAATGGCAGTGAAGAAGGGTGATCCCGATGCTCCGGTCTGCACCGATTGTCATACGGCTCATGCCATTAAACCTTCGTCAGACGAAACCTCTTCCACTTTTTGCGCAAATCTTTCCAAATATACCTGTACCTATTGCCATTCCCGGGAGAGGTTGTATGAGAAGTATGGATACGTCAGCCGGAAAGCTACCCCATATATTGACATGTATCACGGCGTGGGAGTCAGGTCGGGAGATACCTCCACCGCCAGTTGCGTGAGCTGTCATACCAGCCACAATATAAGACCAGAAGATGACCCGCTTTCATCTGTGAACAAGGAAAATCTGCCTCAAACGTGCGGCCAATGTCACGAGGGGGCGGGACCAAAGTACGCCATGGGCTCAATACATATAGACCCTACCAGCAAGAAGGACCCTGGAGTTTTCTGGGTAAGAAAAATCTATCTTCTCCTCATTGTGTTGACCATAGGGGGGATGCTTGCCCACAACGGCGTCATCATGATAAGGTATGCCAGAGAACGTTACCGGGAAGCGAAAAGCGGACGGGTGATTAGGTGGAAAACCGAGGAGATTGTGTGGCACTTTCTGCTTTTCCTCTCCTTCACCACCCTGGTTATAACCGGCTTTGCCTTCAGATTCCCTGATTCCTGGTGGTCGTCCTGGATGACCCATTCTCCCACCGCCTTCGCGGCACGTGGGGTGGCTCATCGGGTAGCTGGCGTTTTGTTCATAGGGCTTTTCGCATTCTCGTTCTTCCGTTCCGGATTCACCAAACGTGGTCGGCAACAGATAATAGCCAAATTCCCTGTGCTCTCAGATACACGGAACGTAACCCAAAATATTCTCCACAGTTTTGGCTTGTCTTCTAAACCTCCTGAATTTGACCGATACGACTATACTGAGAAGGCAGAATACTGGGCACTCATGTGGGGTGGATTCGTGATGATCGTAACCGGGTTTCCCTTGTGGTTCGAGACCTTCTTTTTAGGATTCATCCCCAAGTGGTTGCTGGACGTGGCTAAAGCAATTCACTACTACGAAGCCTGGCTGGCCACTCTGGCCATCCTGGTATGGCATTTCTTCTACATGTTCATACATCCGGAAAACTATCCTATCAATTTCACGGTTCTCACTGGTACAATGACCGAAGAAGAATACATGGAGAAACATCCCATAGATTACGAGAAAATGATCGCCCGGGGAGAGCTAATTGGTGAGGAGCCGGAGGAATTGCCAGGTGAGATGGAAGAATCCAGCTGAGATTGACCAACAGGAATCAATAGAGATTTATCTCCGCCAGGTCTTAAAACCTGGCGGATTTTTTGTCATCTCAGATGTGGGTGATACGGGGGGATGTTTCTAACCTACTTTTTGCGAGAGGATGAAATTTTCTTTATCACCGCCTCGGTTAGAGCGGCACGATAGTGAAGCCCACCTGAATCCTGCGTCAGAAGCTTTTCCTTTAACTCCGCAAGCTCCTCCAGGCTCATAAGGTTGACTTTCTTGATTTCTCGTGTATCGACAGGTTGCAGATCGCCGGAAAGATATTTAGCCGTGAATACATGACTGTTCCATTCTACGCTATCTTGACCACATTCAAAAACTACATCAATTCTCAAAACATATTTTACCAGCTCAATTTCAGCACCAGTCTCCTCATATGCTTCTCTCTTGGCAGAAAGCTCCACATCTTCGCCCGGCTTGATACCACCGCTGGGTGCACGGTAAAGTCCTTCCGGATACCAGGGCTTTGCTATCACTATAACCTTATCGTCTTTGAAAATAAAAAGGGTGACATCCGAATTCCGTCCATCCCTCATGCTTCGTCTGAGCATGTCAAATTCCGTCGGGTTCATGGGAAAGGACATGGTTAATTCACGAGGCGTACCATATTTTTTTTCGATGGCTTCAAACATCGTGTTAATCAAAAAAGATATATTTTTACTTCTCCCCCTGTATCCCCTTCAGAGTGAACCCCTCTCCATGAGATGGAGAGGGGGAGATAGGGGGTGAGGTTATCGGACTATTAACCCACATTACTGGTAGTTACTAAACAGCGGCCGACCTTAATAAAAAAGAGAACCGCACCGCTACTTCTCAATAGGAACCATGCACAGGAAAACTAAAATCCCCCTGGATGTGTTTTTGAATTGATGATTTTCCTCACCCGGAACAAACACAGCATCCCCTTGTTTAAGAGGAGAAGTTTTGTTTTCGGTGATCAACTCTCCTTCCCCCTTCAGGATAAACACTTCGTGTTCCCATTTGTGCTTATGATAGGGAGTATATCCATCTGGCTCCACCTCAAACAGCCGCATGGCAAAATGGGGAGCGCCATCTTTCTCTGAAATCAACCATCTGATGGTAACCCCTCTTGCACCTGGATCGCCAACTTCTTCTGCTTCTACGTTCGTAAAGTTTGCTATTTTCATGCTTCCTCCTGCTGTATGACGAGAACCTATAACCTGAAGGCTATACCTCACTCCCTGTGTCCCCTGCAGGGTGAACCACTCTCCATTTTATGGAGAGGGGATAGGGGGAGAGGTCCCCAAAATATCAACAATACAATAATGTTCCTGTGATTATTTCTTTTTTCTTTTTAAATCAAACCCTTCTTCCTGTGGACTTGTCGAAAAGATGGTGTTTTTCCTTGCGGGCAACAAGCCACACTGGTTTATCCTCTGGAATCTTCTCTTCTGGTTTGAGCCTGACAGAAATCAAAAGATCAGATATGTCCACATACAGATAATTATCCGAACCTAAGGTTTCGGTAACACTGCTTCTTCCAACGATGCCGTCTTTTGTTTCGGCCAGAGAGATGGAGAGATCTTCCGGTCGAATTCCCACCATTGCGTTTTTGTCCTCAACTTGCGGCACTCTTTCACCGGAGACAAAATTCATGGGCGGACTTCCGATAAAGCCGGCACAGAAAATATCGGCTGGCTTTTGGTATATTTCCTCAGGTGTGCCCACCTGCAAAATCTTCCCATCTTTCATCACCGCCAACCTATCACTTAAGGTCATAGCCTCAGCTTGATCATGGGTAACGTAGATTATAGTGGTTTTGATCTTCTTATGTAATCTTTTTAGCTCGGTGCGCATGCGTAATCTCAGCTTGGCGTCCAGATTTGAGAGCGGTTCATCCAGAAGCAAAACCTTGGGTTCCAAAACCAATGCTCTACCCAAAGCCACCCTTTGCCTTTGCCCACCGGAAAGTTCCTTGGGGAGTCTTTTTTCAAAACCGGAAAGACCTAAAAGCTCAATCGCCCACTTCACCTTTTCTGACTTGTGCTTTAAACTTTTTTTTCTGATCTTTAGCCCGAAGGCAAGGTTGGATTCCACGCTCATGTGAGGAAACAGGGCATAGCTTTGAAACACCATGGAGATGTGGCGCTTCTGTGGCGGAAGAGGATTGACCCGTTGTCCATCAATCAAAATGTCTCCAGCAGTAGGATTCTCCAGCCCTGCAACTGCTCTCAAGGTGGTAGACTTGCCGCATCCGGAAGGTCCCACCAGGGTCAAAAATTCCCCGTCCTCTATATCGAGGCTGATATTGTCGACTGCAACCACATCTTTGAATCTTTTGGTCAAATTCTTAAGCTTTACCTCTGCCACAGAATACCTCTTTTTTGAACTTCTTTACCTCTCCCCCTGTTTCCCCCTCTCCATAAAATGGAGAGGGGGAACAAAGGGGGTGAGGTCTTCGAATAATACTACTTCATTTCACTGCTCCGGCGGTCAATCCTTCTCTCATATATCTTTGCACCAGAAAGGTGAAGATGATCACCGGTACACATATCAAGAGCGAAATGGCAGATATGAAGTTTTTCTGCGGTGACCAGCTCAAAATCCGCAAAAGATACACCGGCAATGTAGTCTCCGTTCCCTGAAATGTCAAAAAGTAAGCAAAGATAAATTCGTTCCAGGAGAGGAAAAAGGTGTAGATGGCCGCCGCTCCCAGACCGGGCAATGCCAGAGGGGTAAGTATTTTGAAAAAAGTGCGTGATTTAGCCGCTCCTAAGACAAATGCCTGTTCTTCCAAATCCCTGGGGATGGACTCAAACACCCCTTTGGCAATATAGACCGTATAAGGCAAAGCTAAAAGAGTGTGAGCTAAACCCACCAGAACCACAGGCGGCAAAAGAGAGAAAGGTCGGGAAAGCAAAAGCTCAGCCACCGGGATTACTGCTGAGATGTCGGGAAAGAGTCTCACCGACAAAAGAAAGAAAAGCAGAATCGCCACCCCAGGGATTCTGAATCGAGCCAAGGCGTAAGCTGTGGGAGCGCCCAAAAGAAGAGAAAAAGCCACGGCAAAAAGCCCCACCCACAGGCTGGTCAGACCCGCTTTCATAAAATCGCTTCTTGACCACAACACGCCGAACATTTCCAAGGTGGGCTTGAAAGGGAAAAACGGCTCCGGATACTCTCCGCCGGTTACGATGCTTTCCCGATCCGAGATACTGTATTTGGTCATCATGAACAGGGGAAAGATTATGAAAAACAAAATCACTCCAATTAGAACGAACTTCAAAATTTTCACCGTAAGATAGAACCTTTCATCTCATTCCCTTCTCCACCTACATGCGGAGAGGGATTCAGAGTTGTGTCAGGACCTAGTCCTCACACCAGCCAAGCGTCAGGAGAAACTCCTGACGCAACGAAAATCCCCTCCTCTGCCCGCACGCGGAGAGGGGTTTAAGGAATGTGAAAGTTTATGTTTTTTCATTTCGCGCGTAGGCAAGCCTTTACGGCTTGTCAGCCCCGCCCTTGGCGGGACTACGCCAACAGATAACTTTCCAAAAGTCCAATCAAACTCTTACCAAATACTTTCTCACCATTTTGGTTATAGTGGTAAAGATCAGCGTGGTTAAAGCAATCAAGATCACCAGTCCCAGAGCCACCGATGCCGCCAGGGCAGGATTCTGTTCCACATGATAAAGTCTTTCGATCAGCACACCTAAAAGCGGATATGCGGGAGCCAAAACGAAAGGAAATACAAACTCCTTCCAGTTTTCTATGGAGCGCAGAATCAGTATGGTCAAGATGGCGGGAGTCAAAAGCGGCAGGGTCAGATATTTGAATTGCTGCCAGCTTCTTGCCCCCATGGTTTTGGCGGCCTCATATTGCTCCAACTCGATTGAGTGAAGTCCCGCCAGGAGAATCAACATGGATATGGGCATATCCCTCCAGGTCTTGCCCAAAATTGCCAAACCCAATGATAAAAATTCCGAACCACTCCAGTTGACCGGAAGGCTGACTATTTGTGGGAAAAAAGCATGCCGCCCCAAAAGAAGATCATTTATGGGTCCAAGGGGATATGAAAAAAGCAAATCTATGATTATGGCAGTAACCAGAGCCGGTATGGCGATGGGGATCATAAATAAGCTTCTTACCATCCCCACACCTTTGAAGCTTTGTTGAATCAATAGTGCCAGCAACAAGCCCACCACCAGTTGAAGGGGAGTGCCAACTCCCATAAACCAAAAACTTCTCCACAGGGCGGCTTTGAATTCATCGACGGATAAGAGGTGAAGTAAGGGGACATTGCCTGAAAAGGAAAACTTCAAAAGAAAGACTACAATTATGACAAAAAAACTGAAAAGATACAAAAAAGCCGGGATGAAAAAACCGATGGTGAAAAGATTACTCTTCAGCTTCAAAAGAAGAGAGGATGGCTTGATTGATCCGGACATAATCTTTTAGACTTCGGGAGATTTCTTCTCTTTTAACCACTTTTCTTTTTACAGATATGTCATACCAGGCGTCCAGATAATTTTTCCCGATCTGAGGCCATTCTTTCAATCGAGGAAATTCTTTTGTGCCGTTTTCAAATTGAAGTCTGGTTGTTTTGAAGATCTGTTGTTTCCACTCCTCATCGAATGCCTGAGCTAAATCGCCCAGCACATCGTTTCGAACAGGAAACATGCCGAATCTGGAACATTCCTCAATCTGATTCTCTTTTGAGGTTATGAATCTGGCTAACTCATAGGAGAGTTCTGGATCAGGTGAGGTTACCGGGATGCCCCACCACCAACCGTAAAGATTGGAAAAATGTCCCCCTTTTCTTTGAACTTTCCCATCTTCTGCCAACTCTAATGAAACTCCCCGGGGCATTATGGAGACACCCAGATCGGAGGGATCGGAGAGATAACCGGTCATGGTGGGATCGGATCCACCGTGCACAAAGAAAAGGTCGATCTGATGAAGAAAGCATAAGAAGACCTCTCCGGTGGAGATGGCTCTCCAGATGTCTCCTCCCGACCAAGCCTGCTCCCACATCCCCGAATGATAAAGCTGGTTTTTGATGAAAAATGATTCCCACAAAAAGAGATCCTTGACCGGGCCGGTACCCATGGATAGAATATCTTCTTTATCTCCTCCCAGTTGAAAGATACGAGTCACCAGTTCATTAACTGTGCCGGCGTATCTTTTTCCCCGATGAGCCACCCGGGGCATGGTGATGCCATGATAAGGATTATTTGCCCAGAAGAAGGAGAGGACCAAAAGATCGTAATAATCCCATTCCTTGGGATCTTCTTCCAGCCGGTATCCGGCAGGTAGCCCATACTGGTTCACCTCTTGCAGTCTGGCGTTGATTTTAGCCCGATCCTTTTCCCAATTATTCAGGGCATCCTTCACTTTGGATTTCAAAAAGAACAACAGATAAGTTTCCAATTTGCGCGGGACATAGTAAACCCTATCGTCTATAGTTCCCACTTTCACAGCCTCTGGCAGATATTCATCTAAGTCTTTTTCCAGTTGAAGAGAGTCTTCAATTTCATCCAGTGGAATCAGATAGTTTTCCTTTGCCAGGGGATATACCATCTCCAGGGCAGTTTTGACCAGCCCGATCCTTTTCTCCCCACTTTTTCTTTCCAGCTCTATCATCTGCCTCACATCTTCCACCTGATCGAAGGTAACCACATTTATCTTAACCTGGTTTTCCTTCTCAAACTGTTTCATCTTCTCCCGGAACCACAGATCCTGAATGTCCATCATCCGGATCAGAACCGTGATTTCTGGCTTCTCCACTCTCTTTTGACAGGTGAAAGACGAAAGAAGAACTGCTAAAAGGAGTATACAAGACTTTTTGAGCATTTTGATCTCCTTAAAAAAGCTTCTTTATAAAAGCCCTAATTTTATTTGAGATGTTTCATGCTTATTTACCCAATTTTTCTGCTTCCCGGTTTTATCAGAGGTTCACCCCTCTTACACATGGGACATTCCTCTGGTCGGTAGTTGGTGACCTCAGTTGTAGCCAGAGCCTTCAAAGGATAGTCAAACTTCACCTTACCTCCGCTTCGATCCAGGAGGAGTCCAATGCCCCCTATTTTCCCCTCATGTTTTTTTACCAACTGGATTACCTCTTTGATTGATCCGCCGGTGGTTAGAATATCATCCACAATCAAAGTTCTCTCCCCTTTTTTGATGTCAAACCCTCTTTTGAAAATCCGACCCTCATCCCCCGGTTCTGCAAAAATGGATCTGACCTTAAGATTTTTGGCTACCTCGTAAGCGATGATGATTCCACCGGTGGTGGGACCAACCACAATCTCCACATTGTCATCTCTAAAAAGGGAAGCTAATTTGCGACATAAGATCTCAACGTATTCAGGATGTTGAAGCACCTGAAACTTTTCAAAATAGATATCTGAATGAAGTCCGGAGCTCAAAAGGAAATGTCCTTTCAAAAGCGCTCCTGCCTTTTTGAAAATCTCAAATATTTCGCTCTGGTCCACAGTACCCACAGAATTTGACATAAAAGCTCCTTTATCAATGAACGCTTATGGTATTTTATGAATGCTTGATCTTGGGCGGGATAAATTCCCGCCTCCATAACTAATAATAAACTTTTAGGGATTGAGCAAGTATTTTTTCCGCTAAAGAATCTTTTGGAAGCAGTTTAGTTCGCTAAGAATGATTGGATGATTCAAGTTCCGATCTCTGTAAAGCTGAGAAGATTTTGCAGGGACAACCCTCGTGGCTGTCCCTGATTTCTTATTAAGAATCTTAACCACCAAAGGGGCAAGAACTACATTTGACCGAGTTCAGACCAGAACTTAACTTAAGTTAGGTTCTGTTTTTTTTAAATTCATTTACTCTCGCCCACCAAAATTGCGAAAGCTATGGCGAATTCTCTGGTATGGGAGATGCTTATAAGAATCTTCTTTTTTCCAATTCGCTGAGTAATCTTTTCTCCTAACCTCATCTCCGGTTTTCCTTTCTGATCATTTGCTATCTCCACATCTGTCCATCTTATTCCCCCCGAAAGACCGGTGCCAATTGCTTTCAAGGCCGCCTCCTTGGCGGCAAAGCGAGCGGCAAGGGATTGTTCCGGATGAGCTTTTCTTTTGCAATAACTTCTTTCCTGGGAGGTGAAGATTCGGCGAAGAAACCGCTCCCCCCATCTGTCCAAAGCTTTCTTGATCCTGCCCACCTCCACCATATCCACACCTAAGCCTACAAGCATATTAAAAATCCCCGGTTTCAGATTAATGGGCAAAGTTCCTGCCACTTACCCCATAATGGGAAATTTCACCCAATTATTTTCTGCTGAGGTTTAAAAAAACCTTGCTTTCTGTAACTTTCGGTTATATTATACAATAAGGAAAGGGTGCATTTGAAAGACCTTTAACAATCGACTGATGAAGGTTGCCCCCTGAAGTTGAGCGTACGCCGTGACCCCCGCCAAAAGCGGGGCTAGCGAAAGCGAAATACGGAAGGTGACTGTAAAAAACCTTTATTGGTGAGTGCAGAGAGAGTCCTTTCAAATCAAAACCCTTTCCATAGAACCCCCGCCGCAAACGGGGGTTCTTGCATTAGAACTTCTCAGATTAGACCAGTTTTTTTGCCACCTGTTTATACAGGTCATAGAATCCAATTCCATCCAAAGGCTTGCTGATGCGGGCGGTCAACTCTCTTATGTCAACAACTCGATCACCTGGGGTGGGATGAGGGACTCTCTTTACAAAAAAGTCTATCCACTTTACCAATGCCAACGGCATTTTCTGGTTAAACATCTCTTTTGGAACATCTAAAACGGAGACTCTCCCATCGTTGTCCACATAGAAACTTGAGATCTGAGGGAATTCTTTGATCACGTCCTCCTTGGTTTTGCGCAGATTCTTGGTGACCCAAAAGATGCCCTTATCTTTGACATAGCCTTGTGCCACCAGGTTTATCGCCTCAATTAACAAATTCAGATTGGCTTTGTCAATTACAAAAGTTGACTCACTGATCTTCTCTGGTAGGGGAACCTCTTTCTCCAGTTTTCTTTCTATGGACTGAAGGGCGGATTTTAACACCAATCTCAGAAGTGAAAACTCCAGATTGGATCTCCCGAAGATCAATACCACGCTTTTCTCCAGGTTGTATACCAAACCGACACCATTCTCGAATTTTAGATTCAGCCGGCTGTGTGGGGGCAGTCTCTCAGAAAGTTTTAAAAGTTTCCTTCCCACCTCTTTAATTGATCTGGCGGTGAAGCTTGCCGGGAGCAGATGATAGGAGTTCAAGGACTCTTTTGCCAAAACCATCGCTCCGGTTACACCGGGCACTGATCTTATGTCGCCTAAAATCTTCTCCATGTCGTCCTTTGCTCAAATGACTGATTTAATTCTTTTGACCAGGTTTTTAAAGTCGACCTTCGGGTCAAGCTTAACTGCCAAGAAGTGTGTCCGCAGGGGCAAAAAGATCACTGAACTTCTGCGTGAGTCCAGAACGCCACCCACAAAGTTCTCCAATCTGGCAACCGAAGGTAAAGAGAAGGCGATATCTTTGATTCGCCGCACCAGATCTTTAGCATCTTTTTTCTCTGGTTCTGAAATTTGGTGAGTTAACATCTGTCCGTCTTGCGACACAAAAATCCACCCGAAAACTCCCTCGATCTTGGCGAGTTCGTCTTTGACCTTCTGAAATTCATCCTTCACTGTGGTAGACATCTCTTGTCTTTCCCATTCCGGTGAGGCGAGTTTTTCTCTTCCCTCTTTTATCTTCCCAAGGACCTGCTGATGTTGCTTTTTCAAAAATTTCTCAGCCTCTTCTCTGTCTTCCTCTGTTTGAGGCAGTCTTTCCCAGATATTTTCCACCTTTTCCACCACCTGCCCATTTAAGGATATGGTGGTGGTCACTCTGGGTTTGGGTCTTTGAGCAAACTCGGTCTGCACGCAGAATTTGGCATCTTTAAAGCTGGCTTCACTTGACAGTCCGCCAGGTATTATCATCTTATCTCTCCTCAATCTGAAAAATGGTTTTTTTATGATCCAATCCTTATTTTGCCTTCTCCTCTTCACACCTCCCCTCCCTTCAATGCAGAAATTCTCCCTAAAAAAATTGCCGGTGGGGCTATAAACAAAATAATCATCCTGAAACATTTTATCTTGCCGTATCTGGCGCAGATTACCCCTTTTCCCATCCCTCTACTGTCTATTATCGTTCGTTTCCGGGCAGAAATTTATCTTTTCCCAAAAAAAGCAGTATCAGCATCTTCTGTGGGGAAAATCGGGGTTTATACACAGGTAGTGCCAAGAATTTTTTAAAAAGATCGTTTTTTGATGTAAGGGCAATTGCCCCATTTGGGTATTAATCTTTTGATTAAGGCATAAATCGCCGGCAGGCATCTTTTCTCGTGTGAGAATAGGTCAAAAGTCCGAACCCTCTTCGGATTTTTCTGTTAAATGATTGACTTCTTTTGCCAAATTATTTACATTTTACAAAGGGAAACCATTCAAACCGGAGGTGAATTATGTCAGAAGAACCAGAAGAAGGGCAAAAAGAAGAAGAGGAAAAGAGAAGGGAGGAGGAACAGAAAAAAGAGACTGAACGCCCGGGTAAGGTAAAGCATGAACGCCTCAAACAGGAACGGGCTCAGGAGGCGCGACATAAGGAGAAATTTAAGGATTTCAAAAAGAGCATGACCCAAAAGGGTAAACACCTTTTCGATCGAAAAAGAAAAGATAAATTCATAGGAGGAACCAAAGGGAGAAGAGGGGGATGAAAGGTTTAAGGTTTAAGGTTTAAGGTTTAAAGACCAAGATTGAATTCAAAGAATCAAGTTTGAAAACCATTTGGGAAAGCGCCAAGGCAGGAAGGTTCATGTCACGGTATGAGTAAACCTGACAAGAAAATATTAGAACGGATAAAAAACTTAAGGGAGCAGATCAACTACCATAATTACCGTTACTACGTTCTGGACAGCCCGGAGATCTCAGATGCCGAGTACGACCGATTGTTCGACCAGCTGGTCGAATTGGAGAAAAAATATCCGGAGCTTGTCACCCCGGATTCTCCCACCCAGAGAGTAGGAGCTGCGCCGCTGGATGAATTTAAAACGGTCCGGCACAGCCTTCCCATGCTGAGCCTGAACAAAGCCACCTCGGAGGCTGAATTTCTGGATTTTCATCGAAGGGTGTTGGAGCTATCGGAAGCCCAGGAGAAAAAAATCAAATACACCGTGGAGCCAAAGTTCGATGGCTTGGCGGTGGAGCTGGTGTATCGGAAAGGGACCTTCACCATAGGATCAACCAGAGGTGATGGGGTGGTAGGCGAGGATGTAACCCTGAATTTAAAAACCATAAAGAGCATCCCCCTCAGACTTCTGGGAAAAAATCTGCCTGACTTAATTGAAGTCAGGGGGGAGGTCATAATGAATAAGAACGACTTCGAGAGATTGAACAAACAAAGGGAGAAGTCAGGTGAGCCTCTTTTTGCCAATCCTCGAAATGCCGCCGCCGGTTCAGTCCGACAGCTCGATTCCAAGATCACTAGCACCAGGCCCCTTAATATGTTTGCCTACGGAACAGGAAGGGTGGAGGGGAAAAGACTGTCAAATCACTGGGATGGCATCCAATTCTTGAAGAAGCTCGGTTTCAAGGTAAGTCAGCATGTGGAACTTTGCGAGAACGTGAATCAGGTGGAAAGCTACTATGATAAATTACTGAGCATAAGAAATAACCTCCCTTATGAGATAGATGGGATGGTTATAAAGGTTAACGAATTTGAGCTTCAGGAGAGGTTGGGTGAGCTTTCTCGCAGCCCCCGCTGGGCAGTGGCATGGAAATTCCCACCACAGCAGGAGAACACCAGGGTGAAGGAGATAATCGTCAGCGTAGGAAGAACCGGAGCCTTAACTCCTGTGGCCATCCTGGAGCCGGTCAGGGTGGGCGGTGTGGAGGTGAGCAGGGCCACCCTGCACAACGAGGATGAGGTAAAGAAAAAGGACGTACGGGTCGGCGATACGGTGGTTATTCAGAGAGCTGGGGATGTGATCCCCGAAGTGGTTAAAGTAGTGAAATCCAAGAGGACCGGCAAGGAGAAGAGGTTCGTGATGCCTGATCAATGTCCGGTCTGTGGCTCCAAGGCGGAGAGACCGCCTGGGGAGGCAATTCACCGCTGCACCAGCATAGCCTGTCCCGCTCAGATCAAGGAGAACTTGGCGCATTTTGTCTGCAAGGCAGGTATGGATATGGATGGCGTGGGATACAAACATTTAGAACAGATGGTGGACAAAAAGCTCATCTCCGACCAGGCGGATTTGTACTTCCTTAAGAAGCAAGACATAATGAAGATGGATCGGATGGGGGATAAGTTAGCGGAGAATATACTTGATGCCATCGACAAAAGCAGAAATCCTTCCCTCACCAATCTGATCTTTGCCCTGGGCATACGAAACGTGGGATACCATTTAGCCGACGTTCTGGCAAAGACTTTTCAATCCATAGATAATCTGGATAAACAGTCTATAGAGGATCTAACCGAAGTACATGAAATCGGTCCGATTGTTGCAGAAAGCATTTATAACTTTTTCCACAACTCCAAGAATCTGAAAATACTGGAGAAGCTCAAGAAAGGTGGGGTGAAGTTTCCAAGGGAGAAGGTCAAGTTCAAAGAGGCTCCGTTTTCAGGTAAAACCTTTGTATTAACCGGAGGACTGGATTCCTTCACCAGAGACGAGGCGAGAAAAATCATCGAAGACATGGGAGGACGGGTTTCCTCCTCGGTGAGCAAAAAGACGGATTTCGTAATCGTTGGCAAGGACCCGGGATCGAAGTATGACAAGGCTTTGGAGTCGAAGGTTAAGACACTGGATGAGGAGGAGTTTAAGAAGCTGATTCAGAGATGAGACCTCACCCCCTGTTTTCCCCCTCTCCTTGCCAAGGAGAGGGGGACAGAGGCATGAACCAGGCGGTTCATGCCAGAGGGGGAGAGGTAAGTATGGGATGTCAGGAGCGCAGGGCTGCTAACCTACAAACTGTGCTTGTCATCCTTTGAAATTGGTTCTCTGCAATAACAAACAACATAAATAAATATGGAATTCCCAAAGATTAAGGCAGTTCCAATTCCATTCACCCTCTACGATTTCTTCGGGTATTTGCTTCCTGGAATTACCTTCGGAGCACTGATCATATTTTCATTTGACATCCGCGAAGCTGTCCACTTAGTCACTAACAAGATTCTAGGCGAAGCAGACATTTCGCATTATCCTTTTCTCTTTAAGGACTTTATTTTGCTATTGCATGAATCTCCTTGGTTCATTTCTCTCTTCGGTTTATTGGTCGCCTACCTTCTCGGACATGTCCTTGCTGCACTATCAAGCTATTTCGTGGAAAGGCTTTTGGTGCAATCTTGGCTGAAGTATCCAACGGAGAATATGTTTGGATTAAGTGGTAAGAAGAAGGTGTTTTTCTTCCGAAACTTCCGTCGATCTCACAGCCCCAATTTCATTGCTCAGTTCAAAAGTCAATTTGAAACTCATTTTAAAATTCCGTTATCTTCGCCCAATGACATTTTCTGGATTACGTGGTCTTTCGTCGCCCACAACTGCCCGATAGCGTTTGCCAGATCAAGTCATTTCCTGAACCTCTACGCTTTTTCTAGGAATCTAAGTATGACATTTTTAATGGCAGCATTATTATTGTTTGTGTTTGAGTTGTTCAGTTGTCTTACGGTGCATTGGCTGTTAATTCTGTTATATTGCTTAATTGCAGTAATTCTTTATTGGAACTATCTGAAACTGCTACGACGTCTCAACGACGAAGTATACCGAAGCTTCTATGCGTTCGTCACAGGCTCGGATTAGGGAAACCTCGCGGCTTGCCTTGCCAATGTATACTTCGACAACGGTCTGGGAAAAATGTAAAGTTTTTGGCTATGAAAACTCCGCACTCTAAAGAGTGCGGTCACAATTTCAAAATCCTTAAGCTGAGGATTAAGAAATGGAAGTTAGGTGGATAGATACCTCAAAATTGTCTTTTAACAATATGCTGCTTCTTGAGCGCATACAAATCAGCTGGTTTCCCGGTTGGCTTCCGGAGAAAGAGCTCGCCATTGCCCTGCGAGCTAATCCAACAGTGGAATGGTTTTTGAGAAATAAATGCCCGGAGATAAAAGACTGGCTGGACAAAGTTGTTTCTTTGGAAGCTGAGAGAGGTAATGAAAAAGATGTTCACAAGGCAGAGCAAACGATCTTGAATTCACTCAATGATCTTTTGACTTATGTGATAGACCCATCCATATATGATGCCCAGCCTTTTCTTCAGTGGGATCCATCTGAATTAACGTCAATAGTTGACTTCGCTGGGAAAATCGTTATGGATGTTGGTGCCGGAACGGGGAAATTGACCTTTATTGCTGCACCAACAGCCAAAGTAGTTTATGCGGTAGAGCCGGTTGGCAATTTGCGGTTATACTTGAAACAAAAGGCGAGGGAAAAAGAATTGAGCAATGTATTCCCTGTTGATGGTTTGGTAACGGATATTCCTTTTCCGGATGATTTTGCAGATATATCTATGGGAGGTCATGTATTCGGTGATGACAGAGAAGCGGAGTTCAGGGAAATGGAGAGAGTCACAAAGTCGGGCGGTATGGTCATATATTGTCCCGGGAATAACGATTTGGATAATAAGACACACCAGTTTTTAGTTAAGCAGGGATACGAGTGGTCTAAATTTGAAGAACCAGAAGAGGGAATAAAAAGGAAATATTGGAAATGTGTTGTCTGATTTTTCCAGGGAGATGAGAACCTCACCCCCTGAATCCCCCTCTCCTTGATAAGGAGAGGGGGACAGAGGCATGAACCATGCGGTTCATGCCAGAGGGGGAGAGGTAAATATAAGCTGTCAGAAGCGCAAGACTCCTGACCTAAATTCTAAAAATAATGTGGCTAAAGCCAGATAAATAAGAAAACAGATTTTCTCAGTTGCTTGAAAGCAACTGGAATAGATGAAAGAAAAAAATCAATTGCAGTTCGCTTCAGCGAACTGATAGGAAGACATTTAAATTAATTGGCTTTAGCCACATGAAACGCACTCTAAAGAGTGCGGCTGCAACCTGCACAACCGGAATCGGAGTAGAAGCAGATGGAAGAAAAAATCGGGTGTATGAAAATAAATACAACAAGTGAAGTGCCTGAGCCATTGCCGAAAAAGAGGTTTATGCTCTGGATTGGGCCGGTGATGATGACTGTGGCTTTGGGCTTGGGCACAAGTGAGGTAATTTTGTATCCCAATCTCACCTCCCGCTTCGGCGTGGGCTGGATGGGACTGATGGTCTTTGTCCTTTTCCTGCAGACGGTGTGGGTGCAGGAACTTGCCCGTTGGACCGTGACATCCGGCGAGCACGCAGCCCAGGGGAACGCCCGCATCCTATCCTTTGCCGGCTCGCTAATTTTCATCACGGCCTTCATGTTCCTTGCCTTTGCCATTCCCGCCTGGGCAACCGCAGCCGCTTCCGCATTAAGAGAGTTACTCGGCTGGCCGCTGGATGTTAAAATCGGCACGGTTTTTTGGGCATATATTACATTCATTATGGTCTTTCTCTTTGTCTTCTTCTCAAAGGTGGCACGTCACTGGGTAGAGCGTGTTGCCACCTGGTCGACGGTGCTGGCATGGATCATTCTGATCGTTGCTGCAGTGCTGGCGATCAAATCCGCAAGCTTGGGTCGTATGTTTTACCATCTTGTAGTATGGAACATCCCTTCGGAGATGGACTGGTGGGTTTTAGGTTCGACTCTGGCCTGGGTTGGCGCCGGGCCAACCCTGATCTGGTATACCTACTGGATGCGTGATGCTGGCTGGGGAATGGCTAAATATGTGGATGCCATGCCGGGATGGTTTGGAAAGTCAGCCAACCCTCAAACAGTAGGCTTTATTCCAGATAGGAACGGTGAGAATGTAAACCGGCTAAAGACATGGATCAAACGGTCGCACTTTGTCCTGTGGATCGGGTACTTTTTGGGCAGTCTTTTTACCATATTTATCCTGGTGGGACTTTCCGATTCCATCTTGCGCCCAGCCGGTCTGGTCCCCTCCGGATTCGACGTGGTAAAACATCAGGCACAGTTCTTTGCAGTCCCGCTTGGCAGGATAGGATATTTCCTCTTTCTCCTTTTAGCCTGGCTGCTTTTCTTAAATACCCAGATGACCATTGCTGAAGCGTTGGTACGACAGAATGCCGACGTGACCTGGAACATCTCAGAGCGAGTGAGGCGGTTTTTCAAGGAAGATATCAAAGGCGTCTACTTCTTGTGGTGGTTCGTCTATTTGGTGATTTCGTTCGTGCTTATTGGTCTGCAGAATTTCGTCCCGGGCGCAAATCCCTTCTCTTATGTCACCACTGCGGCCATGCTTTCTTTCGTTACCCTCGTGTTTTCCATGGCGGCAACTTTTGTGGGTACGCTTGTTCTTTATCGTCACCAGAGCATCGCCCGAGTGAAGCCAAGTGTCGTCTGGGTTGTTGTGATGGGTGTCGGACTTATCGTCCACCTATATTTGATCATTCGAGCATCCGGCTATTTCTTTGGATTCTGGAGGTAATATATTTGTTTGAATTTTATCTAGATATTCGTAATTTGTAGCCGCAGGCTTGAGCCTGCGCTCTCAAATACAGCGTACCCTAAAGCGCGTAGGCAAGCCTTCAGGGCTTGCCTTGCTAAGGCATGAAGCCTTAGCTACGCGCTACGCTCTCAGACACGGCGCACCCTGAAGGGTGCGGCTACATCAAGACCTGACAATGACCAACCAAGAGATCGCCACCATATTGGTACACATCTCAGAAATTCTGGATATTCAAGGAGAGAATCCCTTCAAGATACGAGGAATCGGGGAGGGGATAGCCAAGAAGATCAAAGAACTTCTGGAAACGGGAAAGCTCAAATATTATGAGGATTTGAAAAAATCCGAATATGCTCCTTTGACTGAATTCCTGAGGATTTCCGCAGTGGGGCCAAAACATGCCAGACTTGTCTTTGACCAGTTGGGAGTAAAGACCATAGCCCAACTGAGGAAGGCGGCAGAAACGGGAAAGCTAAGAGAGCTGCCCGGTCTGGGTGAAAAGGTGGAGCAAAACATCCTTCAGGGAATCAAGCAGGTGCAGAAATACAAGGAGAGACTTCCTTTGGCTTTCATCCATCCCCGGGCACGGAATATTGTTGAAGAGTTGAAAAAGGACAAACTAATAAAACAGATCACCCTGGCTGGTTCTTTGAGGCGTATGAGAGAGACCATAGCGGATGCTGATATTCTGGTCGCCTCGGATAAGCCTAAGCCGGTGATGGATGCTTTTGTTAAACTTCCCCAGGTTTCAAAGGTGGTGGCAAAGGGGAACACCAAATCCAGCATCGTAACCAAAGATGGCTTTCAGGTTGATCTGCGGGTGGTTAAACCAAAAAGCTTTGGGGCGGCTCAGCACTATTTCACCGGTTCCAAAGCTCACAACATAAGAGTAAGATCCCTGGGGGTGGATAAGGGCTTGAAGATAAACGAATATGGGGTGTTTAAGGGAGAAAAAAATATTGCCGGCAAAGCAGAAGAGGAAGTTTTCAAAACCGTGGGGCTTCCTTACATCCCACCGGAGTTGAGAGAGGATCAAGGAGAAATTGAAGCTGGCCTGAAGAATCAACTCCCGCATTTAATCGAGTTGAAAAACATAAAAGGCGACCTTCACGTACATAGTGCGTGGACAGATGGCAATAACTCTATTGAAGAGATGACACAGGCGGCGCAAAAAAGAGGGTATCAATATATCGCCATCTGTGATCATTCTCCCACCATTGGAATTACCAATGGACTCACTCCCCAGAGGCTAAAAAAGCAGATAGAGGAGATTGACCAGCTTAACAAGAAGATGGCACAAAAGGTGATTGGCAAGAATTTTAGAACACTGAAAGGGATCGAGGTGGATATAAAATCCAATGGTCAACTCGATTTAGACGAAGATATTTTAAAGGAGCTGGATATAGTGGTGGCGGCGGTTCATACCAAATTCACCCAGCCCCAGGAGGAGATGACCCGAAGGATCGTCAAAGCCATTGAAAATCCACACGTGGATATAATCGCTCATCCCACCGGAAGGCTTATCGGGAGGCGGGAGCCTTATCAGGTGGAAATGGACAAACTCATGGACGCTTGCAAAGCCTGGGGGAAGGCTTTGGAGCTCAATGCCTACCCGGAGAGATTGGATCTTTCTGACCTTAACTGTCGTAAGGCTAAAGAGAAAGGAGTCAAAATCGCCATCTCCACCGACGCTCATCGGGAAGGCCATCTGGATTGGATCACATTCGGCATAGCCACCGCCAAAAGAGGCTGGATCGAGCCAGAAGATGTGATCAACACTTTACCCTTATCTAAACTTTTGAAATGGTTGAAACATTGAGATCATCCCCGATTTAGTTGGAGAAAACACATGTTTCAACCTTGGACTTTAAACCTTAAACTCAAAACGTCTCAATGAACCAATACAGACAATACCTTCCTTTGCAAAATCTTGCTCTTCCTTTTATAGGTGTAGCAGCGGTTACGGCTTTTTTGTATTTCGCCAGCCCCATTGTTATCCCGCTTATAATTGCCGTTTCGCTTGCCTATATTTTAAGCCCAGCCGTCTCTCTTTTAAAAAAAATCAAAATCCCTCACGCTTTGGCGGTCATTTTGGTTTTGATAATAAGCTTTTTCATCATAGGAATAATTGGGTATTTCCTCTTCGTTCAGGCAAACAGCTTGGTTCAAGACCTTCCTTTATACTGGAATACCATCGTAGATTTTACCGCCAAACTTCTGAACCAATACAAGGAGTTTTTCCCGCAAGCAGAAGATTTTGATCTAAGAAGTTTCCAACTTCAGGATTTTTCGGGTGTGACCAAATATCTGTTCCGGGGAATAAGCTCCACTGTATCTTTTCTGTTCAGCCTTCTCCTGATTCTGTTCTTAACCTTTTTTATTCTTAATGATCAGAACATGCTGAAGCAGAAATTAATTCGAGCGTTTGGCAGATCCAAAGAAAAGGCCGGGTCGGATATCTTGGAGAAGATAAACAGGCAGATTAGAGGTTTTATTCTGGTAAAATTTGGCACCTCCTTTGGGCTGGCGATAATCTTAACTGTAGGACTTTTGATTATAGGAGTTAACTATGCCTATATCTTAGGTCCCTTAGCCGGAGTGTTGAATTTAATCCCCTATGTGGGACCGATCATCGGTGCCTTTCCGCCGTTGATAGTGGCGGCTGTGCAGTTTAAGGCACTGATGCCGGTTATCTGGGTGCTTGTTTTATTTTTGGTCTTACAAAATCTGGAAGGAAACATAATCACTCCCAAGCTGATGGGAGATAAATTGAATTTGAGTCCTCTGGCGGTTTTGGTGTCGGTGATGTTCTGGACCTGGTTATGGGGTGCCATTGGCATAGTCTTAGCCATCCCTATCACCGCATCTGTCAAGGTGATCTGCGACCATGTGGAAACTCTTCAGCCCATCGGAATACTTCTGGGAGGAAAAGGCGATAAGGGATTTTGAAATCTGTAGGGGCGAACCTTCAGGTTCGTCCCGCATTCTGCGGGATGAAGCTAAAGCTCCACCTCTACATAATGACATCATAACTAAACGAATCCGTGTTCTGGTGAAAGGGTTGGCCAACATGATCAAAAACATAATCTTTGACTTAGGCGGGGTTCTGATGACCGACGTCCCATTAGTCAAAATAGCAAGAGATTTGTCGGTGAGATTTTCCCGGTCCGAAGACAAGATACATTCATACCTTTATCCTAACGAGCATTGGACCCGATTAACTCTCGGTAAGATCTCAGAAAATGAATATTGGGATCATTTCCTTAAAGCCTCAAAGGTAAAGGTGGACAGAGAAGAACTGAAAGATAGGGTTCGGAGCGAACTTCGTCCAATTGAGAAGAATGTGGAAATACTTCCCCTTTTAAAAAGCCAATATAAGTTGACAGTTCTATCCAATCACTCCAGGGAGTGGTCTGAGTTCATGAGAGAAGAATTTGATTTTTTCAACTATTTTGACCAGATCATAATCTCCTGCGATGTGGGATTGAGAAAGCCAGATCCCCGGATTTACCAATTGACTGTGAAGAGACTTGAATCTAAGCCTGAAGAGTGCTTATTTATAGATGATAAGAAAAGAAACACGGAGGGTGCCGAAAGCTGTGGCATAAACAGCATCGTTTTCGAGGATAGAATCAAGCTACTAGAGAATTTGCCCAGTTTCGGAGTGAAGATAAAAGGAAGAGAAAGTCTAGTAGATTAAACCTATTTTGCGGGTAAGGAACTTGGCATTCTTCATTCCCCGAGAAAGTGCTCCAGAGTCCCATTCCACGGAATGCGGTATGCAGAGATTCCAATGCCGATTGCCATGAAGGGGAGGTGAATCATGAGACCATTTCAGCCGATGGAGGGCGTCTTTGAGACCATTGACCATAAGACTTTCAGAAAACAGGATTTGAAACGCATTGCTGATTGTTTGTACGAAGAAAGCCAGAAGCTATCCGACTCTAACGTCAATCTTTTCTTTATGATATTCTTTGATGACCAGTCCGTGAAGGTTCAAGACCGTCCGGACGTATTTGAAGGCATTACCAAACCCATGAAATCGGTCCGTATGCAGCTAAAGACCGAAGGCAAATTCCGCGAAATCGCCATCGAGCTAAACGAGACGTCACAAGAGCGCTCAAACTCTTTCCTTACGATAACCGGTCCAGACATTGACTGGGTATTCGCCATCCAAGGTAAACTCAAGGACATCATAAAAGGACTTGACAACAGAACTCAGCGCATATATAAACTACCTGGCTGGCTAAATTTCTTATCGTTGTTATTCAACTTGGCCGTTGTGATCTTATTCTCCTACTCGTTCTTTTTGCTGTTTAACAAGGTTCTGGGAATGCCGACGGTCTTTTCCATAGTCTTGTTCGTTGTGATCGTGCAACTGTTACTTTACGTCGTGCCCTCAGTGACAACCGATCAGTTTAGAGCGTTCCTGGTCGACATTCGACCAAGAATAGAGCTCGTGGCAGACGAAACCCGCATGGAAAGAGAGAAGAAGAGTACTCGATGGGCTATCCTCAAGACCCTTGTCCTTCCTGTCGTCCTTAGCCTACTTGTAGCTTTTCTGGCTTCCAGGCTCTTTCAGTAATCGAAATAACATGTCGCTACTATCCTCAATAGCCAAATTCACCTCTTCTCCTTTCTATTCTATTTTGCGAAGAAAGGTCATCTTCTTCAAAACCTGGATGAAAGAGGCTTTTGTTCACACTTTCTTTAAGGATAATTGTGCCCTGATGGCGGCGGCCATCTCCTTTTATGCAATTCTTTCTGCCATACCTCTCTTTTTAATTTTCATCTCTGTTTCCGGATTCATCCTGCATTCATCCACCCAAGCTTTTGAAGCGGTAACCAACATATTGTTGAAAACCTTTCCTACCTCAACCTTGGCGATTTTTAACATTTTGTCTGATCTTATTCAGAGAAAGACGGTCTTCGGATTGATCGGTTTGGCAGGCTTAACCTGGGCGGCTTCGCGAATATTCTCTGTGGTGGAAAATTCCATGAACATAGTCTGGAAAGTGCAAAAAGGAAGAGCCTACTGGCATAGCAAGTTTCTCTCTTTGCTTTTAGTCCCGATTTCGGTCTTGATCATGCTGTCATCTCTTGCGTTTACTGTATTCTATACTGTGGCAAAGGATTTTAAAATCCCCTTAATCGGGATAAGGGTGAGCGAGGCAACTATGGTAAGCAAGTTATTTGCCATTCTTCTGCCGCTGATTTTAGGTTTTTTTCTGTTCTTTTTGATTTATAAGATCATTCCCTACCGGAAAATTGACACCAAAGCGGCTTTGATCGGAGCAATCTGCGCCAGCAGCTTATGGGAGGTGGCTAAGTTCCTGTTCGACGTTTATATAAAACACTACGCCCACTTCCAGAAGATCTATGGGTCGTTTGGCACCCTGGCGGTGATGTTTTTCTGGATTTATTATTCCTCTTTCATAGTTCTGATCGGGGCGGAGATCGGCTCCAATTACGAGGAGACAAAAAGAAACATGTAGAAAAAAGATTCGAATCATCAACATTTCCTCATAACGCTGCTCAAAATTTAAATGCTTTGGGATTTCTGTTGCCCAAGCATAAGAACAATGGTATGGTTATTGGAAAAGCGGGGTAAGATTAAACACCAGAAGACAAAGGCGTTTAAATTTTCCGGGAGATTAAAATCATCCGGGGGGAGTCTAAACTATATTCGCTGAAATCGAAATCACCATAAACCGATTCTAAGACGAAGCCGGCTTTTTTAAGCGAATTCAATATCTCGGCGAACGAATATAATCTCAGTGAGAAGGAATACTCTGTTTTCTTTCCATTTCCCAAAAGAAGGGTGCGGGTACTCTCCCAGCGGCTGGTAAAGAGATCAAAAAAGTTATCCTCCAGCACTATGAAATCTCTTTCCGGACGCCACCTTCTTCTGGCGAAATTCCGAATCAATTGTTCTCGGTTTTTAAGATCCAGAAGGAAAAGTCCCTCTTTTTTTAAAGCTTTACACACACCCTTAAGCACTTTCAGGTCATCTTTTTCCTTATCAAAAAATCCGAAGGAGGTGAAGATATTCACCACCGCATCGAATCGGGCTTCAAAGGGGAGCCTTCTCATGTCGCCTTTTTTGAACTCTATCTTTAAACCCAGGGCGGCTGAATCCTTTTTCGCTTTCTGAAGGAAGAAATCGGAAAGATCGTAACCGGTGACTTTAAAGCCTCTCTGTGCCAGCTCAATGGAATGCCTGCCGTAGCCGCAGCACAGATCCAAAATCCGCGCTTTGGGCTTAAGGTCCATCATCTTTATGATGGACTCCACCTCTTTGGAGCTTCTCTTCTCCAACTCTTCATAAACTTTCGGATAATGTTCGTCAAAAAATTTCTGCCACCAATACATGCGCTTCGTTAAATTAAAAGGTCAAAATGCAAAATTAAAAAAATACAGGACAAAAATTAAAGCTATCCGTTCTGAGATTAATTTTGAATCTAAGCCACCTTCAAATTTTTCGCTCTTTGCTAACTATGTAGCTTATGATTTTATAAATTAGCCTTGCTGCCAAAAAGTCCGGTGCCACAAGACCGGGTATGGGACAGAGCTCCACCACATCCAAGCCCACCAGGTTCTTTTCATAAACCAGCTTTTTGAGAAAATCCAGGGTCTCATACCAGAGAAGTCCTCCCGGCTCCGGAGTTCCCACCGCAGGCATGATGGAGGGATCAAACACGTCCATATCAAAGGTCAAATAAACATCCGAGCCGAGTTTTTTCAATACCTTTTCTTTCCATCGGTCGTTGCCTCTTAACTCTTGAGCAAAGAAAACCTCGGTTTTGTTTTGCTGTATAAACTCGTATTCTTCTTCACTTAAATTTCTTATTCCCACCCCCACGAAATGCGATAGCTCTCCGATTCTGCGCATCACGCCGGCATGGCTGAATCTGTTCTCCTGATAGCTGTCTCTTAAGTCCGCATGTGCATCCATCTGAAGAACGGAAAGATGGGGATATTTCTCACGGAATGCCTTGACCGCCCCTATGCTGATAGTATGTTCTCCTCCCACCATCACCACTTTTTTCTTTTGGTTTATCAGCTCTTTTGTGGCTTGATATATCTTCTCCAGCATCTTTTGTGGACCTAAGGTGGTAATCTCCATTAAGCCCAAGGTGCAGATGCCAGCTTTATAGGCTTCGAATTTGAGTTCTTCATCAAAGGTCTCTACCTCCTGGGAGGCGGCGATTACAGCTTGGGGAGCATTTTTGGTACCCTTCTGATAGGTGGTGGTCTGCTCATAGGGAACCGGAAGAATAACAAATTCCGATTTTTCAAATTCGGCAAATTCTGAAGAAAGTCCCAGAAAATTATCCGAATTTGGATCCACAGGATAGGGGCGAAAGGTCAATTGATCCAAATTTATTATCTAAAAATTAAAAGATTCTTTATTCGGGGACAAAAATGGCGGCGGCTACCACCGAAGTCCAGAGCCCGTTTTTATCCCCTTCCGCAGACTGGGTAACGCTTGTGGTTCTCACCATCCCACCGGAGATCTTCCATATCTCCTTTCTCTCGTCCCAGCTTTTATCCACGTCGAAGTCGATTCCCAAAGTGGTAGCAAGCATGGTGGCGGCTAAATCCTCTGCATAGTCTCCCGCCTTTTTTAAGGTCTGTCCAAAAGCTTTATGTTCAGCTAAATAGCCATACTTGGTTCTATCATTGGGAATGGCTATCCCCACCGAGGCAGAGACTAAACGGTTGGGCTCGTTGGTGGAGTTGGAACTCATCACCGTGAATATCACTTGCCCATCTCTCAGATACTTGAGTCCTTTGTTTCTTGGAAGCATCTTACATCTCGGGGGAAAGATGCTGGAGACCCGAACCAAATTGAGATTGGCGATCTTTGCATTTCTCAAAGCCAGCTCAAAGCTGGATAGCTGTTCCTTATGTTTGCCCACCCCTTTTGTTAAAAAAAGCCTTCGAGGAACAACAATCATCTCCTCCCTCCTTTCCTCCAGAGGATGAACAGCTTTATTTTTAGTTTCAAAAAAATAAATAATTCAAAATCAAAAAGCAACAGTTAAAATGAAAAAAATCGCCAACGTTGAGAAAAAGCTTTAGAAAATGTAACGTTGATCCTTCAAAGATAAAAAAGCGTCAGATCAGAAAGACCTGACGCTCTCCATGTTCGGCTGGTATCTATGAATGTGTAAACATTTAAGGAAAAACTACACACTCACTTTACATCTCGCAGGGCGGGGGACCACCTTTATACAGATAACTTATCAAATATAAAACATCGCCTAAATCCACGTTTTCGTCTCGGTTGCAATCTCCTGCTTCGGTGGGCAAAGGTACAGGTCCTTCCTTATAAAGGTAGCTTACCAGATACAACACGTCTCCTAAATCTATCAGCTGGTCTCGGTTGGCATCGCCGCATATGTAGGTGTAGACAATCACGGTCTGGGTATCGGCATGAAAAGGATCCTCCACCGTCACGGTAAAGCTGTCCACCAATGCGGTATCCGGCACCTCTCCCCAAAGCGTATCGTTTTGTACCACACACCAGGAGGGAATATCAAGATAGGTGATCTGATGAATCGAATCGTCCGGATCGTAAATCTCCGGATAATAACTCAGGGTCTCATAGGTGGCACACACAATTGAATCAGCAGAGACTATCTGGGGTGGAGCATTTCCCGCAATATGGAAAACGTGTGCGTCCGGTGCCCCAATGGGAGGATGGGTTACCACTCTTTTGGAGTTGTCCGCCGCCTTTACATAGTATGAAATCTCTGTGCCCGGTGGCTGAGCCGGGATATAAGCATAAAAAGAATCCGCCTTGGAGGTGGATTGTAGATGCACGGTGTCAAAAGGAGAGGAGTCGATCTTATAGTATATCAGAAGAGATTCGGGAATCAATCCTGCACCACTGTGATCTTCGATCTTCACTGAGACCAGATAATCCTGATCATAAACCTCCGTATCAAAAAGAGGGATATGGTCGACAAAGAGCATATAGCGATCGGTCACTCCCATTATGCGGCAGTGGATGGCATCATTATCATACCAGGAGCCGTAAAATCCCAAAACTTCATAGCCGGGCATGGCTTCCTGATACACCCTGATGGCCACAGTATCCCAGGGATCATTAAAGATGGGGACGAATACCTTATTATTCAAAATGATGGAATTGGTATAGGCAGTTCCATAGGGACAATAGACCCGCACGATGGTATAAGGTCTTCCCCAGGCACTTATCTGATTTGCCAAAGAATCTGCTCTCTGGTTAAGAAGCTCATAACTGGGATGTCCGGAGGAGACTTCTTTTATTAAAATGGTGGTGGGGTCCAGAAACTTTGCCCAGCAGTCTATGTGATGGATTCCTCCGGATTCGATATAATCTAAAACAGTATAATCATTCCCCAGATAATCTCTCATAATGGAATCCACCTCTGATTCCGTCTTATCCGGATTCTCGTAATAAACCAGCCGGGTGGACATGGAGAGGCCAAGTCCATCGGACATATGGTTTCCGCCGGTGTGGGTTAAATCCATCCCGTAAACCGGGACTCCCCATTCACCGCCAATAATCCAAGGGATCTGATCATCCAGCGGACGGGGACGGTTATAGATGTGATCTACGATTCCGTAATCCCCGGCTCCGTCGAAGATAAACCACGGTCCGTAATCCCGGGTCCAGATGCTGTTGGTGGGAGCTATTATGAAGAAGGCGTTGGCCATATTAACGCCGCCACTCTGATACGTGGAGATTGCTGACGCCTGCTGCGAGGAGTTGGCCACAATGGTGTAAACTTCAATATCCTCCGACATCTCTGCGATTAAGGAGACCGGAATTCCCAGGGGCCATCTGATTATGGCTCCGGTCATGGTCTCCCATTCGGCTGGATTGCGCGCCGGACCCGTGGGGGGCGCAGTTTTCTGGTGAGTAATGCCGATCTCGTCTAAGCGTGTCATCTCCTCCGGGGTGAGCTCAATGGGCAAAGATTTTATCTTCAGGTATGCCTCAATCTTTGTCTGCAAATCCACCTTTTGACCTTCTGGGGAGAGATTGTGTGCTTTCACCCAAACAGCCAGGGCAAGAACTAAACCCAGAAAAATCAAAACTTTCACAGTTATTCTCTTCATATAGCCTCCAAGGGATTCAGAAACAGGGGAAAACCTCATCATCCCGATACTATCTTATCTATAAATTAATATAAGCTAAATGCGGCTTTTTGCAAGTGCAAAAGAGAAGGCGAGAACTGAAATAGCTATTCTTCTTTCCAGATGAAGATCTTCTTTACATAAGGAAAGTGCTTTCCTGTCATCTGAAACATGGGAGTTACGAGACGAGTTTAGAACTTTTTTCATAAGCGGATCTTTAGATTCTTCCTTTTTTGAAGATATTGGAAAGGTGATTGCTCAGATTCAGATCTAGGAAACAACATCCCAACTAGACAAGGCACGATCAAACCGCAACAGAACAGGAGGGAAGCCCACAACAGGCTCAACTTATATTAAATGTGGCGGGATTTCATTCCCGCCACATTAAAGTTCCGAGGCCAAGGGAGCCCTCGGAACAACCAACGATATATTTTAGAATCTTGATTTCTCTAATCTATATCTTTTGGACATTTGTTGCCTGAGGTCCTTTTTGTCCCTGTCCTTGTTCGAAGCTAACTCCGTCACCTTCTCGAAGAGTTTTGTATCCT
>Ga0111202_111_pt1 | contig 30749 bp, 21 predicted proteins | sample DeeMarSWOR324_28_FD_80372 | JGI IMG/M metagenome (GOLD analysis project Ga0111202, IMG submission 80372) | candidate division Zixibacteria bacterium SM23_73_3 | reverse complement strand
ATAGAAAGCTGGTTAAAAAGATATTTGACGAGATAGCTCCAAAATTTACGGATAGAGAAGGTGGTTACACCAGGGTGTTGAAACTGGGCATCAGAAGGGGCGATTGCGCTACCCTTTCAGTAGTTGAACTTTTGATCGAAAAGCCACCCAAGGAGGAGAAAAAAGGAAAGAAGGAAAAAGGGGAAAGGAAGACCAAGTCAGAGAAGGTAGTCGAAGCTAAAACTTCTGAGGAGAAGAAAAAAAAGGTGAAAACGAAGGCTGGTGAGGTTAAAGAAGAAGGGACTGAAGAAGAGGAAAAAGAAGTCAAAGAGGGCAAAGAAATCAACTCAAAAAAAAGTGACCTAGAGGAAAAAAAGTAGATTTATAAATAAATTCTTTCTCATTTCATCTCGATTCTTTAAGGCAGAGGTCCGCAGGTTCTCAAAAAGGAGCCTGCGGTTTTTTTAGATAAAGATGTGCTTAAAATATATTGTTAGCTGTAGGAAAAGAATCAATTCATTTAAGAAGGTTGAGCTAATTTTCAACGGTGGGTGTTAGGAAATCACCGATATTTATCTCTCCATCGACTATCAACCTATTAATCTGGAGTATTCACCTTTAGGTGAACCGTATGGAGGTATTCATTTTTAAAGGGGCCTCAGGTTAAGCTGAAGCTTGACACTCCAGTAAGGTCTTTTCAGACTGGATTTTTTCAGCGCTGACTTCGTACCGGTTGAACTTTTATTAAAAACATATTGACCGGCTCTTCCGAATGTGATATGTTTATTTAAGCCAATATCAGGGAGGGATGGATGGCAGAACAAATCTCGCCCCATGACAGAAGTCGACTGTTTGTGGAAACATCCAAGCTTTTGAATTCGACTTTAGATTTAGATAAGCTTTTGGATGTGATTTTGAATCTGTCTGCCCGGACCATGGAAGCTCAGGCAAGCTCGCTTCTGATCATTGACAAGAAAAGGGAAAAACTAAAATTACACCTCTCTCCCAGCGAAGAAGCAGGGATGAAAAGAAAGTTAGAGCTTAAGGTGGGGGAGGGAATTACGGGATGGGTGGCAGAACATAAAAAGCCAGTTATCTCCAATCAGTTTAAGCAAGATCCGCGCTATTCCCCGGAACTGGAAAAACAGATAGGGTTCTCCATAGACTCTTTGATTTGCGTTCCTCTCTTGAGAAGAGAAAAGTTGATCGGCGTTGTTACCGCTTTCAATAAGCTAAATGGAAAAGAGTTCGACCAGGAGGATTTAAATATCTTCTCCTCCTTAGCCGATCAGATCGCCATCGCCCTGGACAACTCTTTTCTTTTCAGCAAAGCCCAAAAAAAGACTTTGGAGACAGAGACCCTGCTGGAGGTGGAGAAATCTTTAAGCTCTTCATTGAATCTGAATGAACTTTTAGATCTTATCTTGGATTCTCTTCTGAAGGTGGTCAAGTATGATGCAGTTGCTATTTTTCTGATTGATCAAAAGAAGCAGGAGATTGATCATATCAAGGCAAGAGGATTTGATCCAGCTCTGGAGCCAGATCTACAGCTTAAGATAGGACAGGGGCTGGCAGGCTGGGCGGCTAAAACCGAGAAGAGCTTAATTGTACCAGAGGTCAAACATGATCCCCGCTACATCGAAGCCAGAGTGGAGACTCAATCTGCCATGGCGGTGCCAATAGTATCCCAAAAGAGGATGATTGGTGTTTTCAGCTTAGAGAACGATGAACCAAATGCGTACAGCCAAGACGATTTGGAACTTCTGGAGGCTTTTGCCAGTCTGGCTGCCATATCTTTGGAAAGAGCGCGTCAGCATGAGGAGATCTTAGAGAAAAGAAAATTGGAGGAGGAACTCTTCATTGCCAAAAAAATCCAGCAGAGCTTTTTGCCTCGGGAAAAACCGCAACTTTATGGATTTGATATCTCCGGCATAAACATACCATCTGAGGAAGTGGGGGGAGATTATTATGACTTCATCCCCATAATTGAAAATCAAATAGGGATCGCCATCGGTGATGTCTCGGGAAAGGGGATACCTGCCGCTCTGATAATGGCATACTTCAGAGCCAGTCTGATAGCCGAGATAAGAAACAACTATGCCATCAGAAGCATAATGTTCAAGGTGAACAATCTTCTTTTCGAGAGCACAGCTTCGGACATTTATGTCACTGCGGTATACGGGGTTTTAGATACGAAGAATAGGATACTCACCTTCGCCAATGCCGGACACAATGCTCCCATTTTAAGGTATGCCAACGGTGAGATGGAATATCTTACCGAAGGTGGAGTGGCTTTGGGGATGTTTGAGAATTTAAAATATGAAGAAAGACCATTGGGGCTCAATCCAGGAGATATAGTAGTTTTCTATACCGATGGAGTGACAGAGGCAAAAAATGAAAAAGAGGAGGAATTCGGCACCAAAAGACTGAAACAGGTGATAAATGATTCATACCAACTCAGTGCTTTCGAGATTCAAGAAAATATCTATAAAGCGGTAAAGGATTTCATGGACAGCTTACCTCAGGCGGATGATCTTACCATGATAGTGGTTAAGGTTTTATAGGGTGAGTTTTTCAGTGTGACAGAAAAGTATCCATTTGGCTTAAATTTTCTTATTCCAACAAAAGATGGACAGAATTTGATGGCATGACTTGTGTGGTTTTCATCTTCGGATGGAACCTCTTCGCCTATATATGCCTTTACATTTCATGGGGAGGGAGCAAAGGAGGAGAGGTAAAAGCTGTCAAACCTTGTTCTAACAAAAACTAGGTTAGCAGAGAGGCCAAAGATGTCTAAAAATCTTTTTCTTGTATTGCTTTTAAGCGTTCTGCTTTTCACCGCCTGTATGCCCCAGCCTCGATACACCTCGCAGTCGGTGGAAAAGAAAAAAAGCCAGGTTATTTTGCCGAAGCAGTCCAGGGAGAAAAGCAAAAGTAAGATCGATAAAGCTAAGATGGGAAAGATAATCGATTCCTACCTGGGAGCGCCTTACCAGTTTGGGGGCAAAATCAAGACAGGAATCGATTGCTCCGGTCTGGTGGTGCAGGTATATAAGCAATACGCCGGCTTCAACCTTCCCCATGACACCAAGAAGCTTTACCGCCTGGTAAAACATATAGATAGAGACGATTTGGTTTATGGCGATCTGGTGTTCTTCTCAGACGGCTGGTTTTCCATCTCCCACGTGGGAATCTATGTTGGAGAGGGCAAATTCGTGCACTCCACGAAAGGATTCGGGGTGATCGTATCATCTTTGGACGAGGACTACTACAGAAAAAGATATCGGGGCGCTAGAAGGGTAATTCCATAAACGAATGTGCGTCCAAATAAGTGGCTGATACATAAACAGTTATAAGGTAGACCTGAAATATTTGTTAAGGGTCATGAATCTGAAGACCAAACTTGAGAATCTTCCCGCCAAGCCCGGGGTATATTTAATGAAGGACAGCTCCAGCCGAATAATCTACGCGGGAAAAGCCAAATCTTTGAGAAGCAGAGTGCGGGCATATTTCCACGATACCCCTCCCTACCATCCCAAGCTATCTGCCCTGATCTCGAAGATATCTGATTTTGACGTTCTGGCGACCGACTCGGAGATGGAGGCTCTGATTTTGGAAGCCAACCTCATCAAGGAATACAAGCCCAGATACAACGTGAATTTAAAAGATGATAAAAGGTATCCATATCTGAAGGTGACGGATGAACCTTTTCCCAAGGTTCTGGTGGTAAGAAGGGTAAAAAAAGATAAGGCCAAATATTTCGGTCCCTATACCAATGTCAAAGCCATGCGACATACTCTCAGGATACTGAGGAAGGTTTTCCCCATTCGAAGCTGTAACTATGCGCTTCCCTCCACCAGAAAGATCAAACTATGCTTAGATTATCATATCAAGAGATGTCTGGGACCCTGTGAGGGAAAGATTTCGCAAGAGGAATACCGGGAGATCATAAAAAATGTTCTGGTTTTTCTTTCTGGAAAAAACAATCTGTTGATGAAACATCTAAAAGAGAGAATGAACAGATATTCCGCGGGGGAGAAGTTCGAGAGGGCAGCTTACAACAGGGATCAGATTAAAGCATTAGAGAGCGTGATAGAGAAACAAAAAGTGGCGGATACAGAGCAGGTGGAACGGGACATCATCGCTTTTGCCCGTAAAAAAAAGGACATCTCGGCAGTGGCACTGCAGATAAGAGAAGGAGTCTTAATAGGGAGGCAGAATTTTCATCTTACCGGTTTCAAGGAGAGCACCGATCAGGAAATCCTGTCCACCTTCTTAAGACAATATTACATGCATTCGGCGGTGATTCCGCCTGAGATCATTCTTCCCTCAAGCATGGATGATCAAGAGATGATCGTAGATTGGCTCTCCTCCAAAAGGGATGGTAAGGTGAAAATCATCCTACCTCAAAGAGGCGATAAGTTTAAACTTCTGGAGATGGCAGGTTACAATGCCCAGCTTTCTTTAAATGAGCTTTTATTGCAGAGATCAGAGGCAAAAAAGAAAGTTCCTCTGACCATCAATGCACTTAAGAAGGATTTGTATCTATCCCTCCTCCCCCGAAAGATCGCCGCATTCGACATATCCAATTTGGGTGCTTCAGACGCGGTTGGTTCTTTGGTTTTTTTCCAGGATGGTCGTCCCAAAAAAAGCCAGTATCGCAGATTTAAAATCAAAACAGTAGAAGGACAGGACGATTTCGCCATGATGGCTGAGGTGGTGCACAGGCATTTTACCCGTTTGACTGAGGGAAAACAAGAATACCCGGACCTGATCTTGATTGATGGAGGAAAAGGACAGCTATCATCTGCTGTTCAAGCTTTGAACAGACTGGGGGTTAAAAGTCAGAGTGTGGTGGCTTTAGCTAAGAGATTAGATGAGGTCTTTTTGCCTCAAAGATCTGATCCTCTGATGATTCCGAAAGATTCTGCTTCCTTAAGACTTCTCCAGCGGATAAGGGACGAGGCTCATCGCTTTGCCGTGGAGTACCATCGAAAATTAAGTAAGAAAAGAACCATAAAGTCCGAGCTGGACCAGATTGTCGGCATAGGAGAAGCAAGAAGAAAGGTCTTGCTTAAACATTTTGGCTCAGTCGAAAAAATAAAAAAAGCAGGCTTTGAAGAACTATTAAGACTTGAGGGCATAAACAAAAGGGTGGCAGAAAATATCCACCGATATTTCCACTCACCAAGCTGATTTTTCCCCAAGATATGAGGTTTTACAGCCTGACGAAAAAGAGTAAAGTGCTCTTGTTAATCTTTGGTCCCCAGAGGTAGAACACTTCAAGTTAGTTGTTGATTATTTGTGCCGTGCTTTAGGGGTTGTTGAGAAGGTGACCGATGTGAGAACAACCTCTCAGGAAAGGAAGCCCCCTCACCTGTAATCATTCAGTTAGAAAAGTAAAGATTAGCAAAACCTGAGAAACAAATTATAGGTTTCACGTTGCAGAAAGATGTTCTGACCAAAAGTCTTCTTTTTGTTTTGAGTAAAGAGGGATAGAAGATTTAAAAGAAAATAAAATGTAGCCGGCTGGGTTTTATTTGCCTATAACGGAGAAATGTATCTTTTTCCCCTTGATTTCTTGTTGCAGACCTAAAGGGTTTGGATCAAAGAAAGCATTCAAGAAGAGAGTTTCTTTGCCTCCTTGATTACCCCATAAAGCCCATTATCCAGCTGAGCGAACAACTTCAGATGTTTGTATCTTTCCGCTAGATCCGCTTCTACCACCTTCTTGTCCACAGATGCCAAAAGGACCCGTCCGAATATCACCATCTCCTCCCCATATTTTTTGGTCCAGTCCAATGAGCATTCCAGATGAGCTCTGCACTCAGTGATACGAGGGGTGGCGAGCTTGACAGACCTTACAGGCGTTAGTCCTACCTTTTTGATCTCCTCATCCCCGGTTGGTTCGATTCCTGCGACCTTTCCTATCTTTTTAGCCAGTTCAGCACCAGGAATATTGATTATGAACTCTCCGGTCGACAGGATGTTTTTAGCTGTGGGGTTATTGTTATTGCAGCCGAAGCCCACGATGGCAGGACGAGAGGAGAAGATGGAGATCGAACTTTCAGCTCCCAAGCTGGGAATCTCTTCTTTATTTATCGAGGTAATCAACACCGTCTGCCCCACTAAAGGAAAACGAAATCCATCCACCATGGGAAATGTTTCGACCACCCGTAACCCACTGATATCATAATCCACTTTCTCTATTGTTTTTTTCATTACAGCTCCTTTTTGGTTGCTAATTGTTTTGTGTCGATTTCAAACTGTGCTCATGTTCACCACCATCTGGTCAACAGCCGTTCACCCGCAGACGGTAGCTGAATTGATGGAGATTTTTTTGTAATTTCTTAAAAGATCTGAAAAAACTGAATATCTAAATATACTACTTTTCTTGATTCTGTCAACAAAATTTTGTACACATTCAAAAATTTTTTCCGGAAATAAAGAAAACCAGCTTCTATTCCGGTAAGTGATAGGAGAAATCAATTACGCTTGATACTTAGATTGTAATACGAAAATCTGCCATGCGAGTATTTGACAAAAACAGCAAATGCCAGAAAATGAGCCTGAATAAATGGCAACGGAGAAGAATGTCCTTATGGCAGCCTGAAGCTCACCAATTTATGCCTCTTTCTTTATTTTCAATTCTCTTTTGTCAATTAATCCCTTATCCCAGGCATTCAGAAACAGTCCTGCCACGTTTGGGTCGAACTGAGTACCTGCACAATCCCTGATCTCCTTTAAAGCCATCTTAAAGCTTTTGGCTTTTCTATAGGGTCTGTCGCTGGTCATGGCATCGAAGGTATCCACCACTGCCATCAGTCGCCCCTGAATGGGTATCTGATCGTTTCGCAACCCAAAAGGGTATCCTTTGCCATCGAATCTCTCATGATGATACAAGATATAGGGGACTGCTGGAGCCAAGAAGGAGATGCCCTCCAATATTTTTGCTCCACAGATGGGATGTTGCTTCATGATCTCGAATTCCTCAGAGGTTAAAGTTTCGGCTTTGTTCAATACGGCATCGGGCACGCCTATCTTTCCGATATCGTGCAAGATACCTCCCATCTTGACCTCCCATAGTTTTTCTTCATTCCATCCCATCTCCTGACACAAAGATTGGACCATGTAACGTACCCTTTCCGTGTGTCCGCGAGTATATATATCTCTTGCCTCTACAGCATTAGCCAGGGCGGTAAGGGTCTGCAGATAAGATTCCTTCAGCTCCTCATACAATCTGGAGTTTTCAATGGCAGAAGCGGCCTTGGAGGCGATGATGGAAAGGGAGTGGAGTTGTCCGGTGGTGAATGACGATATGCGTCCTTCAGATCTGATCAAAATCAAAATTCCGATAACTTTTCCCTTTGCCATCAAAGGATGGACAATGACCGATCTTATGTTTTTCCTTAAATGATTGGAGAAGAAGCGTTTGTCGATTTCTTCTTTATCAAAAACACGTGGTCGACCATGTTTGATAACCCATTTGGAGATGTTATCCTGCCCGGTGAGAAATCCGCTCTTTTTCATCTCCGATGGCACTCCCAAGGAGGCTTCAGGGGTCAACCGGTTGGTCTTTTCATCCAAAAGTAAAACAGAAGCCATATCTGCTTTCAGCTCTTTAACGGCGGTCTCCAGGATCAGATTCAAAAGGAAATCCAATCGAATGGTGGAGCCCATGGCTTCGCTGATCTTATAAAGAGATACCGTCTCCTTCAGATTTATGTTTTCCCGATAAAGTCTCTGTTTCTCCAGACCGCGCTTTATCACCGCCCGGAGGGTGTCCATGGAGAAGGGTTTAACCAGATAATCGTAGGCGCCCGATTTTAACACCGTTACCGCATTCTCTATAGTAGGATATCCGGTCATGAGAATCACGATGGCGTCTGGATCAGACTTCATGGTTTGATTGAGCACATCCACACCCGATTTTTTGCCCATTATCAGATCAGTCAAAACCAAATCCACCGTGTGATTTTTGATATACTCTATTGCCTTCTGGGGATCGCATATTGTCTGGATCCGATACCCTTCATTTGAAAGCATCTCCTTTATTATCTCACATATATACTCTTCATCGTCTACCACTAAAATGGGAGAGTCGGTCCTGGGGGATAATATCCCTTCCTCGATCTCTTTTGATATCAAGGTAGGAGGCGAAATTATCTTTCTGTGGACTCTGTTTTTGTCACTTCGGGTTGAATTTGAAACGGTCTCACTTATGGAGCAACTGCCCGGATTAATTTTGTTGCCCATATGCCCCCTTTAAGTGGAATGTCGGTTCACCAAAGACAAGATACGGCAAGCTCAGGAATATAAGCCTTCTTCGCTGACTATTACAAAAGTTGTATCGGTTAAAATCGAACCGAGGTTGAATTTTTGCCTGTGCTTCTTTTGCGCAATAAACGGATGTATCTGGATTCCTAACGAAGCTATTTTAACAGTGGATATTTCTTGATCAGCCGAATAGGTATGAGCCTTTTTTCTTCACCAAAGCTTCTCTTTCTTAAAACTATTTGGAGGATAAAATGGTAAGTCTAAAAATTAAAATTCCAGGCACAGGTTGGGATAAAATATCCCCAGGAATTTGACGCGTTCTTCAAACTTTCTCCCAAACAGAGAGGCAAAATCGGGTAAAGACAGACCGATTCCTCCGAAAAATTGCCTTTTGGGCTCCTGGCCGTCATGAGTGACGCTGTATCCCACCCCAAAGCAAAAGATTTTTTGGGGCAGAAATAGCTTTGTTCTGTAGGTGAGCCAATAGACGAAATTGCCGAATTCCTCGTACGTTTGGGCAAACATGGGTTGATTGGCAAGAAAGATATTTCTCTTCCAGCTAATTTTGACGTCGAAATCCTCAAGCCAGCTCTTATTTTCTTTCACACAGGCCAAACCTATACCCATATAATCGAAAATCAGGTCGGATACACCAAAACCTTGCTTGGGATTATATGCATCTATGGGATATTCCACTAAAGTTAGAAGCAGGGCTGATTGGGAAATGGATAAAGCCTGGCTGGTTTTGGATGAAAGCCCCACCCAATCATAAGCCCTGAGGAAGAATTGGGTCATTTTGTATCCCCACATGAAATGGCTCAATTCATCTGTCTGCGTCAGATTGTCACCCTTCCAATCATCTTTGAAGTGAAATCCACTGTTGGATTTTCCCCAGCAGGCGATTGCCTGTTTGAAACCGAAGAAGGTGGCACCCGCATTTACCAAGCCAATGATCGAAGCTCTCCTGTAGTTGATCCTTTTCTGCTGGGGATGGAAGATAATCGAACTCCGTTCCTTATAATAAAGTGGATAAGGTGACGAAAGAGAAGCTTTCTCAGACAAGGATAATCTGGTTTCAAAATCTGTTCCCGTCGATTTTGCGAAAAATCCGGGATAATGAAGATGATGATTTTTTGAGGAGAGGATGGAATCGTAAAAAACATAATCGAAAGCCGCCGTATGGTTCATATAAGGGGAGTGTGCAAAAACTGGACAGGACAATGATAGAATTCCACCAATAACAGCAAAAAGAGATATGATAGATTTTCCAGTCCTCACAAATACATGATAATTCAATTGAGGATTTTGTCAAGCCTTTTAGTTCTGAGCGCTCTGAAAAAGTAAGTTTGGAGTGTTGTTTCTGGAGTGTTAAGCTCTGCCAAAGTGGGATCTACGATTTTAGCTTGACCTAAAGCTCGTTGAGGACACTGAGTTGCTAAAAAGTTCACCCAAAGGTGATTCTCAAGATCTCAGTTGAGTCAAATGACCCGTGAACACCCCATATTCTCCTTTCCAAGTAGTTTTTCAGAGATATTTAGTTCCGTTTTCCTCAGCAGGAAGTTTTAAGGGGAATTGAAGTTCAAATCTTCCGGGTTGTCTAACAAGATTTCAAGCGTGATAAAAATTTCCTGCGGTTGGAGGCTATTCTACCTAAGGTGACACTTGACATTATCCAATGTGGAGAAGAAGAGGGAAAGGGGGGGATTTTTCTGCGGGTTGCCTGGTTAAGCGGATTTAGAGAAGCTGGTCAGACATATAACACTCCGACAGGTTAAATCAAAATCATTGAACAGAGTTCAGTGGTGCATAGGGGATAGCGTTAAGATCTAAGCCGGAAACTTCGCCTCGGGATAAGCGAAAATCTCCAGCCGCGGCAATCATGGCGGCATTGTCCGTGCACAAAATTGGAGAAGGATAGAAAACATGGAGGTGATTCTTTTCAGCTTCAGCTCTAAGTCTTTCCCGCAGGCGTTTGTTTCGTGCAACTCCTCCGGCCAGTGCGATCTTTCGGGTATTTTTTTCTAGACAGGCTTTTATCCCTTTTTCCACCAGAACATCCACCACCGCCTCCTGAAAACTGGTAGCGACGTCTGTTCTGTGCCTTCCCAGCTCTTCCTCAGATAACTTGGTGACGTATAGAGCTACTGCCGTCTTCAGCCCACTGAAGGAGAAATCGAAACTGCCTTCCTCTAAATAAGCTCGGGGAAATTTGAAGAAGTCGGGGTTGCCCTCTTGCGACACCTTATCGATTACAGGTCCTCCGGGATAGCCCAGATTTAAAACCTTGGCTACTTTATCAAATGCCTCTCCAGCCGCATCATCCCGGGTCTGTCCCAGAAGCTCGTAGCTACCCTTCTGGGCAACGTAAACCAGATTGGAATGACCTCCCGAGATCACCAGACAGATAAAAGGAGATGAAATTTCCGGATGATCTAAAAAGTCAGCAAAGATGTGTCCCTCTATATGATTTATTCCGATCAAAGGAATGTCCAGAGAGTAGGATAGAGCCTTGGCGAAGGACAATCCGATCAAAAGTGAACCCACCAACCCTGGCCCATAGGTGACCGCAACTCCCTCGATTTTTTCTGAAGAAATTTTGGCTTCACTCAATGCCGCCTTGATGACCGGAACGATGGTGCGGATATGTTCCCGAGACGCCAGCTCCGGAACCACTCCTCCATATTTATTGTGCACCATCTGTGAATAGACCACGTTGGACAGGATATCTTTGCCTTCTTTAACCACGCTGGCGGCGGTTTCATCGCAGGATGTCTCAATACCTAAAATCAGCATATCGTTTTTATTGAGCTTTACTCATTCTGAAATTGACTTTCAAGGACTTTATTTGCTCTCTTTCGAAAATCAAATTCGAGGAAGGGGGGTTATAAAATCTTTACTGTAATTTATCCGCTTGGTTGAACCATATTTCAAAATCGGACATGTCAATTGGTTGATCAGGGAAGCGAAATGTATTATCTTAATGTCTTTGGGAAGCTTACTTTTTCAGAGATCACTTGTCAACGCTCTATCTGTAGTGGCTCGACCTGCCCAGCTTATATTAAGCCCAATAAATTGGTCAATTGCAGTTGAATTTACCCTTTTGCTGGGGGACATGATAGTTGCATGGTGAGGGAGTGCATAAACCTAAGATGCACAAAATCTATTTCATGAACACCTCAACTGAGTCTGGCTCCGTATGTTTCAACTCAACTTTTGCTGATAATTTAACCAGCACCGGAAGCTTCACCGTCTCGTTTCTTTTGGCTTCGGCACAGTTGACCGTTACCGTTATCTCATCAGGACCTATCTGGTTTATCACACTCTCTGCACCGGAGATGGACACGTTTATGCTATCCGGTTCAAGCATGATCTCTCTGCGATTGGGTATACGGATTGCTTTCACCGGCAAATTGAAGATTACTCTCTCCACGGTTCTTTCGATATTTACGGAGAAACTTATCTTCTGTGAGGAGAGGCTGAGGTTATAACCCTCAGGCAATACCAGATCAACCTGGTCGGAGATTGGGTTCTCCACATTCTCTATCACTTTTTCCTGGGTATGAATCACCGTTAAACCTCTGACCCACATTCTTGGTCCGGAAATTACCACCTCTTCAGGGTTATAATACAGGGCACTCACCTGCTCGAATCCCTCCGCTGGCAATATCTTGATATTAGGTTGAACTTTCACTTCTTTTTCCATGGGGTGGTCCAGCCTTATCTTTAGGTCCTGAGGAAAAAGAATCTCAGTCACCCTCAGTTCCAGTTCTTCCGGAAGCGGTATCTCTTCGGGTTTTATGGTGTATTTGGTTTCTCCTCTTTTGAATTCTTTGGCATCTATTTTGAGGCTCTTTTTCTCTGCCAGAAGAAACTTTAGAAGCTCCTTGCCTTTGCCGCGGATGGTCACATCCACTTGCTCGGGTAACTCTTCCGCCAAAATAAGGTGCTCGGAGATATTGAAAATTTCTAAAAGAAAGGTATTGGTGTGTTCTAACACCTCCTCGGTGGCAACATGAAACCACAAGAATAAAGCCATGATGATGGCTACCAGTTTGAACCAGAAGTTCTGGAATATGATCCGCCACATATCTATTTTGGTTAAGATGAAGACGGACGAAGCGCAGATCGTTTTTGCGCTGCTCTTTAAAAAACCAAGTTCAAAGATTCTTATTTCTCTGAAAAGCCAATCGGTTTGCCAAAACTTATCTCCCCATTGTCAATGCGAATGGAGAAACCGCATTGAGGATTGGAGCATACCCAAGCTTTGTAGGTGATGGCGGCACCTTCTCTGCCATAATCTGAAAGAGGTAGAAGCACGCCCCCATCGCACTTTTTACATTCAGGAAAAACTCTCTCCATACCTTCCGCACCTCCTCCCTAAAAAATACCTCACATTTTTGTTGATTGCGCTTCGTCCATCAAAGCCCTAAATAATGAAAAACTGCCTCTGTGTCAAGACAAAGATGTTAGTTATTTGCTCCGCTTTTGCGGTGCGACTATGCACTTTTTTGTATTAGAAACAGATGCCAAAATTCATATGGACTCTTTTCGTTTTTGCTGACCTGCACGTGGGTAAGTCTCCGTGGCTTGCCAGCCAGGCCATCCTTCGACACTGAGTCTCAGGACGAAGTGTAAAGGTTCGGCTACGCAAATCAGGATTTCACTTATTTGCGTCCATCGAGATTTTTAGCTATTTTTCTTATTTGTGGTTAGGCATGGTTTTACTCCAGAGTCGGGTGTCCTCAAAAGAGGAATATTATCAGAAATGCATAAATCCTATTTTCTTTAAGTCCTTCACCTTTCCCGATTTCTGGATCAATTTGACTCCTTCTCTTTTTGCCATCATTTCACCAATAACCGAGATATTTTTTTTTGATTTAATTTTCTTGATTTTGCCTTGATCTTTTCTGTCGACGGTGAACAGAAGCTCATATTCTTCTCCGGAGGAGAGCGCCCATGCTAAGGGAGTTTTGTTCAGAAGAGTTGCAACTTTTAAGCATTTGGGTGATATGGGTATGTTCTGCTCATATAACACAGCACCCAAACGGCTTTCTTCCGTTAGGTGAAAAAGTTCAGATGAGAGTCCGTCACTTATATCGATCATGGAGTTTACCTTCAAATTCTTGACCAAAATTCTGGCTTCTTTGATAAGCGGCTGCGGTTGCAGGTGTTTCCTTACCAAAGGAAGCTTCTGGCGGCCATATTTTTTCAGATATTCTAAACCTGCCTGAGCTTCTCCTAACTTTCCGGTAACGCAGATTAAATCCCCCTTTTTTGCTCCGCTCCTGGTGACCAAAAATTTTTTTTCTACCTCCCCTAAAAGGGCAATGGAGATAAAAAGATCCTTTGGTGCAAGGGTGGTGTCACCTCCGATGATTTTGCAATTATATTTTTTGGCGATCCTGGATGCGCCTTTATAAATTGAGAACACATCATCCACATGTATGGATTTGGGCAGACCCACGGTGACTATTGCGTATTTGGGCAAACCTCCCATGGCGGCGATATCGCTTAAGTTTGCCACCATGGCTTTCCATCCGATCTCCTCTGGGGTGAAATAATTCAAATCAAAATGGATCCTCTCCACCAGCGTATCGGTGGTGAAGATCAAAAACCGTTCCGAGGATGTCCTGATCACAGCAGCATCATCTCCAATGTTGACTATTATCCGTTTATCTTTGGAAAAGACCCGTTTCTTGATTAGGTCAATTAAGCCAAATTCGCCGAGCTGGCTAATTTTAGTCTCGGTTTTTCTCATATGAGTGTGAAGATAAAGTCATCAGCCTTTTTATCTTCTAAGATCCGGGATTTTGTCCCCACAGATCTGTGTTACCAGAACCTAACTTAAGTTAGGTGCTGGTGCTAAGTTTTTCCCGTTCGTCGCGGTCGTCCTCATCCGTGACGGAAAAGGTAACGGATAAGGTGTCCGTTACCAACAAGGGATATGGAATACTAAGGCTCGATTTCAGCTTCTCTGCCCTCCACAAGAATGATAACTTTTGTCACTTGGGGGAATTGTTTTAGAGTATTTTCTATTGAAGTTTCGATCGCCTCAGCAAAACACAATCCTCCACCATAAGAATAGAGTTCTTTGGAAAAATCAGCATAGGCGATTCCGTTTTCGATTCTCACACTTCTTACCATTATTTTATCTCCCCATGGGGTGAACTCGCTCTCAGGACTTAAAAATTTCTTTCCAAAGTAGTCAATCTTTCCGCCTTGCTCATGATAAGCTTTGACGATTTTCATATACCATTCTTTGTATCGTGCAATAGTTCCTCCTGAAGGTAAACATCCACGATAACCCTGTGCATATTCCTCCTCGGATGGACCCTTTACCAGCTCTTTTAGAGCAAGCACCGCCGCCTCTTCGATACTCCTGCTCTTGGGGATTTCCCGTATCACCGGATCCTTACAGATGCATTCGGTTGCTTCAACTGAATACTTGTCGAAATACGCCTTTACATGTATGATTTCCGGGGCTGCTTCCTTGGTTGCCCAATGTAGGCAAGCAAAATTTCCTACAACAAGAACAAGGATGAATATAATGACGGTAGGACGCACTGAACCAGAAACAGACATATTTTCTGATTTTGTTTGCGGGCGCACAATTTTTCTTTTGGGATGATCTTTAAACCAAAATCTAACTTAAGTTAGGTTCTGGCACCAGATTCTTTATTCCATTAATCTGGGGTTATTCCAGAAGAATCGGGTGGCTCCCTGGGGGGTACCGAACCAGATATGATCTCCATCCAGCGCCAGATCCTGCACGTCGTTATCCAGAAGCCCGTCCTCGGTGGTGTATTTGATCCAGATGTCGGTAGCTCGATTTAACTTCCACACTCCATCTTTGGTTGCCACCCAGACGTTCTTTTTATCACAGACAAGCCTGACCACGTTCACTTCCGGAAAATTCATCCTGTTATCATAGACTCTTCTTTTGTCGCTAACCGGGCTATATCCCAGGATTCCCAAATCGGTCCCAAACCATAGCTCATCTTTCCCACTGGAGACTTTTTGATCGGACCATCGGGCAATTGATCTGACCTGTCCGTTCAAAAGACCATCCGGTGTGCTAAATCTATGCCAGGTTTTTTTCTCCCTATCCAGGGTGTATACCCCAATCTCCGTTCCCACCCATACATAATAAGAGTCTGCAAGAACAGAAAAGATATAGAGGTTATTCAAAAGAGGATCTTTGACCGCTCTTAACGAGTCGGCATTGAGATCATAAAAAGCCAATCCCTGTTCAGTGCCAATCCACAGGTATGTCCCGTCCGATTCCAAGGCGGTGATCTCATTATCGGGCAGACCTCTAAAGGAGGTGTAAGACCTCCAGGTGGAGTCTTTTTTTCTCATGCGAACCAGTCCCCTTTGAGTGCCCATCCAGATATTTTGGCTATCTACTTCCATGACGTTTACCTGATGACTGGACAGGAAGGGGACGTATTCGGCTGAAAAGTAATCCCAGGTCTCTTTTTTTCGGTTATATCTGGTTATTCCACTGGAAGGGCTCAAATGTCCGGTTCCCCCGAACCATATGTCATCTCCGTCTATCAATATGACTTTGACGTCTCTATCATAAAGTCCGAATTTGAGCATCTTCAGCCGTAGATGACGCAAAGATGCCAACCCTGCATTCAATCCCCAGGTGGCAACCCATAACTCATCGAAATCGCCTCTCAGATAATTGGTGATGGGGTATCGATCCAGATGTGAATCCATCACCCAATAGCTTCCTGCCGTGGTGGGACCAAAGTCGGTGAAAAGATCGGGCAGTTGGAGATTGGAGGTGTCGCTTCTGGATAAATCCCTGGGGAATTCGTATTCTCTGGACCATTCACCAAATACCGGATGATACATCGCTGGACCGCCATAAGTGTCTGCCCAGATTTCGTCCCTCTCCGGATCATAGGCTATGTTTTTTATCCAGTTATCCGGCAAGCCGTCGCTGGTGGTGAAAGGAGGAGCCCAATGCTGAGTGAATTTATCATAGCGGGTTACACCTCCGGTAGTTCCGAAATATACGTAATCGAAATTTAGGGCAATGGAGGTGATGTATCGGAACACCGAATAGCTCACCCAATCACCTTCCAGATACTTCCCCTTGGCGTGGATAAAGGAAAACAAAATAAATATACATAAAAGAGAGAATATTGCCCCCTTGAGTAACATTTTTACGGTATTTTTTTCTTTACCTGACATTTCCTGCTTGGGGTCTATCCGTTTTTTGTGGTTCATCTGCTTTGGATCTTTTTCTTACTGTTCAAAAAATCAAGAGCCACCCCTGCCAGAACCGAGGCCCCTATCTTTATGGCATCTTCATCCACGGTGAATTTGGGGTGATGCCAGGGATAGATGGCATTCTTCTTTGGATTCCTGATTCCCAATCTCAAAAACGTTCCGGGCACCTTTTCTAAGTAATAGGCGAAATCCTCGGCGCCCATCAGCGGCTTTTTGATTTCAAATATGGCCTGCCTGCCGAACATGTTGGCGATGGTTTCTCGAGCCAAATCTGTCGCCTGATGATCATTTATCAGCACGGGATAACCGGGAGAGTAACTCAACTCAAAGGATGCACCGGCGCTTCTGGCAACGCCTGAGATTATGTTTTTCAAAAGCACGGGAATTCTTCTGGTCACCTCTTTATTCAAGCTTCGCGCCGTTCCCTCTAAGGTAACCTTATCACATATAATATTACGTTTTGTTCCGCCCTGAATTTTGCCCACACTTATCACCACAGGTTGTACCGGATCTATTTTTCTGGAAGCAATGGTCTGCAAAGCCTGTATAACCTGTGCCGCAACTAAGATTGCGTCTATGCAGTCGTGGGGCCTGGCCCCGTGTCCTCCCACGCCTTTTATGGTTAGGTTGAAACTATCTGCCTGTGCCATGAAGGGACCATCTTTCACTCCAATTCTGCCCACCGGAATTGCCGAGTCGCAGTGCAGCCCAAATACTCCGGAAACATGCGGATTCTTCAACACCCCTGCCTGAATCATCGGCTTTGCTCCTCCAGGCGGGCTTTCCTCGCTGGGCTGGAAGATGAATTTCACGTTACCGGGCAGTTTTTCCTTAAGCTCAGAGAGAATCATGGCTGCCCCTATCACACAGGCCATGTGCGCATCATGCCCGCATGCGTGCATCAGACCTTTGTTCTTCGACTTGTATGGGAGACTCGTCTGCTCGGTGATGGGAAGAGCATCCATGTCCGCCCTTAAGGCCACCGTTTTGCCCTTCTTTTCTCCGGTGAGAATTCCAACCACCCCTGTCTTGGCGACGCCGGTTTTGACTTGGATGCCCAACTTCTTAAGCTCTTTTGTCACCCTCTCTGCCGTTTTGAACTCGTTGTACCCCAACTCAGGGTATTGATGAAAGTCTCTTCTGAGCTTTGTCAGTTTCGACAAGTACCTTTCCGAAAAGACCTTGATCTTCTCAATGAGGTAATTCTCCATAGTTGTTTCTCCCTGTTTTTGCTTTGAGATGTGTTCTTGCTGGGTGCTTTCTGCGTTTTAAAAGGATTGTAAAGGTGTGCTAACTTTGCTGGCCATGATCAGATGAGTATGGGACGTGAATTTGAAGCACGTAGACACCCATCGCCAGGCCGCACCCCTGTATCTATAACTCGACAAACGCTGCGGGAATCTGCTCCATCATATCCCCTGCGATCATGCCCATCTCACCTTTTTCATCTTTTGCCAAATCTCCGGTCAAGCCGTGAATAAAGACTCCGGCGCAGGCAGAGTCCACCATAATTTTTCTTATCTCCTTACCTTTATTCAGCATTAACATCTGTGCCAAAAGTCCAACAATGATTCCGGTCAGCACGTCTCCTGAGCCGGCAGTCGCCATGCCGGCATTCCCGGTGGGATTGACGTAGGTTTGACCGCCGGGTTCCGAGATTATGGTAGGTGCTCCTTTGAAAACCAGAACGCAATTGTATTCTTTAGCAAATTCGGAGGCATATCTTATCCTATCCTTGGCAATTTCTGAGGTGGGCACACGGTTCAGCCTGGAAAGCTCACCAATGTGAGGGGTCAGGATCAATGGCGCTTCGCATTCTTTTAGTATGGAGACGTCTTTGGCCAAAGCATTAAGCCCATCCGCATCGATCACCGCAGGCATCTTTAATTTGCTTACCAATCTTTGGACCAGCTCAATGGTTTCAAAATGTAGCCCCAAACCGGGACCGATGGCGCTGCATTCCCCCCATTTCAAAAGTTCCCTTATCTCTCCCAAACCCCTTAGGGCTAAGGCTCCCTTCTTTCTCACATCGGGCAGAGGCTTGGTCATCACCTCGGTCATCTTCATCTCCATAATCTCATTCAAGGTTTTGGGAGTACCCAAAATGGCCATTCCTGCACCGGCCTTTAAACAGGATAGGGAAGCCAAGACTGCGGCTCCGGTCATACCGGTGGATCCGGCGATCAAGACCACCCTGCCACAGGTCCCCTTGTAGGCGTCCCCGGTACGTTTGGGGATCATCTGCCTTACTTCTTCTTCAGTTATCAGATTTAGATTGATTTTCTCCTCGTCCACCACACTTTGTGGAACTCCGATATCCATCACCGAGGTCTTGCCTGACATTTCCTTGCCCGGAAAGAAGAAATGACCGATCTTGGGCAATGCTATGGTTGCGGTTCGGGTCGCCTTTATGCAAGGTCCGCTAAACTCTCCAGTATCTGCGTGAAGACCAGAGGGGATGTCCACGGAAAGAATTGGTATTCCAGAGGTGTTTATCTTTTCAACTACATCTTTCACGTAGCCTCCGATCTCACCAGTAAAGCCCGTGCCGAACAAAGCATCCACAATCAGGTCTGCTTTTATTCGGGAAGGGACCCCTTCCTTTTTCAAGATTTCTACGATGGGCAGATCTAAATCCACAGCTTTTTCCAGATTCGTCTTAGCATCTCCCCTGACTTCATTTCTTTTCGCGGTCAAGAAGAATTCAACCTGGGCGCCCCATTGGGAAAGATGTCTGCCCACTACAAATCCATCCCCTCCGTTGTTTCCTCCTCCGCAGAATATGACTACTGCTTTGTTCTCAGGGCCTCCCAGCATCTCCTTTGCCACCAGGGCTGTGCCCTTTCCAGCTTTCTCCATCAATTCCAACCCGAGTATGCCTATCCCCTCTATGGTCTTTTTGTCGATATTTCTCATCTGAGAAGAAGTCACCAGTTTCATGGTCAGGTTCGGTTTTTGAATTATCGAATTATCTGAGAAAAAACCTACTTCAATATACCTCACTTAACGATGATCAGCAATAGCTTGACCATGGAATAAATGAATAATATGATCTCGATCAAATTCCAAATCATTTTTTTGCCCCAAGAAAAATATTTCGGTTAACTGCTTTCGACCTGCTTGAGTTTGAACTGCCCTGGCTGTTGTTGTGGGGCATTCTTCAAGGTGAATCCCTACAGGATGAACCCTTACCTCACAACAACCTTGATTCGACTAATCCCCCCCTGAATTAACGCTTCAGTTTGTTTTACTCTTCTACAACCACTGCAGTTCCATAAGCTAATATCTCTGCAGCTCCAGACATGATGTAGGAGGTGGAAAATCGTAAACAGATGACTGCATTTGCCCCCAGTTTTCGAGCCTGTTGGGTCATTCTATCCAAAGCCTGTTCCCGCGATTCGGCCATCATCTTGGTGTAATCTGACACCTCACCTCCAACCATATGACGCAACAGAGCCATCATATCCCGACCGATGTGTCTGGCTCTGATGGTATTTCCTTTCACCATACCCAGGGTTTTGACTATTCTCTTACCGGGTATTTCATTGGATGTAGCTATTATCATTTTTCCACCTCCCCGTATCTCTCCGTCTTAAAAAGGAACAGCCGTTCCCGGATTATGGAGACCAAAAGAATTATGGCTCCCAGTGCGAAAATTGACACCCCCACTTTGACGATCAATGAGACGTAGGGATCTAAGAGAAACTCCTTGAAAAATTGGTACACCCCAAAAGATAGAAGTATTATGGCACCGATGGAAAGCAATATCCACCCGGTTCCCCGCTCTATTCGTCGATATATTCTTTTCCAATAGCCCGCCCAGAGTTCATCCGATAAATCCGCAAATCTCATCTTATTGGTCACCTCCTTGAGTTTAACAAAGGATTGGTATTCCTTTCTACAGCTTTCACATTCAGACAAATGTTTTTCAATCTCGCCCTTTTTTTCCTGCTCGATTTCGCCATCTAAGTAAGCCATCAGATGTGGCTTTATCTCTTCACACTTCATACACGCCTCAATTGAAGACATCCTTTAAGTTATCCTTGAGTTTTTTTCTGGCATAATAGAGACGGGACATCACACTTCCCATGGGTATATTCAGCATCTCAGAGATCTCCTTATAAGAAAAACCTTGAAAATGTTTCAGCAAGATTATCTCCTTGAATTCAAAAGGGAGTTTTTTGATCTCTTCCCAAAGCCTTAAAGCTATTTCATTTTTCTCCACCAATACATCCGGGCTGAGGGCTCTTTGCTTGAGATGTTTCATTTCAGTATTAGCCATGCTACTTTTTATGTAATTTTTTCTAACCGCCATCTTCCTAAGATGATTCTTGCACAGGTTACTCAATATGGTATAAAACCAGCTGAAAAACTTAAGTTTAGGGTTGAGCTTTCTCATATTGGCGTAAACCCGAATGAACGCCTCCTGGGAAAGATCGTATGCGTCATCCCGATTACCTACCAGACCCAGCGCGATGAAAAAAGCGGGCTTCTTGTATTTTTCCACCAGCTTCTGGAAAGCTTTCATCTTACCCTTCTTCAGTTGCACAATCAGCTGTTGATCCTGGTCCATCATTTCTCTTTTGTTAATATACACCTCAGTTTTAAATTTATTCAAAGTGCTTGAGCTTTCTTTAAGATAGCAGTTTTTTTATCTGAGGTCGACTAATTTTTTTAAGAATGTTTTATAAAACGCATAATAGACCAATTTGAGATATGCGCCCGTTTTTCACATCAAGACTTCTGGTGAACTCAACAAAAATTCTTGACAACATTATCAACTGAATGTTATATAACCAAAGGAATTTTTTGCCGAAGAGGGTTTCATCTGGAGGTTTTCAGATGCGAAAGATTATCTGGCTTGGTCTTTTGAGTATCAGTATTTGTTTGTGGACCTCATTTGCTTTTGCGCAGGATTTCAGCCGGAGGTTAACTTTAGGGCTTAAAGGCGGTATCTGGAAATCTGGACTCACCGAGCATTCAGATATTTATACCGTGGGAAATCAAGGTGCTTTATTCTTCAGATACGACCTGAAGGAAAAAATCTCTTTGGGCTTCTGGGTAACCTATGCTAAAGCATGGGAAGCTGACCTGTCGGGGAGAGGGGACGCTGGAGCAGGATTCACCTTCTCCCAAAAAGATGATGCCGACCAATTCACCCATGTGTGGCTTGATTTTTCCCTGATCTATCGTTTCAGGCCATGGGAGAGGCTTAATCCCTACGTTTTTGGAGGAATAGGATTAGCTTTCTGGAAGGTGCAAGACGAAGATGGAAAGTCTGTTCAGATACTGGACAGAGACCAGGATCCCTTTGATCTCAAAGATCAAGAATTGACCTTTTCAGGCGGGGGAGGAGTGGAGTATCGCTTCAGGGAGAAGTGGGGTTTAGACTTTGGCACCAGGTTTCGTTTACTCACCCATGTTCTTACCAATTTCAGAGGTTCAAAGGATATAGTTGGCGCGAGGCCGGGGGAGTTGGATTTGCCCAAGGTTACGTTGGAGATCTTTTTGGGTATCAATTACTATTTTGGAAAGTTGAAGGATACAGATAAAGACGGGGTGCCGGATAGGGTAGACTTTTGCGCCGACACACCCTTTGGGGCGATGGTAGATGAAAGAGGATGCCCTCTGGACTCAGATGGTGATGGGATCTATGATGGATTAGACAAGTGTCCCCATACTCCTTCAAAAATCAAGGCGGATGTTAACGGTTGTCCACTTGAATAGTATTACTATCTCCAAGTTCTTCTAAAACATCAAACCAAAATTCATCAACTTTTGACTTTTTCTAAGTTTTCTGTTAAGAATCCGTTTACAATAATTTATAAGTCAATCCTAAAGAGAGGGTTTCCTTGAAGCGTCCCTTTTTGTGAATCTCCTTATCGTATAGCAACTGGGTATACAGGGAGACGGTCACATACTTGGCGATGGAGACGGAGATGGTGTTCTCCCAGTTTAAATCCACCTCCTTCCAGTAATTCTCCTGGGGCATTCCTTTCAGCTCATCGGATTTTGAATAGAATAAAGCCTTATAAAGAGACAACTTTGAGGTATAGGAGATTTTGTCCGAGAGAGCAAGCTTAACATCGGTGACCGATTCGATTCCTCCGTCATTGGTGGAGTTGATTTCGGTTTTCCTTGAAGCTGTGTCCGCAATATCCTCTGTGATGATCTGTCTTAGAGCCAATCCTAACCGAGACAAAATCTCATTTTTCTCCGTCTTATAGAATTGCCGGGAAATCCCCCCCGATTCAGTTATCTTTTTGGGATTTATAAATCTTTTCAGTTGTGGGTAGCTGGCATCCTGAAACTGACTTTCAAATCTCAGAGCAAGATAGGGATCCACCCAGGCCTTCAGGGTGAATCGGGCCAGCGTTTCGATATCTATCAAATCTGTGGACTTGACCGGTTTTGCCCATTTTTTGGTCTCCGGATTTTGATTGTGGGTTTGACCAAAGGCCAGCTTGACCGTGGTCTTGGAAAGAAGCCTTTCTGAAAGTTTTTTTTCAAAGCCAGAGCTCACATTAGCCACCCAGCTGACGTTGCCGGCTTCGCCCCCAGCCCAGTTGTCTGAATAAGAGTTTTGAGTTAAGGTCAGATTCAGATCCATATATTTTCCCCAGGTTTCAGCCGCCCATGTATTATCGAACGAAAACAAACCTGACAAAAGTAGACAGACTGCAGTAGACAGTAGGCAGCCGATAGACGGCAGGTTGCTGTCTGTCATCTGCTTTCTGTTATCTGTTATCTTGTGTTTTCTCATTGTATATCTCCTCAGATAAGGTGAAAATTTTGGTGTCTCAAAATCTACGGTTGATACTTGTTTTGTCAAGCACAATGATAAAAAAAATGGCTTGCAAAATAAAATCAAAAGAGTAGATTCTCCTTAAAGATGAGTATAGTTGATTAAGCCGAATTTCCAGACCAAAAAATGACAGCTTATGTTTGTTGACAAACGAAATCTTGACATCGCATCTGTTGGGGCGAACCTTAAGGTTCGCCCGAATGAGATTTTCGTGGATGGTAATCCAACGCAAAATTCAGGGAGGTCAAAGTGCGGCACTTAAAGCTCAGTTTTATTTTTTTGATGATAAGCTTTTTTGGGTTCAGCTTGGCGCAAGCTGAGGAAACTCGTCTCTTGCGCTATCCGGATATTCACAAGAATCGAATTGTATTTGTATATGCGGGAGATTTGTGGCTGGTTGGAGCCGAAGGCGGTGCTGCCCGAAGACTTACCTCTCATGAGGGTTTTGAGTTGTTCCCAAAATTTTCTCCTGACGGCAAGATGATCGCCTTCACCGGGCAATACGATGGCAACACTGACGTTTATCTGATTCCGGCTGAAGGGGGGGAACCCAAGAGATTGACTTACCGTCCGGGCTTTGAAAACATGCCCGATAGATTTGGGTTCGACGATATGGTCTTGGACTGGCATCCGGATGGGAACAGAATTTTATTCCGTTCCTGGCGCGAAAGTTACAATTCCTGGTTTCAAACGCTCTTCTTGATAGGATTCAAAGGAGGTTTTCCTGAAGCCTTGCCTTTGCCTGAAGCCGGGCTTACTTCCTTTTCTCCGGATGGCACCAGGATAGCGTATAATCGCATCTTCCGGAACTTCCGCACCTGGAAGCGATATAAAGGCGGTTTGGCACAGGACATCTGGATTTACGATCTTAATCAGAACAAAATCCAGCGCATCACCGATTACGAGGGGACAGATACTTCACCCATGTGGTATGGTGATAAAATCTTTTTCGTCTCTGATCGGGATCATACCGCAAACATCTTCTGTTATGAACTTGCCACTCAAAAGACCAGAAAGATCACCCAACACCCCGATTTTGATGTAAAATGGCCCAGCTTAGGTCCCGAATCGATTGTGTATGAGAATGGTGGCTATCTTTATGTGCTCGACCTAGAAACGGAGAGGACGAAAAAGATCTCAGTTCAGATTCCGGATGATAAGGTTTTAGTCCGTCCGGAGTATGTCTCGGTTAAGGATCATGTTTCGGATTATGGTCTTTCGCCAGGTGGTAAACGAGCTCTCTTCGCCGCCCGAGGAGATATCTTTACCGTGCCTGCAGAAAAGGGAAACACTCGAAATCTAACAAATACCAGCGGCATCAGGGAGAAGAATCCTATCTGGTCGCCTGATGGGAAATGGATCGCCTATATGTCCGATCGCACCGGTGAGGATGAGTTATACATTATTCCGCAGGACGGAAAAGGGGGGGAGATAAGGATAACCACAGACGGACACTGTTTTCGTTTTGCCCCGGTGTGGTCACCGGACAGCAAGAAACTCCTGTTTGCAGACAAGGATCTGAAGCTCTATTACGTGAATATCCAGGAGAGGAAGATAATCCTGGTGGACAGCACCAAAAACTGGGAGATCAGAGACTATTCCTGGTCGCCGGATAACAGATGGATCGCTTATGCCAAGCCAGCCAAAAACCATTTGTCCTCCATCTTTCTCTATTCACTGGATGAGAAAAAGATCTACCGGGTGACCGATGATTTCACCGACGACAACGAACCTATCTTTGAACCAGAAGGGAAATACCTTTATTTTATTTCCAAGCGAGACTTCAACGCACAACTGGGGCATTTTGAATCGAGTTTCACCTACAACCAGATGACCAAAATCTATGTGGTAACCCTTCAGGCGGATAGCCTTTCTCCTTTTGCTCCAGAAAGCGATGAGGTGGAATCTCCAGAGGAAAGGTGGGAAAGGAAGGAAAAGGAAAGAAAAGAATGGGAGGAGAAGAGACCAGAAATCATTGAAAAGATTCGGATCGACATCCCGGGAATCGAAAAACGAATAGTGGCAGTCCCCACCGATCCAGGTAACTACTCTGGACTTGCAGCAGGCGAAGACAAGATTTTTTATCTCTCCTTTCCCTCCTGGACCCTCACCGGAGGAAAACCCGGACCAAAAGGTAAATTACACCTGTTTGACTTAGAAGAAAGAAAAGATCAGGTCCTGCTTTTTCCTGTGGATGGATACGACCTTTCTGCAGACGCGGAGAAGATTATTTACCGAAGCGGAAAACAATTCGGTATCGTGGGTGCCAAGCCAGGTTCTTGTAAGGTGGGCGACGGTGCTTTGAATTTAGATCAGATGGAGATGAGATTGGATCGTCGAGAGGAATGGAAACAGATATTCAGTGAGGTATGGAGACGCCAGCGGGACTTCTTCTATGCTCCCAACATGCATGGGGTGGACTGGGATTTGATGCGCGCCCGATATGGAGAACTTTTGCCCCATGTAGCGCACAGAACTGATTTGAACTACATCTTAGGAGAGATGATCGGCGAGCTTTGTTGTTCCCACACTTACATAGCTGGAGGTGACATGCCCAAAGTTGAATTAGTTAAAACAGGACTTTTAGGCATAGATTGGGAAGCAGATACCCTATCAAAGTTTTATCGGATCAAGAATATCTATCTAGGGCAGAACTGGAAAGAAAATCTGCGTTCTCCTCTAACCGAGCCCGGCGTGGATGTGAAGGAAGGAGAATACATAGTGGCTGTGGATAACAAAGCTCTGCGGTATCCCACCAATCCTTACACCCTATTTGAAAATACGGTGGGCAAGACAGTTACCCTGAAGATAAATTCAAAACCTTCGCTTGAAGGTGCCAGGGAAGTGATGGTCAGACCTATTGAAAGCGAGTACCGCTTGAGATATCGATACTGGGTGGAGTCCAATCGTCGTAAAGTGGAGGAAGCCACCAACGGAAGGGCAGGATATATATTCATTCCCGACATGGGAGGTGGGGGGTTGAACGAATTCTCCGAGTCTTTCTTCCCTCAAATCAAAAAGGAGGGGCTTATAGTCGATGTCAGGTATAATGGCGGAGGTTTTGTCTCTGAGATGATTTTAGAGAGATTGCGTCGGGAGGTGGTGGGTATGGGCTGTTCCCGAAACGCTAGTGATTGGACCTATCCCGGAGGAACTCTGTTTGGACACATGGTTTGTATTGCCAATCAGTATTCTGCCTCCGATGGGGACAACTTCCCCTACTTTTTCCGGGAGTATGGATTGGGACCCATCATTGGCAAACGCACCTGGGGAGGTGTGGTGGGCATACGTGGGTTCCCTCCTCTATTAGGAGGAGGTTATGTTACAATGCCTGAATTTGCTCCTTTCAGCATGAAAGGCGAGTGGATCATGGAGAATTACGGAGTGGATCCAGATATTGAACTGGATAATCTACCGGATCAGGTTATTTTAGGTGGCGACCCACAACTGGAAAAGGCTATTGAGATAATCATGAAGAAGCTGGAGGAGGAACCTAAAAAGCTTCCAGAGAGACCTCCTTATCCTGTGCGAGACTGAAAAATGGTCTTCATTCAACTCAGTTGCGTCGGGATATCGTTATCCCGGCGTAAAAGAGACTGTAACGTTGGAGTTTGTTGCCAGCGAAAAAGCCTCCACCGGTTAGGGCAGGGGTTGAACCAGTGCCCTTCCTCTACTGACAGGGGTGCAACCCCTGTCCGAACATAAACATCCGAACTTGTCTCAGACGAAGGAACTTCTCAGCAATAAAAAGTAAACTTTTTATCAGAAAAAGAGGTATAAGAAAACTGAGGTATTTGTGATAAAGATTTTACCTTGATAAGCCTGATAATTAAGATTATTTTCCAAAACCTATGCTTTCTGTTGTCGCAATATTCCCTATCGAAAAACTCATGCCTTTTGGCTTTCCTTTTAATCTTTTAACAAACAGGAGTCTTACCATGAAGACTTTCAAAGTTTTCTTGATTGGATTGGTGTTGTCCATTGTCCTTTTCTCTTCTATCTTCGCAGAAGAGGCGCGTCTTTTGCGTTTTCCGGATATCCATGGAGACCGGATCGTTTTTGTATACGGTGGGGATCTCTGGGCCGTCTCCTCTGAAGGCGGTATGGCGCAAAGGTTGACCTCATTTGAAGGATATGAGGCTTTCCCCAAATTTTCTCCGGACGGCAGACGCATAGCTTTTACGGCTGCATATGACGGCAATGGGGACGTGTATATGATGCCAGCCGAGGGGGGAGAACCACGACGGCTCACCTATCGCCCGGGAAGGGGACAACCTTCGGGTGGACTGACTCTGGATGATTGGGTGATTGACTGGTTTCCTGATGGCAAAGAGGTTCTGTTTCGCTCTTCTCGTGATGCCTTTCCTACTAGCAAGCTTTTTCGGATAAGCTCAGAAGGTGGCTTTCCGGAAGCGTTGAAACTTCCTGAAGCAGGCTTAGCCTCCTTTTCGCCGGATGGGAACAAAATCGCTTACAACAGAAAGTCCCGGGAATTCCGCACCTGGAAACGCTACCATGGGGGCACGGCACAGGATATATGGATCTATGATCTGAAAACTGATGCCGTCGAAAGGATCACCGATTGGAAGGGAACGGATAACATCCCCATGTGGTATGAAGACAAGATTTATTTCACTTCAGACCGCGAACACACGCTAAATTTATACTGTTATGATCTGAAAACTAAAGATATTGGAAAGATCACCAATCATAAAGAATATGATGTAAAATGGCCCGGTTTGGGGCCGGGCGCCATCGTGTATGAAAACGGGGGAGATCTTTTCGTTTTAGATCTGGCAACCGAGAAGACCAAAAAGATCTCGGTGGAGGTTCCGGCTGAGCGCATTCTGACTCGATCGACCTGGGAAAAGGTGGATGATTTGATTATCGACTTCAGTCTTTCTCCTTCTGCCAAAAGGGGATTGTTCAGCGCTCGGGGTGAGGTATTCACCGTGCCTGAAGAAAAGGGGGAGGTGCGAAACCTCACCCAGACGCCGGTGATACGCGAAATCTACGCCGCCTGGTCGCCGGATGGAAAATGGGTGGCTTATCTATCAGAGAGAACTGGTGAATATGAACTCTACATAAGGCCTCAAGATGGAAGCGGAGAAGAGAAACGCATAACCTATGACGGGGAATGTTACCGGCTTCCTCCGGTATGGTCGCCAGATAGCAAAAAGTTAGCTTTTTCAGACAAGAAGCTTCGGCTGTTCTACGTGGACGTAGATGAGAAGGAGCCGGTGCTGGTGGATCAGGCTGAGGTCTCTGAGATCTATGATTACGTCTGGTCATCCGATAGCAAATGGATTGCATATTCCAAAAACAACCCGGCCTATTTTGCCTCCATTCACCTTTATTCTCTGGATAAAGGAAAGGTGCATCAGATTACCGGTGAGCTCACTGATGATTTCTCTCCGGTCTTCGATCCGGCGGGGAAATACCTGTATTTTATATCTGCCCGCACCTTCAGTCCCACCTTCAGCGATTTTGAGCGTACTGAGTATGTCTATCGCAATACCAGAAATATCTATCTGATGACCCTGCAGGCAGATAGCCTCTCTCCCTTTGCTCCGGAGAGCGATGAGGAAAAGGTGAAGGAGGATGAGGAGAAGGAAGAGGAGGAAGATAAAAATAAGGATAATGACAAAGATAAAAAGAAGGATAAGAATAAAGACGAAAAGAAATCCAAGGACATTCAGATCGATTTTGAAAACATCGATCAGCGAATTGTGGGAGTGCCCATAAAATCCGGCAATTATACCCGTCTTGCCGCCGCCGAAGATAAATTGTTCTATCTGGCTATGCCTGCCATATGGGAGTGGGGTCAATCTGGGGGTGGCCAAAATGAACTGCACATGTTTGATATGAAAGAAAAGGAGGAACATACACTTATTTCCGGGATCAACAATTATGATATCTCCTCAAAGGGCGAAAAAATAATCTACAAGAGCGGTAACACCTATGGAATCATCGATGCAAAAAAAGGCAAGAATAAAGTTGGAGATGGGAAGCTGTCTACCTCCGGAATGGAGATGAAAGTGGACCCACCAGGGGAATGGGAGCAGATGTTTGAGGAAGCCTGGCGGTTGGAAAGGGACTTCTTCTATGATCCCAACATGCACGGAGTTGATTGGAACGGGATGAAAAAGAAATACGGGCAGCTTCTTCCGCATGTGGCTCATCGGTGGGATCTCACCTATCTGATCGGTGAGCTGATTGGAGAGCTGACCACCTCTCATACTTATGTGGGAGGAGGTAAGATGCCAAGAAGCAAGCCGGTGAATGTGGGGCTTTTAGGTGTTGGTTTCGAGCCAGATAAGAAGACCGGTTTCTATCGCTTCAAAAAGATATACAAAGGTGAAAATTGGGAAAAGGATCGTAGAGCCCCACTTACCGAACCGGGCGTGGACATCAAAGAAGGGGAATATCTGATTGCGGTAAACGGACAACAGGTGCGGTATCCAGCTAATCCGTACCAATATTTCGAGAAAACCGTCGACAAACAGGTGAAAATTAAAGTGAATGACAAGCCTTCTGCCAGCGATGCCCGGGAAGTCACGGTCAAGCCGGTGGGCTCGGAGTATATGCTCCACTACTTAGACTGGGTGGAGACCAATCGCAAGCGGGTGGAGGAAGCCACCGATGGAAGGGTGGGTTATATTCACGTGCCCAATACCAGCTTATGGGGTTTGAATGAATTCTCCCGCTCCTTCTATGCCCAGGCTCGTAAGGAGGGACTTATCATCGATGTCCGCTACAATGGCGGTGGAATGATCCCGGATATGTTTATGGAGCATCTTCAGAGGAAAATATTGAGTCTGTGGTCTCCCCGAGAGGGATTGGTGGGTAGAACTCCAAATGTGGCACTGCACGGGCATATGGCTTGTATAATCAACGAATATGCCGGCTCCGGCGGAGATGCATTCCCATATTATTTCCGGGAGCTGGGATTGGGACCGCTGGTGGGTACACGCACCTGGGGTGGGCTGGTAGGAATCTCACGTGGCTTGCCTCTTATGGACGGAGGTTACGTCACCTGTCCGGAATTTGCATTTATCAATCTGGAGGGCGAGTGGGATGTGGAGAATCATGGAGTGGATCCGGATATAGAGGTGGACAACCGACCTGATCTGGTCATCAAGGGAGATGACCCTCAATTAGAAAGGGCAATCCAGGAAGTCATGAAGAAGCTAAAAGAGGAACCCAGGACGCTACCTGGAAGACCGAAATATCCAATCAAAAGATAGAAGGGTCTTTGATTCTTACCGTCCTTCTATCTCATAAACGATTGTAGGGGCATGTAGCTTGCTATATGCCCCTACTTTATTATTATGAATTTTCCCACCTGATTTTCTCCAGTGTCTTTGTTCTCCACGCTGAAAAGATATATCCCCGATACCACCGCCTGAGTGTTGCGGGAGATCAAGTCCCACTCATCATAAGT
>Ga0111202_136_pt1 | contig 30812 bp, 21 predicted proteins | sample DeeMarSWOR324_28_FD_80372 | JGI IMG/M metagenome (GOLD analysis project Ga0111202, IMG submission 80372) | candidate division Zixibacteria bacterium SM23_73_3 | reverse complement strand
TGTGGGGGACGCCTTAGGGACGGCCCAAGCCCTCAACAATTTGGGGGCTGTAACGCAGGAGCTGGGCGACTACGCCAAGTCCCGCCAATATCACGAGAAGAGTCTGGCCTTCCGGCGCCAGATGGGAGACCGGAGGGCCATCGCGGTCTCTCTCCACAACCTGGGAGAGCTCTACCTCAGGCTAGGCAACTATGCCCAAGCCCGGGCTGCTTACGAGGAAAGCTTACCCCTGTTTCGGGAGGTGGGGCACTTAATGGGCGCGGCTGATTCCCTGAGCAGCCTGGGAGTTGTGGCCGAAAACCAGGGCGAGCTTGACCAGGCCCGGACGTATCATGAAGAAGCCTTGAAGAATCGTCGCGACCGACAGGACCCTATGGGAACAGCAGAGTCGTTGTACAGCTTGGCTGAGCTGGCAGCAAGACAGGGCGAATCTGGTCAGGCACGCAGATACTACGCACAGAGCCTGGCCATCCGGCAGGAACTCGGTGATCGCAGGAACATTGCGGATTCGCTGGAAGCTTTAGGAATCTTGGCCGCCGGCTGCAAAGATTCGGCGCAAGCCGCGCGGCTCCTCGGTGCGGCGAACTCCTTGCGGGAGCAGATTAACGCCCCGCCGCCTCCTGCCAAGCAGGAGAAACTCGACAGGGTCCTCTCCAGCACACGTTCAGCTTTGGGCGAACGCGCTTTCGCCAAGGATTGGGACGAAGGTCGGGCCATGTCGATGGAGCAGGCCATCGATTACGCGCTGAAGAAGGATGGCGAGGAGCACACTCGACAGTCTGGGTGAGACGACGGAGACCCTGACAGCATGTGCTCGGACCCGAGGTTCACCGCATTGCCGCGAAAAATGACAGGCAAGATCATTTCACATCATAGGTCTTTTAAAAGACAAAAACGGAAATGATTGCTCCTCAGTAAGCTTGCCACACACACTTGCGCCTAACTTCTTGTGACACGGAAGATTAAACGCACGAGCCGATTCCGCCGTTGGCTTGATTGAAAACCGCTTTCAGTCCACCGTCCACAGTCCGCCGCTCATTCGGGATGAGGCTGCGGGGACTGTGAATCGTCAACTACGAACCGTGAACCATCTACCGCCTTAAAAATGCGGGGCCGACGAGAGGAGTTTAGAACTTTCTTTGTTTCCGAATGTCAATCGTCAGCCCAGGTTGAAGAGATCCAAGAGCTTCTTGAACAGATTCAGACTTAGCAACCGACCGCACCTCATTTCTCTCGCCTATCTCTCTTTTTCATTGACAACAAGGAAATCTGGACTTTAATTAGAAATAAAAGACAATCTTTTGTGAAAAGGGTAAGATGATAGGCAGAACCATTTCTCACTACAAAATACTTGAGAAGCTGGGTGAGGGTGGAATGGGTGTGGTGTATAAAGCCCAGGATACCAAGCTAAAAAGGACGGTTGCTCTGAAGTTCCTCCCGCAGCAGCTTTTGTGCGATTCTGAGTCCAAGGCTCGATTTATCCATGAAGCTCAGGCCGCTTCCGCATTAAATCACCCTAATATTACCACAATCCATGAGATAGATGAAGTCGAAGGTGAGTGCTTCATTTCTATGGAATATATCGAGGGTAGATCCATAAAAGAGCTAATTAAAGAAAAGAAGCTTTCGGTAAAAGAAATTTTAGAAATTGCCATTCAGATCAGTGAGGGTCTAACCGCAGCTCATGAGAAGGGAATTGTGCATCGGGATATTAAATCAGACAACATCATGCTTAGCCCTCGAGGCCAGGTAAAGATAATGGATTTTGGCTTAGCCAAGCTCAAAGGAGCGACCAAGGTAACCAAGACCGGTACAACTCTTGGTACATTACAGTATATGTCTCCTGAACAGGCACAGGGCAGAGAAGCAGACCATAGAAGCGATATCTTTTCTTTTGGAGTGGTTCTATATGAGATGATTACTGGTCAACTTCCCTTCAAGGGTGAGCATGAAGCGGCTGTGGTTTACTCAATAATGAATGAGACACCCGAACCACTGGCCAGGTACAAAGCCAATGTTCCGGAGGGCTTGCAGAGGATAGTAGACAAAGCCTTACAGAAAGATGTCAGCATCAGGTATCAGAGTACAGGTGATATAATGGCCGATTTGAGGGGATTAGAAAAGCAGACAATTGTTGCTAGTATGGTCACGCCTAAAAAGAGACTTCTGTCCTTTATCGTCCCTGCTTCAATAGCTTTCATCATTGTTTTGCTCTTGTTAATTCTCAAACCTTTCCAACTCCACATAGGGCCGGAAAAGAGGGCAATAGCTGAAGAAAACTCCTTAGCCATAATGTATTTTGAGAATATGGTGGATAGAGAAGATACCGAGAGGCTGGGTGAGATAGTAACTAATCTCTTGATAACTGATCTTTCTGAATCTGAGTATATGCGTGTGCTTTCGTCTCAGAGGCTGTATGATATTCTCAAACTTTTGGGTAGGGAAGGACAAAAGAAGATTGACCAGGAGGTTGCCACCCAGGTTGCGACAAAAGCCGGGGCCAAATGGATGCTTTTAGGGAACATTCTTCAGGTTGAGCCACGAACTGTGATTACCACTCAGCTGGTTGATGTAGCAACTGGTCAGGTGGAGGCTTCTCAGCGTATCACCGGGGAAATGGAAGAAGACGTATTTTCTTTGGTCGATAAGTTAACAGTTGAAATCAAGAATGATCTATCACTGCCTGCACTGGCCCAGCAAGAACTAGATCGGCCTGTGGCGGATGTCACTACCCATTCACCAGAGGCATATCGCTATTATCTTGAAGGACTTGATTACGATTTTAAGCTTTATGGCGTGGAGGCTGAGGAGAGCTTCAGAAAAGCTTTGGAGTATGATTCCACCTTTGCCATGGCATACCTCAGGTTGACCAGATATACTTTCGGTTCGGAGTATAGAAGAATGATAGCCAAAGCGGTGCAATACTCGGACAGAGTCAGCCAGAAGGAAAAACATTACATAAAAGCCGAGGAGGCATTCGCTTCAGGGGGGGTTGACGAGTACGTTAAGGAGTTGCACAAGTTGGTGGAACGTTATCCCGATGAGAAAGAGGCATTTTATGAATTAGGGGACTATTACTGGACTTTACGACTGTCTGAGCAGGCTGTCTACTATCTGAACAAAGCCCTTAAGATAGATCCCCTTTATAAATTAACATATAATTCGCTTGCTTATACCTACGCTTACCTGGACGATTTTGAGAAATCCATCTGGGCGATAAACAAATATATATCCTTAGCACCAGATGAAGCCAATCCTTATGATACCAGAGGAGATATATATGCTCGGTTTGGCAAAATAGACCAAGCGATTGAATCATACAAGAAAGCTGAAGAAATAAAACCTGATTTCTCAATTCGCAAGTTGGGACATATGCATCTCTTCAAAAGAGAGTATGCTAAGGCTGAGAGTTGTTACAAGGAATATGCCAGTAGTAGTGACAAAGTAATTCGGTCGGTAGGAAGGATGGGTCTGGCTTTTGTTCCTCTGTATCAAGGAAAGTTCGAGGAAGCGTTAACGGTTTTGGATAACTGTATTGCTGCAGATAAAATGGAGCAGGTTGAAGAAGAGTTGGTTGAATTGAAACACGACTTAAAGGCGGATATCTATTACGAGAAGAAAGATTTGAGCAAGGCTTTAAAAGAATCTGAAAGGATTATAGAAAGCTATCTTAAGGATTACCCTAATCTTGTTATCTATGAGCGAGCTGATTATGCAATGCTCTTAGCAGAGAATAATGAGTTTGAGAAAGCTGAAGAGGTAGCTCAGGCATTAAAAGAGGATATTGAGGAGAAGGATCAAACCGAGATGAGCAATTACTGGTGGACGGTTGGATCTATCGAGTTTGCAGGAGGGAATTACGAGAAATCAGTAGCTGACTTTGAAAAAGCTGCCCAAACAAACCAAGGTTTTCGGTTTCTCTATTCGCTTGCCAGAGCTTATCTAGAAGCGGGTAGGCTGGGTGAGGCGGTGGCTGAGTTTGAGAAAGTAGTTTCAAGATATGATGAAAACCGGGTATGGAATGCCATTTGGGCAGTTAAGGCTTATTACCTGTTAGGCTTAGCTTACGAGAAATCAGGCTGGAGCAAAAAGGCGATTGAGCAATATGAGGAGTTTCTTGAAATCTGGAAGGATGCTGACCCAGGGATACCTGAGGTGGAGGATGCGAAGGAGAGGTTAGCCAAACTGAAGGGCAAGACGTAGGTTCTTGACACAGAGGGCTGGGACACCGACCGCCACACTGCTCGAGCATAGGCTCAATAGCCTGGTATCAAGCATCAACCTCCACGCACCTTGCTTGAATACATAAGAAAACGGCAAGGAAAAGCTCTGGGGAATTTGAGAGAACTCCCTCAGGTCGCATTTGTGGAACGAGACCGCGATAGACAAGATCATGATATTTGAATCGTGCCCAGGATATTGACTTTCGCCTGGAATCTATGTGATTTGATGTGGCTGATTTGAGGAGAACGGAAGGCTGGTAGGAGACCGCGCTAAACATGCGTCACATATGGTCTTTATCAATGCAGCAAAACGTAAACAGACTTAAAGGATGGGAAGAGCGATGTGTAAAAGACAAGTATTCTCTTGTTCGTTGTTGATTCTTGCCGTTTATATCATGGTGGTGTCCTGCAATCATCAGGTCGAGGTAAAGCCGCCGGTAGCCAAGATTGAGCCGAAAGTGGATACACTATTTGGCCAGCAGATGGTTGACGACTACTACTGGCTGCGAGAGCGGGGCAATCCCGAGGTTATTGATTACCTCAAAGCGGAAAACGCATACACGGAAGCGGTGATGAGGAACACCCAGAAACTTCAGGATAAGCTGTATGAGGAGATGGTGTCCCGCATCAAGGAGACCGACCTCTCGGTGCCGGTTAAGCGGGACGACTATTACTACTACTCTCGAACCGAAGAGGGCAAACAGTACAAAACATACTGCCGCAAGAGGGGGAGTCTTGAGGCCGAAGAGGAGATTTTGCTTGATGTCAACCAACTGGCCGAGGGCAAGGAGTACATGTATCTGGGCGTCCACGAGGTCAGCCCCGACCACAGGTTGCTGGCGTACGCAGTTGACACTACTGGCAGCGAGCGCTACACGCTGCGAGTGAAGGACCTCGAAACTGGTGAACTCCACCCGGACGTTATCGACAGCGTCTCCACTTCGCTTGAATGGGCCAACGACAATAAGACGTTCTTCTATACTATCACCGACGAGGCTTGGCGGCCGTTCAAGCTTTATCGTCACACCCTGGGTGGTGACATTGAGAATGATGTGTTGTTGTTCCACGAAAAGGACGATGCTTTCTCTCTGGATATTGCAAAGTCCAAGAGTATGGGTTACCTATATGCGAATCTGGAGAGCATGACCACCTCAGAAGTCCATTATCTAGATGCCAACAATCCCACGGGCAAGTTTAAGCTGGTCCACTCAAGGCAGCAGGATTTAGAGTATTCCCTGTATCATCACGGCGATCAATTCTACATCGTCACCAATGATAACGCCAAGAACTTCAAACTGATGCAGGCGCCGCTATCCGACCCCTCGAAGAAAAACTGGAGAGAGGTAATACCTCACCGCGATTCTGTCAAACTCGATCGTATTGAAATCTTCAGGGACTTCATGGTTTTGTATGAGAGGGAGAACGGTCTGAAGGAGATCAAGATCAAGGACTTCGCTACTGGTGAAATACATAGGGTTGAATTTCCCGAGCCGGTGTACACGTACTGGCCCGGATGGAATCCGGATTACAAAAGTCAGCTATTGCGTTTCACCTATACGTCATTTGTTACTCCCAACTCAGTGTACGACTACAACATGAAAACTAGGGAGCGGGAGTTGAAAAAGCGAAAAGAGGTTTTGGGTGGGTATGATCCTGACGAGTACGAGTCCGAGCGGATATTCGCAACTGCAAGTGATGGTGCCCGCATTCCGATCTCAATGGTGTACAGGAAGGGGATAAATAAAGATGGCAATAACCCGCTCTATCTGAATGGATACGGTGCCTATGGCGCAAGCGTGGATCCCTACTTCTCCTCAAACCGCTTGAGCATTCTGGATAGGGGATTTATCTATGCCAGGGCTCATGTCCGGGGCGGGGGCGAGATGGGCCGGCACTGGTACGACGACGGCAAGTTGTTGAACAAAAAGAACACCTTTACCGACTTTGTCACCGTGGCCGAGCATCTGATTGGGAAAAAATATACTTCGTCTGATAGACTGGTGATAAGTGGCGGTAGCGCCGGCGGCCTCTTGATCGGGGCAGTGGTCAATATGCGACCGGATCTGTTCAGGGTAGTAATTGCCGACGTACCATTTGTCGATCTTATTAACACCATGCTTGATCCCAGCATTCCGCTGACGGTCATCGAGTACGAGGAGTGGGGTGACCCCAACGAGAAAGAGTATTACGATTACATGCTGTCGTATTCTCCGTACGACAATGTCGAGGCCAAGGATTATCCCAATATGCTAATTTTGGCCGGCTTGAATGACACTCGGGTACAGTACTGGGAACCGGCTAAATGGACGGCCAAACTGAGAGCAACCAAGACAGATGACAACCGCCTTCTCCTCAAGACCAATATGGGAACTGGTCACGGCGGTGCCTCCGGACGGTACGATCGTCTCAAAGAGATCGCATTCGAATACGCTTTTATGTTCGATGTCCTGGGAATGAAAGAATAGCTAGGGCATTTGCCCTTCAGAACCAAGACATACTAGGTTCAAGGCGCTGTGTTACCGCTTCTTATTCTGGGTTTCGATTGATATAACCGGCGCATCTTTTCGTCAGAATGTGGTCAGATCTGACCGAAGGCAGACTGAAATGACGACCTGATGAAGACGAGGGAAGGTCAAACAAGATGGGGTGGGACACCGACCCCCACCCGGGTCAAGGATAAGAGTAAAAAGCCCAGTGACAATTTCTTCGAAGTTTTGAGGACTTTTTTGTGAAAATGGTTTTGTCTCCAGTCGCAGCCTTACCACCAATCCCCGAGACTATTAGCTGAGCTGAAGCAGCCAAGGGGAAGAGTCTATACCTCGCCTCCAATTTTTAAAGCTTCAATCCAATTAAATCCAGGGAGGTTTTGGTGAGGACATGAGACTGAACAAACGCTTTTGCTGGCTCTGCTTTTTCGGAGCAGATCAAGAAATGCTCAAAGAACTAGAACGGCAGACGAGAGAATAAAAGGACAGACATTGGGCTAAATAAATCAGAGCCTTCCATCAAAATCCTTTATGAGGAAGTTTGCAGAAGGATTTTTAAAGCTTAGTCTTCAAGAAGCACGAGCTAACAACTGCCATCAGGCGCGGGCTTTAGACCGTCGCTTGAATGGCTCGGTTCGGTGTTTTGTCGCCTTCGGGTGTGCTGCTTTTCGGCCCAGAGCAATTAGACGATGAGCATCGGGGCCGTACTCATCACCATCCAGATTCCCGAAGAGCTTCACATCTGCGAAGCCAACCTGCTGCATCCGATCTTTCAATTCTTGTCCGGAGTAGATTGTATGGTGGAACCTGAAGCTCTTAGCTCTTCCCTTACGAATCAGGATCCATTCGTTCCGGATTCGGGTCCAGTCATCGAAGATTTCATGGCGCTCAACCAGCCGTGTGCCGTCCGGCAAGACATCAGACGTGGTCGGTTGGAGGATCTTAGCCAGACGTTCCTTGCCCATGACGTCGATGAGGAAGACACCACCCGGCTTCAGACTCGTCAGGATGTTGCCGAGAACCTGCACATCCTCATGTTTGTCATCGAAATAGCCGAAGGACGTGAACATGCTGAGAGTGAGGTCGAAGGCTTCTGCCCGAACGAAGTCCCGCATGTCCGCCTGTACCCACTGGATCTTGACTTTGGCCGCCCTGGCCTTCGCTCGAGCCCTGTCCAAAAGATACTTGGTTCTGTCGACTCCGGTTACCTCGAACCCCAGTTGAGCGAGAGCGATCGAGCATCGGCCGGGACCACAACAGAGATCCAGCGCGGCCTTGCCCCTGGGGTTTGTAAGGGCCAAGGCCTTCTCGATTTCCTGTGGGGTTGCGGCAAAACGCTGCTCTGGGAACATGAACGGGTACAGCTCTTGCCAAAAAGCATCATCATCGAACCATTCCTTCTTACGTCTTGTGGTCATCTTCGTCCCTCACCGAACTTCTCTTTATGTGGTTTCCAGATAAACCGACTTTCTAGTTTTGCCTCCAGATAAAACGCCGCGTGGTCAGCTTGCCACACTGCGCTACTCACCATGTGCCGCTGTGTAGAGACAATTTATGACCAGACATTTTAGAGTGGCAATCCAAATCGTTCACATGTACGCAGAGCGCAAATACTCTCAGGTTGAAACCATAAGATCCGAAGTTATCACAATGTCCCGTTTCCTGAGTTCCTGTAGAAGAAGTCCATATGGGACATCCCTAGCAGGCGAGATCACTCCATGCTTGGTTATCTGGCCGGTTCCAATCATCTGAGCACCTATGCTGGCGGTGAAACCTACCGTTCGGCTCATGGCACTAAAACCGGTCTCCAAATCCCGTCTATCGATCAACTGATAGACAGCACGTTTCTTGCTTTCGCCTATGGTACCTTCTACCTCGATTCGGACAACCACCACATCCCTCTCGTGGCAGCCTAACTGGATATGAGGCTCGATGACCGCTGTCAGAAAGCGCTTACGGTCCACCGAGACATTATCTACCACTACCGGCTCAGTGTCGAGAAGATGAAGGTCCACCAGCTTTCTCCAGAAGACGCAGTGTCCGGGCCAACGTAAAGTGTAGCAACCCATTGTTCGCAGTCCTGGCATCTCAATGCCCAGCAAATCAACATACTTCAGCGCATCACCGTTAGGGTAAGCCTCAAGATTTCCCAATCCCTGAATCTCGATCTCGTGGATGTTTTGCGGATAGAAAATCTCGGTGCCTTTTATGTCAACGACCTCCCCATGCCTGATCAAGCGTGCGGGGCGATGGTAAGCATCAAGAACCCCCTCGAATGTCCAGGTCACCTTGTATCTTATTGGATTGTCCGCTGCTTGGAGCTCAGGAATACCGGAACCGTAGCTAATGATTTCCTCAACACTGTCAAATGATCGAACCGCTTCGCCCAGCAGTACCAGATCAATCCCAGGATCCAGTCCAAAATCAGGCAGTATCGTAACGTTACTCGCTTTGGCTTCGTCTGCTAATTTCTTCTCTATTGGCCTGCTCTGAAATGTGTTTACCAGATGAATGCGGTGCTTTATAGCGGAAGCAGCAATGGCACTGCAGAAGCGCTCAGGCAACAAGTCTATAACTGCATCTGGCTTTTGTTCCATTAGTTGATTTATACTTACAGGATCTTCTGCGTTAAGATATTCGCACGTCACCCTGTCGCCATACTCTCTGCTTTCAACGTATGCCTTGAGCGCCTCCAGCTCCCGGTCTGCAGCTATCACATCGGTTACTTTCTCACTTTGCATCAGGTCGTGCAGGGCAGCCTTCCCTTGCATGCCGACTCCCAGCAGCACTACTTTCATCAAAAGACCTCCTTATCATACCATCCGCTGGAATATGCTCTTTTCTATTCAGACTGTCAAGAAGGAAATTCTTCTGGTAGATGTGAGATTGCTTTCGGTATATTTTATATGCTGTGACAACGTTTGATTCTGGGGTTTCTGGGGAAGGGTCTGGTCCTCAGACCTCACGAAAGCACCGCCCTCCCCGAACCCCTCCTTCAAATAGACCAATAACCACAAGAAGAGTTCTCCCTGATTCTCATCAGCTCTCCTTTGTATTTCAGAGATACAGGATGGAGCTGAATCTGTATCTGTCCCGCTCTTTTTCATTGACAACAAGAGAATCTTGTCCTTAATTAGACATAAAAGGCAATCTTTTGTGCAAAGGGCAAAATGATCGGCAGAACTATCTCTCATTACAGAATCCTGGAGAAATTAGGCGAAGGTGGCATGGGCGTGGTGTATAAAGCTCAAGACATTAAGCTGGATCGAGTAGTGGCTTTGAAGTTTCTGTCAAAGGATCTTCTGTGTGACCAAGAAGCCAAGATGAGATTTACCCATGAAGCCAAAGCCGCATCTGCTTTAGATCATCCCAATATTGCTACCATCCATGAAATCGATGAAGTTGAAGGCGAATGCTTCATCTCCATGGCTTACGTTGAGGGCAAATCCATAAAAGAACTCATCAATGAAAAGAAGCTTTCCATAGAAGAGATTCTGAAAATTGCCCTTCAGGTCTGTGAAGGTTTGACAGCAGCTCATGAGAAGGGGATTGTGCACAGGGATATTAAATCAGACAACATTATGCTCACTCCTCGAGGCCAGGCTAAGATAATGGACTTTGGCTTAGCCAAGCTCAAAGGTGTGACCAAGCTGACCAAGACCGGTACAACTCTTGGTACTTTACAGTACATGTCTCCTGAACAGGCACAGGGCAAAGAAGCAGACCATCGAAGCGATATCTTTTCTTTTGGAGTGGTTCTATATGAGATGGTTACAGGTCAGCTTCCCTTCAAGGGTGAGCATGAAGCTGCTGTGGTTTACTCAATAGTAAATGAGACACCCGAACCATTGGCAAGGTATAAAGCAAATATTCCAGAAAGACTGCAAAGGATAGTAGACAAGGCTTTGCAGAAAGATGTCAGCACCAGGTATCAGAGTGCGGCTGAGGCCATAGCAGATTTGAAGGGATTGCAGAAGGAGACAGGGGTTGGTGTTTTCGCTAAACCTAAGAAGAAGCTCTTGCCGTTTATAATTCCTGCCGTAATCGTTTTTGTGGTTCTCCTGTTTTTTTTCATTCTCAAACCCTTCCAAGTTGAGGTAGTTCCGGAAAAGAGGGCTATAGCCGAAGAAAACTCCTTAGCCATTATGTTCGTCTCAGAGGTTGTATGATATTCTTAAGCTTTTGGGAAGGGAAGGACAAAAGAAGATCGACCGGGAAGTTGCCACCCAGGTTGCCACAAAAGCCGGAGCCAAATGGATGCTTTTAGGGAATGTTCTTCAAGTTGAGCCACGAACTGTGATTACCACTCAGCTGGTTGATGTAGCAACTGGTGAGGTGGAAGCTTCTCAGCGTATCACCGGGGAAATGGAGGAGGAGATATTTTCTTTGGTGGATAAGCTGACAGTTGAAATCAAGAAAGACTTGTCCCTGCCTGCAGTAGCCCAGCAAGAACCAGACCGACCAGTGGCGGATGTCACCACCCATTCACCAGAGGCATATCGCTACTATCTTGAAGGAGTTGATTACTGGAATAAGTACTATTTCCCGGAGGCAGAGAAAAGCTTCAGGAAGGCTCTGGAGTTTGACTCCACCTTTGCTATGGCGTATTACCGTCTGGCTCAGGTTGAAGACGGAGCGGAGGAGAAAGAGCTAATAGCCAAAGCAGTGGAATACTCAGACAAAGTCAACTGGAAGGAAAAACACTATATAGAAAGTCTCGAGGCAAGGATTTCAGGGAATTATGCAGAGGCCATCAAACAGCTAAGGAAGATAGTAGAACGCTATCCTGAGGAGAAGGAAGCTTTTGTTCTGTTGGGTTATTATTTATGGGCCCTTGAAGAGCTTGAAGAGGCTGTTCGCTCATTGACTAAAGCCATTGAGCTAGACTCTCTTTATAAGTTGGCGTATAACCAACTTGCCTATGCCTATGACGACATCGGCGATTTTGATAAATCCATCTGGGCCATAAACAAATACATATCCTTAGCACCGGATGAGGCCAATCCGTATGACAGCCGAGGTGATCTTTACAGATATAACGGCAAGCTAGACCAAGCGATTGAATCTTACAAAAAGGCCGAGCAGATAAAACCTGGTTTTTCCTTAAGCAGCCTGGGGCATTCGTACCTTTTTAAAAGAGAATATGCAAAAGCTGAAAGCTGTTACAAGAAGATGGCATCCAGCAGTGACAAAGACACTCGGTCCTGGGGAAGATCATATCTTGCTTTTATTCCACTTTATCAAGGCAAGTTCGAAGAAGCCCTTCGAGTTTTGGACGATGGCATCGCAGCAGACAGGATGGAGGAGGTGGAGGAGGCCTCGCAGGAAGATAAGCATATACTTAAGGCGACCATATACAGGGAAAAGCAGGATCTGGAATCAGCTTTGAAGGAAGTTGAATGTGCTATGGAAATCGCTGGGAAGATTCGCCCTGACGCTTCCCTGCACTGGCGACCGATTTATATTGGGCTTTTGGCAGAGAATGGTGAATTTGAGAAGGCTGAAGAGATGGCTAAGGCTTTGAAGAAACATATTGAAGAGTTTGGAGAGAAGGACCCATATTTGTTTTCTTCTTACCTGAAGCCTTCTTATTGGCATACTTTGGGGGAAATTGAGTTCTCAAAAGGTAACTTCGAAGCGGCTATGGCGAATTTCGAGAAAGCGGTAGGCTACTATGAGGACCTAGAAATTGCCAGAGCTTACCTTGCTGTGGGCAGGCTGGGAGAAGCAGTAACCTTGCTGGAGAAAATACTCTCAAGATATGACCAAGGTCGGATAAGCTCGGTAGCGGTGAAGGGGTATTATCTCTTAGGCTTAGCCTACGAGAAATCAGGCTGGAGCAAAAAGGCGATTGAGCAATACGAGGAATTTCTGGAAATCTGGAAGGATGCAGACCCGGGAATACCTGAGGTGGAGGATGCGAAGGAGAGGTTGGAAAAGTTGAGAGCTAAGAGTTAGGTGCAATAGAACACTTACAACTCCTCCCCCCCTTAAATTTGTGTGGGACAACAGATTAATAAGCGGGGCCGACGAGAGTTGAACTCGCGACCTCTGGCTTGACAGGCCAGCGTTCTAACCAGACTGAACTACGACCCCGACGATTTACTACAGTTATTGGTTCATAGTTCGCGGTTCATGGGGAAAGCTTTTACTACGAACTATGAACCACGAACTAATAACCATCTTTTAACATGGGCGGTACTGGAGTCGAACCAGTGACCTTCTGCGTGTAAGGCAGACACTCTAAACCAGCTGAGCTAACCGCCCGAAAAAAACAGTTAAAAGTCTTTTGTAAAACGGCAGACTCTCAAACTGTGTTTGCGTTAACTTGAGAGATCATACCCCTTTTTGGGCTTCGGGAGGCTTCTCCTTTCCTCCGTTGATTATTATGGCAATGGGGATGATCACGCAGTAACCCAAGACCAGAAGGATGGGCGCTAAGGTGATGGAACCATATCCCAGGGTGATGTAGCCCAACACGATGGCAAACAACCCTATGGCGAACAGAATGTAATTTTTCTTGGTGAAGGGTAAGATGGATTTATCTTTCGCCTTATAAGCCTTTGTGGTTGGCTTAACCTGCGGTTTTACCTTACGTTTGTCCTTTCCTGCCATTCTCTCCTTCCTTTGACGGATCGTAATTTAATAAACAATTTCAATAAGTCAAGCGAAAACCCTCAACTAGAGTCTCCTATATTTTTTCCCTTACCCCACGCAGGCTGAAGCCTGCGGCTACCATCCCCGCCTCCTCAAAATTGCAGGTCGAATATGCCTGCCAGCCATGGGTCGAAGACCCATTCGACAATGAGCAATCTTACCTTAATATGCATTTCTGGAGTAGAACCAATCCTTCAGCGTGAGAAGAAGTATCTTAATATCAAAAGCCAGCGACCAGTTCTCCACATAAAACAGATCGTACTTTGTTCTCTCCTCTATGGATGTGTTTCCCCTTAAACCGTTCACCTGCGCCCAGCCGGTGATTCCGGATTTGACCTTGTGGCGCAGAAAATAGCGGGGTATCCCTTCTTTAAATTTATCGACAAAAAATTCCCTTTCTGGACGGGGTCCCACCAAACTCATATCACCCTTCAATACGTTGAAAAACTGAGGAAGCTCATCCAAGTTATTTTTTCTCAGGAATGTCCCCACCTTGGTTCTGCGAGGATCGTCTTGTGTCGCAAATACCGGTCCGGTCCTCTCCTCAGCTTTTTCTATCATGGATCTGAACTTATACTGAATGAATCTTTTTCCGTCTCTGCCCAATCTTTCCTGTTTGTAAAACACCGCTCCCCTGGAATCAAGTTTTATTAGAATTGCCAGTATGGTAAAAACAGGGGAAAGAAACACCAGTCCGGCAGCAGAAAGGGTTACATCCAGAGATCTTTTCACTATCCTGTTCCATCCCTCCAGAGGAGTGCGACCCAGAGAAATCAAAGGTATCCCGTCGAAAGAGACCACTTTTGCCCTTGCCGCCATGATCTCAAACATATCCGGCACTATCTGAAACTCCACCCGCAAATCCTCACAGCTTAAGATGATCTCCATGATCTTGTGATGATAGGACAAAGGCAAAGCCAAAACCACCAACTCAACATCTTCCTCTTTGATTATTCGAAAAAGATCTTGGATAGTTCCCAAAACGGGAACATCCGTGGAATCTGCAGGATTAGTATGGTTTTCATACTTGTCTCCGCCTTCCACCAGACCGATAAGCTTAAACCCGAGTTGAGGATTTTCCTTCCACCTCTTAAAAAGTGAAATTCCCATCTCTCCGGTCCCCACAATTACCGCCTTTTTTACCCCGTAGCCGCGCTTTGTGAAATGGTGCTCCAGTTTTGCCATGATCCTTCTTTCCCCATAAAGCAAGATTATGCCCAAGACCCAGGATGCCACCAAGGTAGCACGGGAGTAAGAGGTGCCCCGATAAAAGAAGGTGAACGCCAAAACTATCAAAAATCCCAAGGTGGCGCCTTTGGCTAAAAGATAGAACTCATCGAAAGCAGTCTTGGGTCTGCTGCTCTTGTAAAGCCCATAGGCATTGAACACCACCACCCACACCACCACCACAAAGACCGAACCGTAAAGATAAAACGACAGAGGGGGGATCCCCTTGGTGACCGGAACGATTTTGGTAAAAGGAGAATAGAATCTCACCCAGTAGGCTAAGAGGATCGAGGAGAAGATGATTATCACATCCACCAAGAATAGAAAGAACGGGAATATATGCCTGAAGGTCTCTTTTTTCATCTTAAGCTTTTCCTATGTTCTTCGAACTTTGTCTGTATGAATTCTTTTATCTTCTCTTTGAACACCTTTTTGTCAAATCGAAGTGCGTTCTCTCTTATCCGATGTGGATCAAACCTGCCAGACTCGAAACGTCGCACCGCCTCAATTAAGGCATCTTTGGTCTGAGGGTAAAAGAATATTCCGGTGTGTGAGGAAGTAATCTCTTGATCAGGATAGGCTCCTTTGACTGATTCGGTTACTCCTCCTTTTCCAAATGCTAAAACCGGCCTGCCGCAAGCCTGAGCCTCCACCGGCACGATGCCAAAGTCCTCCTCTCCCGGAAAGATCAAAGCCTTACACTTTTCATAATACCTTTTCAACTCCGAACGAGGTTGCCAGTCTATAAATTTAATATTTTTCCTTGCAATTTTCATCACCTTTTTTTTCTCCGAGCCCTGGCCAACAATTCGCAGAGGAAGATTCAATTCATTGAAAGCTAAAACAGCCAAATCGTTTCTCTTGTAGGGGACCAAGGCGGAGACTACAAGATAATATTCTCCTTCCTTTGTGTTTAGGTCAAAATGCTCTATATCCACCGGCGGATAGATCACCTCCGCATCCCGACGATAGTGCTTTTGGATACGTCTTCTTACGTTCTGCGAATTTGCCACAAAATAATCCACTCTATCTGCGGATCTCTCATCCCAGCTTCTCAGATAATTCATAAAAAAGGGGATGCTCCAACGCATAAGCGGACTCACACTATTTTTGGAGAAGTAGGTGTAATACATCTCCCAGGCGTATCTCATGGGCGTATGGCAATAGCAGATATGGCAACTCTCAGGTGAGGTGATCACACCCTTGGCAACGCAATGGCTGGAGGATATGACCAGGTCATAGTCTGTTAAGTCGAACTGCTCGATGGCCGTGGGAAAAAGGGGGAGATATTTTTGATAATGATTTGAAGCGAAGGGAAGGTTCTGGACAAATGACGTTTTAATCTTCATTCGGGAGATGGTCTCCGAGACCGATCCCTTTTTATACAACAGAGTGTAGACGGTTGCATCCGGAAAAAGCTCACAAAAAATCTCCAGACACTTCTCCCCCCCTCTCATCCCGGTCAACCAATCATGTACCAAAGCTACCTTCATCGTACCCAAACCTTTCCGTGAGCCACAACCAACATGTTAGGCGAAGTGGCGATCCTTTTCAGTATGCAAGTTCACTCTTGATACGACGTAATGGCTTCCTCCAGCGCAACACGGATGGGGGTGTACGTGATACCCAATTCCCTTTCCGCCTTTCTCCCATCGATCCTGAAACCCTCTCTCATCGTCCTGATCTGATCTACAGACATCCCCCACATGGGCGGCTTCTTTATCAGGTTGGCTAACCATGTGAGGAGTCTGGCGTTTATCATGACCAGAGAATCGGGGAGACGTATCTTGGGTAAGGGAACTCCAGAGATTTCCTTAACCATTTCGTTGATCTCTTCAAGGGACATTTGGTGCCTGCCCACCAGGTATTTCTCACCGATATTGTTTTCCTTCTCTGCCGCTCTGACGATGGCTTCGGCAACGTCCTTCACGTGTACCCATGTAAGGATGGAATTGTGGAATACCGTGGCTGGCATACGGCGGTGGATCAGATTCTGGATATATTGGCCGGTGGCTTTTGGATCACCCGGGCCCAGGACCGCCGTAGGGTATATCATGAGCAAGGGCAGTCCCTTTTTCTCGTGCAGTTCCCAGGCGATCAGATCACCCTCATACTTGGTTCGGAAATACTCGCTAAACCGAACGGGACCAACCGGACTTTCCTCGGTGAACGGGCATTCCGCTGGCTTGCCGTAAATTCCTGCTGTGCTTATGTGCACCACCTTGGTAATGCCCGTTTCCAGTGCGCACTCCATCACGTTGCGCGTGCCCGTAATGTTGACATCAGCGAAGATTCGTTTGTCAGGTTCCCAGAAAGAGTAGAGGTTGGCCAGGTTGATCACCCACTGGCAGCCTTTCATACCCTCGAGCAGCGAATTTTTGTCGGTCACATCGCCTCTGATTATAGTCACCCCCTGCTCCTCAAGCTCGGCCACCTGACTGGTTGTTCTGGCCAGGCAGAAAAGCTTGTGCTCTGTGTCGGCCAGGCGTTTCACCACGTGACTTCCGATGAACCCTGTAGCTCCGGTAATGAACGTTTTCATTTTTCCCTCCTTAATGATCGGGCGGGTGTCCTCTCACAGCATTTTGCCTAACTTAAAATAACCAAACCCAGTTCGTTGATGCCTCAAGAATCGAAAATAGTCCGAGCTTGGTGAGTGAAACAATACCTGTGGTGGTCAAAATGATATGAATATCCCTTTGGCTATTTTGACTGTATCCCCTTGGCTTCATTTGCTTTTTCTTCTCACTTTTAGTCTTATGTTACCCTGTTTCCTTCTGAAAATCAAGCTTTTTTTGTTTTCACTTAAACCTCTTCGTCCGAGACAAACTGTTATATACTCAGGGGTGAAATCCGTGATGCATTCTGGTTGAGTCTGGTAGGGGCAATTCATGAATTGCCCTTGCGGGTCATGATTCCGACGATTGAGGGTAACAACAGCACTGTGGTCATGAAGCAGGCGAAAACGCCCAGCACCAGGAGGGAGCCAAGGCTGCCAAAACCCCGGTACTTTGCCAGCATAAGAGAACCAAATCCGACCATGGTGGTAATAGAGGTGAGCATTATGGCTTTTCCGGTGCTCTTCAATACTATTGGGGTTTTGGTGAGTCCTTCCACCCTGTACCGGTGCAGAAGGTGCACTCCGTCATCGATGCCAATGCCCACGATCATGGGTACGCCCATCAGGTTCACGAGGGTGAACATCATGCCAAATGTCTTCATCAGGCCGACCATCCAGAAGCCGCCGGCGATCAAGGGTATCATTGCCATGAGTGCCATCTTCAGGCTGCGAAAATCGAGCCACAAGAACAGGAGGACTACCAGAATGGTCAGCAGGGTAGCCCGAAGTCCGTCCCTTCCAATGTAGTCAATAAGGCGCAGCATGAGTGGAGGCGTGCCGGAGATTCTCGGATCGATACGTTCCAACTGTCTGGTGAAGATGCGCAAGAATTCGAAATCCCACACCATCTCCTTAGGATACATGGTGATTAAGAATCTGTTCCCATCTCTGTTCATGAATCGCTTCTTGATCGTCTCCGGGAGCATACCCAGATGGATGGCTTGAGGATTTGCCATCTCATATGCTTTTTCTCTCAAGGGGGATGTATACTGCTTCTGAAACAGGTTCAACCCGCTGGCAGCAGACTCCGGGTTATCTCTGAGTCTGTCTGCCAGTTGCAGAATCGAGCTTCCATCATCCGGATTTTCAGGATCGCCGACGATTTGCTTGCATTTTTCGTCCACCTTGTCCTGGCCGCCGGTGAAAGCAAGCTGTCCCAACTCGTAGATGTTCATGTCCAATCGTTCTAACTGTTCTATCAGCCCTGAAAGATTGTTCTCGGACAGATCGCGGTCTGTGGTGTTTGTCTCAAGATAATGACGAATCTTTTGCAGGTGCACGCTTCGTTTCTCCTGCTGAGAACCGGAGGGTACGTATTCGGAGATGCTCTCCACCAGGCTGATTGAGGCAACCTTCTTTGCCTTTTCGGCGATTTCCCTTGACTCCTCTATGGATGATGTTGTCATCATGGCGAAATCCGGGCTCAGGTCAAAAGCCTCGATCATGGTCTCCTGCAACTCGACAGAGACAAGCCCTTTTGGCTCCATGTTGAGATAATTGTAGTCAAACTTTGCGTGCAATGCCTGGTAGACGAAGAAGCTGGTCAGCAGTATGCCGATGATGAGGAATAAGACCGGTTTGCGGCTCTGCTGCTCGCCGAATCTTTCCAGCACCTTGAACTCGACGCTCACCGGACGCGGCGGCCAGTGCCGAATTCTGCCGACCAGCCTTTCTCTTAGAACCAGAAACGCCGGCAATGCTGCCAGGGTGGTGATCATGGCGCTGACGATCCCTAGGCCTAAAATCAATCCCATCTCCTTGATGCCGCGGGAACTGGCGATCATCAGGGTGAAAAATGCTGCTGAGGTGGTGATGCCGCCAGTAATGATACCTGCGCCTGAACGAAGCAGGGTTTGCTGCATGGCGGCGGGTGGATCTTCGCCCAGGACACGACGCTCGTTATAAACGGAGATGATGTGAATGGAGTAATCGATGCCCAGGCCGATCAGAATCACCGCGAACATTGAAGTCATGATGTTCAGACTGTCCAGAAAAATCGCGCCAACGCCCGCAGCTATAATGATGGCCAGAATAAGATTAACCCCGGCGAGCAGAGGAGCAGTCCACATACGAAAAGAGAGGATGAAAAACAGTAATACCAGAGCCAACGCCACCACAGAAGTCGTCCGCAGATCCTTTGTGGAGTAGACCATCTCGTCCCGTTGCAGGGGGATGTTGCCGGTGAGTCCGGCCTGGACCTCCGGAAACTCCGGTAGCGTCCTGTCTAAGACCGCCTGTATCGAATCGGTGGAAGCCACCGCTATGTCAATCTCCATTATGGAGAAAGTCGGTTCCACCATGATCAGCAGGACTTTCTTGTCCTGCGAAATGAAATAGGGGTCACCGATCAGGAAGCGGTCCACTGCGGAATCTGCCAGCGCGCTGTTTCCACCGTGTAGGTTGCTTACGTACCTGTCCATTACCTGCAGCCAGAACTGGAGTCCATCCAGGTAGCGGACAGCGTCATCCTCTTTTTCCTTGGTGGAGAGCGCTTCCTCGTCAGCGATGTAGGTCTCCTCGAAGTTGTCGTTGATGTGGGTCAGGAGGGGAATAAGATTCAGATCAGAGAACACCCCCACGGTCTTCTTCAAATCCTTTGCCTTGGCCAGCATGAAGCCGTGTTGCCGCAAGAAATCTTCGTCGATCCTGTAGTCCACCCTCTCAACATATTCGGTGAGGCTCTCCACCTTCGGCACAATTGCCTCTGCAAACTCCTTGATCCGGTGCTCCGGCCCCTGCACCACGATGATGGAGTTGGAGGCGTTGGTGTATTCCTTGATGATCCTGTCGAATTCCTGCACCATGGGGTCTTCGAGCGGGAGCAGGTCCGACCAGCGCATAGTCACCTTCAGCCTGCTGGCTGAAATGGCGGCAAGAACGGCCAGGACGAGCATTGCAGCCACCACCCATCCTGATTTTATCGCGGTGAATCTTCCCCAAGCTGAAAGGAGTTTATCTCTCATTTCTTATTCCTCTCTCTGTGGCCTCTCCCCCTCAGTCCCCTTCAGGGTGAACCCCTCTCCATAAGATGGAGAGGGGGAGATAGGGAGCGAAGTATCAAAAATAGACCAGGCTGCGCAGAAGCAGGCTGTGTCCCTGACTGCTGCCGTAAGCTTTGCCTTCCTTGCCGATGTTAATGTTGCCGATTAAAGTGAATTCGATATTCTCGTGAAAGCTGTAGAGCACTGTTGGAACCAGAGCAATGCTCCCATCGGAGAGGCTGAGAAGCGTTGATCCGCCAATCTTCAAAAGATCGGTGAGAGGATACTGAATCAGGCAGTAGACTTGATCGCGGGTGAGGCTTTTCTGCTCCTGATAGAAAAAGCGCAACCAGTCATTCAAACCATAATCCCGGTAATCGGATTTGGCAAGTGAGTGGTGGTAAAACTCCAGCATCAGGTAAAGCTCTGAGTCGAATGTATAATCACCACCAATCAACAGTTCCCAGAAATCTTCGAAATCCCCAACAAAGTTGTAGGCAGTCTCTCCCCACACGCCCAGTCCGAGAAGCTCTCCGGCGAAGTCACCCCCAAGCAAACGGCGCTTGTGAGAGGTGAAAAGGTTAACGAAGGGGTATTCGTAGTCAGTTACACCCCACTCTGTTTCCGTCCCGGTGATGGAGAAGTCGAAGTGTTGCCAGCGTCCCTTCAAGCGCAAGAGTTTGCCCGAGCTCTCCCAGTCTGATTCGGGCGAGTACAATGCCAGGAGACTGAAACCGGCCCTCAACGGCCAGTCAACGCGGATAGCATTGTGCCCGGGCTGCTCGTATGTGGGATCGCTCAGATCCTTGACGTTGAAAATGTCGGTAGGATTCCAGGCATAACCGGTGCCCAATGATATCTGCTGTTTTCCCACCATCAGATCAAAAGAAGGAAAAGAAAAACGCAGGTAAGCATTGTCCAAGAAACTGCGGTCGTCAAATGTGAACCGGTACCGCCACATCCTCGCGGAAGAATAGCGAGAAGTCACCCTTTCCGGAATGAAATTCCAATAATTCCATTCGCGTTTTCCATGGTAGACTATCCAGTCAAAATTCGCCCCGAATTCTAAGTTTTCGCCCAGGTTGCTTTTCAAATCCACCCGAAGCTTGTTGGATTGCAGTTGATAGTAATTGTCGTCCAGATAGATGAGGTTGAATTGCGGCTCAAAATATCCAAATATGTCGAGCTCCTGAGCGTCAAGCGGCACGCTCAACAGCAAAAAGAGAAGGCAGGTACAAAGAAACTTTCTCATTTCTTCATTCCTCTTTCAGTGAAAAGATCATCTTCCAAATCCACCTTATAGCTTACCTCCACCAGCTCCATGCTGGTCTGGGTGCGGTCCAGTTTGTTGTACATCACAACCTGCATGGGTGTAGGAATATCGTCAATGATCTCAATGTTGCCACATACCAACTCCTTCTCCAACAAGGTGGAGTCGTCATCGTGATAATAATCTATAACCAGCGGCACGAAGCTCTCCTTATCCACCCACATCACCAGTTTCGAGTACCCGGACGTGCTTTTGGGTTTGCGGGTCAGCTCGAGCTCATAGCAGAGCTTGCCCTGCTTCTTTTCTTCCCCTAGGAGCCGGGACTCAAACTCATCTATGAATGCATCTCCCGCTCCCATGTCTTCGTAGGAGAAATCGCTCCCCTCCATCTTCTGTTTTTTGGCGTGCGTGGCAAGCTTCCTCACCCTGCGCGTGCGGGGAAAGTAGACCCAGATATCGTCTGCATTGTTCAGCATCAGAATCGCCTGCCCTTTTACCCGGCTGGGCTCCAAGTACTTCATCAGCGTCTTCTCGCCGTGATTCTTGGCATACGCCAGATAAACAAAGGTTCGAGTTTTCTTAGATGTGGTCGTTATGGTCATCTTCATCTTGCCCTTAGATTGCGCCGGATTCATTACCCGGGTAACTCTTTGAATGATCGTGTCCGCAGTTATTGGGTTGGTTTGAGCACCTGCACTCCCTGCGCAAAAAAGTCCAGCACTAAAGATAAGGGGGGTGAATGCTTTTAATTTCATAAAACTCTCCTGTTGAATATAAAATTCCTCTTAGTGCTTCTTGACGCTTATTTAATGTACGTGGTTTTGAGAGGCTGATTTCAATTTGTATTTCTCCGGTATAATTTTTTATAATTTTTCAACTATTAATAAAAAGTACCAACTTTGTCAATACCTTTTATACTCTGGTTTGCATCTTGCACCACATATAATCCTTGCGCTCTTTTAAAACGCCAATCTCCCACGACAATAAACAAGTGACTTGTGCGGGTTAAATTTGTGTTGCATTTTATCAAAGGGGATATTAACTTAGCAAAATGAGACAGCAATTATTCTTTTACTCACAACATTGTCGCAGATTGACTTTTCATTGGAGGTTGAGAGGAGTCAAATGAGGCGATACGAAAAGAGAACGAGATGAAATAAGGAGGTAGATATGTCCGGACACTCTAAATGGAGCACCATAAAACGCAAAAAAGGCAAGGCAGATGCGGCGCGGGGTAAGATGTTTACCAAGTTGATCAAAGAGATCACCGTTGCCGCAAGAGAAGGAGGGGGGGATGCAGATGCCAACCCCCGACTTAGAACTGCCATCCAGGCGGCTAGAGCGGCAAACATGCCTGCCGCCAATATCGACAAAGCCATAAAGAAAGGAACCGGCGAACTTCCCGGAGTCTCCTACGAGCAGATCAATTACGAAGGCTATGGTCCGGGTGGGGTGGCAATTCTGGCGGAGACGTTGACCGATAATAAAAATCGCGCCGTCTCCGACATCAGGCGCATCTTCTCCGTACATGGAGGAAACTTAGGAGAGGTGGGTTGTGTGGGATGGATGTTCGAAAGAAGGGGCATAATTCAGGTGGATAAGGAAAAAGCGGATGAAGAGGAGCTGATGATGGCCGTGCTGGATGCGGGGGCAGAGGATATGAAGGCAGAGGAGGATTATTTCGAAATCGTCACTCCATTCGAGAAATTCGAAGCAGTGAAAAAGGCATTAGATGAGAAGAGCATACCCACTACTCAGGCAGAGTTAACCATGATTCCCCAAACCACCATAAAACTCGAAGGAAAACAGGCGGAACAGATGCTCAAACTTATGGAGGCTTTGGAGGATCACGACGATGTGCAGAAGGTATACGCCAACTTTGATATCGCCACGGAGATAATGGAAAAGATGAGTGCATAGTCCGTCAACGGTTCACAGTTAAAGTTCACAGAAATGATGCAAAAAGAAAGTGGAGTGATAATCTTAGGGGTGGATCCGGGGAGTAATATCACCGGATATGGTTTGATAGAATCCAATGGCGAAAAAAATATTTTGATAGAAAGTGGGGTCATCGAACCCTGTACCCATGATCCACTCCCAGAAAAGTTAAAAGAGATTTTTAAAGGGTTAGTGAAGATAATAAGAAAAAGCCATCCCCACCAGTTCGCCATCGAGCAGGCTTTTTACAGTAAAAATGCCAGGTCAGCGCTGATAATGGGACATGCTCGGGGGGTGGCGATTCTGGCAGCCGCCAAGTCCAATATTCCCATAGGAGAATATTCCCCCAAAGAGGTGAAATGTGCCATCGTGGGAACCGGAAATGCATCCAAGTCTCAGGTGCAATACATGGTGAAGAAGCTTTTGAATTTAAAGGAGTCGCCCCAGCCAGTGGATGCGGCCGATGCTTTAGCTGTGGCTTTGTGTCATGCCCAGAGATTAAAACATAATTACATAATGACTACCAGAGTGTTTACTGATTGAAATGTTTTATGTGTAATCAAAAATTGCTAAGCGATAAACCTCAAATTCGGTAGCCTGCGAGTTCCAGAACCTTACTTAAGTTAGATTCTGGCGAGGAATGAATCGGTTAATCTCGAAGTTTGAAGCAAAAAAAACGTTTTGAGGGAAGAAAATTGATCGCTTACCTTGAAGGAAAACTAATTGAGAAAAACCCCACGCATTTGATCCTGGAGGTAGGTGGGGTAGGATATTCGGTAAATATCCCGGTCTCAACTTATAGTAATTTAGGAGAGACCGGCAAGATGGTGAAGGTTTTGACTTATCAACATGTGCGCGAGGACGAGCTTAAGCTTTATGGATTCTCAACCAAGCCGGAAAAAGGACTTTTTGAGTTATTGATCTCGGTGAATGGAGTGGGACCAAGGCTGGCTTTAAGCATTCTCTCCTGCGTCTCGGTGAACGAGTTCCAGAGGTCAGTGCTCCAGGAGGATTTAGATGTTTTGACCACTATCGCTGGTGTGGGCAAAAAAAAGGCTCTGCGGCTGATAGTGGAATTGAAGGAGAAACTGGGTAAGATAGATTTAGGTGTAAAGAAGGACTGGGAGGAAAAAGAAGCGGTCTTCGTTCCTGCACAAGACGAGGCAGTTTTGGCTTTGGTATCTTTAGGATACACCAAACCTGATGCCAAAAAGGCGCTGGAGAGGGTGACCAAAGAGGTGAAAGAAGTTCTGCCAGTGGAGGAGCTGATAAAAAGAGCGCTGAAATATGCCAGATGAAAAATGTTAAGCGTATTTAATGAAGTAGTAATAGCAAAGAGAAAGGAAGAGTGAAATTTTGCCACAGAGGGTCACGGTTCCAGATAGACTGGAAGATGAATTAGAATTTGATCTCACCTTAAGACCCACTAAGTTTGATGAGTTCGTGGGTCAAGAGAAGATCAAAGCAAATTTAAAGATATTCATTCAGGCGGCTAAGAAGAGGGGTGAGCCTTTAGATCATGTTCTCTTCTACGGGCCACCCGGTTTGGGAAAGACCACCCTGGCGCATATAATTGCCAAAGAACTTGAGACAAATGTCAAGTCCACTTCCGGTCCGGTGATGGAAAGACCGGCAGATTTAGCCGGGCTTTTGACCAATCTGGGCCAAAGGGAGGTTCTGTTCATCGACGAGATTCACCGGCTTAACCACGTGGTGGAGGAGTATCTGTATCCTGCCATGGAGGATTTCAAGATAGATATAATGATAGAAAGAGGACCCTCTGCTCGCTCGGTGAAGATTGATCTACAACCTTTCACCCTGGTGGGTGCCACCACCAGGGCAGGTCTTCTTACCTCACCTTTGCGGGCAAGATTCGGCGTGGTGGGAAGACTTGATTTCTATCAGCCGGAAGATCTTTTCAAGATCGTCCTGAGGTCGGCTAAGATATTAAACGTCAAAATAGACGGAGAGGGAGCCTTGGAGATAGCCAAAAGATCCAGGGGCACTCCCCGGGTGGCAAACCGGCTTCTTCGTCGGGTGAGAGATTATGCCGAGGTGAAGGCAACAGGAGAAATAGATCGCCAGGTTGCCCACGATGCTTTATTGATGCTGGAGGTGGATGAGCTGGGCTTGGATGATATGGATAAGAAGATAATGGAGGTGATCATTCACAAGTTCAAAGGCGGGCCGGTGGGGATCAATACCTTGGCGGTGGCAGTAGGAGAGGAAGGGGAGACCATTGAGGAGATATATGAGCCGTTTTTAATTCAAGAGGGGCTTTTGAATCGCACCCCTCGGGGCAGAACCGCTACCGAGTTGGCATATAAACATCTGGGCATAAGTAGGGAGAAAGGAGCGCAGGAGAGGTTGTTATAATCAGAAATGCTGGAGTGGTCCTTTACAGAAGAATAAATGTAGGGGCGAACTTTCAGGTTCGGGCAGACGGGTGGAGCTAAAGCTCCACCCCTACGCCTCCTCTTACAACAGGAGTGAACGTCAATGAGAATCTTGTTGCATGTCTGCTGTGCCAATTGCGCAATTTATCCACGTAAGGTACTTCAAGAAGATGGTCACCAGGTTTTTGGATTTTGGTATAACCCCAACATCCATCCTTTCACCGAATATCGGAGCAGACTGGATGCGGTGAAATCTCTGGAAGAGAAAAAATCTTTTCCAGTGTTTTACCACGATTCGTATGATCTGGAGAAATTTTTGAAAGCGGCAATACAGGATGTGGAGAATCGATGTGGCTTTTGTTACAAGATAAGATTGATTAAGACAGCTAATTTCGCCAAGAAGCAAAACTTCGACGGTTTCTCCACCGCCCTTCTGGTCAGTCCACATCAGAAGCACGAGTTGATAAAGGAAATAGGTGAGAAGATCGGGGCAGATTTGGGAATCAAATTTATCTATTCCGATTTCCGTCCGGGTTTCTATGAAGGTAAGAATGTAGCAAAAAGTTTGGAGCTTTACAGTCAAAAATACTGTGGCTGCATCTTCAGCGAAAAGGAACGGTATTTGAATAAAGCCAAGGTGGGGAACTTGAAAAAAGCCTGAGAAGGCAGTTTACTCGAATCTGATGCAGGTAAATCTTTTTTTTGAATTATGCCACCAAAGCAAAGCCTATGTACTATACTTTCGCAAAGATACTGATCGCCTTCGGGTTTTTGCTGATCCTAATTGGTATAATCCTGCTTGTTTTTGGCAAGCTTGGTTTTCTGGGAAAGCTCCCCGGAGACATTCACGTTCAGGAGAAAAACTTCGAATTCCATTTTCCAGTGGTCACCTGTATAGCCATTAGTATTCAGCTTTCTCTTCTACTCTCAGCTTTTCTTCTCTGGTTTAAGAAATGAGCATCTCTTTAAAAGATTTCGATTATCCCCTCCCCAAAGATTTGATCTCCCAATATCCAGCCGAAAGGAGGGATCGATCCCGGCTTTTAGTTCTGGATAGAGAAAGTGGGAGAATAGAGCATAAACTTTTTTACCAGGTGATTGATTATCTTACAGCGGGTGATGGTCTTGTCATCAATCAAACCAGGGTTTTCCCCGCCCGAACCTTCGGGATCAATCAAAAGAATGGCAGAAAGGTTGAAGTTTTCTTTCTGAAAAGGTTAGATGGCAAACTGTGGGAGGTTCTGGTCAAGCCGTCCAAAAGGGTCCCTGAAGGCTCTTTGATCTCTTTTGAACCGGATGGTTTGACCTGTGAGATAAGAGCTCGCACCGAATCTGGAAGTTGGCTGGGAAAGGTTAACTATAATGGTAACCTTTTTGAGGTCTTAGAAAAAATCGGGAGGGTTCCACTTCCTCCGTATATAAAAAGAGAAGTGGAAACAGATGATAAAAGCACCTATCAGACCGTCTATGCCAGAGATACCGGAGCGGTGGCGGCTCCTACCGCCGGGCTTCATTTTACCGAGGAGCTGCTGGAAAAAATCAAGGACAAGGGTGTGGAGATGATCTCCATAACCCTGCATGTGGGGTGGGATAGCTTTAGACCAGTTCGGGCAGACGATCCCAAGGATCATACTCTGGCATCCGAATATTTCAAGATCAATCTGGAAGCAACGGAGAGGATAAATCAGATCAAAAGGAGCGGACAAAGGATCGTGGCGGTGGGGACCACCACGGTGAGAGCTTTGGAAACAGCGGCAGGTAATTGCAAGGGTGATGAGATAAAACCACAATCAGGCTGGACAAAAAAATTCATCTATCCTCCCTATAAGTTTAAGGGAGTCGATTCTCTGATCACCAATTTTCATCTTCCTCGCTCAACTCTATTGCTTTTGGTCTCTGCCTTTGCATCAAAGGAGTTGATTCTTGATGCCTACCAGGAGGCAATCAGACGAAAATACAGGTTTTATAGCTATGGAGATGCCATGTTGATAATTTAGAGAACTGGTCAACGGATGAAACGCCCGGACGGATTGAACGGATGAAATTGGATTAGTAGAAGTTGGATTCATCCAATTCGAAAGAAGTAGAGGTGATTTTGAAAGTTGTTGGCATAATAGTAGCAGGTGGAGTGGGAAAAAGAGTTTTCGGAGATCTCGCCGCTGAGGGGAAAGGGGATCTGCCCAAGCAATTCCTGACCCTCGGAGAGAAGCCCGTCCTGACACACACCATAGATAAATTTGAAAAATGTGAGCTGATCGATGAAATCATTTTAGTGGTGCCGGAAGATTATATGGGTTATTGCTCACAAACAATTGTCGACAAACATAGTTTTAAAAAAGTGAAAAAGATTGTATGTGGGGGCAAGGAAAGACAGGATTCAGTTTACCTGGGACTTAAAGCCTGTTCTAACAACACTGACATTGTTGCCATCCACGATGGGGTCAGACCATTGATCGCTCCGGAGAAGATTTCAGACTTGATCAAATCGTGTTACCAAAAGAAAGCAGTAATTTTAGCCATTCCGGTTAAGGACACCATAAAAAGAGTGGAAGGTGGTTCGGTCATAACCACTCTGGATCGAGAAAAACTGTGGTTGATACAAACACCACAGGTATTTCAATATAAGCTCATTTTGGACGCTTACGAAAAAGCCAATGAGGATGGTTTTTCTGGGACGGATGATTCCGTCCTGGTGGAAAGATTGGGGCATGAGGTTGCGATCATAGAAGGAGAATACGAAAACATAAAGATAACCACGGCTGAAGATTTTGCCATGGCTGAGGCCTTTTTAGAGAAAAAAAAGAAGAGAGGTGCAAATTCTTAGTTCTGTTATACAGCAGAGGCGAAAATGTTTAGAATCGGCTTCGGTTACGATGCACATAGATTGACAAAGGGCAGGGATTTGATATTGGGTGGCGTAAAGATCCCGCACGAGAAGGGACTTTTGGGGCACTCGGATGCAGACGTTTTATCTCACGCCATAGGCGAGGCAATCTTAGGTGCGTTGTCTTTAGGCGATCTGGGAAAACATTTTCCTGATTCGGACCAAAAATACAAGGACATTTCCAGTTTAAAAATTTTGTCTATGATCAATGACATGGCAAAGAGGGAGAATGCAAAGATCATAAACATAGACTCGACCATCGTGGCGGAAGAGCCGAAATTATCCGGGCACATCCCAAAGATGAGGGAAAATATCTCTGATGTTTTGAACATTGATATAAATCAGGTTTCGGTGAAAGCAACCACCACAGAAAAGATGGGGTTTGTGGGGAAAAAGGAGGGGATTGCCGCCTATGCGGTAGTTCTGACGAAGAGAGAGCGACCGTAGGTCCGAAATGCCCCCATCTGGGGACTTTCGGACGAAACGAGCAAGTTCTGAAAGAACAAAAATCAATATGAGCGAGCTTTTCTGGATCAAAGTTGAAAATATTTTAAACTTAGCCGTCACCCATGGGGCTTTCTGGTTTTATCTGTTTGTTTTTTTGAGCAACGTCTTGGAAAATTTTTTCCCTCCCTACCCGGGAGATACGGTCACCTTCGTAGGAGGATATTTAGCCGGGACTGACCATCTCACCTTCCCTTTGGTTTTTCTCTCTGCCTGTCTGGGATGTTTGAGCGGTGCCATGCTACTTTACCTTTTAGGTAAAAACAAAGGAAGAAAGGTCTTTTTGAAAAACGGAAGTGGAATTTTCGATAGGGCGCATCTGGAAAAGGTGGAGAGATGGTTCAAAAAATATGGGGAGAAAGTTCTCGTCCTCAGCCGATTCTTGGCCGGGGTGAGATCTGTGATCGCTTTGACCGCAGGAGTAGGAAACGTGAGTCTGAAGAAAATGACAATCTACACCTCCATAAGCGTGGTCTTGTGGAATAGCACAATACTCTTCTCCGCATTTAAGATCCAGAGGCACTGGCGAGAGATTCTTCAGATGTTACAAATCTATAACAAAGCGGTATTGACGATAGTGGTGGTGCTGGCTTTAGTCTGGCTGGCGAAGGTGTTCTTAGGTAAATTGTTACGAAAAGCGTGAGTGATAAGAGGTAGTTGACTGATTCATCAGGCCCAAAAAGGTTCGTCGAGAAATCGGCAGATCTCATAAGGAGCGAAATTGAAGATACTGGTCTTAATGGGAGGAACATCTGCGGAAAGAGATGTCTCTTTGGCCTCGGGCGAAGCCATAGTTATGGCGTTGAAAGAAGCAGGACATCAGGTGCTGGCTTTAGATACTGCAAAAGATCAAAATCTTCTTTCGGATGATGGAAAATATCTGCCCGGAGGAGTGAAGGAGAAACCACCGGACGTGACCGAACTGGAGAGAAAGAGTAAACAGCTGGCTCTGGAGGCTATCCATTCTTTTGATTTCTCAGAAGTGGACGTGGTATTCTTAGCTCTTCATGGAGGGCAGGGCGAGGACGGAACCATTCAGGCACTTTTAGACCTGACCGGAAAACCTTACACCGGATCAGGCGTTTTAGCCAGCGCCCTGTGTATGGACAAAGCCATGTCCAAAAAGATGTTCGAACGAGAAGGTATATTAACGCCGGAATGGTTTTCGCTACAAAACCCTGAGCTCTCCGATCCTGCCGTAATCTCAGAAAGAATTGACAAAGGCTTAGGCTTTCCCTGTGTGGTAAAACCCAACAACCAGGGCTCCACTGTAGGGCTTACCGTGGTGACGGAAAAGCAGGATTTGAGAAAAGCACTTGAATGCGCCAGAGAATATTCCAGTCAAATTATGATAGAGAGATACATTCCCGAAAGGGAACTCACGGTCGGCGTACTGGGGAATATGGCTTTGCCGGTAGTGGAGATCATACCGGAGCATGGAATCTATGATTATGAATGTAAATATACTCACGGCAAAAGTCGGTATTTGTGTCCGGCAGAAATTTCTAAGGAGAAGACCAAGGAGATTCAAGCCATAGGACTGAAAGCTTTCAAGGCTTTGGGATGCGAAGGTTACGCCAGAGTTGATTTTCGATATGGTGAAGATGAGCGATTTTACTGCCTGGA
>Ga0111202_113_pt1 | contig 32149 bp, 28 predicted proteins | sample DeeMarSWOR324_28_FD_80372 | JGI IMG/M metagenome (GOLD analysis project Ga0111202, IMG submission 80372) | candidate division Zixibacteria bacterium SM23_73_3 | reverse complement strand
CGCTGCATAGGGCATATCCTCCTTTCTAAAGTTCACTAAATGGATATGCCCTTTGTGCTTGTCCCTCCAAACACAATTTTACACACAATAATTTACACTATACTGTCTCTCTTTGTTCATCACGGATTCATCCTGAAATGATGACTCGCTTGTGACGGAAACGTTGTCCTCAGCGAATTCAGGTTGAACAGTTAAGGGGATCAATTGCCAGCGAAAGAAAGAGCCTCCACCTGTGTCTTACGCCAGGTTCCAGACCAGCCCCTAACTTAAGTTAGGGGCTGGCAAAAAGGCTATAACCAACAGGGATTGGTGGAAAAAATATAGCATCCACAGAAATTTCGAACCGCGGGAAATGCATCACGTATTGAAATCTTCTGGTCATAGATTTTGATTTATTTTCCGAAATGGCATGGTTAAGCCATTTTTATGAAAAAAATAAAAAAAGTTCTTGACAAAGCCTTGAAAATATAGTATTCTCGGTCTGTTAACAGAAAACAGAAGCCGTTTAACCCCTAAAAATCGTAAAGGGGGTGAGTAGATGACAAAAGAGGATCTGGTTAACAGGATCGCCAAAGAGGCGAAGGTTACCAAAGCCCAGGCTAATAAGGCTGTCAGGGCCTTCTTTGATGGAGTTACCGGTTCCCTGAAGAGGGGGAGGAAGGTTAGCTTCGTCGGATTTGGGACCTTCTCCATAGCCAGGAGAAAAGCCCGCATGGGGAGAAACCCCCAGACGGGTGCACCCATCCGGATCGCCGCTTCCAAAGTGCCAAAGTTCAAAGCCGGCAAACAACTGAAGGATGCTGTGAAGTAAAGACTGGCTACAACAGATTTCTGAAGGCAGGGCACATCAAAATCAGAGTGCGTCCCTGCCTTTCTTTTTTTTGACCCGAAGATCCTTCTTTTCTCTACCCCGTCTGATTTGGTCGTCCCATTTTATATTTCCATACTGTCAGCATGAGCCAAATATTTTGGAGAAAAAAATTTTTCGTCTAAAATAAGAGTCTCTGGATGGATTGGGGAAAATGGGAAGCCTGTTGGATCATATTTTAGTTGACAGGGTGAATTATAGTCTTAAATTAAATCTGCGACAAAAACATCGTTTCCGAAAACAAATAGGATAAAGGTATCATGAGGGTCTCGACCACCATTTCGGATAAAAGAAAAAAAGAGGTTTTGGGAATCTTGTTGATCGCCTTAGCCCTCTTTATATGGCTTTCGCTTTTCAGCTATGACCGCGCAAACGATAATCAGCTTCTTCAGAGAGACCTAAGCTTACGTAACTTAGCGGAAATCTTCTCCCAGAAATTCAACAATCAGTGTGGTCCAGTGGGGGCCGGGGTTTCCTATCTTATCCTTTACTCTTTTGGCTACTCTGGATTTTTTATACCACTGTTTCTTATTCTTTTGGGAATAAGCTGTTTTCCCAAGGTGAGACTTACCCTCATCTCAAAGAAGATTCTTTTTTCTTTCATTTTCGTGTTTATTTTGGGTATCCTCTTCAGCTTGCCAACCATTGAAAACCAAGCGATGATCGATTTTTCCCGGGTGACCGTAGGAGGATGGGTCTCATCCGCTCTGGCAGGGATATCTTTTAATCTTTTGGGGAACGCTGGCTCTTATGTAGTATTGATCGCCTCTCTGATCATGCTGGCTGCCATGATCACACCATTCAAACCCAGCGACTTTATTTTCCTGTTCAAACGGATGTTGGAGAGACTACTCACTCAGGGGAGCAAATGGCGGGAGTTGAGGAGAATTCATCGGCAAAGGGTCAAAAGGGAGAAGGAATCCAAAGCAAAAAGAATATCCGAACAAGATCTCCGGGTGACGGAGATAGCTACAACTTTGTCTGGGGAAGAAAAGATCACTCCCCAAGTTCCATCTATGAGCAGGGAAAAGACATCGCTCACCCTGGTGCGGGGAGAGGAGAAAGGAGGAGGATATAAATTTCCTCCATTGGATCTTCTGGACGATCCACCTGACCTCAGGCTATCTGTGTCAGAGGAGGAGTTGAATGAGACCGCTAAAATTCTTAAACAGACTCTATCCACCTTCGGTGTGGAGATCGAAGGGGAGAGAATTGAGATTTATCCCGGTCCGGTCATAACCCGATATGAGTTCAAGCCAGCCGCCGGGATCAAGGTCAATCAGGTGGTTAACTTATCGGACGATTTAGCCTTGGCCATGCGGGCACGAAAGGTAAGGATCGTAGCTCCGGTTCCCGGAAAGGCGGCTATTGGGGTGGAGATTCCCAATAAGAGTTCGCAGACGGTTAACTTAAAAGAAATACTCACCTCACCTGCCTTTCAAAATTCGCCGGCAAAGCTGAGTTTGGCTTTAGGTAAAACCTCCTCCGGGGAGCCTTTTGTAACTGATCTGGGAAAGATGCCCCATCTTTTGATTGCTGGATCCACCGGATCAGGCAAATCGGTTTGCATAAATGCCGTAACCACCAGCATTCTTTACCGACTTGCTCCAGAGGAGGTCAGGTTCGTCATGATCGATCCCAAGATGCTGGAGCTTTCAGTCTATCAGGGAATCCCGCATCTGGAAAGAGCGGTGATCACCAACCCCAAGGTGGCGGAACATGTGCTATCTGAGATTGTAATAGAGATGGAGCAGAGGTATAAGAAGTTGGCAAAATGCGGGGTGAGAAATATCGAGGATTTCAATAGAAAACAGAGAAGGGAATCCATACTCCCCTATATCGTCATCATCGTGGATGAACTGGCGGATCTGATGATGTCCTCCTCCACCCGGGTGGAGAGTCTGGTTACCAGGTTAGCTCAGATGGCGCGGGCGGTGGGAATTCATCTGATCTTAGCCACCCAGAGGCCCTCGGTGGATGTGATCACCGGGCTGATCAAAGCCAACTTCTCCGCTCGCATCGCCTTCCAGGTCGCCTCCAAGATAGATTCCCGCACCATACTGGATACCAACGGAGCAGAAAAGCTTTTGGGTTCAGGAGATATGCTTTTCATCGAAACCGGCCACCCTGAGCCCAGAAGACTTCATGGAGCTTTCATCTCCAGCCAGGAGACCGGTCGCATCGTAGACTTTATAAAGGCACAGAATTATTCTGTGGAACCGACCGAGATACTCTCCACCCAGCCGGAAGAGGTGATTATTCAACAGGATGCTGAAAAGGATGAGGATCTTTTCCGCAGAGCGACGGAGCTGGTGATCAGGCACAAGCAGGGTTCGGTATCACTTTTGCAAAGAAGACTTGCCGTTGGCTATCAGCGTGCCGCCCGTCTGATAGATCAACTGGAGGAGGAGGGGATCGTAGGACCTTATGATGGAAGCAAAGCCAGAGAGGTGCTGGTGGATGCTTCTTATCTGGAAAGCCAACAGTGGAAGGAGAAGAAAAGCCGGGAGAAAGAATAGAATGAAAAAGCTCAGAATAATAATCCTAACATTTTTGATAATTCCTTTTATCGTGATCATCTCCGATCAAGATGCATCCAGCATCACCGCTGATGAACTGGCTTTGCAGGTGGAGAAGAAATACCGTTCCCTTAAAAATCTCTCCATGGAATTTATCAAAATGGTCCGCTCAGAGATATTCGAGACCGAAAACAGGATCGAAGGCAAGATGGTTTTGAAAAATCCGGATAAGTTCAAGATTCAGACAAAAGAGGAGACCATCGTATGCGATGGAGAATTTGTCTGGACTTATTCGGTGGAAAACCAGCAGGTGATCAAAAACTTAGTCGATCGATCTGAAAATCTGTTTAAACCCCTGCAATATCTTTCCAATTTTCGATCTGAGTATATCCCTCGACTGAAGGGGGAGGAGGAGATCGACCGCACCAAGTGTTTCAAACTTGTGCTGTCTCCCAAAAAAGACGAAGTCTTCATAAAGAAAATGACCATATGGGTTGACAAAAAACATCTTTTAGCCAGGAAATTAAAATATAAAGATTCCAATGATAATGAAATTGTTCTGATCTTCCACCACATAAAAACCAACCGAAAAATCAAAGACTCTGAATTTATCTTCCAAGCCCCACCCGGGGTGGAGGAACTGGATCTGAGCGAATAGGGTCAAATTCAAAAAAAAGATCAGGGGGTGGATTTTCTCCCTTAACAGGGATGTTGGATAACTTGTTGAGTTACCTTTGGCAAGGACAACAAATATATGCGCAAAACCGTTTACCTTGAAAGTCTGGGCTGTCCAAAAAACGAGGTGGATGGAGAGAGGATGGAGGTCCTTCTCTTAAAGAGAGGATACAAAATAACCCAGGATGAAAACCGGGCAGATATTCTTATTTTGAACACCTGTGGCTTCATCCAGTCAGCCAAAGAGGAATCAATAGAGGAGCTCTTCAATTTAATCACTTTGAAAAATCAAGATAGAAAGAAAAAAATCATCCTCTGCGGGTGTTTAGCCCAGCGCTACGGCGAGGAATTGTGGAGTAAAGTCCCGGAACTGGATGCCCTTTTTGGTATAAGCGAAATCGATAAGGTGGACTCAGTATGTCTTTCTGTTTTGGAAGGAGAAAAAATATTTAAAGTCAGTCAACCGGATAAAAATAACGGTGTGGGAAAGACAAAGAGAACAGCACCGAAATACCCTTACGCTTACGTAAAAATTGCGGATGGTTGTGATAACCTTTGTAGCTATTGCGTCATCCCCATGATAAGAGGGGGATTCAGAAGTAAAAGACTTGAAGATATCTTAGAGGAAACTTCACAGTTGGTAGAAAATGGAGCCAAAGAGATAAATCTGGTTGCCCAGGATACCACTCTGTATGGAGTCGATCTATACGGGAAAAAAAGACTGCCGCAACTGCTTGCTTCTCTCTCACAGATATCCGGGCTTAAGTGGATTCGTCTGCTTTACACTCATCCGGCGCACTTTTCCGCTGAACTGATAGACCAGATAGCTTCAAATTCAAAAGTGTGCAAATATGTGGATTTGCCTTTGCAACATATCTCGGGTGAGATTTTGAGCCAGATGAACCGGAGGGTGACTAAAAAAAAGGTGAGGCAACTTATCTTTAAATTGAGGGGAAAAATTCCTGACTTAACTTTGAGGACCTCATTTATAGTGGGTTTTCCAGGAGAGAGAGATAAACATTTTGAAGAATTGCTTAAATTCGTGGAGGAGGTCAGGTTCGACAAATTGGGCGCTTTCCCCTACTCCAGGGAGGAAGGTGCCAAAGCATTCAACTTCAAAGGGCAACTCTCTTTCAAGCTTAAGCAGGAAAGATTGGACCAATTGATGCTTGCCCAGCAGAGGATAGTCTTTGAGAAAAATCAAGCAAAGATCGGAAAAACTTTGACCGTTCTAATTGACGCTAAATCGAAAGAAGGCAATGGTTACTTTCTCGGCAGAAGTCAAGCCGAGGCGCCAGAGGTGGACGGGGTGATTTTAGTAAAAGGTGATCGTGCTAAGATAGGCCAGTTTGTTAAAGCGAAAATCGTGGATTGGTGTGATTATGATCTGATAGGTGAAGAGATCTGAAAGTTTGTGGTTCAACCATCACCGATTTTAGTGGGGTGGTTGATAACTCGAAATTTATCTCTAAGAGTAGCTACATGGTGAAAGATAATTGTCCCATTGGTTATGACAACATAAGCCGAATCTACGATGTAAGCAGGGCGGCTAATGTTGAAACTGTGGAGAAGTTGGTTAGATTGCTTCACGTGAGCTCTGACTCCGTGCTCCTTGACTTGGGTTGCGGCACCGGCAATTACACTGCTTCACTGCAGCAAGTAGCGAAAAGTGTTATGGGTATAGATATATCCATAAGTATGATTGAGCGAGCGCAAGCTAAATCTCCTGTGTTGCAATTTATTTGTGGTGATGTTACAAATCTTCCTTTTAATTCAGAAACGTTTGACGGAGCGTTTGCCATTCAAGTACTCCATCATGTCAAAAAGAAGGAAATCTTCTTAATGGAAGCCCGTCGCGTGCTTCGGAAAAATGCATACATTGTGATACATTCCTGTTCTCATAGACAGATGCAGGCATTCTGGTTTTATCACTACTTTCCGAAAGGCGTTGAGAAGGACATCAAACGAACTCCTGATGTTGGTGAGATTGCCTCACTGCTTGAAAGAACTGGATTTTCAAACATTGGCATTGAAATATGTTATCATGATGTCGTAGTTGCACATGAGACACCAGAACGCTATCTGGATAAGAATTACCGGGACGGGATTTCTACTTTCACTCTGCTGACGAAGGACGACATCGAGTTGGGATGTGAGAAGTTACAAAAGGACATTGCCTCTGGTGCCGTAGAAAGTACTGTTCAGCAGTACGAAGCGAAAGTGGCGGCCGTTGGCGGTTCGTCCATTATCTATGGACGAAAAAACTGATTCCTTATGGTGATGACATTTCCTAAAACTTCGTTCAACACAAGAGGTTGTCGAAAACCCTGAGTTCGTAGGAAGAAGTCGGATAGTCCTCATTTGGGGACATATCCGACCTCCAAAAGTGCAAGCAGGAGTCAATTGAAGATAACAAAAGGAAAATGCAAAAACGCGCTGGTCAAATCAAGAATTGAGGGGGTGGATTATGCCCTCAATCCTTACACTGGTTGTCAGCATGGCTGCGTATACTGTTATGCTGAGTTTATGAAAAAATATACAAATCACAAAGAGGAATGGGGCGAATTCGTAGATGTGAAGATAAACATAATCGATCGTCTTCGGGAACAGATTAGGAAAACCAAGCCGGGTGTGGTGATGGTCAGCACGGTGACAGATGCCTATCAACCTCTGGAGGAAAAATATCAACTAACCCGTAAATGTCTTGAAATCCTGACAAACTTTGATTTTTCGGTCTCTATCCAGACCAAATCCGATCTGATCTTGAGAGACTTAGACGTCCTGAAGAAGATAAAAGATAAAGAAGTTGGTTTCACCATCACCTGCCCTGATTCAAATGTGCAGAAGATGTTTGAACCATGCGCTTCGACTCTGGAGAGGCGGTTTGAGGCATTGATAAAGCTGAAGGAGAACGGTATCCCCACTTTTGTATTTTTTGGGCCAATTCTGCCCTTCTTTTCCGACAATATGAACTCCATCAGGTTACTTTTTGAAAGATTGCAGAAGATGAAAATAAAGAAGGTATATCTGGACAAAATGAATTATATTAAAGGGAAGCGGAAGAAGATCAGCACGCTTTTGGAAGGAAGGTCTCCTCAGGCTTTGCGCTTCTATGAAGGCGTGATAGACCATGAAAAGAGGTATTCAGAATGGCTAAAGAGCAACTTAGCTTCAGCCCTATCTGAGTTTTCTTTCGAAGCAGAGGTTTTGTTTTGATAAGAGGTGAAAAAAAGGAGTTGGTATGGCACTTGGAGTAAAATTTATCAGAAAGAGCGGTATCTTGGTCTCCAAATTCATAAGCGCGCTTCTGGTTCTGCTTTACATTGGCCAGTTCGCACTGATTATCTATCTGGTTCAAGACAGATTTGAACTCCAGGGCATCTTAAGAGAGCAACAACTTAAGATAAATGAATTAGAGGAAAAGCTAAAGATATTGGACATCATCGAGGAGTTTCAGGTGGGTTTCAAGGATCAGGAGGTGGCACAGCTAACTCAAGTTGTTTATGATGAGAGCAAAAAATATGGTTATGATCCTCTTTTGATTTTAGCTTTGATCTTAACCGAAAGTTCCTTCCGTAAGGGACAGATCTCGGAGATGGGAGCTTTGGGGTTGATGCAGGTTAAGCCCTCGGTGGGACATGCGCTGTCTCAGAGAAGGGGACTGCACTGGAAGGGGGAACTATCTCTTTTTGAACCAGCCTTTAACATTCAACTGGGGACCCTTTATCTTTTCGAGTTAATCCTTAAATTCAAGGATGTGAAAAAGGCAATAATTGCATATAACCTGGGAGAAAATGCTTTGAAACTTCATCTGAAAGAGGGGCAGAACCCCCCCACCTATTTTCTCCGCAGAGTGCTAAAAAAGTATAAGGAACTGGAAGAGAAATATGATCGTTCCAAAGGCTAAAAAACTTTTTGCTATTGGAATTAAAATACGTCTGGTTTTAAAAAAGGTTATTCTGGCCTGGCTTGTTGTTTTCGCGACAACGTTCATCCCGCTTGCCGGATTTGCCCAGAACAAAAATGCAACCCCGGAAAATCCTTCCTCCAACGAGGAGTTTTTGCGAGAGTCCATAAGATCCGTTCTGGGGCGCACCTTCGATGATTTTCCTCCAGCTAATTCGAAGTTGCTCCTTTTGAAAGCGGAGGGAGAACATCCAGCTAATTGGCTTTTGGAAGATGAACTTGTCTTTTATCTTCTGTCTTCTAATTATCAGGTGGCCCTGCACCCAACTGCACCGAACGATGATTTGTCGGAATCTCAGTCATTATTTTATCGTATCATGGAGATGAGCCTGAATTATCCTCAAATCAAAAGAAAGGGTTTTTTGGGTGCCAGATTAGTAACCAGAAAAACTTGGCTCAATTTGTCGTTTCGGCTAAAGGATAACGTCACCGGAAAGGTGCTGTGGACCAAAAGAGGGAAGGAGGAAAGATCGGATTGGGTAAAAAAGAGTATGATAAAATCGGTGAACAATCCATCCTATCCCTTTTTGAGTCCATCTCTTCCGGACGATCCACACAGCAGATTTCTTGAACCGGCTTTGGTGGTGGCAGTGGTGGGAGGATTGATTTATCTTTTCTTTGCCAACCGATGAAAATTAACTTTTCTTGAGTGGAGACATGAAGAAAAAATCAAAGCTTTTCGTTTTTCTCAACATAGTTTTATTGTTTTTCCTGCTTGGATTTGGTTGTGGCCCCAAAGCCCCTAAAGTCGTACTGGATGCTGAAGATCAATATGCCGTGGCTAAAAGGGAATTTGATGAAAAGCACTGGGATGAGGCAGTGGTGGAGCTTCGAAAACTCATTTTCAACTATCCGGGAGCGGTCTTCATCGATTCCGCTCAGTATCTTCTGGGAATGACATATTTCAATCAAAAGGAATATCCTTTAGCCATCGGAGAATTTAATAAACTTCTCTCCTCCTATCCCACCAGCCAGCTTGCCGATGATGCCGCCTTTATGATAGCCCAAAGTGACTTTAAGATGTCGCCTAAAGCAGAATTGGATCCAAAGCATACCCGGAGGGCAACAGATGAGCTGAGAAACTTCTTAGATGACTATCCGGAAAGCGACCGGAGAGAAGAAGCTGGGGAACTGTTAACTAAGTGCAGAGCCAAGCTGGCCAAGAAGGCTTACCAAGCCGGATATCTCTACTATCGGATGGGACATCATGCTTCCGCTTTGATGTATTTGAGGCAAGTCTTGAATGATTACCACGACACCGAGTGGGTAGGTCCGGCCCAGTTCCAGATTGCGGAGGTTTTTTACAAGCGGAAAAAATACGATCAAGCCAAAGTGGAATACGAAAAATTCTTGCAAGATTTCCCCGAAGATAAGTCAGCCAAGAAGGCAAAGAAAAGGTTAAAAAGAATAGAAGAAAAGAAGGACGTCGAGGAAAGATAAATGCGGTGAGGTAAAAAAGAATGTAGAGGCGATGCTCTGTCATCGCCCAAATCATAACAAAGAAGAAAGTCTTTTCCTAAAGAGAAAAATTTGAGATGGTTCGGCCAAAAAAGATCGGTATTTTAGGGGGGACATTCGATCCCATTCATCTGGGACATCTGGTGCTGGCGGAGCAGGTGAAGGAAAAGCTTGGATTAGATCAGGTGATCTTCATTCCCTGCTTTAGCCCCCCTCACAAGACCCGGCGAAAGCTCTCCCCAGCCAAAGATAGATACTGTATGACCAAGCTTGCCCTAAAGGACAACCCCTTCTTCTCAGTCTCAGACACTGAACTGAAAAGAAAAGGAGTATCATATACCATCGATACGTTGAGGCAGTTGAAAATTCTATTCCCAGATTCAGAGATTTATTTTTTAACCGGATCAGATGTGCTGAACGAGATATGCACCTGGAAGGATCCGGAAAAGATCTTTGGATTAACAAAGTTTGTAATCGCCACCAGACCGGGCTTTGACGAATTTGATTCAAAAAATCATTTTGCGAAAAAAAGCACAATTGTCAGGATAACCGGGATGGACATCTCCTCCAGCCAAATAAGGGAACGGGTAAAAAAAGGACGAACCATCAAATATTTAGTTCCCGACAAAGTTGAAGAATACATAAGAGAGAAAAAGTTATATCGGAAATAAACTTTCGAGGTAAACATGAATGTTTGCTTAGATTGTAGTTGCCCGATTTATCGGGCTTAGATTTGCCTATTCTCATTATGGCGGGTCGGATAAATCCGCCCCCTACCTGTAGGGACTGGCTTCATCCAACCCGATCCTCCGGGTGAATCGGCCAACTATCTCCATCCACAACAAGCGTTCATTACCACTTGCGTTTTTAAAGGAGATTGATTAAAATATCCTATCGGCTATTCACGATAGCGGTGACTGACCAGATGGTGAACAGCCAAATCGTCTCTTTAGTCTATGACCGCTACCGAGAAACAGTGCTTATGAATGTTGATGTCCACATAAAGAATCTGCTACTCTCTTTAGGTTTTTGGTTCAAAATCATAAATAATGAGAAATGATTTCAGACCAAAAAGGCAGCCTTTCAAAAAATTACAGTATGGGAATAAAATCATTTCCGGTTTGTATAAGATTACAGAAACACAAAAAAACATTTAATTTCCTAAGGTGGTGAGTGAAATGAAAAACTCAGTTTTTTTCAGGTTGGTGGTTTTAAGTTTTGTCTTTGTCCTAGGCAGTTGGTTTTTAGGAAAACCTTCGCCAGCTTATGGGAAGGTTTCGGTTACCATTTACAACCAGGATTTAGGGCTTATCAAAGACGTGCGGGAACTGGAATTTCAAAAAGGAAAAAGCTTAATTAAATTCACCGACGTGGCCGCACGGATAGATCCAACCTCGGTTCATTTCAAGCCGGTTAACGCTTCCGATCGGGTGAGCATACTGGAGCAGAACTATCAATATGATCTGGTAAGTTCTACCAAGATATTGCAAAAATATGTGGACAAAGAGATCGAGCTTTTCGCCAAATCCGCAGGACCCAAGGAGGAGGGTAAATCATATAAGGGTCAGCTTCTGTCTTATTCCAACGAAAATGTAACCCTCCAGGAGCCGGATGGAGCTATTCGCATAGTAAGACTGGATGAGGTGAGAGATCTTTATTTTCCCACCCTGCCGGAGGGTCTGATCACCAAGCCCACCTTGGTGTGGCTTTTGGATAGCCAGGTGAGCGGAAAGAGAAAGGCAGAGGTGAGTTATTTAACCGGTGGAATAAACTGGCATGCCGAATACGTGGCGGTGGTGGACCAACGGGATGAGAACCTGGAGCTGGCTGGCTGGGTGTCCATCGACAACCGTTCCGGCGCCACTTACGAGGAGGCCAAGGTGAAGCTGATCGCCGGGGAGGTGCATCGGGTAAGAGAGGAAAGAGTTCCGCCCCGCTTAGCAAAAGGATACATAGCAGACATGGCTGCTGGAGCGCCCCAGTTCGAGGAAAAGGCGTTTTTCGAATATCATCTCTATACCCTTCTGCGTCCAGCTACTATCAAAGATAATGAGATAAAGCAGGTGTCGCTTTTCCCATCCACCGAGGTAACGGTTAAGAAGATATTTACCTACGACGGAGCCAGGGATGAAAAGAAGGTCAGGGTGGAGCTGGAGTTTGAGAATGCTGAAAGCGCGGGTTTGGGTATGCCGCTGCCGCAGGGGAAAATCCGGGTGTATAAAGAGGACGTGGACAAAGCCTTGGAATTCGTAGGAGAGGATAAGATCGATCATACCCCCAAAAACGAGAAGGTAAGGGTCTTTTTGGGGAACGCATTTGATATTGTAGGGGAAAGACAAAAAACCGATTTCAAAACGATCAGAGAGGATATCACCGAAGAATCATATCAGATCAAACTGAGAAATCATAAGGAGGAAGCGGTTGAGGTTGTAGTGGTGGAGCATCTTTATTCCTACACCGAGTGGGAGATAAGAGAGTCCACTCATTCCTATGAGAAGAAGGACGCCAGCACCATTGAGTTTAAGATTCAATTAGACAAAGATCAAGAGGTGGTGCTGAATTATACAGTGAGATATTACAGATAAGAAAAAGCTGCGCCCCGCCAAAGGCGGGGCGGCTACCGAATGGTAGCCGTCCGTTTTGGCGTAAAGGGCTCTGCCTAATAGATGATTAAAAAAACACGCCTTGGAAAAAATAATTTTTACTCTTTTTGGGAGGCAAGATGGAATCCTTAAAGTTCAAAACAAACTTTAAAGGGTGGCTTTTCTGGTTGGTCTTTTTCTGTGGAGTTGTTTCTCTCTTAAGTTGTGGAACAAAAAATCCAGGGCTGGTCTCTGCCAAAATATATTTGAACCTTACCCCACCGGACTATGAAAAGGCAACCGAACAGCTTCAGATCGCCATAGAGCAGGAACCTGAAAACGCAGAAGCACATTTTCTTTTGGGAAAGATATATGCTCAAAAGAAGCTGTATGAAGAGATGTTGGAGGAGTTCCAAAGGGCGGAGGGGGGCAAGCTGAAGCCAGAACAGTTAGAGGAGCTACACCAGATAAGAAAACAGAAATGGACCGAAGTGTTAAATTCAGGAATACGCTTAGGGAAAAAACAGAGGCAGGTTGATCAATACAAGCTTGAACTTCTCGCCGATTTCTCCAAATACCCCCAGTATAAGGATAGCCTCAAAGCCATCTCCGCTGATTTGGAAGGTGCGGAGAGGCTTACCTGGGATACTTATGAGATGTTCAGCCAGGCAAAACCGGCATTGGAGGAGCTGGAGAGGACGCTGGAAAAGGAAGCCGTGAATCGTTATCAGATCGCCATTTCGATCGACTCCACCCGATATGAACCCTTTGTCAACTTAGCCGCAGAATATGTGGGCAAAGATGAGTTGGATAAGGCGCTGGGCTATTACCAGAAAGCCTACCAACTCAAACCGGACGATTCCAACGTGATGAACGATTATGCCATAACGTTGCTGAGTGCCCAAAAGTTTGAGCAAGCCTTGAACCTCTATGAGAGGATTTTGGAAAAGGATCCCACCAATGTAAATGCCTTGGTGAACCTGGCTATGATCTATGCCCGAAAAGGGGAGGCTGAAAAAGCGCTGGATACCTATTCGCGAGTAATCTCTATAGATCCAGAATACAGAGATGCCTACTTCAATCGGGGACTTTTGCTATTATCCAAAACTCAAGATAAGATATCCGTCCTCAAATCCTACCAGGATTCTTTGAAAAATAATCCAAAGGACAGAATGCTTTTGTCCCGGTATCAGTCTGAGCAGGAGGAGTATAACCTGCTTTTCGTTAAAACTGAAGGGGACTTTGAAAAGACCACGCAAATAGACCCGGGTGACAAAGATGCATTTTTCCATCTGGGGCTTCTGTATCTGAGCCGAGCCCAGGTTCTTGAATCTGGCGAAGGGCAGAATGACGACTTCAACTCAGCTGAAGGCTTCTTTAAAAAAAGTTTGGAGCTTGATCCGCAGGATACGGAGAGCATGAAGTATCTGGGCTTTTCTCTTTTAAGTCAAAAGAAATGGGAAGAAGCGAGCCTTAATTTACAGAGATTGGTAGAATCGGATCCCACCGACAGGGAAGCCTGGGGCTATCTTGCCATCGCTTATGCCAGATTAGGAAAAAAGGATAAGGCGGAGGAGGCTTTTAAAAAGTCCGGAAGATAGAGTTTTTTGCCGCCCTCTCAAAGAGAGAAGATAAACATAAGCGTCGCCTTAAAAAAGGCGACGGCTCTTTTTATGTTGTGTCAGGACCTTAGTTCCTATGGATCCTGCGGACCTGACACCCTTTAAAAAGCTTGCACAAGATGCAAATCAGTATCCTAGAACATTAACCGTAAACATTACAGATAAGGCGTTAGAACTGACTTCAATGCCGAATTCCTTATCCTTGGGTTTTCCCCAAGATAAATACCCCTCGATACTCCAGTGTCTGGTAAACTCATATCCTCCGCCTGCGAATAAACCAGCGCCCATCCAGGTGTCCGGGGGATTGTCTTCGAACGGCAAGGACCAAGTAGAGAATCCAATACCGCCGGCGATAAACGGTGAGGGAGCTTGCTGGTTGAACCAGTAAGATACAGCCACGGCACCCAAACCATTAGCAATCGTGACATCGCTGCCCAAGGCGTTTGTCATTCCAAACCAGGAGACCTTACTGGTATAATATATCGCCCAAGAATTATCCGGAGCATAACCGATCTTGAAATCGGTCATAACTCCCACCTTGTTCTCGCGATCTGATTCAACGCTTTCAGTCCCTCCCCCAAAGTAGTCCACTGTAACTTTTTGAGTAAATGAGGTAAAACCGGGACCGATACCAAATCCTAATAAGAAACCCTTACGTTGGTCATCCCATGCGTGCGCGTTGGACGCCAGACAGAACAGAATAAAACCGACAAAGACCCAGATGAGATATTTCTTTGCCATGTCACACTCCTTTCTTTACAAAAATTGTCAAAATAAAGAATTTTTACAATTAGCTAAGTTGTCAGCTCTTGGTTCGGGCAGGGGTTCAACCGTGCCCGATCAAGAAAGAAATTGTGTGTTCACTTCTACATGTGAAAGGTCAACTACAAAGAAGTCCATTACCGTCCTGTCCTGTATTTCTCCGCTGGATGCAGCTCTCTTATTGATAATAAGAACCCATCTGGAGGCGTTATCGCCCCCAGATGGGTTTGATCACCATTCAAAACTCCAAGATCACTCGCTCTCGGTGAACAGATAGTAGGTAACTCCAGCGCCGAAGGTCAAGAATCCCTGATTGCCAAAATCATCCCCGAACTTATCCTTATCTTCCATCATCACCATGTGGTAGTTGACCCGCCCAAATACCGCCAGCTTCTCGGCGGCGAAATACTCCACTCCCCCGCCAACGTTAAATCCAAAGCTTGAGGCTTTAAATTCCTCCCCCATCACGGAAAGCTTATCCGTTCTCTCATTTTTAGAGAAATACCACATATACATTCCCACTCCCGCGGTGACAAAGGGATTGAGCATGTTGTCCTCAGCTTTCATCATGGGGCCGAAGTTGAAAGTTCCATTTAAGGCGACATAGGGCATATTCAGGGCAGGAGTTGCATCTCCCAACTCAGGCCAGAGTTCATCCCTTTTGTCGTCCTTGGCGGGTAAGTAGCCATAACCTCCGTTAATTCCTACGGCTACTTTGTCGATAATCACATATTTTATCTCCAATGCTGGAAATCCATAAAAGCCGAATACGTCCGAGAGATTGTCATCTGCGTTGATGCTTCCGTTCATGGACATGATCCCACCACCCCAAACTCCAAAACCAATGTGTTTGGACATATCCATACCATAAGCGGCGCTTGAGACAAAGATTGACACGACCAGAATAACAAATATTTTTTTCATCCCTTATCCCTCCTCTTTTTTGATTTAAACGGTTAGACAGGAAAAGCGTACCCCTCCTTTTTCAAAAAGCACTTGTGCTTTCTCACCTCCTTTCTTCATTTTTGTTAAACTTTTCACATAACAGTGCCCGTTTTGATATATCTCCCTTCTGTGCTAAAAGTTTGAAAAAGTATAAGAGAAGCCATTTGGTTTGTCAACTATTTTTTTGCTTTTTTTGTAAAGGTCCGATACCGGTCATCTGTTGAGAAATGTAATATCTTGTCTTGTATTGTGGGAATAAGATTTCCCCATATCAAAGTATATTTTGTATTGTTATCCCCATTTTTTTGTTGCCAACCCCTTTAAAGTTACTTATCTTAAACATTCTTGGAAATTCAAACCGAAGAGATAATTGTATATCGGTGAGTTGCCCATGAATTAAGCCTTTTCCACTGAAAAAGATCAATGATCACGATCCTTGAGGATGAAGATGAAAAGCATGGCTTTTTAGGTAAAAAGAGAGGAGTTTCCCATGATTCAAACAAATTCATTTTGCAGAGCTACTTTTAAAAATTTTTGTCTCCTATTTTGTTGTTTTTCCATTTTATTCGGAAGCATCTGCGTCGCTGAAGTAAATTCACAGGAGAAAGCCATGAGCACAACCCCGCCGAAAACTGAAGTGGACAACGTGGTAGAGATAATACACAATCAGAAGGTGGAGGATCCATATCGCTGGCTAGAAGATGCGGATGGTGAGAAGGTAAAGAAGTGGGTAGAGGAACAAAATGAGTATACACGGCTTTTCCTGGATTCTCTTTCAGCTCGTCAGAAGATCAGAAAGCGCTTAGAGCAACTTTTCTCCATCGGTTCCATCGGCTCACCGCAGATTCATAAGGACCGGTACTTCTATACCAGAAGAGAGGGAAAACAGAATCAGCCGATTCTTTATGCGCGATGGGGCTTGGGTGGCAAGGAAAAAGTCTTAATCGATCCAAATACCCTGGATAAGGAAGGTCTCGTATCACTCGACTGGTGGTATCCTTCAGATGACGGCAAACTACTGGCCTATGGTATTTCTCGGGAGGGGACGGAGCAGAGCACTCTCCATATTATGAACGTGGAGAGCGGCGAGAAACTGCCTGACATGATCACAAAAACCCGATATACCGATCTCTCCTGGAAGGAAGACAACACTGGATTTTACTACACCCGTTTGCCCGCACCAGGAACGGTCCCACAGGATGAGGAAAACTATCACCGGCACGTCTTTTATCATGTGCTGGGAACGGACCCGGAGAAGGACCCAAAAATATTTGGTGAAGGAAGGGACATGACCGAGTGGTCAAGCATAACCTTTTCGTCGGACGATCACAATCTTTTGCTTTCCACCTTCATGGGCTGGGATAAGTCCGATGTGTATTTCCAGCCCCTTAACCGTTCACCCGAATCGGTGAAACAGGATGGATTTATCCCGGTGGCGGTGGAAAAGGGGGCGCTGTTCAATGGACAAATTGTTGAGAACAATCTATATCTGCACACTAACTACGAGGCGCCCAACTATCGCTTTTTTAAGGTAAATTTGAAAGAACCAACCATGGAAAACTGGGAGGAGCTTATCCCGGAGAATGAGTCAGTGCTACAGATGGTGCTGGTGGTGGGTAAGTGGCTGGTGGCTCAATACATGCAGAACGCCTCCTCCAGACTGAAGATATTTTCTCTATCCGGCGAGCATCTCAAAGATATCGAGCTGTCCACCTTAGGCTCCGTCTATGGGCTCAACGGAGAATGGGACGGTTCGGAGGTTTTGTTCGGCTTTCACTCCTACTTTGTACCACCAACCATATGTCATTACGATCTCAAAACAGATAAGCTTTCCGTCTTTGACCAGGTAAAATCGGACATCGATACCTCACCCTATCAGGTAAAACAGGTGTGGTATGAGTCGAAGGACGGGACAAAAGTATCGATGTTTTTGGTCCACAAGAAGGGATTGAAACTAAACGGCGAAAATCCCACTCTATTAACCGGATACGGGGGATTCAACAGCGCCTTGACCCCAAGTTTTCAGCGAAGCACCTTTTTGTGGTTGGAAAACGGGGGAGTGTTTGCCGCTGCAAATCTGAGGGGAGGATCAGAATATGGCGAAGAGTGGCATAAGGCAGGTATGTTGGGAAATAAGCAGAATACCTTTGATGATTTCATTGCTGCAGCCGAATGGCTGATCTCCAATAACTATACCAATACCTCCAGGCTGGTTATCAAGGGGGGAAGCAATGGTGGACTTCTGGTGGGAGCCGCCATGACCCAAAGACCTGATCTCTTCCGTGCGGTAGTCTGCTGGAATCCTCTTCTGGACATGGTAAGGTATCACAATTTCTTAATCGCCAAGTTTTGGATTCCCGAATACGGATCGCCGGAAGATTCGGTCCAGTTCCAGTGGCTCTTTGACTACTCTCCCTACCACCGGGTGGTCGATGGAACGCCCTATCCCGCTACAATGATTTTGACCGCAGACTCAGATAGCCGGGTTGATCCCATGCACGCGCTGAAGATGACTGCCCGATTGCAGGCGGCCACATCGTCAGACGCCCCCATAATTTTACGCTTTGACACCAAAGCCGGTCATGCCGGAACTCCTCTTTCCAAAGTGATAGAGGAATACACCGATATCTGGAGTTTCATCTTCTGGCAATTGGGAGTTTCATATCCTTAGTCCTGAGACAGTGTTTATCTGGAGTGAGACGCATATACCATATGTGAAGTAGGAAGGATTTGTGTTGCATCGGGAATGCCAATTCCCGAAGCCAATTTGCGTCGGCACTTCCTGGTGTCTATGCACCAAGAGACTGTTGCATCTCCCACCGTCTTTTGTTATATTCCCTTCACCCTAAGTTTCACTCTTTGAAAGGAGGTCTTACCATGAAGTATGGAGCCAGAAACCAGTTAGTCGGCAAGGTGGTGGAGGTCAAGAGAGGCGCGATGATGTGTCAGGTCAGACTTGATATTCCAGCCGGTTCAAAGATGAGCTCGGTTATGACCATAGACTCGCTTAACGATTTAGGTATCAAGGAAGGTGATACAGTAAAAGTTATCGTAAAGGCAGTGAACGTATTATTGATCAGAGAGTAAGAGAGAAGCGAGGGATTTTGGGGAGTTGGAGTGGGAATCGAAGATTCGGGATTTCTCTTTTTTTGAGTAATGGTAGGGGGATTTTGTGCACAACTCCAACAAATCAAAAATTTTTGCGTGATAGATTTTAAATATTGACAAATTTGGTCATTGGTGATATATTAAAAAGTTAAGAACTTTGAGGAATCGTATAAACCTCAAGGTGGAATTAGAAAATTGATAGGGCGATTAGCTCAGTTGGTTAGAGCGTTCGGTTCACATCCGAAAGGTCACTGGTTCGAATCCAGTATTGCCCACCATAAAGAGCAAAAAACGGCAACTTAAGCGTAAAGGATGAAGCTGACATGAAATACCTAAAACTCAAGGAGAGTTGATGGAGAAGGAAGAGTGTTGTGGGGGTGAGGAAAACTTGAAAAGAATATTCTCAGAGTTATTGACAATTAAAAGAGGAAAAAGCGGGTCGTAAAGTGCACAAAAAGTTTGTGCACTTTTTTGTTTTTTATACCGAGGAGAAATCGAATGGTTATTGAAAAAGAAATGGAGATGCTTTTGAAGCTCCAGAATATCGACTATGATCTGGGAGAGCTGGACAGGTCCAAAGACTATCTTCCGGAGATGATAAATAACCTGGAGAGGGAGACGGAGGAGACTAAGAAAGCGCTCGAAGCTTCAGAACAGGAGCTTAAAGAACAGAATCTACTTCACAGCAAATTGGACATGGAGTTAGCCACCTTCAATCAAGAGCTGGCAAAATTTCAAAAACAGATGCTTATCATTAAGACCAACAAGGAATATGACGCCTTAACCAGCGAGATAGCTAACCGCAAAGTGAGGATCTCCGAGACCGAGGAGGAGATATTGAAAATCCTCACCCATATGGATGATCTGAAAGAGAAGATAAAACAATACAAGCAGAAATTAGAGGAAGTGGAAGAAAATAACGCCACCCAGTTGGTTCACTTAAGAGAGGAGCTTAATTCCATCGAGGATAAGATCAAGATCAAGGAGGGCGACCGAAAAAATATCACGGTAAGGATCGATAAAAGGCTTTTAGCCACTTATGAGAGAGTGAAAAGGGGAAGGGGTAATCAGGTGGTGGTCACCATAAGAAAGAGAGCATGTGGAGCTTGCTACAAGGGTATCCCTCCCCAGATGATCCAGGAGATAAGAAAGGGAGAGATAATCTATACCTGTGATAATTGCGGAAGGATATTGATCTGGACTGATGAGTCAGGATGATTCAACTTAAAAAAGACGGAATGAAATGAAAAACAAAATAAGAAAAAACCCTGGTTTAACCTTTGACGATGTCCTGTTAGTTCCCCGAAAATCTGATGTCCTTCCCAAAGAGGTTGACGTTTCCACTTACATCACCAAAGGGATCAAGCTGAACATCCCCATCCTGAGTGCAGCCATGGACACGGTGACTGAGTCCCGCTTAGCTATCGCTTTAGCTCGCGAGGGGGGTATCGGCGTGATTCACAAAAACATGAGCATCGCAAAACAAACGTCTGAGGTGGATAAGGTGAAAAGATCGGAAAGCGGGATGATCGTTGATCCGGTCACCATGCCGCCGGACAGGATGATTGGGGAAGCTCTGGAGGTGATGAGGAGATTCTCCATCTCCGGCATCCCGGTCACCAAAAAGGGGAAACTTCTGGGCATACTGACCAATCGGGACTTGAGATTTGAGAAGGAGTTGAGCAAGAAAATCGGTGAGGTGATGACCAAAAAGAAGTTAATCACCGTGCCGGAGGGAACCACCTTAGAACAAGCCAAGGAGATTTTGCACAAGAACAGAATTGAGAAGCTTTTGATCGTGGACAAAAAGAAAAACCTAAAAGGGATGATCACGGTCAAGGACATCATGAAGAACATCCAGTACCCCAATTCCTGCAAGGACTCACGAGGCAGATTGAGAGTGGGGGCGGCGGTGGGGGTGGCAAAGGATATGTTGGCTCGGGCTTCCGCCTTGGTGGATGCCGGAGTGGACCTTCTGGTGATCGATTCCTCCCACGGGCATTCAACAGGGGTGATGGAGGCGGTCAAAAAGATCAAAAGCAAATTCCCCGAACTTATCCTGGCAGCTGGCAATGTTGGCACCAAGGAAGGGACTGAAGATCTAATCCGGGCAGGAGCCGATTGTGTTAAAGTAGGGGTTGGTCCCGGCTCTATCTGCACCACCCGGGTGGTGATCGGAGCAGGAGTTCCCCAGATCACCGCAATTTTGGATTGCGCCGAAGCCGCTTCCAAACATGATGTCCCCATAATTGCGGACGGAGGGATAAGATATTCCGGAGACGTTGCCAAAGCCTTAGCGGCTGGGGCAACTGCAGTGATGATCGGGAGCATCTTCGCCGGCACCGAAGAGAGCCCGGGAGAGACCATACTTTTTGAGGGAAGAACTTTCAAGCTGTATCGAGGCATGGGTTCCATCGAAGCCATGAAAAAGGGTGGAAAGGAAAGATATTTCCAGGAGCATCAACTGGAAGCGAAAAAACTTGTGCCGGAAGGGATAGAAGGACGAGTTCCCTATAAAGGAAATTTTTCTGAATCAGTGTATCAACTGGTGGGGGGGCTCAGAGCGGGTATGGGAATTTGCGGGGCAAAGAACATAAAAGAGCTTTCCCAAAAGTCAGAGTTTATGATCATCACCTATGCGAGCTTGAGAGAAAGCCACCCCCATGACGTGATAATCACAAAAGAAGCACCCAATTATCAGATAAGCCAGGATTTTCAATAGCCCTGTAGGGGCGATTCATGAATCGCCTCTAAATATTCTTGTGTTCTGTCAAGTGCTTCTCCTGACAGTACCTCAGGTTTAGAAGATGTGACGTAACGAAAATGTTGATGCATTAAATCTTGAAGGAAGCGAGCAATGTCTCCGGTACTAAAGTTGGATAACCACAATGAAGAGCAGGAGATTGAGTTTGAGCTATCCTGGCTTTTGTCTCTGAGCCTCCAAGAGAGATTTCAGTTGATGCTTAAGAAAACCAAAGAGCTAATTGAGCTTCTGGAAAGAAATGGACACAGAAGACCTACTCAGATTGTTAAGAGAACATAGAGTTGATTTCGTCATAATCGGGGCTACGGCCATGCCGGTACACGGATATATCCGTGCATACCTTCTTCATCAGACCAGAGCGACAGAATGCAGAGAGAACTTTAGAGGCGCTAAAAGCATTCGGCTATGATATGTCGGACGTCTCTGTGGACGACCTATTGCAAAAGAAGCTTTTGATTCGCCAGTATGAGGTGGAAACAGATCCGTAAGCATTCATACGAATATTCATCCATTTGTAAAAGGTACAAACTTTGAGAAAATCTGGAATAATAAAGTAGACGCAAATTTTAGTGAGGCCCCGGTGTATTTCGCTTCTTTAGATGATCTTATCGAGATGAAAAAAGCCACAGGTCGTCCGCAAGACTTGCAAGATCTTAAATATCTAATCAAGTTAAAAGAGAAAGGCGAAATGGAGTAGATGTTTATGATTTTCGCCGATTTATCATGAAGAATTACCGAAGCTAAAAACATCGGTATTTACTAATGCCGATGCATCAAAAATATATGGGATTTGTAGTGGCTCGATTTATCGAGCCAAAAGAAAGCTCAATGAATTGAGCAACTACAGGTCTCCTTGGTCGCTCACAGATGCCCGCCCCATTCGGAGATAAGCAAATCACTTGAAATTGTCAAGCTCTGGAAGAGATGAACTCATGAAAGATTACCAGGACGCACACGGTTACGCAATGTACGACTACCTTAAAGGTAAGGGCGGCTTTGAAATTGCAGAAAGAGATGATGGCTTCATTACTCCTACAAATGCGCCCAAGGTATATTTTTCCAAATTTAAGGATTGGCCGCCGCACGAAAAGAAGGCGATGCGATATGTGAGAGGCAAGGTATTGGATATAGGCTGTGGGGCTGGAAGGCACTGTCTCTATCTTCAGAAAAGGGGATTTGATGTTTTAGGAATAGATGTATCCCCTCTGGCAATAAAAGTCTGTAAACTTAGGGGTCTCAAAAAAGCAAAGTTGGTATCTATTACCCAGGTTAGTTCACGAATAGGAAAATTTGACACTCTGCTCATGTTGGGCAACAACTTTGGACTATTCGGGAGTTTCAACAGCGCAAAGCGACTGCTGAAAAGATTCCACAAAATCACCCCCCAGAGGGCGAGGATTATAGCAGAGAGCATGGACCCATACAAAACTGATGAACCTGCCCATTTTGAATATCACAAATTCAACAGAAAGAGGGGCAGAATGTCCGGGCAAGTAAGGCTGCGGGTTAGGTACAAAAAATATGCGACCCCCTGGTTTGATTACCTGTTGGTGTCAGAAAATGAGATGCAGAACATTTTGGACGGCACTGGCTGGCGAGTCAAACGTTTTTTCGGTTCGGAACAATCATGGTGCGTTGCCATTATCGAGAAGGAAGGCTTTTGAAGTGCCAGCTAGCGAACATTGTTGATAAAAGACATCTTGTCCATCCAGGATGATTCGGTGACGAACGAGCAGAGTACTTGAGGTTACGAAGATCAAACTCTCGTTTTGACAGAAAAAAGCGTATCTTTATTGGTTGGCTTCAGTTTAAAAGAGAGGTTATGCAAAGGTGAGTTAGAGTTGCCAGAGCAGAATAGATGATCGCTTCCCCCACCTTTGGCGGGGGAGGAGGAAAGTCCGAGCTCTCCAGGGCAAGGTGCCACGTAACGCGTGGGCCCGTCAGGGTTAATCCTGAAGGGACGGAAAGTGCCACAGAAAACAGACCGGCCATTTGGCTAAGGGTGAAAAGGTGGTGTAAGAGACCACCCGTACCCGTGGTAACACGGGTCCGGGCAAACCCCACCTGAGAGCAAGACCAAGTAAGGAAGAAAGAGGTTGCCCGCCTCGTCCCTAACCTTAAGACCAGGGATTCGTCCTGAGCCGAAGGCAAAGGGTAACTTCCGGGTAGGTCGCTTGAGTCCTTTGGCAACAAAGGACCCAGATAGATGATCATCGTCCCGAGTCCCGCCGACGGCGGGATCGAAGGGAACAGAACTCGGCTTATTTTCTGCTCTGGCAATTTCTTTTATTGGCTCCGTTAAAAAACTCTGCGTTAAAAAGAAGACAAATCCCAGAACACCTGAAAAGACGGAGCAAGGCCGAATGCCCTGCTCTATGAGTGGGGTTGTTGGAAGCGTGGGAGCGGGAATTTATCCCGGCCGAGTGAAGTCTTTCAAAAAGTTTAAAAACTTCCCCCTGCAGGTTTTAGATATTCAGAGACCACAGATACTTAAAAAAAGTCAAAAAGATTTCTTTGCTTTTCGAGAGCAGAGAGTGTATTTTAGTGTAACTGAGGCATAAAGCCTCAGCTACGCGCGGCAAACTCGGTTTAAAGATCACCTGTAGTCCTTGGCAAAAGATCGCAAAGTCCAGCCCATGAAGAAAAAAAAGAAAACTAAGGCCAGCTACTCTCAAAAGGATAAAAAAACCGAAGTCGATTCAGTCTCCCAAAAGGTAGACAATCTCCTCAAAAAAAGATGGGTCAGCCTGACCATTCTGGGTATTTTATTTCTGACCGCCTTTTTCATACGACTCTCTCTTCTCAAATATTTTGAAGCTCCGCTTACTGGAGATGCGGCCATATATGCCAAGATCTCCTGGGGTATCATAAACGGACAGGGCCTTCACTGGTGGTCGGTGGTATGGTCGCCGTTATATCCGTTTATGATATTCATTTTCTCAATTGTGGTGGGAACTTTGGAAACCGCCACTTCTGCGGTCTCTTTATTTCTGGGAAGCCTGGTGGTGGTGCCTTTTTTCTTTTTGGCAAGAAATGTCTTCGATTATAAGTCGGCTTACTTGGGTTCAGTCTTAATGATCTTTTTTCCCGCCCTTGTGGTGATCTCGGGGGTTCCTTTATCTGAAGCCACCTATACATTTTTTCTTTTGACCACCCTCTTTTGCGCATGGCTTTTCATCTCAAAAAGATCGTTTCTTTACGCCTCCCTCTTCGGAATCTTCGGTGGAGTTTGTTATCTTACCCGTCCGGAGTTTTTGGTGGCTTTCGTTGCTATAGTTTTGTTGTTTGTGATAATTCAGATAAAAAATAGGACCAGCAAAAAATCGCATTCTTTTGTTATGCTTTTGATCTCTCTGGTGAGTTTTCTCATTTTGGCCTTCCCTTACATCAATTTCATGCATTCCCAAACCGGGCACTGGATTTTGAGTGGAAAAACAGCTCATAATATTCTCAAGCAGAAAGCTTACTCCAAGGGATTGAACTATCTTCAGCAAAGAAAAGCTTTTGCTGAGGTGCTGGGCGGATTGACTGAGGAGGGTGAAATCAAGGGAAAGGTGCTTCTGGGCGAGGAGAACATCATAAGCTTTGTTACTTCTCCCGGTTTTTTTAGCAACTATTTCAGAAACGCTTGGAATGGTGTAAAAAAGATAAATCTCTTCTTCTTACCCTTTCTTTTTTTGTCTTTGTTCTATATATTTTCCTGGAAGGTGGACAAAGAAGGATGGAAAAAAAGAGTTTTCCTCTTATGTGCATTCTCTCCCCTACTCACCATGCCCATTTTTTTCATCCCCGCTGGGCGACTTCTTGAACCTTACTCTCCCCTTTTGATCTTGCTGTCGGTGGGAGGGATTTTAAATATTCGAAAGGCGGTAGCTGAACTTTCCAAAGGTACAAGACCCGCTCAGAGTTTTACCCTCGGGTCTTTCGTGGTTCTTTTATTCGTAGCGATTCTGTCGGTTTTCTCCTTGGTTAAGGCAAACGAAATGGCGGAAAATCATCAAAAGATCTTTGGGAATTTGAAGTTGGAATCAGAGGAGTTCAAAAAGTTAGGATTGTGGGCAGATCAGATCCTGCCACAGGATGCAGTGGTGATGTTTCTTTCCGGAGATTCATTCCTCTTCTACTGCAACCGGCCGGTCTTTACCGTCCCCTTTGTTCCATATGAAAGGATAGTCTGGTTCGCTGAAAAAAACAAGGTGAGCCATCTACTTGTAAGTCTGGGAAAGGAAGCTTCATGGCGAGACGACCTGTCCTTTCTTTTGGAGCCGCTAAATGATCGATCAAAAGTCCCAGAAGACTTAAGGCTTGAGCTGGTGAACATTTACAAAGCGCCGTCTGGATTGGGGGCGGTGCTATATAAGTTTGTGTCTCAGTGATAGGAAAGATGTAGATGAAGCTAAAATGGGAATTGCTACCTGAGCCAGATCAGCGTGCGGTGAACCAACTGTCATCAGAGTTTTCTCTGCCTCAGGTGGCCACCAGAATTCTGGTCACCCGGGGTCTGGATACAATAAGCAAAGCCGAAGGGTTCTTATCTCCTTCGCTGGATAACCTTCTGGATCCATTTCTTCTGTCGGGCATGCAAAAAGGGGTGGAAAGAGTCATCCGTGCCTTGAAGGAGAGGGAGAAGATCATGATCTTTGGCGATTATGACGTGGACGGAATAACCTCCACCTCTCTTTTGTTTCTGGTATTGAACAAGTTAGGGGCAGAGGTTACCTATTACCTGCCTAATCGTTTGAATGAAGGCTACGGTCTATCAAAGGAAGGCATCCAGGAGTCGGAAAAGCGGGGAGTGAGGTTGATCATTTCAGTCGACTGTGGAATCACCGCAGTGGAGGAGGTTACCTTTGCTAAAAGCAAAGGAATCGACACCATCATTACCGATCATCACGAGCCCAAAGAGATTTTGCCCAATGCTTGTGCCATCATAAATCCCAAGATCATAGAGGAAGGCTACCCGGGAGGTGAACTCTCCGGAGTAGGAGTGGCTTTCAAATTTGCTCAAGCTATTTACAGAAGATTGGGGCAGGAGGAGAGTGAGCTGCAGGATCACCTGGATCTGGTGGCTTTGGGAACCGCCGCCGACATCGTCCCTTTAGTAGGTGAGAATAGAATATTCACTAAATTTGGAATGGCTCAGATAGCCAAAACCACCAAACCCGGTCTGAAGTCTCTTATATTCGTCTCCGGAATATTAGGTCAAAAGATTGGAACCGGGCAGGTGGTCTTTATCTTGGCTCCCCGAATAAATGCAATAGGCAGATTGGGAGATGCCGATCTGGCTATCAAACTACTTACCACCCGGGATGAGTCTAAAGCTTCTGAGATGGCCCGGATTTTAGACGATGAGAATCGACGTAGAAGAGACATCGACGAGATCACTCTAAAGGAAGCCCTCGATCTGATCGGACAGGATGCGGATTTAGCTACCGACAAAGCCATAGTTTTAGCTTCCTCTGGCTGGCATCAAGGGGTTATCGGAATTGTTGCCTCTCGCCTGGTGGAAAGGTTCCACCGCCCCACCATCATGATCGCCATTGATGGGGCTGAAGGAAAGGGCTCTGCCCGAAGCATTCCCGGATTCCATCTGTATGAGGCTTTAAGGGAATGTGAAGAATATCTGGTTCAATACGGTGGTCATAAATATGCGGCTGGGCTTTCCATTTTGCCAGAGAAGATCCATCCCTTCCGGGAGAAGTTCAAAAAAGTATCGGATAAGAAGCTTTCCAGAGATGATTTAATTCCTCGACTGTCAATCGATTCCGAGTTGGAGTTAGAACAGATTAATCCGGAACTGGTCGGTGTGCTGGACATTTTCGCACCCTTTGGTCCCCAGAATATGCGGCCGGTCTTTTCGACGCGAGACTTGCATATCTGGGGTGAACCGCATGTGGTGGGTAACAATCATCTCCGTTTGCGGGTGAAAAAAGAAGGTCCGGTCTTTGACTGCATAGGTTTCGGGATGGGAGATATGTCAAAACTCCTCTCCATGAAGGGAATCCGCATTGATCTGGCGTATGTGGTGGAGACCAACTTCTGGAACGATACCTATAAAATTCAGCTCAGGATAAAAGACTTGAGAATCTCAGAGCAAACAGTCTAAGTTCTTTTTTAGGAAAACAGTAAGTTGTAAACCACGAAGAATCCTTTTGAAACTTACATGAATATCCTTGAAAGATTCCACAAAGGCGACAGGATGGCGCTCTCCAAGGTAATCTCCTATGTGGAGAATCAGTCTCCCGATTACAGGAGGATTTTGTCTCAACTTTACCCTAAAGCTGGAAAGGCATATCGGGTAGGATTTACCGGCCCTCCAGGAGTGGGGAAGAGCACCATAGTGGACAAGCTTACCTCTTTGTTGGTCAAAAATAACCAAAGGGTGGGAATAATTGCGGTCGATCCCACCAGTCCCTTCACCGGCGGTGCCCTCTTGGGAGATCGCATCCGCATGCAGGATCTGACCAGCCAAAAGGGAGTTTTCATCCGCAGTATGGCCACCAGAGGATCATACGGAGGATTGGCCACCACCACCAAGGAGGTAGCTTTGGTTATGGATGCTTTTGGTAAAGATTTTATTCTGATCGAGACCGTGGGGGTGGGACAGGTGGAGCTGGACGTGGTCAATGCCTGTGATACCACCGTGGTGGTGCTGGTGCCGGAATCGGGCGATTCCATCCAGGCCATGAAAGCCGGATTGATGGAGATTGCAGATATTTTCGTGGTCAATAAATCTGATAGAGAAGGGGCAAATAGGATCGTCTCCGAGCTGGACATGATTTTAGACGTCCGCAGAAAAAAAGGAGAGTGGGAATATCCCATAATCTCCACCGAAGCGGTGAATAACAAGAGAATTGATCTTTTGCTATCCAATATCTCTGAGCATAAAGAATTCATAATAAACAACCACATTTTTGAAAAACACAGAAAAAGCCAGATAAAATCAGATATAAAAAAGATCATCGAGCTTAAGATAAGAGAACTTATCGGGGAAAAGATTCTCACCTCTCTGAATTTAGATGAAATGGCAGAGAAAGTTTTTCGAGGGGAGGGTGACCCATATTCAGCCGGAGAGAGGATCTTAGACGATATCAACATAAGCAATTCAGCATGATAAATCCTTTCAAGACCAAAAGCAAGATTTGACTTTTTCAATGCCACTTTTAAATTTCTTAAAAAATTTACTTGAATTACAGACAGATTTTTGAAAACAAAAGAGGTGATTTTATGTCTAACCAAACCAAATCGAATGAAATTGCTCAGCGCCAAAAGAAATGGGAGGAGGGGTTAAAACAAGCGAAATCTCCTGCAGAAAGAAAATTTATCACCGTCTCCGGTGAACCGGTAAAGGAGCTTTACACACCCCTGGATACTGAGAGTGTAGACTATAATCGGGACATAGGCTTTCCCGGAGAATATCCATACACCAGGGGGGTAAGGGCAAATATGTATCGGGGACGGCTGTGGACCATGCGGCAGTTTTCCGGCATGGGCACCCCTCGCCAGACCAACCAAAGATACCACTTTCTTTTGAATAGAGGTCAGACCGGTCTGTCGGTGGCTTTTGATCTGCCTACCTTGATGGGATGGGATTCGGATCAACCACTCTCCGTGGGGGAGGTAGGAATCTGCGGGGTGGCGGTCGATTCACTTCAGGATATGGAGATAATCTTTGATGGGATCAGTTTGGATAAGATCTCCACCTCCATGACCATCAATGCCCCGGCATCCATCCTCTTAGCCATGTATATCGCCGTGGGCGAAAAACAGAGGGTCCCTTCAGAGAAGCTTACCGGAACCCTGCAAAATGATATTCTAAAAGAATACATCGCCCAGAAGGAATGGATCTTTCCACCGGAACCGCATATGAGATTGATCACCGACTTAATCGCCTTCTGCACTCAGCATGTGCCCAAGTGGAACACCATCTCCATATCCGGCTATCACATAAGAGAGGCGGGCTCCACCGCGGTGCAGGAGTTAGCCTTCACCCTGGCAGATGGTTTTGCCTATGTGGAGGCAGCAATCAAGGCAGGATTGGACGTAGACGATTTTGCTCCTCGGCTTTCGCATTTCTTCAATTCCCATCTGGATTTCTTCGAAGAGATCGCCAAATACCGGGCGGCTCGCCGCATCTGGGCAAGACACATGCGAGAGAAATACAAAGCCAAAAAGCCAGAATCCTGGCTTTTGAGATTTCACACCCAGACTGCCGGATGCAGTCTCACCGCCCAACAGCCGGAGAACAACATCATCCGCACCGCTTTTGAAGCATTAGCCGGTGTTCTGGGGGGCACCCAGAGCCTTCACACCAACTCCATGGATGAGACTTACGCTCTTCCCTCGGAGAAGGCGGTTCACATCGCCTTGCGGACCCAACAGTTAATCGCCCATGAGACCGGAGTGGCGAATACCATCGACCCTCTGGCAGGTTCCTACTTTGTGGAGTCTTTGACCAACAAGATGGAGCAGGAGGCGGAGAAATATTTCGATGAGATCGAAAGACGGGGAGGGGTTTTAAAATGCATCGAGGAGGGCTACTTCCAAAGGGAGATCGCCGAGGCGGCTTATCGGTATCAAAAACAGATAGAAAATAAGGAAAGAATAGTGGTGGGCATAAATGAATTTGTCTTAGAGGATGAGAAGGTGGAGATTCCCATCCTAAAGATCGATCCGGAGGTAGAAAAAGAACAGGTGAACAATCTTAAGAAAGTTCGGGAAAAAAGGGATAATGACAAAGTGAAAAGGTCATTGGAGAATTTAAAGAAAGTCGCTGAAGGCACGGAAAACACCATGCCCGCCTTAATAGATTGTGTGCGTTGTTACACCACCGAAGGGGAGATCTGCGACGTTCTGCGGGAGGTGTTTGGGGAATATGTAGAACCACCGTTAATTTAGGGTCAAGGGTCAAGATCAGTTGTTTCGGGGTGCCCTTCAGGGTGAATCCCTTCAGGATGAACCCTCACCCCGAAACATAAAAAGGTTAAGAGTAGGTCCGAAATGTCCTTTAGGACTTTCGGACAAAATTCGAGGACCATTGATTGTCGGTTAGTCCCCATTTGGGGACATATCCGACCTACAGATAATATAAGAATGCGTAGCAGAGGCTTCATGCCTCTGTGCGGTCAGATGACCGCTACGCGAGAGGAAAAGTAGTTGATTTGTCGTTTCGGGATACTCACACCCCGAAACATAAAAAGGTGAGGGGTAAAGGTACCCCTGACCAGCAAAAGTAGGAGTTATTGCTTGAACATTATAGGGAAGTAAGCAGATGACATTAAACAAGAAAAACTTAGCTTTTTTATTGGTGATGATTGTTTTGACATCTTTGGTTTGGATGTCTCCTAAAGTGATTTGGGCAGCTGATCCTTTTGGTTCCGTATGTCTAGCAACTATCGGCGGCGTCTGGGGCTGGGCATATGACCCGGATGCGGAGACTGATCCTATATGTGTCTGTATTTATATTGACGATGTTTACGCTGGACAAGCGTTAGCCGATGGGTACTATCCTGAGCTTCCACAAGTCATTCCTGAAGTTCAGGGTGACTATCATGGGTTTGATTGGTCCATGCCTGCTTTATCACCCGGCGCTCACAGCATTAAAGTATATGCAATCAATTACCCAATAGGAGATAGCGTTCAATTACCAAACACCCAATACGTAATTGTGGAGCTTGGAACCGTGTATCTGGATAATGACACAGTTAGAGTGGGACTCAATTTGGATTGGGGGGGTGTAATTAGTGAGATCATCTATGAAGGTGTGAACTTGGTTAATAAACATGACACAGGTCGTCTTCTTCAACTCAGCCTGTATGATGGAAGTGACATATATCCAGGCACTGACGGTACTGACCCCAATTGGGGTTGGAATCCCACTCAAGCCGGTGATAAATACAACCATCCTAGCTCTGTTTTATTCTACTCAGCATCAACAGACTCTATGTATACAAAGACTCAGCCACTGGAATACAATCCGGATAACAAAGGTGGAGGGAGTGATCAAGGAGTTTTGTCAGATGTCTACTTTGAACAGTGGACTTCTCTCGAAGGACAGGCGGTGAAGGTGAAATGGAAGGTGACGCACCTCGGAACAGATCACCACACAATAACAGTTGAATCATTTCCTTGTGTCTATGTAAACAGGGATTTCTGCAGGCTATTTACTTACGAGGGGGGTAATCCATGGTCTTATGATAGCTTAACTGAAAAGAGTGTGCCTTCGTCTCCGGGTTCAACCTTAGTGTTTAAATCAACTGAGTATTGGGCAGCGTTCGTCGATGGTAGTGGGATGGGACTTACTTTGTACAGTACCACTCATTTCCCTGACTTTGCCGCATTGCTGTTTCCTTACTTCGCTGGAACAAATACTTTTATCAACTTGCCCTTTTTTGACATCGCTCCGCTGGGCACAGTTGAGGTAACCTCGTGGCTTATCGCAGGTTATTACCAAGATACGAGAGATATTATCTATTCCATTCATTCCACTGAAAATCCGATGTTAACGTGGGAGTTCAACACTGAGGGAGACAGGGAAGGATGGATTCCTTGGTGTGATTTGTCTGTACTTGAGGTCTCTGATGGATTGTTGAGAGCGTCTGCGACAGGTATTGATCCACATATGGTCTATTGGGCAGATCTCGGGATTGACGCCGCAGTGTATTATACTGTTAATCTGAGAATGAGGGTAAGCTCTGGGAACGTGGCTTCAATTTACTTTACAACCTTAGCGGACAATGAGTGGAATGGAGCGAAGGTGAAACATTTCTTAATCAATTCGGGGGATAACTTTGTAACTTATTCGATGGATATGCGAACGGTGGGAACTTGGCAAGGCACAATCTCTCAAATTAGGATTGATCCAACAAGCGAAGAAGCCG